>ERZ795053.3628-NODE-3628-length-17392-cov-9.020707_pt1 | contig 17392 bp, 15 predicted proteins | sample MGYA00375137_ERZ795053 | MGnify/ENA primary metagenome ERZ795053 (study PRJEB30182, sample SAMN05720284) | activated sludge metagenome | isolation source: Anaerobic digester | place: Hong Kong | collected 2014-12-17 ...
CGTCGACGTGGTCTGGCTCTTCCTCTTCGCCGTCGTCTACATCTGGGGCGGCTGATTTCCGGCGCCCGCCCATGCCGGGTGCAGGGGCGGGCGCTTTCCATACCGGCGCGCCGGGCGGGCTACCCCCATGACCGCGCCGCCGGAATCCGGACCCCCTTCGCATGCAGGCACGCGCCGTTCCCCCTCCGGTCGGTCGGTCGAGCGGCCATCCGGACGTGACCCCGCCGTCTGATCCCGCACCGCGCCCGGACGGAACGCTCCCCGTCCGGAAGATGATCGCCCCGCTGGTCTTCGGGGTGGTCGGCGTGGCGATCCTGCTCTCGCTCGGTGTCTGGCAGGTCCAGCGCCTTGCCTGGAAGACCGCGATCATCGACCGGATCGAGGCGCGGCTCGGCGCGGATCCGGTGCCGCTGCCCACCGCGCCCTCGCGCGAGGAGGACCAGTTCCTGCGGGTGCGCGCCACGGGCCGGATCGGCGGCCCGGAGCTGCATGTCTATACCTCCGCCCCGCCGCGCGGCGTGGGCTACCGCGTCATCGTCGCCCTCGAGCTCGCGGAGGGAAGGCGCATCCTGCTCGACCGGGGCTTCGTGCCGATCGAGGAGAAGGACGCCCCCCGCCACGAAGGCAAGATCACCGTCGAAGGCGCGCTGCTCTGGCCGCAGGAGACGGACTACTTCACCAGCGTGCCCGACCGCGCCAAGAACGTCTGGTTCGCCCGCGACGTGGACCTGATGGCCGATGCCCTCGGAACCGAGCCGGTCCTGCTGGTCGCCACCGCGAGCGACGACCCAGAGGCGCCGATGCCCCTGCCGGTGACGGTGAACATCCCCAACGACCATCTCGGCTACGCGATCACCTGGTTCGGGCTGGCTCTGGTCTGGGCGGTGATGACAGGCTACCTGCTATGGCGTATCAAGCGCCGCACCGACTGAAGCGAGGCCCCGCCCCCATGCTATACGTCTCCACCCGCGGCAATGCGCCGAAGCTCGGCTTCGAGGAGGCGATGCTGGCGGGCCTGGCGCGCGACGGCGGGCTCTATGTTCCGGAATCCTGGCCGCAGCTGAGCCCGGACGAGATCGCCGCCTTCGCCGGCCTGCCCTACGAGGAGGTGGCGCTGCGGGTGATGCGGCCCTATCTCGGCGGCGCCTTCGGCGAGGCTGAGTTCCTCGACATCCTCGCCCGCGCCTATGCCGGCTTCGACCACCCGGCGCGCTGCCCGCTGCGCCAGACCGGGCCGAACGACTGGCTGCTGGAGCTCTTCCACGGGCCCACGCTCGCCTTCAAGGACGTGGCGATGCAGCTCATCGGCCAGATGTTCGAGGAGAGCCTGAAACGCAACGACCGGCGGCTGACCATCGTTGGCGCGACCAGTGGCGATACCGGCTCGGCCGCCATCGAGGCCTTCCGGGGACGCGCGGGCGTGGAGGTCTTCATCCTCTTCCCCGACGGCCGCGTCTCCGAGGTGCAGCGCCGCCAGATGACCACGCCCGCCGAGGCCAACGTCCATGCGCTCGCCATCGACGGCGATTTCGATGACGCCCAAGCGCGCGTGAAGGACATGTTCAACGATCACGCCTTCCGCGACGCGGTGTCGCTCGCGGGCGTGAACTCGATCAACTGGGCGCGGGTTCTCGCGCAGGTGGTCTATTACTTCACTTCCGCGGTCGCCCTCGGCGCCCCGCACCGCCCGGTCAGCTTCACGGTGCCGACCGGGAATTTCGGCGACATCTTCGCGGGCCATGTCGCCCGGCGCATGGGCCTGCCGATCGACCGGCTGGTGATCGCGACCAACCAGAACGACATCCTGCACCGCACGCTCGCGACCGGCGCCCATCGCCGCGCGGCGGTGCATCCCTCGATGAGCCCCTCCATGGACATCCAGATCAGCTCGAACTTCGAGCGCCTGCTCTTCGAGCTCTACGACCGGGAGGGGCCCGCCGTGGCGGCATCCATGGAGGACCTTCGCCGCGCCGGCGGCTTCGACCTGCCGCAGGGCGCGCTCGGCAAGCTGCGCGAGGGCTTCGACAGCGCGAGCGCCTCGGAGGAGGAGACCGGCGCCGCGATCGCCGCCGCCTGGCACGAGACCGGGGAGCTCGTCTGCCCGCATACCGCGGTGGGCCTCCATGCCGCGCGGTTGCGGCGAGGTGATACGAAGATCCCGATGATCGTGCTCGCGACAGCCCATGCCGCGAAATTCCCCGACGCCGTCGAGGCTACCACCGGGCAGCGGCCGGCCTTGCCCGAGCGCATGGCCGATCTCTTCGACCGTCCCGAGCGCCTGACGCGCGTGCGCAACGACCTCGCCGCGATCGAGGCGGTGGTCGGCGGGGAGCGCGTGGCATGAGCGTGGTGACCGACCGGCTCGCGAACGGGCTGCGCATCGCGGTCGATCCCATGCCCGGACTGCATTCGGCGACCGTGGGCCTCTTCCTGACCGCGGGCGGCCGCCACGAGCGCGCCGAGCAATGCGGGGTGGCGCATTTCCTCGAGCACATGGCCTTCAAGGGCACGCCGAGCCGCACGGCGCTCCGGATCGCCGAGGAGATCGAGGACGTTGGCGGCTACATCAACGCCTATACCGGCAAGGAGATGACCGCCTACTACGCGCGCGTGCTCGAGGCGGACGTCGAGATGGCGCTGCGGCTCCTGGCCGACATCGTGCTCAACCCGCTCTTCGCCGAGCCCGACATCGAGGTCGAGCGCGGCGTGATCCTCCAGGAGATCGGCCAGGCGCACGACACGCCGGACGATATCATCTTCGACTGGCTCCAGGAATCGGCCTATCCCGACCAGCCGTTCGGGCGGCCGATCCTGGGGCCGGCCGAGCGCGTCTCGGCCTTCGGGCGCGCCGATCTGGCGGGATTCGTCGGCGAGCATTACGGGCCCGACCAGATCATCCTCGCCGCGGCCGGCGCGGTGGACGCGGATGCGCTGCAGGCCGTGGCCGAAGACCTCTTCGGCGGGCTCGCCTCCCGCCCCAAGGCCACCGCACCCGCCGCGCGCTTCGCCGCCGGCGAGCGCCGCGCCTTCCGCGACCTCGAACAGGTCCACCTGACCCTCGGCTTCGAGGGCGCCGCGGCGCGGTCGCAGGAGGTCTATGCCGCCCAGCTCTACGCCATTGCCATGGGCGGCGGCATGTCCTCGCGCCTGTTCCAGGAACTGCGCGAGCGCCGCGGCCTCTGCTACAGCGTCTTCGCCCAGGCCTCCGCCTACGACGACACCGGCCTGATCTCGCTCTATGCCGGCACCGGGCCGGACCAGATCCGCGAGCTCGCGGAACTGACCATGGACGAGTTGCGCCGGGGGGCCGAGGGGCTGGCCGAGGCGGAGATCGAGCGCGCGCGCGCCCAGATGAAGGCGGGCCTGCTGATGGGCCTCGAAGGCCCCTCCGGCCGGGCCGAGCGTCTCGCGCGCCAGCTCGCGATCTGGGACCGGGTGCCGCCGCTCGAGGAGACGCTGGCGCGCATCGAGGCGGTCACCGCGGCCGATCTCCGGGACTTCGCCGGGCGGCTGATCGGCGGGGCAGGGCCGGCGCTGGCGCTGCTCGGGCCGATCGGTGACGCCCCGGACCGCGAGGCCCTCGTCAGGCGCCTCGCCGCCTGAGGCCGGGCCATGCTGGGCTTCCGCCGTGGCTCCGGGCCGGTCGTCGAGACGCAGAGGCTGGTGCTGCGCCTGCCCGAAGCCGGCGACCACGAGGCCTGGTCGCGGCTGAGGCGCGAGGGCGAGGCCTTCCTGAAGGAGTGGGAGCCGACCTGGTCGGTCGATCACTTCAGCCGCAGGGCCTTCCGCAACCGGGTCTACTGGGCCGCGCGCTCCCGCACCGAGGGCCGGGCGCTGGCGCTCTTCCTGCTGCGCCGCGAGGACGAGCGGCTGCTCGGCGCGATCACGCTGGACAACATCCGGCGCGGACCGGCGCAATCGGCGACCATCGGCTACTGGATCGGGCCGGAGCACGCGCGCCAGGGCTACATGTCCGAGGCGCTGGCGGCGGTGGTGCATCACGCCTTCACCGCGCTCGACCTGAGCCGCGTCGAGGCGGCCTGCCTGCCCGAGAACGCCGCCTCGCGCGGCCTGCTGGAGCGCTCCGGCTTCAAATACGAGGGCGTCGCCCAGAGCTATCTCCAGATCAACGGCCGCTGGCGCAACCACGTGCTCTACGCCAACCTGCGCGGCGACCGGCGCGGCCGCGCGGCGATCGACGGCGAATGACCGCCCGCGCGCCGCTCGCGGATGCCGATGCCGCGCTGCTCGACCGCCTCGCGGCGGCACTCGGGCCCGAGACCGTGCGCCCCCCCGAGCCCCGCTACCTCGAAGAGCCGCGCGGCCGCTTCCACGGGCGGGCGGCGGCCGTGCTGCGGCCGGCGGATGTCGGCGCGGTGGCCGCGGCGGTGCGCCTCTGCGCCGCGGCGCGGGTCGGGATCGTGCCCTGGTCCGGCGGCACCGGCCTCGTCGGCGGCCAGATCCTCGAGCGGGGGCCGCTGCCGGTCCTGATGTCCTTCGAGCGCATGGCGCGCATCCGCGACCTCGACCTCACCGACAACGTGCTGGTGGCGGAGGCCGGTGCGGTGCTGGCCGATGTCCGGGAGGCGGCCCGCGCCGCCGGCCGCCAGTTCCCGCTCTCCCTCGCCTCGGAAGGCTCGGCGCGCATCGGCGGGCTCCTGGCCACCAATGCCGGCGGCGTCAACGTGCTGCGGTACGGCAATGCCCGCGATCTCTGCCTCGGGGTCGAGGCGGTGCTGGCCGACGGCACGGTGCTGAACGGGCTGAGCCCGCTGGTGAAGGACAACATGGGCTACGATCTGCGCCACCTGCTGATCGGCTCGGAAGGCACGCTTGGGCTCATCACCGCCGCAAGCCTCCGGCTGCACCCGATCCCGCAGGCGACCTCGACCGCCTGGATCGCCGTGCGCTCGCCCGCGGCGGCGCTCGAGCTGCTCGGGGAGGCGCGTGCGACGCTCGGCAACACGATTTCGGCCTTCGAGCTCATCCACGCCCAGGGCATCGCCTTCCTCGCCGAGGTCCTGCCGCAGGTTCCCCTGCCGCCGGCGATGGACTCGGAGTGGTTCGTGCTGATCGAGGCCGCCGACGCCCCCGCCGCGCAGGTGCCCGCCCGGCTGGAATCGGTGCTCGAATCCGCGCTCGAAGGCGGGCTTGCCACGGATGCGCTCGTGGCCCAGAACGAGGGCCAGCGCGCCGTCTTCTGGGGCCTGCGGGAATCGATTCCGGCAGCGAATCGCCTGATCGGCGCCATCTCGAGCCACGACATCTCGCTGCCGCCCTCGCGCCTCGTGGAATTCGTCGAGCGCGGCCGCGCGGCCGTGGCGGCGATCGACCCGACGCTGCGGATCAACTGCTTCGGCCATCTCGGCGACGGAAACCTGCATTACAACGTCTTCCCGCCCCCGGGCCGGCCGAAGGGCGCCTACGACCCGATCCGCGAGGTGGTCAAGGCGGCGGTCCACGATCTCGCGGCATCCCTCGGCGGCTCGGTCGGCGCCGAGCACGGCGTCGGGCGGCTGAAGACCGGGGATCTGCTCCGCTACGGCGATCCGGGCAGCGTGCTGGCGATGCGCAGGATCAAGAACGCCCTCGATCCGCAGGGGATCCTCAACCCCGGCGCCGTCCTCGCGGAGCCTTGAAGGAAATGCGCCCCCATCTCCGGGGGGGGAGAGATGGGGGCGCGCTATCCAGACTGGAGGGTCTGAGGGTTAGCAAGCAGCTGTTCCGGTTCCGGAACACCTCCTTTCTGGCGGCAAATGGTTACCAAAAGTTTAACAGATCATGGTTCACTCTCTCTTAACGTGTATTTTTCCACTTTTTGTCGGGTCGGCCCGCCCCGTTGCGGCGGCGGCCACGCGGATAGCGGGTGAACCGATCCTGCCGGCGACCCATGGACCCGCCTTCGGACCGATGCGGCGCGCTGCTCCCGATTTCGCCTTGGACGGGAACCAGGGGCCATGCTAGGCGGGGTCGAGCGGGCGGCACGCCCCGCGCCCGCCGGTCCCCGCCCATGTTCCGGATCCACAAGGAAGAGCCCCGCGACGGCCCTGAGGTCGAATATCTCTTCGACCTCGCCTTCGCGCCGGGACGCACCGCCCTCTCGTCCTACCGCCTGCGCGACTGCGTCGATGCGGTGGCGGAGCTTTGCCTCGTCGCCCGCGACGATTACGACGCGCTCGGCGCCGCGATCCGCTACTGGCCGGTCCGGGTCGGGCCCGGCGGCCCGCCGGCGCTCCTGCTCGGCCCCGTGGCGGTGCACCCCACCCGCCAGGGCGAGGGCCTCGGCGCCTATCTGATCGGGGAAAGCCTCGAACGGGCGCGCGAGCTCGGCTGGACGCGGGTGATCCTGGTGGGCGACGAGCCCTATTACCGCCGCTTCGGCTTCACCCATGCCCGCGCCGCCGGCCTGGATTTCCCGCCCCCGACCAACCCCGACCGCCTGCTGGCGCGCCCGCTGGTCCCCGGCGCCTTCGACGGCATCACCGGGCTGGTCTCCCACTGGCTGAGCCTCGCCGAACCCTGAGACCGCCGCCCGGACGAGGCGCGGCCCGGCTCAGACCAGGATGCCCCTGTCGCGCAGATACTCCTCGAGCATCGGCCGGACCGTCGCCAGCCCCCGCGCGCGACCCGCCTCGATGACCGCGCGCACGGCTTCGAGATCGACCTGCCGCAGCAGCGCCTTGACCGGCCCGATCGAGGCAGGCCGCATGGAGAGGCTGCGCAGCCCCATGGCCGCGAGCCCCACCGCATCCACCGGCCGCCCGGCATCCTCGCCGCAATAGGAGAGCGGCGTGCCATGGCCGGCGCAGCGGGCGACGATCTGCTCGATGAAGGCGAGAAAGCTCGCGCTGAGCATGTCGTAGCGCCGCCGCACCAGCTCGTTCTCGCGGTCGGCGGCGAAGAAGAACTGCTTGAGATCGTTGCCGCCGATCGAGAGGAAATCCACCTGCTCGAAGAAGCGGTCGGGCGCGAAGGCGAGGCTCGGCGTCTCGAGCATGGCGCCGATCTTCAGGCCCGCCGGCACGCGATGGCCGAGCGCCTGCTCGCGGGCCAGCTCGCGCAGGGTCAGCTCGCGCGCCTCCTCGAATTCCTCCGCCTCCGCGACGAAGGGATACATGATCTGCAGCGGCCGCCCGCGCGCGCCGCGCAGGAGCGCCTGGACCTGCATGCGCATGATCCCGGGCCGGTCGAGCCCGACGCGGATCGCGCGCCAGCCGAGCGCCGGATTCGGCTCGTCGTTGCGCCGCATGTAGGGCAGCACCTTGTCGGAGCCGATGTCGAGCGTGCGGAACACCACCGGCTTCTCGCCCGCCGAATCGAGGATGCGCGCATAGAGCGCGGCGAGATCGGCGCGCCTCGGCACCGTGGAGCGAACGAGGAACTGCAGCTCCGTGCGGAAGAGCCCCACGCCGATCGCGCCGCATTTCGGCAGGCTCGGCAGGTCGGCGATCAGCCCGGCGTTCATGTGCAGGGCGAGCGTGACCCCGTCGCGGGTCCGCGCCGGCTTGTCGCGCAGCGCCACATAGGCCGCCTGGGCCTCGTGCAGCATGTCCACCTTCTCGCGGAAGGCCTTGGCCACGGTCTCCTCGGGGCGCAGATGCACCACCCCCTGGTCGCCGTCGACGAGGATATGGTCGCCCCCCTGGGCCTCGCGGGTGATGCGCCGGGCATGGATCACCAGCGGGATCGCCAGAGCTCGTGCCACGATCGCCGCATGGCTGCCCACCGAGCCCTCCTCGAGCACCACCCCGCTCAGCTTTCGGCCGTAGTCGAGCAGCTCCGCCGGGCCGATGTTGCGCGCCACGAGGATCGCGTCGTCCGGCAGGTCGCGCCCCTGCGGCGCGGCGGTGCCCGCGAGCAGCCGCAGCAGCCGGTTGGCGAGATCGTCGAAATCGTGCAGCCGCTCGCGCAGATAGGGATCGGCGATGCGCGACATGCGGGCGCGGGTCGCGGATTGCTCCTTCTCGACCGCGACCTCGGCGGCGAGGCCGCTCTCGATCGAGGCCTCCATCCGCATCACCCAGCCCTTGTCGTTGGCGAACATCCGATAGGCGTTGAGCACGTCGCGATGCTCGCCGGCCGTGGCGAGATATTCCGCCCCGAGCATCTCGTCGACTTCGGCCCGCAGCGCCTCCAGCGCCGTGCGGAGCCTCGCGCATTCCAGCGCCGGATCGTCGCTGATCGGCTGGCTGATGACGATCTGGGGCTCGTGCAGCACCACGCGGCCCTCCGCGACCCCCTCCTGGCCGACGAGCCCGCGCACGAAGAACGGGCGGCCGTGCGGCCGGGCGATCTCCATCGGCCCCGGTCCGACGAAGGCGCCGAGCTCGGCCATCTCGGCGATGACCATGGCCACGACCTCGAGCGCATAGATCTCGTCGTCGCTGTATTCCCGCTCCGTGCGGTTCTGCACCACGAGCACGCCCAGCACCTCGCCGAGCCGCTGGATCGGCACGCCGAGGAAGGAGGAATAGATCTCCTCGCCGGTCTCGGGCAGGAAGCGGAAGCCGTGGGTATGGGCGGCATCGCGGGTCCGGATCGGCTCCGCGCTCTCGGCGATGCGCCCCACGAGGCCCTGGCCCGGCGCCAGCCGGGTGGTATGCACCGCCTCCGGGTTGAGGCCCTCGGTGGCGCAGAGCTCGAGCGAAAGATCCTCGCGGCGCAGGTAGACCGAGCAGACCTCGGCCACGAGCCCGCGCGCGATCAGCTTGACGATGCGGTCGAGCCGCTCCTGGCCCTCGCCCGGCTCGGCCATCGCCTCGCGCAGCCGCGTGAGGATCACGCGGGAATCAACCGCTTCCGAAAAGGGCATCGGCCGTCCGGTCCCCGGTCTCAGCTGGCCTTGTCCAGGCCGAAAGCATCATGCAGTGCCTGAACCGCCAGTTCCAGATATTTGCGGTCGATCAGCACCGAGACCTTGATCTCCGAGGTGGTGATGACCTTGATATTGACCCCGTCGGCGGCCAGCGCCTCGAACATGCGATGCGCGACGCCCGCCTGGCTCCGCATGCCGATGCCGACGATGGAGACCTTCGAGACGTTCTCGTCGATGTCGAGGCGGACGTATTTCACCTCGCCCGCGTCGCGCGTCTCCTCCAGCGCCTTGACCGCGCGCGGGACCTCGTCGACCGGACAGGAGAAGGTCATGTCGGTGCGACCGTCCGCGCCGATGTTCTGCACGATCATGTCGACATTGACCCCGCCCGAGGCCAGCGGCCCGAAGATCGCCGCGGCGATTCCCGGCCGGTCCGGCACGCCGAGCACCGTCAGCTTCGCCTCGTCGCGCGAATGCGCGATGCCGCTCACGACCCTGCTTTCCAAGACTTCCTCCTCGTCGCAGACCAGCGTTCCGGGCAGGTCGTCGAAGCTCGACAGCACCTGCAGCCGCACCTTGTAGCGCATGGCGAGCTCCACCGAGCGCGTCTGCAGCACCTTGGCGCCCAGCGAGGCCAGCTCCAGCATCTCCTCGTAGGAGATCTTGGCGAGCTTGCGCGCCTTCTTGGTGATGCGCGGGTCGGTGGTATAGACCCCGTCCACATCGGTGTAGATGTCGCAGCGCTCCGCCTCGAGCGCCGCGGCGAAGGCGACCGCGGAAGTGTCCGAGCCGCCGCGCCCGAGCGTGGTGATGCGCCCCTCTGGGCTCACGCCCTGGAAGCCCGCGATGACCGCATGCAGCCCCTCGCCGAACTTCTGCACCAGCCGCGTCGTGTCAATCTCCATGATCCGCGCGGCGCCATGGGAGGAATTGGTGAGCATCGGCACCTGCCAGCCCTGCCAGCTGCGCGCCGGCACCCCCATCTCCTGCAGGGTCAGCGCCATGAGGCCCGCGGTCACGTTCTCGCCCGAGGCGACCACGGCATCGTATTCGCGCGCGTCGTAGAACTGCGCCGTGCGGTCGACCCACCCGACCAGCTCGTTGGTCTTGCCGGCCATCGCCGAGACCACCACCGCCACGTCGAAGCCGCGCTCGACCTCGCGCCTGACCTTCATGGCCGCGTTGCGGATGCGGTCGAGGTCGGCCACCGAGGTGCCGCCGAATTTCATGACGAGGCGCGGCATGGGCGCAGGCTCTCAGTTCGGAATGCGATCGCGCCCTCTTATGGATTTGCCGCGGCGCCAGCAAGCCGAAGCGGCAATCCGCCTAGTTCGACTTGCGCGAACTCCAGGGCAGGGGGGCGACGGGGATGCCGTCCTCGATCAGGGCGCGTGCCTCGGAGGGCTTCGCCTCGCCGATGATCGGCCGGTCGGGGGAGCTGCCATCGTGGATGCGCCGCGCCTCGGCGGCGAAGTCGCGGCCGACGTTCTCGGAGCGGGCCTCGATCCGGCGGCGAAGCTCCGCCATGGCCTGCTCGGCGGGCGAGAGCGGCGCCGAAAGCGTCGGCGCCGGGTCGGGCGCTTCGGCGCCGGCGCCCGCCAGGCTCGGCGCCATCAGGTCCTTCTGCACCTCCGGGCTGCCGCAGACCGCGCAGGAGACCAGCCCGGCGGAGAGCAGCCGGTCGAAATCCGCACTCGAGCCGAACCAGGACTCGAAGCGGTGGTCTTGGGTGCAGCGCAGCGCGTATCGGATCACCCGGGCGTCCTCGCGAAATCCAGTCGCCCCTTACATATATGTCGATCCGGTGAAGACAATCTTTCTTCTCGCAGCCGGCCGCGGCTGCTATAGGGGCCGGCGGCGCGGGAGGAACGAGGCGGAATGGCGGAATGGTTCCATCCCCTGCTGGCGCTGGCGGTCGCCGTCTTTGCCGCGCTCTCCGCGGCGCTGGGCCTTCCGCCGCTGGCCGCCTTCCTGGCGGGAGGGCTCGTCGTCCTTCTCGCCGTGCCGGTCGCCAGGCGCCTCGCGGACAGCGCGGCGGTGCCGCTCTCCGACCCCCCGCGGGATCCGGCGCATCCCCCGCCGGCCGCGCCCGATCCGGGCCGGGCGCTGCTGGAAAGGCTCCCCGCGCCGCTGCTCGTCATCGCCCGGAACGGATGCATCGCCTACGCCAATCCGGCGGCGCATGCCGCCCTGCCGCATGTGGAGCCGGGCGCGCATTTCGCGCATCTCATCCGCGCGCCGGATTTCGTCGCCGCCGTCACCGCGACGCTGGTCGACGGCGAGGAACGCGCCTGCCGCTTCACCACCTTCGACGGCAGCGAGCGGCATTTCGAGGCGCGGGTCGGACTCCTGCCCGCCGATCCCGCCTTCGGCACCGACCGGCGCGCGATCGTGCAGCTCGAGGACCGCACCGAGCCGCACAAGGCCGAGCAGCTGCGCTCCGATTTCATCGCCAATGCCAGCCACGAGCTGCGCACGCCGCTCGCCTCGGTCATCGGCTATATCGAGACGCTCCAGCACCACGCCCGGCACGATCCCGAGGCGCGCGAGCGCTTCCTCGGCATCATGGCGCGGGAGGCCGGCCGCATGCAGCGGCTCGTGGACGACCTGATGTCGCTCAGCCGCATCGAGATGAGCGAGCATCTCCGGCCGGTCGAGGTCTGGTCGCTGAACGGGATCGTCACCGAATGCGTCTCGGCGCTGCAGCCGATCGCGGGCCAGCAGGGCGTCGACCTCCTCCTCGAGCTCGACCCGCAGGACTGCCGGGTGGCGGGCGACCGCGACCAGCTCTCGCAGGTCTTCACCAACCTGATCGACAACGCGATGAAATACGGCGGCCCCGGCGGCAGCGTGCGCGTGCTCACCGCCCCCCCGAGCCGGGCGCATCCCAACCGCTGCGGCATCACCGTCGCCGACACCGGCCCCGGCATCGCGCGCGAGCATATCCACCGGCTGACCGAGCGCTTCTACCGGGTCAACGTCAGCCACAGCCGCAACAAGGGCGGGACCGGGCTCGGCCTCGCCATCGTCAAGCACATCCTCAACCGCCACAAGGGCCGCCTGGAGATCACCTCGAAGCCCGGCGAGGGAAGCCGCTTCACGGTCTGGCTGCCCAGGGCCGCTTCCGGAGACGTCGCCCAGCCGCCGCCGCCTCCCGACCCCGGCGAGGCGAAACCTCTCGGAATGTGAACGGGTTGCACTGTCACGGTTTCGTCTTGGAACTGTCACGGCCCTGTTGCGATCCGCCCTATAATGCTGTCGACTGACGTTCACCGCAGGACGCGGCCCCGATCGCCCGGCGCCGCCGAGGAACGCGCGCCCGCGGCGGGCGCGCGGGAAGCCGAGGAGAGACCCGACCGCCATGGCCCATATCGTTGCGTCGTTCGACGAGGATCTCGTCCAGGTTCAGGCGAGGATCTCGGAAATGGGCGGCCTTTGCGAGGAACTGCTCTCCAAGGCGCTGCAATCGGTGCAGGAGCGCGATCCGGTGCTCGCGCGCCAGGTCATCGACCGCGACAGGGCGCTCGACGCGATGGAGATGGCGCTCGAGGAAAGCGTGGTCAAGATCATCGCCCTGCGCCAGCCGGTCGCGGCGGACCTGCGGGTCCTGATCGCGGCGATGAAGATCGCCTCGACCCTCGAGCGCATCGGTGATCTTGCCAAGAACATCTCCAAGCGGGCGATCCCGCTCTCCTCGGCGCGGCCCGCCCGGCTGACCACCTCGATCGCGCGCATGGGGAAGACCACGCTCGCCCAGCTCTCGGACGTGCTCAACGCCCATGCCTCGCGCGACGTGGATCTCGCGGTGCAGATCTGGAACCAGGATTACGAGATCGACGAGATGTACAACGCCATCTTCCGCGAGGTGGTGACCTACATGGTCGAGGACAGCCGGCTGATCGGGATCGGTGCGCAGCTGATGTTCATCGCCAAGAACCTCGAGCGCATCGGCGACCACACCACCCATATCTCCGAGATGGTCTATTACATCGTCAAGGGCGAGCCGCTCGGCGACGACCGCCCCAAGGGCGAGCCGACGGGCGTCGATTTCATTCACGAGTGAGGCCAGCCGAGAGGACCCCCCGATGTGCGCCAAGATCCTGGTGATCGAGGACGAGGAGCCGATCAGCCAGCTCCTCGCCTACAACCTCTCCAAGGAGGGCTTCACCGTCGCGACCTCCTCGGACGGCGACGAGGCGATGATCGCGGTTGATGAATCGCGCCCCGACCTGGTGCTGATGGATTGGATGCTGCCCAATGTCTCGGGCATCGAGCTCTGCCGGCAATTGCGCAGCCGCAGCGAGACCCGCGACATCCCCGTCATCATGCTGACCGCCCGCGGCGAGGAGGAGGACCGGGTCCGCGGCCTCGACGTCGGCGCCGACGACTACGTGACCAAGCCCTTCTCCATGTCCGAGCTCGTGGCGCGGATGCGTGCGGTCCTGCGCCGCACCGCCCCGATGCTCGCCGGGGACGTGGCGACCTTCGCCGACATCGTGCTCGACCGCCAGCTCTGCCGCGTGCGCCGCGGCCACCGCGACGTGCATCTCGGCCCCACCGAGTTCCGCCTGCTCGACGTGCTGATGCAGCGCCCCGGCCGGGTCTTCTCCCGCGAGCAGCTGCTCGACCGGGTCTGGGGCGAGGACGTCTATGTGGAGATCCGCACCGTCGACGTGCATATCGGCCGGCTGCGCAAGGCCCTGAACCGCCGCGGCGACCGCGACCCGATCCGCACCGTGCGCTCCTCGGGCTACGCGCTCGACGATACCTATTCGGTCTGATCCCGCCTCTGCGTGATCGCTTCTGACCGGCGCCGCGGCCTTCTCTTCGCGGATTGCCCAGCGACGTCGGAACCCGACGTCCCTCGGTCTCCGCGCTCGCGCGCTCCAGCCGACGAACCGGCGCGAGGCAATGCCTCGCAATCGCCGGTTCGAGCCGTGTCCCATGACCGACGCCGATTCCCGTAATAACCGCTCGAAAGAAGGCCGCGCCCCGCGCGACCCGCTCAACATGCCCCCGGACCGGAAAGGCGAGGCGCCGGTGGCGCCTTGCCCGGCCCGGTCGCCCGAAGGCGCGCGCCGCAGGGCGAGGGCGGTGCAGCCGTCCCGCCGGTCGAGGATCGGGACGGGGCGGCCCTGGACGGTGCGCCTCGCGCGCCGGCCCCCGGGAGGGCCGACGCGGCCCGATCGCCACGGGTCGATCGGGCTCGGGACACCCGACCCCGGCGGGGAAGAACGTCGACGGCGCGGGTCCCGGCGGTTCAGTTCGTCGTGTCGTTCCGCGTCTGCAGCAGATCGCCCCAATCGGTGCGATAGGCCATTTCCGCCAGCACCGTCTCGGGCAGGAATTCCTGTCCCTCGCGGACCTGCCATCCGCCGCCCAGCGCCTTGTAGATGGCGACGAGGTTCTCCGCGATCAGCGCCCGCGCCGTGACCAGATTGGCCTCCGCCGCGAGCAGCGCCTGCTGGGTGTTGAGCACGCGCGTGTAGTCGGTCACGCCGTCGCCGTATTGCTTGGCCGCGATCTCGGCGGCGCGCCGGGCCGCCTCGACGCTCTCGGCCAGCAGCGCGGTCTGCGCGCGGGCTCCCTTGTAGGCGGCCATGGCGTTGTCGACCTCGCCATAGGCCATGAGCACGGTGTTCTGGTAATTGGCGATCAGGCCCTGGTAGGCGGCGTCCTGCGCCCGGACATTGTTCTTGAGCCGGCCGTAGTTGAGGATGTTCCAGCTCACCCCGGGCGTGAACACCCCGGTCCGGCTGCCCGCCTCGAAGAGATCGCTGGCGGAACTGGCCTGGAAGCCGATGCCGCCGGAGAGAATGAACTGCGGATAGAGCGCGTTCATCGCGACGCCGATCTGGGAGGCCTGCGCCGCCGCCTCCAGCTCCGCGGCCCGGATGTCCGGCCGGCGGCGCAGGAGCTCCGCCGGCACGCCCACGGCGACCTCGGAGCGCGCCCGCGGAATGCGGCCCGAGCCGATGAGCCCGTCCATGCGCGACGGCGGCTGCGCCAGCAGCACCGCCAGCGCGTTCTTGGCCTGCTGGAGGTCGCTCTCCAGCGGCGGGATCAGCGCCTTGGTATTGGTCAGGAGGACGGTGGCCTCCTCGACGTCGAGCTCGGTGGTCACCCCGCCGTTGAAGCGCACCTTCGCGAGGTCGAGCGATTGCTGCTGCAGATCGATGTTGCGCCGGGCGATCGCCAGCGTCTCCTGGATCGCGCGGATGTTGATGTAGGTCGCGGCGACGTCGCCGGTCAGCGTCACCAGCGCGTCGTCGTAATTCGCCACCTGCGCGGCGAGATTGGCCCGCGCCGACTGCACGTTGCGCCGCAGCCCGCCCCAGACGTCGAGCTCCCAGGCCGCATCGAACCCGACCTGGCTGGTGCCGAAATCGAGATCGAGGTCCGTGACCCGCTCCACCTCGCTGATGTAGCTGAGATTGTCGCTCAGGCGCCGCCTCGTGGTACTGCCCGCCAGCGTCTGCGACTGCGGGAAGAGCTCGCCATAGGCGATGCCGAGCTGCGCACGCGCCTGGAGCACCCGCGCCCCGGCCATCTGCAGCGTGAGGTTCTGGGCATAGGCCTGGGCGATGAGCGCGCTCAGCGTCGCATCGTCGAAGGTCTGCCACCAGGCGACCACCGGTGCGCTGCGCGAGGTCAGGCCGCTCGAGGCGTCCCGGCTCGGCGCATTGGCCTCGAGCCAGGCGCTGACCTCGGGCGTCTTGGGCTGGACGAAATCGGGACCGATCATCGCGCAGCCGCCGAGAAGCGCGGGCAGCGCCATCGCGGTCATGCAGCGCCGGAGCCCGCCCGGCAGGATCTTTGCCATTGCTCTCTCTGTCCTCAACCAGAATTTCCGCCGCCGGTTAGACGTCCAGCGGTCGTATGAAGTTGGCGAACGAATAGAGCCGGATGTTGATCCGGCGCAGGAACGCGAAGCTCTCGCCGCCGCCGGTATAGATCGCCACCGCCGCATGGGCGCCGGCGGCGAGGATGCGGTCGGCCGGCGGATCGTCGAAGGTGATCTCCACCGCGATCCGCCCCGGCAGCTTCGGCAGCACGAATTCGGGCAGTCGGCCCGAGGGCAGGTACTGGCCCTGGGAGGTCGCCCACCAGACCGCCTCGACCCGGCCCTTGAAGATCTCGCCCGGATAGAGGTCGAGCGCGATCTCCACCTCCTGCCCGGGGGCGACGAACTTCAGGTTCTGCTGGCGGAAGGTCGCGAGGATATAGGGATCGGCCGCGGTGACGAAGCTCGCGATGGCGCCGAGCCGCACGTCGCCCACCACGAGGCCCGGCCTGGCCTGCTGCGAGACGATCATTCCGTCCTCGGGCGCGACCAGCGTGGTGTTGCCGAGGAAATACTCGGCCTCCGCCAGCTGCGCGCGCGCCTGGGCGACCCCGGTATTGACGCCGTCGATGGTGGAGCCGAGCGCGAGCTGCGCCTTCTCGAGATTTGCCTTGGCCTCCGCCACCGCGGCGGTGTCCTCCTCGACCTGGGCGTTCCAGCGGTCGAGCTCGTCCTGCCGCGCGCCGCCCTGGGGGACGAGGTCGGTGAAGCGCTTCTGCTGCTGGGTGGAATATTCCAGCTGCGCCTCGGCCCGGATGACCGCGTTGCTCGCGGCCGCCACGTCCTGCTGCAGGATCTTCGCGTTCTGCTCGGCCGCCACCAGCTGCGCCTCAGCGGCATCGACCTGATGCTGGAAGATGGTGGTGTCGAAGCGGTAGAGCGGATCGCCCTTCCTGACCGGCGTGTTGGGCTCCACCAGCACCTCGGTCAGGATCGTCGGCTGGGTCAGCCGCGGCAGGATCTGGATCGTGCTGCGGATCACGTGGCTGTCGACCGTATAGGGCTGGTAGAAGCGCAGGGCGACCAGGAAGATCAGCAGGAGATGCAGCCCGACCCAGCCCGAGACGATGCCCCAGACGATGTTGAACTTCAGCCACCGGAAGCGGAAGAACACCATCCAGACGAAGATGATGTAGAAGACCGTGATCCCGACGGCCATCAGCATCGCGGCAATTCCCCCGTGATCTGGTTGCGAGCGGAGTGGGTCATCGCCGGCCCGTCACGCGGAGGCCGGCGGCGGGGGCGCCTCGCCGGCGGCCGGGCTGCTCGGCGGCTCCTCGGGCTCGCCGCGCAGGCGGGCGATCTCGCGACGTATCACGTCCTTCTCCTCGTCGGGAAAGCGGCGGATGTCGACGGTGGCGGAATCGTGGAAGGCCCAGAGGAAGGCGTGCACCCAGGGCACGACCACCAGAAAGCCCATGTAGCCCATGATCCGGACCGATTCCGCATGCGGATGGTTGCGCTTGATGGCGATGCGGCCGGGCAGCCCCATGATGAAGATCAGGATCGCCATCGCGGCGACCAGGATCAGCACCAGGGCGAGAAACGTGAGATAGTCGTAATAATCGAGCGGGCGTCCGATAAGATCCATGATGCGCCCTCCCGCTCACGCACAGTCACTGTCGCGAATTCCGAGGCGGATTCTAGCCCGATGCTGCCGGGGCGGCAATCTTGCCGCCGCCTCCGCGATGCCGCTCAAGGAAAACCGAGTCTTTTGGGTCACGCCCCGGAGG
>ERZ795053.3629-NODE-3629-length-17390-cov-10.685030_pt1 | contig 17390 bp, 11 predicted proteins | sample MGYA00375137_ERZ795053 | MGnify/ENA primary metagenome ERZ795053 (study PRJEB30182, sample SAMN05720284) | activated sludge metagenome | isolation source: Anaerobic digester | place: Hong Kong | collected 2014-12-17 ...
GTTTCGATGCTATGAAAGCCATCAGCCCGTTTCTCGGTGATGAACAGGCCTAGGTTAATTTTAGCGTTGGGGAAGGCAATCATATAAAAACGTTAACTATGCAAACATGGCTGCTCCAATTATTCCGGCATCGTTTAGGAGCGTAGCTGGAACTATGGGTGTGTTTAGCGAAAGAGCCGATTCAAACTTGTCGAACTTTTTGCTGGTGCCACCACCAATTATGAAAAGTTCGGGGTAAAACAGTTTCTCCAGGTACAGTAGGTACTCGTTAAATCGTGCTCCCCACTCGCCCCAGCTTAAATCTTCGCGTTTGCGAACAGCATCGGAGGTGAATTTTTCGCCCTTCAACCCATTCTTCATGAATATATGGCCTAACTCCGAGTTGGGAATCAGGTTGCCCTTGTTAAACAAGGCTGAGCCAATGCCGGTTCCAATGGTGAGGAAAATTGCGAAGCCCCGGTAGTTTTTAATTTTCCCGAAGTTGAGTTCGGCGAAACCGGCAGCATCGGCATCGTTAACAACGTTAACCTCACAGCCAGTGGCTTCGCTGAAAAGCTGGTTGGCGTTTACGCCAATAAAGGCTTTATCTATATTTGCAGCAGTTTTTACAACCCCGTTGTGAACAACAGCCGGGAAACCGCACCCAATTTTCCCTCTCCATCCGAAGTGCTCTACCAGTTTTTTTACCGTATCAACGGTTTCTTCCATGGAAGCAGGCTGCGAAGTTGCAATCCTGAAACGCTCTTGGACGTATTTCCCCGTTTCGGTGTTCACTATGGTTCCCTTAATTGCCGATCCTCCAATGTCAATCCCCAGTGTTTCCATTTGTGAATGTTTATTTTCCCTTAAAAATAGTAAAGATTTTAAAAGGTTACTTATGTTTTTCCAGCAATTCCTCAATTATTTTGATAAGCTCATCGTTGAATGAAACGCGTGGATAGGCAATTTCCCCATCCCTGTCGATTAGAATGTACGAGGGGGCGAACGAAATGGCGTAGGGTTCAATTTCGGGGTTTCTGAATTGTTGCTTTGCAACAAGGTGAATTCCGGGGAATGGCTTCCCCTGGGTAATATCCTTTGAAAGTTGGCTCTCTCCGGAAATAAAGTTTTTCCAGTTTTCCACATCGCTGCTTCTTGCCTCCAGCGCAATGAATACGAAGGCTACATCCTCCTTCGAAAAATGCTCTTGAATTTCAATGTACTTGGGTATGTTGCTCAGGCAGGGCGGGCACCATGTTCCCCAGAAGGTAAGCAGCACAACCCGGCCTCTGAACGATTCCAGTGAAACCATTTTCCCTTCGCGGTTCGGAAGGCTAAATACAGGGGCTTTGCTGCCGGTTTGAAGCGCTGAAACCTGCAGGTATTTCTTTTCAAAATAATTCTGAAGTGTCGGTTGGGAATTCGACTGCCTCATTAGGCTGTTGGTTTGTGGGAGAACCTGAAAGAAGCGGTCTGAAGCTAAAAATATTGTGAAACGGTTTGCCAGCTGGCACAAAGCAACTTCTTTGGCAATTCCATGAAAGTCAGTAGTAATCAGTTCGGTTTTCTGTTCAAATTCGTTATGCATTTCCCCTTTTGGAAACCTTTGGTATTTGTCCTCCAGCTCGGCTTCAACGGCTTGTGAGTAGGAGGGTAGGAACCAGAAATTGGAATGCTTGCCGAGAAGCCCGTTTGAAAAATGGTAGAAATTATTGTTTGGCGTGTAGTATTCCCAGCGGGCCTCAGTGTCGTATAAATGGTAGCGAAGGTAGCTTAACCGATTTGCAGCAACGGTTAACTCCAGCTCAGCGAGAAGTAAATTCGTGGCGTTTGAACTAACCTGACCGTGAATTTTTAAAGAATCAACTGATAACGCGTGAGTGGAGAGAATGCTGTCGGCGAAGTTACAGAATTCGGCCTCACTCTTTTGCCGATAGCTTAAATTCCTGAAAGCGGCATTTAGCGAGTGCCTAAAATCAACAATGAAGTTGTTGAATGTTTTATTATCTCCACAAAACTTTGGGAACGAATTATTGTAGATTGAGGTTTTTACCCAAACCGAATCGCCTTTATGAATTTCGATGGGCGTTTCGGTAACCAGGTTGCCATCGTCGGAAACCAAATGGTAAAACATTGCTTCCTTCGGAAGCAGGGTTATGCAGAATTCGCCGTTCATGCTTGTGTACGAGGAAGCGTTGCTTTCGCCAAAAACTTGCCTGCTGTAAACTGATTCTGCCGGGAAAATGTGAATGGGCTTGCCGTTGTAACCATCAATTTGTCCACAAATTTTAGTCTCGGTTTTTCGCTGGCACGATAGCATTACCGATAATGAAAGTACTATAAGTGCTGCTTTTTTCATGCCGAAACATTTATGCTTGGGGAAAATGTGAGTACAATGTACTTGATAATCATTAGTGTTCGTTTAAATTTGTTTGTTGAGAATTTTTAAACAATTGATTTCTCGCTTCGCTCGAAATGACAGATTGTTACGTTTTAGTAGGGGAGGCTTGGTGGCGGCGAAGCCGCCACCAAGCCTCCCCTACCTTTGAGCTTCTGTACGTATTGTCATTTCGAGCGAAGCGAGAAATCTTTTAAAGTTTTATTGGACACTATTCCTTACTTATAAAAAACTGCGAAACCTGGCCTTGCCCATTTGCTGGTCAATCTATTTCCTTTCAGAGTTCTGAAGTTGCTTTCGCGCTGGTTCAAGCAGACTTCTGAACTTACTCCATTCGTTACCTTAAAAATCTGCGAAGATCAGTTAAACCTACCCGACGGCAGGCGGGTCTGGGTCATCTGCGTTCAATCTTTTCAATCAATCCGCCCCTCAACCACTACAACAATTTCTCCCTTAACGCCTTTCGCTTCGAAGTGGGCGGCTAGTTCGCCAACTGTTCCCCGAACTGTTTCCTCATGAAGTTTCGTTATTTCGCGCGAAACGCTGCACCTACGCTCGGTTCCCAAAACCTCAGCAAGTTGCTGAAGCAGCTTCACCAAACGGAATGGCGACTCGTAGAACACGATGGTTCGCTCCTCTTCCTTCAGGGCTTCAATGCGCTTCATTCTGCCCTTTTTCTGTGGGAGAAATCCTTCGAAAACAAACCTGTCGCATGGTAATCCACTGGATACTAGCGCAGGAACAAACGCGGTTGCTCCCGGAAGGCATTCAACCTCAATCCCTTTTTCAATGCAGGTGCGAATTAGGAGAAATCCCGGGTCGGAAATCCCAGGAGTTCCGGCATCGGAAATTAGGGAGATGTTTTGCCCGCTAGCAATACGTTCGGCAATTTGCTCAACGGTTCGGTGCTCGTTAAACTTATGATGCGACCACAAGGGCGCTTTTATTTCGAAATGTTTCAGCAGAAAGCCGCTTGTGCGCGTATCCTCGGATAGAATTATTGCAGATTCTTTTAGTACACGAATCGCCCGAAGAGTAATGTCCTCGAGGTTACCAATGGGAGTTGGAACAACGTAAAGTTTACTCATTTTTAATAGCCAGGCATTAGTTTTCTGCGCACAAGTTCGATTAGCTGGTTTGCTGCTTCATTCTTCGAATCCCAATCGAAGTTCTCCTGAATGAAGAACATGGCATCGTTCATGTCGGTAAAGTCGTTGAGCTTGGCGATGGTTTTTGCGTAGAGCTCGGCGTTTCCATGGAAAAGCTCCTTGGTGTACATGAACTTGTCGTTAATGCCAATCGATTTCGATAAATCTACTATAGGTTTGTTCTGTAGCTTAGTAGCGACATCCTTTTTGTCCCCGGCAAGCGATTCGTTGCGGAATTTACGTTTTCCCTGATACTTCTCGCCAATTATTTCTGCTGAGGTTTTGGGCTTTTGGTTTTCATCATCCTCTGCGGATTCAAACTCTTGGGCGGGTGCTGATTCCTCCTCCAATTCAACCAGCTCATCTTCCTCCTTCTCGGCTTGGGGCTGGGTTATTGTGGAAATATTTTCACTGCTAACAACAGTTTCTTCTTCATCCTTAGGTTGAACTTGCTTTTGGATTGTTTCTTCAACTTCGGTTTGCACAGGTTCCTTGGTTTGCTCTTTTTTAGAAGGAATATTTGGTTGAGCATCTTTTAAGGGAGATTGTATGCCAAGAAGAACCGTTTCGTAGGTATTTCTTAGCTTTTCGAGAATCATGTCCCTGTCGATAGCGGAAAGTTCACCCTTGTTGATAACATTTTTTATTATTTTTTCTGCCTCGTGCAGGCGCTCAATGGCGCTTTTCAGGTTATTTAGGTTTGTCATGGTTGGTATTATTCTGCCACAAAATTAAGAATTTGCTTACTTTTGTAAAACTAACGACAATATTTTAGATTATTGCCATGCTTTTTATCGAAAATTCCATTGAAAACCAAAATCGTAAGGGTTGGATTGAAGTAATCTGTGGTTCCATGTTCTCTGGGAAAACGGAGGAGTTAATTCGTCGCCTCAAGCGTGCCCGCTTTGCAAAGCAACGTGTGGAAATTTTCAAACCGCAGGTTGATACGCGTTACTCTGAGGAGGAGGTTGTATCGCACGATGCGAACTCAATCCATTCAACACCAGTTACTTCGTCGGGAAATATTTTATTACTTGCCTCCGATGTGGATGTGGTTGGAATTGACGAAGCCCAATTTTTCGATAATAACCTGGCGGAGGTTTGTACCAAGCTGGCCGACCAGGGAATTCGAGTAATTGTTGCCGGGTTGGATATGGATTTTAAGGGCAAGCCCTTTGGTCCCATACCACAAATAATGGCTTGCGCCGAGTACGTAACAAAAGTTCATGCAATTTGTGTGAAGTGTGGAAATCTTGCGCAGTTTTCGCATCGCCTTTCCGATACCGAGAAGCTGGTTGTGCTGGGCGAAACCGATTTGTACGAACCGCTTTGTAGGGGTTGCTTTATTGAAGCAACCAGAAAGAAATAGCTTTTTATAAAGGAACTTTCATCAAAAAGAATGCTCAACTACACAATATCGCAGCTGCAAACCATTTTTAACGCTCAGCTTTTTGGGCGAAGTGATGTTTTAATAAATTCGGTTTTAATCGACAGCCGTTCGGTTTCGGTGGGCGAAGGTTCCCTCTTTTTTGCAATTGTAGGGAGTAACCACGATGGGCACCAATTCGTTGGAGACCTTTACGCCCGAGGCGTAAGATGTTTCGTTGTGAGCAATCCTTCCGATTTTCCAAAGAAGTTCTCAGATGCTTCATTCCTTCTGGTTAGCAATGTACTTTCCTCGCTGCAAGAGTTTGCGGCTTACCATCGCCAGCAGTTTTCGTATCCGGTTGTAGGCATTACAGGCAGCAACGGGAAAACCATAGTAAAGGAGTGGCTAAGTCAGCTTCTTTCCAATGAGAAACGCGTGGTGAGAAGCCCTAAAAGTTACAACTCGCAGGTTGGCGTTCCACTTTCGGTACTTCAAATGAGCAGCGAGTTCAATTTGGCCATATTCGAGGCAGGAATATCATTACCCGGCGAAATGGAGAAGCTGGAGCCCATAATTTCTCCCGAGGTAGGAGTTTTTACCAACATTGGTGCTGCGCACCAGGAGAACTTCCCTGATTTGCTAAGCAAGGCCGTAGAGAAAATGAAGCTATTCAGTAAGTCGAAGGCGCTGATTTACTGCAAGGATTTTCATGAGATTGACCGTTTGGCGATGCTTGAAAAGCAGGAGAAGGGGCTTAAACTTTTTGCATGGGGACGAAGCAAGAATTCGGATATAGTTCTAAATCAGCAAAAAATTGTAGGCAACGGAACAGAGTTAAATGTGCTGTTTGATAAAAGGGAGGTAACATTTTCTATTCCATTTACCGATAGCGCCTCGGTTGAGAACGCCATGCACTGCTTTGCAGTACTGGTTTTTTTAGGTGTTGAAATTGAGAGAATTGTCGCAAAAATGGCAACCCTTCTGCCGGTAGCCATGCGGCTTGAATTGAAGGAAGGCGTAAATAGCTGCACAGTAATTAACGACAGCTACAATTCCGATTTGGGCTCGCTTTCCGTAGCGCTCGACTTTTTGGCGCGACAAAAACAGCATCCCCGCAGGATGCTGATTCTTTCCGATATTCTGCAGAGCGGAATTGAGCCCCAGCAGCTGTATGCAGATGTTGCTCAAATTTTGGCTAGCAAGGGCGTTGATGAAATTGTTGGAATTGGCGAAACCATCTCGAAGTTCGGGCATCTGTTCCAAATGAGATCGAGCTTTTACAGTAGCACCAGCTCATTCCTTAGGGAGTTTAGTAGAAGTTTAGTGTCAAACACTTCCATACTTATCAAGGGAAGCCGTGAGTTCCAGTTCGAACGAATTTCGAGGGTGCTTGAGCAGAAAACCCACAGAACCGTTCTTGAGATTAATCTGAATGCAATGGTTCACAACCTGAACTACTTCCGAAGTTTGCTCAAGCCCAAGGTAAGAACCATGGTTATGGTGAAAGCCTTTGCCTACGGGAGCGGATCGCACGAGATTGCCAGCATGCTGCAGTTCCACCGGGTTGATTACTTAGGTGTTGCATTCGCCGACGAGGGCATTGCTTTGCGTGAGGCAGGAATAACAGTTCCAATAATTGTGCTGAACCCAGCGTACGGAAGCTACGAGCTAATGGTTGAGCACAACCTTGAACCCGAGATTTTTAACTTAACCAGCCTCGAAACATTCGCTGCTGTAGCAGCAAAAATGGGTGTTAGCGGCTATCCAATACACCTAAAAATTGACACTGGAATGCATCGCCTTGGCTTCGAGGCGACTGAGGTTGATGCGCTTGTTGAAAAGTTAACCCAGCATGATTCCGTTCACGTAAAGAGCATTTTCTCACACCTTGTTGGTTCCGATGATACAGAGCTGGATGAGTTTACCAACTGGCAAATTGAGCAATTTCAGGAAGTTTACGCAAAAATATCCGAAGCAATTGGATACTCACCATGGAAGCATATTCTCAATTCGGCAGGAATTGAACGTTTCGCGAATGCGCAGTTCGACATGGTTCGCCTTGGAATTGGACTTTACGGAGTTAGCGCAGTACATAAAGGGAGGCTCCAGAACGTGAGTATGCTGAAAACTTTTGTGGCTCAGCTGCGTGAGGTGGAGCCAGGTGAAACAGTGGGCTACAATCGAAAAGGCAAAGTTCTTATTAAATCGAGAATTGCTACAGTACCCATTGGTTACGCCGATGGCTTAAACCGTAGGTTGAGTAACGGGAACGGTTACTTTTTGGTAAACGGAACACCAGCGCCAATTATTGGCAACGTAAGCATGGATACCTGCATGGTTGATGTAACAAATGTTGAAAATGTTAGCGAAGGCGATGAGGTTGTGGTCTTTGGTGAGCAACCCACAATTATTGAGTTGGCTGAAAAGTTAGATACCATTCCCTACGAAATTCTTACCTCCATTTCTCGAAGAGTAAAAAGGATTTACATTCAGGAGTAAACTCCTTATGCTAATCCGGCTTTTTTTTAAGTAAATAAAAACCTGCTGCAAGTAGCAATGCTGCTAGTATGTAGTAAGTTAAGTGAAGGGGTGCGTAGAAATCACGTATCATTGCTATTTGAACCGTAAGCCAAATTCCAAGTACAAATCCCTGGAATATAATGAAGTAAGGAGAATGTTTGCGTTTCCTTATTGTTACTATTGCTGCCACTAAGCTAAGCACCCCGTTAAAAATGAAAAGAATAATTCCTGGAATCAGGAAGTTTGAAAAGGGTGACTTTTCCAGTATTTCCAGAGGCATTTGAATTGCTTTGCCGCTAGGGTCGTATGTTAACATTGCCCCGCCATATATTGCTCCAATGGCATTTAGCAGCAGAAGCGCTATGGCAACTCTTCTTGCTATTGTTTTAACCATATATCTATCGAATTACTTAGAATTATAAATGTAGCAAAAAATGAAATTCGAGTATTTTAAATTTTAAATAAAAAAATCATAAAAATAAATGTCATTAAATCAGGCTAATAAAGAATAATGTCTAAAAAAAATCAAAAAAAAATAAACAAAAATTACAACCCTGTGTTACTATCCCAAACAAACCACTAAAAACAAAAACAATGAAAACAAAAAGAAACTTTATGCCAATACTTGCCGTTCTGGGAATGGTTGCAGTATTTACTTTTTCATCGTGCGAGAAGGACGACGATGTAATGATTAACCCAACTCCAACCGAGCCAACTGCTGATATTGTTAAGCTAGCCAGCACAAATCCTGATTTGTCGATTCTTGCTGAAGCCTTAACTCGAGCAAATTTAGTAAGTGCCCTTGAAGGAAGTGGGCCTTTTACCGTTTTTGCTCCAACCAACGAGGCATTTAATCAGTTACTAAACGATTTGGGAGCAACAAGTTTGGACGATATTAGCACAGATATTTTAACCAATGTTTTGCTTTACCATGTTTTGAATGGAAAAGTTACATCGATGGAAATTGAACCCGGTTACGTAAATACTCTAAGTATAGGTCCAGATAACAATCAGGTATCGCTTCTAGTTGGTTATAACGATTCATCCAACAAGAATACAGCAGCTGCAGTTAACACCAATATTTTATTCTTAAATAATGATGCCTCGGTAGTTACTGCTGATGTTATGGCAACTAATGGTGTTGTACACGTAATAAACAAGGTATTACTTCCCCCAAACGTAGTTGATTTGGCAATTGATAATTCAAGTTTCTCAATTCTTGTGGAAGCTGTTGTAAAGGCCGAGTTAGTTGAAACCCTTATGGGAGATGGTCCCTTCACCATATTCGCACCAACAAACGCTGCTTTTGAGGAACTTTTTGCGCAACTTAAAGTTAGCGGAGTTCAAGATTTAACCAAAGACCAGCTAGTGCCAATTCTTCTTTACCATGTTGTTAGCGGAAATGTAAGGTCATCCGATTTATCATCGAGAAATGTTTCAACCTTGAATGGAGAAATCAGTATTGAAGTTGGCTCAATGGTTACCATTAACGATAATACCAATGTTGTATACACCGATGTACAGGGAGTAAACGGAGTAATTCACGTAATTGATAAGGTTCTATTGCCCTAACTGAAATTACAGTTTACAAATTAAGGCCAGCTATTGCTGGCCTTTTTTTATTTCAGCCAACGCGCAATTTTCGAGAGTAGCTCCTTTTGCCGAATAGGTTTCGAGATGTAATCGTTGCAGCCTCCCTCTAGAACCCGCTCCTTGTCTTCAGAAAATGCGTAGGCTGTTTGGGCAATAATTGGAATGTCGAATCCTTTTTCACGAAGGATTTTGGTAGCTTCCAGCCCGTCCATGTCGGGCATTTTTATGTCCATTAAAATAATATCGAAGTGCGTTGAGGTGCAGGCATCAACAACCTCCTGTCCCGTTTTTGCTCTGAAAACGGTTGCTTTGGTTTTGTTGATTAGTTCCCTTAGATACATGTAATTTGTAGTATCGTCCTCGGCAATCAGAATGGTTCTATTGTGCCAACTATAAGTTTGAGCCTTAGGCTCAACAACTTGTTGTACAGGTTCAGCCGATTTTGTGTAGGGGATTGTGAAGTAGAAGGTTGAGCCAACTCCCGGGGTGGATTCGAGCCAGATTTTTCCCCCCAGCAGCTCAACCATTGCCTTACAAATGGGTAGTCCTAGCCCAGTCCCTCTCCGGCTTTCGGTTGTTGCATCCTCAATCTGCTGGAAACGCTCAAATATTCGTTCAAAATGTACATGTTTAATCCCAATGCCGGTATCCTTAACAAAAAACTCAATGAAACCTCCCTTCAACAGGTAACCAACCTCAATGGTTCCCTTCTCGGTAAATTTAATGGCATTGTAAATAAGATTATTAAGGACTTGTTTCACCTTCAATTCATCGGAAAAAATTTGGCTTTCGAAGCCAGGTAGCCCAAAGGTACACGAAAGTTGAAGCCCTTTTACCTTAACGGTTTGGCTAAAAATTGAATGCAGTTCGCTTATTAGGTCGTTTATTGAGAAGTTTACCTTCGAAACGCTTACCTGCCCAGCTTCAATTCTTGAAATGTCGATTATATCATTAATTATACTGAGGAGTTGCTGGCTGTTAATGTTAATTATTTCTACGAATTCTTCTCGTTCATCGTCTGATACTGTTGGGCTGAGCAGAAGATTCGAGAAGCCGCATATTGCATTCATTGGAGTGCGAATTTCGTGGCTCATGTTTGAGAGGAATGCAGTTTTGAGCCTGTCGCTCTCCTCGGCCTTTTCTTTAAGGTAAATAAGTTTTTGCTCGTACTCCTTTGTTTGTGTAATGTCTTCTATGTTTATTACAACACTTTCGGTTTTATGTTTTATTACAATGGGCGATAGGTAGTACTTCACAAAAATTTCCTTATCCCAAACGCTTACGTACTTTTTTTCGTTGTAAACAACTTCCTTGTTTTGAATGCACTCCAATAAATCCTCAGTAAATCCAATGTCGATAAGGGGTTTGGTTTTGAATAGGTTAATCTTTTTTGTGGCCTCTAAAGAGGGTGAACCTAGCATTCGAACTGCTGAAGCGTTAACATCGATTACGTTCCCGATGGTGTCAACCAGAACTATTCCAACCGGGGAAACATCAATTATGTTTCTAATCTCCATCTGCTTCTGTTCGGCGGTATCCTTGGCTTTTTGTAGGTTATTCTCGAAAACCGATTTTGCGTGAACGTTCACAATAAGTTCAGCGAAAATTTTCAGGAGTGATATCTCGGCCTCGTTCCATTCTTTATAATTTTTTACCGAGTCGAAACCAACAAACCCCCAGCATTCATTCTCAAAAATCAATGGTATTGATATGAGCGATTTTACTTTTTGCTGGTTGAGGATTTGAAGCAATTCTTTTTTTAGGGTTGAGCCAGCGACATTCGGTATGTGAACAATTTCACTTTTACGATGCTGCTCTACCCAGTTGGTAGTAAGTATGTTTGGGTAGCTTTGTTTTTGGTTGGCTGAAATAGAATTGTTTTCATTTAGTGACCATTCGTAAATAAGGTCATGCACGTTTTTTGAAAAGTTGTATGAGAAAACGTATGCTCGGTCAACGCCCGAAAACTGTCCAATCTCTGAAAGAGCATTACTGATTTCTTCATCAACATTTTTTGATGAAATGTTTATGAATTTTGCGCCAAGGTTTATTAGTATACTCTGAATTTTTGATTTGTAGGCAATGTCGTTTTCCATACTTTTACGTTCGGTAACGTCGCGAATGGTGTCCATTAAGTACTGATTTTCCCCTTTGGAATCTTTTATTACCGAAACGTTAAACTCGGCAGTAAATATCGACCCATCTTTGCGAATCGCTTCGGCTACTATGCTTGAGGCTGACCCTTTTTCGAAAAGAGTGGGCATTTTTTGTTTAATGCTAATCGCGCTTTCTTTGGAAAGTAAATCAAAGGCATTAACACCAATAAGGTCACTTGGACTTTCGTATCCTAACATATCAACCTTGCGTTGGTTGATGTAATGGATTACACCGTTCAAATCCATCAGGGAGATTCCGTCCTGCGATGTTTCTACCAGGGTTTTGTAACGTTTCTCACTTTCGTCTAAATCCGACTTAATACGTTCGTTTTCGCTAACATCGCGGGCAACGGCTATTACAACTTTCTGTCCGAAGAACAATCCCGGGGTAACGCTAACCTCTTTCGGAAATATTTCGCCACTATTTTTCAATCCCCAGAATTTGAATAGGCCAGGCTCTCCTTCAAAGGCTTTATTTACTCTATTAGCTACTTCTTCTAAGTTGTTTTTTTCGGGGGCAGAAAGGAACTCGGGGGTTTTGCCTATGAAGTAATCTAAGGGGTAGCCGTAGAGTTTTTCGGCAGTTTTGTTTACAAACAGGAATTTGCCATCCTTGTCCTGAATGTAAACAGCTTCGTTTAGGTTATCGAGGATTCCTTTGTAAGTTTGGTGCGATTGGTTAAGGATCTCTTCGCTTTTCTTGCGTAAAGTGATGTCACGTACTGAAGCAATTACGTTCTTTTCATTGTTAATATGGGTTGTGTGAAGTGAAACTTCAACCCAGAATGCGTTTCCGTTTTTCCGTTTGGCTCGCCATTCGAAGGTGGTTGTTTCGTTTTGCAACGCTTTGTTAATCATTTCGTTGGCACGTTCTTTGGTGTAGCCTTCTTCTGTTGCGTTTATATTTTTAAAATTTGCACCAATAACTTCTTCCTTGCTGCTAAAGCCATACATTTTCAGCATGGTGTCATTCACATCAATAACTTCACCAGTTTCTCCATGATGTATAAAAATTGCTTCGCTGGTTGAGTTGAAAATATCACGGTAGTTCCGCTCTCGCTCTTCGGCTAGCTGCTTGGCGGACTCAAGTTTCTGATTGGTTTCTTTTAGCACTTCGGTTAGGGTGGTTAGCTCGAAATTCTTTTCCTTCAGAATTTTTTCAATTTCCACACGTTCGGTTATTTCACGGGCAGCAGCATATATTAAATCTCCTATCGGTTGCGACCGCCATTCAAGGTAATGCCAATCACCATTTTTGTTTTTGTAACGATTAACGAAATTAATAACCTGCTCCTGGTTTGCAAGATTTTTTACTGCACCTTTTGTTGGATTAATGTCCTCAGGATGTATAAAATCAAAAAAACTTCTGTTTTCAAGTTCTTCAGGCTTGTATCCAAGGATTCTTTCCCACGAGTTATTAACTCTCACGAAGTATCCTTCGATATTTGCTATGCAAAGTAAGTCGAGTGTTAAGTTGAAAAATTCGTTGAAATTATTTGCTAAATCGCTGCCTTTCATTTTATTTTTTCAATATAACGTTCTCGATTCCTTTTAGGATACGAGAAGTGAATGGGTTAATAGAAAAAAGGTAATATTAGTTACAATTTACAAAAAATAATTGCATTGAGTTTAAATTTTTCAGACTTTTGTTATATGATAATTCGAAATGCTTAAAATACAATATTTTGAATGTGTTCAAAAATAGTTTACTTAAACCATAAAAAATAATGCTATGAATGAAAATGGATTTAACTTCTCAAAGTTTATTGATGACTCCAAGAATGTGCTGCTGAAACCCAAGGAGTTTTTCCCATCATTATCGCTCGAAGGGGGATTTGTTGAACCCATTATTAAGGCTGCTATATATGGCGCTGTTGCGGGATTTTTCTATATGATTTGGAGCTTCTTGCATGTTGGAGCCGCTGTGGGTGGTTTTTTAGGAACCTATGCAGGTGTTGGAGCGTTAGTTTTTGCCATAATAGGTGCGGTTATTGGGGTTTTTATTGGTGGAATTATTCTCCTTATTCTTTCCTCAATTTGTGGGGGAAATAATAATTTTGAAGCGAATGTTAGGGTTACCGCTTCCATTATGGTAATCTACCCTGTAAGTGCGTTTCTGGCAATATTTAGCGGACTGAATTTCTATCTGGGTGCGCTAATTGGTTTGGCAATTAATCTTTATTCGTTGTACCTAATTTACATTGCTCTTTCAACAGTGCTTGCGGCCAACGAAAAAACTGCACGAACTGTATCGTACATTTTGGCGGCGCTTCTAGTTCTGTTTCTTATTATTGGCATGGGTGCTCGAAAAGCAGCAACAACTTTTACTGGCCTCACCGAACAAAAGCTTGAGGAGAGGGTGAAGGAGCTGGAAAAAATTGGGAAGGAGCTGGAGGATGTGGCAGAGGAATCGGTTGAAATGGATGATTACTATAAACCAGAAAAGTTTCCTGCTGAAGCATGCGAAAAGTTTAAGGATGTTTTCTATGATGGCGACCCGGTTGTAAATGCTGGGAAGTTGGAAAAACTGGTTGATGCTACAATGGCAATCAAGGAGTATGAAAACACACAAACGGAGGAGATTCTTAAAACCCTTCAGGCTAACGGTTTCGAAACTGCCGAGGAGTACGTTGCCACGGCCATGCAGTCAGCCTACGGTTTTCAAACCCTTGGCGGGTTGTTTGCTATTCAGCACATTATCGATTCGCCAAAGGATGAGCAGGTTGCAGCAGAGGCATTTACTATGGATGTTGCTATGGAAGAAATGGTGAAGCAGATGGTAAATGCCGGCAAGTTTACCGAGGAGGATATGCACACGTTATATGATAACTGGAGTGTTCTGGTTGAAATGGATAAGAATACTAAGGAGTAAATTCTGTTATCTTAAAGAGATAGCTAGTTTTTTTTGTGTTTCCTTTTTGCACTTCTAGCGCAGGGTGTTGGAGTTTCTGTATCACCTGACTATTCGTTGATGCAGAGGCTCTTTTCGTGAAGTTTGGGGAGCCAAATATGCAATGTTAATTATCTCCCCTAATAAAGTTTTTTACTAATTATCAGGTTTCTCCAATCTCCTATAAGTATCAAGTTCTGGTTATGTGTAACCAGGTTGATGAAAGATTGCGTTACAACAAAAGACGATAGTATCGGTTGTAAACAACTTAATCTTCAAATAGTGCTGGTTTACAGAATAATAACCGAGAAATGATTGGCGAAACTTTTTATCTTTCTATGGGTTTGGGTGAAAAAACTTCGACAGAATCTGTGGCTCCCCCAAAATAGTTCTATCAGATTTTGAATTGGGAAAATGAACGTTGATTTTTTCTGGTAATTTTTATAGTTATATGTAGTGTCTTAAGGATTTAAGGAATAGAAAATTAGCATTTGAAATTTTTATTTGACAATATGATTTTTTCGTTTTAACTTACTCTATTGTTAAGTATCCCAAAATCTATTTTTTATTCAATTTTTGGGGTGTTATAATTCCTTGTTTGTGTTTAACTTTGGTATTTATGGTTTTCTTTAATTATACCCTAGCCTTTTTTGGTGTTTTTTGATTGTTGACCATTTCAAAAAAGCATTACGAATGAGAACCATATTGTCTATGCTTGTCTTTCTATCGTTGGTAGGTTGTTCAAAAACCAGGATCGACTTTGAAAGAGCAAGTTTGGTGGTAGGTGACCAAAAATTTGAGTTGCTTACGGCTAATGAATTGTATGTAAATTGTTTAAGTACAAAAGAAGACTGCCTGGTAAATATTTTCAATGTTATTGAAAACGAATTTAAGGAGGGAGCAGAATACCCATTTATCCTGAAATCAGTAAAATATGAAATTGAACCTAACAATGAGTTGAATGAATTTCTAGTTAAGTTGCGAAATATCGACTTTAAAGAAATGCTTGAACCTTCCTTACGAAAAATAGTGACTGAGTTACCTGGTCCTGATACGAAAATATTGTTTATTCCGGCGAATCCTGTTCATGCTGCCTTTTACCGAAAGTATCAAATTAGCGTAACAGCCATAACGGTTGGCGCTGGGAAAATAATTGTTTCAATTGACCCAATTTCAAATAATTGGGAAAAACAATTGCCCTATGTTCTTGCTCACGAATATCATCATAGTGTTTGGACATCTAAGAACTTCAAAACAATAGATTTCACACCTTTGGAATACCTCGTCTTTGAGGGTAGAGCTGATTCATTTGCAAAGCATCTTTTCCCAAATATAAATAGTCCATGGACACATATTATTGGGAAAGATGATGAAAAAAAGGTTTGGAGTATTATTAAGCCAGAATTATTAAAACATGGCACTGTAATGAACGATTTAATGATGATCGGGAATAACGAAATTCCATATTGTAGTGGATATACAATTGGGTTTAATATTGTTGAAGAGTTTAAAATGAACTATCCTGAAATACATGATAGTGTATTGATTGATTTTGAACCCGATAAAATATTAGCGATGAGTTTGTATGATAATTAACGAATACCAACGAATAGCTTATTGCGTATGGATGTATGATATAAACTTAATAATCAAGATATTAGCCGATTAGTGATTGTTTTGTGATCCCTTGAAAAGCTGCAAAAAAACGATAGAACAATAATACTATAAAATTGAAGGCATGAAAAGGATAATTTTAACCATTTTTGAGATCTTGCTATTCGTAAGCGTGTACTCTCAATCCTCCGACGGCTTCAGCTACCAGGCTGTAATCCGCGATGAAAATGGAAATCCAATTTCCAATCAAAATGTAGGGGTTCGCATTACCCTTCAGGATGCGTCTGCTACAACAAGTTACTATATAGAAATTCATTCTACTACCACATCTCCGCAGGGAGTGGTTTCGTTAACGGTTGGAGGTGGAACTGCTGAGTCGGGAGAATTTGCGACAGTTCCATGGTCAAGCGGAAATATACGAATGAAAGTTGAGGTTGACCCTTCTGGTGGAACAGCGTATATTGAGTTAGGAGTTACGCCACTAAAGTCAGTTCCATATGCTTTTTTTGCCGCCAGTGGTAACCCTGGGCCACAGGGTGAAACAGGTGCTGATGGCCTTTCAGCATACCAAATCTGGCTGGCCCTTGGAAATACCGGTGCTGAGGCCGATTTTCTCGCTTCACTGGTTGGCTCTGAGGGAAAGTCAGCATACGAGGTTTGGTTAGAGGAAGGAAATTCAGGAACCATTCAGGAATTTCTTGATTCCCTAAAGGGAAATGCTGGTGAGGCGGGAACCGATGGCCTATCAGCTTACGGAGTATGGCTGGAGCTAGGGAACACTGGCACTGAGGATGACTTTATTGCCTCACTGGCTGGTACGCCAGGAGTTGATGGAAAATCGGCGTACAATTTATGGATTGACGAGGGGAATACAGGAACAGTTTCTGACTTTATAGCATCGCTTAAGGGCAGCCAAGGGGAAGCTGGGGTTGGTGTTGAATCAACGGTTGGTAATGGTGATGGAACATTCACCATTAACTATTCTGATGGAACCTCATTTACTACAGCAAATTTAACAGGTCCCGAGGGGCCTATGGGTGCTAGCTTATTTAATAGGGGAGGTTGGATTCTGAATGAAACATACAACCCAAACGATTATGTTTTCGCTCCGTCTTCAGCTAACCCTTTGGTGTCTTCTGTTTGGATTGTTAAATCTCAAAGTAGTTTCGTTTCGAGTAACGAACCTTCACTAGATACTGAGAAATGGATCGAATTAAGTGCAATTCAAGGAGAGAAAGGTGAGTCTGGGATTTCTCTGAATTGGATTGGTTCTTTGGAAACAGAACCCCTTAACCCTTTGGTAAACGATGCCTACTACGATATAGGTCAAAAAAAATCGTATGTATACAATGGGTTTGGTTGGAGTCAAATTGCACAGGATGGATTGGAGGGGCCTCAGGGCGAAATCGGGCCTCAAGGTACTCAGGGGCCTGTTGGCCCTCAGGGGCCTCAAGGAGAGCCAGGTACTGGGCTCGTAAACAAGGGTAATTGGGTAACTGGAACTTACTACAATTCCGGAGAATATGTGTTTGCTGAATCTATTGAAAATCCTGCTGTTAATTCAATGTTTATTTGTCAAACTAATGGCTACTTGTCTGAAATAGCACCAAATATTGATGGTGATAATTGGGTAGAGTTCGAAGCACCAGAAGGTCCTCAGGGCGACCCAGGTCCTCAGGGCGACCCAGGTCCTCAGGGCGACCCAGGTCCTCAGGGCGACCCA
>ERZ795053.3630-NODE-3630-length-17389-cov-8.012115_pt1 | contig 17389 bp, 16 predicted proteins | sample MGYA00375137_ERZ795053 | MGnify/ENA primary metagenome ERZ795053 (study PRJEB30182, sample SAMN05720284) | activated sludge metagenome | isolation source: Anaerobic digester | place: Hong Kong | collected 2014-12-17 ...
GTACTACACAGAATTTAAGTCTGAATTGCAAAAATGTAAAGCCAATAACAAATTTATATTCATCGATGCCTGTAAATCAGGTAATTTATTTTTAAACTCAGATTCCGATTATCAGAAAACAAAAACCCATTTAATACTCAATAAACTTGGCCTAGAAGGCAAAGACGAAGTAGGGAACTATGCTGTCTTCATGTCATGTGATGCCGGTGAGAGTTCGTCAGAATTGAAATATTTTAAACATGGTATTTTCACCTATTATTTGTCTCGAGGCATATTGGGATTAGCCGATGAAGATAATGATAAACGAATAACTATCAAGGAACTATACTACTATATCAGGAATAACACGTATATAATCTCAAAAAAACTTGGTAATAACACCCAATGTCCTATTTTAATTGGTAATTTTGACCAAAACTTAATATTTGCCAACACTAAATAATCAAAACCAATGGATACGATAATTATCTACAAAGAAGGAGAATCACTCAAGGAAAAACTTTCTATGTTTAGATTCTCTTATCAAAGAAAATACCGACTGTTATTTGTAAAGCATTATCAACAGTTATCGTCCATACTGAATGATGTCGATACAGCGCTATTGTATTACTTTAAGGAACAAATAGATCAAAATGACAGAATTCAGTTGAAATCACTGGGGTTAAATTATCCGAATATTAAAGTGTCATTGTGCTCTAATACATCGAATGCCCTTGCCGCATGGAAACTCAACCTGTTTCATTTCCTAGAGTATCCTGTCATGTCAGATGATTTGTTGGAATCGTACAAAAGGTTTGTTACCAACCAAGGTGGGGATAACCGGGAACTAGTTCTCAAAAATGATGGAGAACTTGTCAGGGTTCCTTTTGATAATTTATGTTACCTACAAGCATCAGGAAATTATACTATCATCAATCTTAAGCAGGATAAGAATATCGTATTGACGAAACAGTTAGGAACTTTTGAGGATATCACTGAACAAGATTTAAACATCAATAGAGTTCATCGCTCACTCATTATTAATCTCAAAAACATCAAATCTATTTCATCGGGTCAAGTTCATTTTTATCAATGTGCAAAACCATTGTCAATTTCTACAGCATTGGAATCAAAATTAAAGAAAATGTTATTGGGTTCATAAATTATGGATACATTCAAAGTTGGTCGAAATAAACAAAATGACATAGTCTTTGGAAATGAAAGCATCAGTAGTTTTCACCTTGAGGTTGATTTTATCGATTATGATCAATATTTTATACGAGATTTGAATAGTACTAATGGAACCTTTGTTAATGAGAGAAGAATTTCAAAAATTCAATTAGTTCCAAGTGATCGCTTTCGACTCGGAACTTTTGAAGTTGAAACGCAAGTATTTTTTGAGAAAGTTAACCATCTTGTCAAAAAAAATAAAACAGATTTTAGACAGGAATATATCCAATTGTTAAATCTATTTGACCAATATCAGAGTAGGAAAAATAAAATATTAAAACCCTCCCTAGGTTCCATGCTTATAAGGATAATACCAGGCTTTGTAATTATCTTATTGTTAATCTTATTCCCTAATGTAATTCCGGCTAATGCGAGATATCCTTTGATGACTGGCATTGGGTTACTGGCTGTTATGGCTAATTTTTTCGGAAATTCCCAGATTAAAAAAAGCGAGAAATTAGATTTGCTAAAATTAGAATTTGAAGAAAAACTCGTTTGTCCTAAGTGTGGATATAAAATGATCAATCAAAACATTACTTATTGGAGGGGTAAATCGAAGTGTATCAACGAAAAATGTGATGCCATTTATCAATAAATACCCGTTCATACACTAAAAGGGGTGATTCATACATTAATCGAAAGGTGAGCCTTTATATAAGATTACATTTGTATTGAAATTAACTTAAAAATCACAAAAACAATTTAATCATGAATAACGACAGTACAAATCCAACAATGAGAACTTCAAGAATCGAATTTCCAATTGACGGCAATCAGAAGAACTCAATCTTAAACAAGAAAACATTATTAGCAACACTTTTCGGTGCCGGGGGAGCTGTAGCATTCGTATCAGCTAGGGATTTATTAAACAATAATACTGGCGATGCGGACTTTTCAATTGAAAATCCCGAAGAAGCGGATTGCTATGCCAGTATAGAACTAAACGAGTCAGTAGCAGAATCGAACAGCGAATTGAGCTTTGGCGATGCATTTGAAATACAAAGAGAATTACAAGGGCCAGGTGGAATATTTTTACATAATGGAAAATACTATAATACCTACCTAAAAGAAGAATGGGATGGGATGAGTGATCGTGAAAAAGATAATTATTTCGCTGGAATAAGTGATAAAATCGATTATAGCGGCTCTAAAATCATAGAGCATCAAAACGGAGAATTGGTCGAAATAAACATTGATCAAGATGCTGAACCTGAAATAACCTTAACCGACAGCAATCATGATGGAGTATTGGAAGTAGATCAAGTAGATTTGAATAACGATGGAAATGTAGATGTTATCCATGATACAATTTCAAATAACAGTGAAGGAGATTCTCCATTAGATATGGAAATAGCCGCATTCAAAGATTTGGAAGATTTGGAAGAACCGGAAGAAATGATTGTCGAGCCAGAACAAATTTCAATACTAGATAACCAAGAGAGTATCATAATCGACGAAGGTGATATATTGGCACCTGACTCATCAGAAGAGGCAGATATGACGGAGGACTTAACAGAAATAGAGGTTGATTCTGATATCACAGACCCCAGTATTGGAGATGGGGATCTACTAGATCCTTCAGTTGACCTTATAGATGAGGGAGATATGGTGGATCCTACAATAGAATCTATCGAAGATGGAGACATGGTAGATCCATCTAGCGAGGTCATGGAATCAGGAGATTTGGCAGACCCATCATTTGATAACGAAGACATCAATGACCTTCCTGATTTAATCAGTGATTTAGATATGAGTGAATTCGATTTTTAGTGTTCCAAAACAGATTAGTTTAGATGATTCAAATTATTTGTGATAAATGCAAGAAGGTTAGTGTACTTAAAAATGAAGAAAAATATTACGGTAAGACCGTCAGCTTTAAGTGCATTAACCCTCATTGTGGTCAGCAGATTACAAAACATATAAAACAGCCAACGGATTTTGAAGCACAACCAGTTGCGACACTAGTGATTGAAAATTTTGATGGTCATGAAAAAGCAAGTCTCCATGTCAGAGAAAACAATTACACTAAATCTTGTAAATATGCTTTAAATAATGATGTGAATATTATTGGTCGAAAGTCAAAAAACTCAAAAGCTGATATTCAGATTATGACTACGGACTTATTAGTGTCACGATATCATTGTTCAATTATAAAGTTAAATGGTTCAGAATCCAATAAATATACTTATCTGTTAAAAGATGAAAACAGTAAGAATGGAGTTTTTTTGAACGGCAAAAAACTTCGGGAAAATGAAGAATTATTTCTTCATCATAAGGATGAAATTGGTATTGGCAATTTGTTAATTGAATTTTTATTTAATTATGAATAAATCATAGAATACCATTATTGTGAGATATTAAAAATCAAAGTAACATAGATGAGAATGTTAGAAAATAAAATTAGTGTTATTTACTTCCAACATCAAGGTAAAAAGGTAAGACAAGAAGACTCATGTTTTATTTCTAAAGATAAAAAATTATTTGCCGTATTTGATGGAGTAGGTGGTAGCGAGAATGGCTTTATAGCAAGCCAAACTGCCAAAAAATTACTAAATGAATGGTATGAAAAACTTGATGCTGAAGTTAACACAATACATATTAAAGATGCCATAGATTACATATCAAACGGCTTGTCTAAACACAATCACCAATATGTTGCAACAACGATGGCATTAGTGTTTGTGGAAAATAGTAAAGCTTTAATAAGTAAAATAGGAGATTCACGAATATTTTATATGAGCCCTTCAAAATCAAAATGGTGGGTATCCAAAGATGATAGCATTGTTCAAGAATTGTTTGATGCAGGAATTCTTTCTTCAGAAGAAGAAATGAAAAATCATCCTTTTAAAAATAGAATTACCAAAGCCTTAAGTTCTAAAAATGTCATTGATATTAATGATATCAAGGTTCAACAAATTATTGACATTAATAAAGGAGATATTTTTGCCTTATTTACGGATGGTGTCTTAGAAAAATTTACGAATAAACAGTCCATTGAAATCCTAGGCAACGTTAAATTAAACTTTCAGGAAAAAGTAGAATATTTTAACTTGGTATCTTCCGATTCAAAAGATAATAGTACAGCCGTATTTGTATTAATTATGTGAATCCAAAACCCTCCCCCTATTCCATACCTACTTCGGTGAGTAGGCGGAATGCTTTATCATAAGTGCTTTGTAGGTTTCCACCGGATTGGCCAGCGAATAGTGACATTTCGCAATCTTTGAGGATGTCGAGGTAAGCTTCGATGTCAGAATTATTGACTCCTTTTTCTCCTAATCTTTTGACGATTTTATCCTTGCTCTGCTCCGAAAATGGAATGTGGTGAATATCACTCAGGTATCTCGTTACCGCCTTTGAAATTTCATCGTAAAATGACCGCGAATTTCTCTCGTCCAGAAGCGTTTTCGCTTGTTTAAGCTGATTTTTTGCCTTTTCTTCTGCTACTCTGCGTTTCTTCAATAAAGGATCAAGGTTGTCTTCTTTGTATTGTTCGTATTTTTTGTAACCGATAAAACTCAAGGCCAATCCCAGAAGCCCAAAGCCCAACAATTTCCAGAGCGGAGGAACAGGAAGTTCCGAAGCCATAATAGTGCCAGAAGACGAATTATCAACACTCAGGATGTCATTAATAGGTGCGACGTCTCGATTATCAGTTGTTACACTTCTATTTCCTTGCTTCACATTAATCGAAAATTTGTCATCTGATAGGGTAATGTATCGCATAGAATCAGGATTATAATAGGTGTATTTTGGTATCAATTTCAACACCCCTGTTTTCCTTGGTACCAATAAATATTCGAATCTCTTAACTGTGTGGTAAGCACCATTGTACTCATCTGTTTTGTCAAGAATTACCTTTGGTTCGTAGGCTTCCCACTCTTGACCTAGGTCTAAACTGACAGGTAGAATAGTCTTTGCATCACCGTCACATCGTACCTCCTGGGTTAGGACGATGGCATCATCCGTCGTGGTAGAGTTTTTGTTGATGGTATTCGAAACTTGGACATTTCCCACTGCACCTGAAAAATCGGCAGGAACAGGATCCGGAACTTTTTCTACGTTGATATTTATCTTATTAGTTGTTATTTGAAGTTGTTTATTTCTCTGAGAGCTAAAAAAGCCTCGCCTCGGACTATTTGGATCAGGCACACCTACTTGAATCACAATCGGTGAAATTTCGAAACTGCCAGCCTGCTGAGGAAATAAGGCGACACGTTTCATTATTTTAGTATAATAGGTCTTTCCATTTGCCTGCACTTGCTGGGTAGAAAAATTGGATTTAACCACGTCCATTTTATAAAATCCAGTGTACTCTGGTTCATTGAGAATGTTAAACTCTCTTATATCAGACTGAGTATAAATGATGTAATCAAGCAGAACTTGTTCTCCGATATAGATTTTATCCTTATTGACCTCGAGCTTTACCATGATTTGGTCACCTAATCCATTAATTTTTACATTGTTTTCGACGACATCAATGTTTATTGAATTAGTTTTGATGATTTTACCATTATATTGAGCGGTAGCGGACTTGATGGTGAACTTACCTTTTTTAGTGGCTTGCAGGGTATAGGTATAACTTAGGGAACTAGATTGTTTGCCATTTACAAATGAATAGCTTGAGCTTTTTGAAGGCCCTGCCACAACCTTAAATGGACTGAAATCAGGCAATGACAATTGTTTTTCATCCATATTGTCAAATGAGAAAGTAATATTAAAAGTGCCGTTTTCGTAAACTTTGGTGGCATCTGTACTTGCCGTAAATTTTTGAGCACTAAGACCTGAAAAACCAAAAATTAGGAATATAAAAATCAAGAAATTAACACCCTTTTTCAACTTCATAGGTTAAATGTTTGTCTAGATTTTTTTAAGTTTTCGTTTTGGTTTTGCGGGTTCCTGCGGGCTATCAGGTATATGATCCTCTATACTTTTTAGGTCGCCACCCCATTGGAAAAAGAGGTTGTTATCGAGATTGTTTCCATCTTCTTCGATGATTCCATCAGGATTAGGAAGGACTACGACACTTATCGGAGGGGTTTCTAATGCACTTTTTTCATCGTCCAAAAATACAGGTCCTATACTCCAGTTTCCTGGTTCCTTGGCAATCAAAGTGTAAGTGTACTGAACATTTTTTTTCATTTCCCCATTAATGTATTGCATGCTCGTACTTTGTGAGATGCCGCCACCGTACTCAAGCCCAATGAGTTCCGGCTTGACAATTTCACCATCAACATTTTCAAGCGATATGGTTAGCGAGATTTGATTTCCGGCGAGTATTGTGTCTTTGCTGACTTTGGCTGTGATTTTTGACTCTTGCGAATAAGCACTTGACAAGCTTAGAATCCCTAATAGGATATATGTGAGTATTTGTTTCATCTGCTTATGGTTTATGGTATTGAACTAGTTTTCGATATTTGAGTTTTTACCAGTCTTTTTCTGGTTTTTTCTTGTTTCCATCGATTTTTCTCAATTTTTCCTGAACTTTTTGTTCTTCACTTTCAATTATGTCCAATAATTTGAGAGCTTCTTCTTTACTTAAATCCTGTTTTTCGCCATTTTGTTCAGACCCATCATTTTGATTATCTTTTTGATCTTGATTTTCTTCTCCAGAGTTTTGTTGCTGTTTTTCTTGATTTTGATCTTGATTTTCCTGTTGTTGCTGTTGTTGCTGTTTTTCTTGTTTTTGTTGGTCTTGACTTTGTTGGCTTTGGTTTTGTTGTTGCTGTTGTTCTTGCTGTTCTCTCTGTTCTTGTTGCTGGTCAAATTGATCTTTCATTTGATCCTGCATTTGTTGGATTTTTTTCTGCATGATGGCATAGCTCAGGTTTTGTCTTATTTCTTTATCATCTTGGTTTATGGCAAGCGCTTTTTTGTAAGCCTCTATACTTTCGTCGTATTTTTGAAGTTTCAAAGCGGCATTTCCTTCATTATAAAGGCTATTGGCTTTTTCTTCATCGCTGAGTCCTCCCGATGCTTCTAGAAAATAATTATAGGCTTCCTCGTATCGCTCTTGATTGAACAATGAATTTCCCAAATTATAATCTGTGGCTGCATCACTCTTTTGTTCGTTAGCTAAGCGATATTTCTCCTCGGCTATTTTATAATTTCCTTCTTTGAAGGCCTCTTGTGCCTCTTTTTTCAGCTTATGTGCAGATTGAGCCGGTGTAGGAGAAAGGGAAAAAATTGATAATATGGCAAAAATTAAATATCTCATACCAGTGAAGATTTTTTATTCGAGACAGCATCAGGCAAATACAGTGCAATTAACCATAAAATGATGGCTAAAAGTAAAAAATACTGATAATAGGAAGCAAATTCGGTAAAAGATCGTTGTTCTACTTCTCTTTTTTGAATTTTCTGAAGATTATTTAATAGCGAATTAATGGCGGAGTCTCCATCACTTACTAAGAAAAACTCACCTTTTCCTGCTCTGGCAATGTCTTGTAACATGGGAATATTGAGTTTTGATTTGATAGGATTCCCTTGAGAATCCTTGATGTATTCTTCTCGACCATTTCTTACTACAGGAACGAAAGCACCTGTCTCTGTCCCGACGCCTATTGTATAAACAATATCTCCTTGTTCTACAGCTTTTTCGGCTGCGGAGATGGCACTTTCTTCATGGTTTTCGCCATCTGATATCACGATGATCGCTTTAGCATGTGGTTCTTCTTCAGGATTTGCTTTCAAAGCAAGGTCTATGGCTTCACTTATTTCTGTGCCTTGAGTTCCGGCGAGATTTGTATTAGCGGCTTTTACTACGACCTTTGCGGCGGCGATGTCATTGGTAAGAGGCATTTGTAAGTAGGCACTGCCCGCAAAAAATATTAAACCCACTCGATTACCTCCCAATTCATCCAATAATTTTTGACAAAATCTCTTTGACCTTTCTAACCTACTTGGAGAAATATCGGTGGCATTCATGCTATTGGACACATCGAGGGCAAGGTAAATGTCGGCACTGGTGGTTTTAATTTTTTCCTTTTTGGTACCCCATTGAGGATTGGCTAGAGAAATGACACCTAAAGCCATCGCTATTATTAACAACCAGTTTTTTAGTTGTTTTCTTTTAGCTGAATAATTAAAAATAAGACCCTTAATGAGAGGGGCATCACCAAATTTTGATAATATTTGATTCCTTTTTTTTATGTTCAAATAGAGCCACACTCCAAATGCAAGCACTATTAGAAGCCCTATGAAATAATAGCTATTTTCGAATCTAAACATCAGTCTGCAAAATTTCTTAGGTATGTTAATTTTAAAATCATGTACAACATCATGACCAAAAGTCCTGTCAATAAAAATACATGAAATAAATCCTCGTATCTCTTGAAGACATTGGTTTCTATCTCTGTTTTTTCCAATTTATCAATTTCGTCATAGATATTTTGAAGACTTCTTTCATTGGTCGCCCTAAAATATTTTCCATGAGTCATGTTTGATATTTCGGTCAATAGTTGTTCGTCTATTTTTACTTTGGCATTGCCAAAAACATATCTTCCATCGCTCAATCTGTTGATCGGGCTTCTCGCAAATCCTTCGCTGCCTACTCCGATGGTGTACACTTTTACATTTAATTCTTGGGCTATTTCTGCAGCAGTTTTGGGCTGTATATAACCAGCGTTATTATCCCCATCAGTGAGCAAGATTATTATTTTAGACTTGGTATCAAGATCTTTTAATCTATTCACGGCCGTCGCCAGCCCCATTCCTATGGCTGTACCGTCTTCTATCATTCCGACCTGAAGATTGTCTAAGAAATCTTTCAAAATATTGTGATCGGTCGTCACCGGAGTCTGAGTAAAACTTTCGCCGGAAAAGACTACCAGCCCGATTCTATCATAAGGTCTTTTGTCAATAAAATCTTTTGCGACTTGCTTGCTTACTTCTAATCTATTGGGGTTAAAATCTTGAGACAGCATACTGCTAGATAAGTCCATTACCAGCATGATATCAATGCCTTCTGCCTTTACTTTTTCTTCTTTGGTGGTTAATTGCGGTCTCGCCAAAGCAATGATTGCAAGGGCTAAGGCCAAATATTGCAGCAGTGGTAAGAATTTTAACAATTTTGACTTGAGAGTTTTCACATGTTTGATTGGTTGTAATGTTGACATCAGCATGTAAACTTCTTCCTTTTGTCTTTTCTTTTTGAAAAAATAAATCAAAGGGAGAAATAATAATGCCAATAAAAACCAAGGGCTATGAAAACTTATATGTTTTATTTGTTCAATCATGGTCAGGCTGTTCTACTATTTTTGTGTTATTGACAAAGTCAACAGACTTATCCATAAATTTTTGGTGAATGTTTTCTTCCGGTGTCGCTTTGGCAAATTTTACTAAATCGGCTACCGTGAGTATTTCACGTAAATCTTCATTATAAATGGCTTCAAAATCCTTTTTGCTCAGACTTTTTAATATTTCATTGGTCGTCATTTCCAAGGCATTGACGTCGTATCGGTCTTCAAGGTATTGTCGAATGACATGAGTCAATTCCGACTGATATTCCTTGATTTCTCCACGTTGCCACAGCTGTTTATTATTCAATTCGTTCAATGATTCTAGTGCCTTGACATGTGCAGGAATGATTATTGTCTCTGGTTCTGGTGCCGTGAATTCCGTTATGGTATTAGATTTTTTCTTGCTTAAGTAAATACCTAAACCAATGAGAAGTATAAATGCCAATAAACCCAAAAAGTAGGGTAGCACATCGGCAAATGTCGTCGGCTCTTCGATAATATCTTTGTTCGGGGCTAATTTTTCTTCCATTGCTTCATCCGATGGCTTTATCAGGAGATAAGGTGGATTTCCATAACTGACATTGGTTGAAGACGATATAATGGGATTGGGTAATTGTCCTAATCCAAAATTAAAAAATGACATTTTCAGCGTGTGATGTAGGGCATATCCATCATTCGTTTTGTTCCAGTGTAGCGAGGATTTAGCGACTTGACCTCCGTTATCACTTATAGGCCAACCGCCATTATCCAGTACTTTGAGGTCGAGATATTGTTCGAAAAAATTGGAATCATAAAGCATGTTTTCAATTTTTTCATAATTATCAAAATTTAACCGACTTACTTGAGTGGTATCCGGAGCATATAAATTGACTATCAAATTGAAAGGCTCGCCCACTTCGATGCTGTCTTTGTCTGTCGTGATGATACATTGTACCTGAGCATTCGATACAATACCGAAAAACAAAAATATCAATATGAAAGAACGTGCCATCATGCGTTTCTCTTTTTGAAAAATTGATAAAGAGGTTTGACATAATCCTCATCGGTACTTAGGCTCACGACATCTGATTTATACTTGAGGAAAGTCCTCTGCATATAGTTCTGATTTTCATCAAAATAATTTTTCAACAAATTTCTTGTCTCGGCATCAGAACTGTCGAGATATATACTTTCTCCTGTTTCTGCGTCGTGAGATTTTATTAATCCTACATTGGGCAACTCGTATTCTGCATGATCAAAAATGTGAAGACCAATCAAATCATGCCTGCGAGCCGCAATTCTTAGTGGTAATTCATAATCTTCTGCCATAAAATCGGAAAGGACAAATACGATGGCTTTTTTCTTTTGCACTTGGTTCAAAAAATTGAGTGCTTCCTTGAGATTTGTCGTTTTACCCTCCGGTTCTAGGTCGAGAACCTCCCTGATAATACGGAGTATGCTTTGTTTTCCCTTTTTCGGTGGCAGATATTTTACTATGTTTTCAGCAAAAAATATGGCTCCTACCTTATCATTATTCGTGATGGCAGAAAACGAGATTACGGCAGATAGTTCAGCGATAAGGTCTTTTTTATATTCATTGTGAGCCCCAAATAGTGTACTTCGTGATACATCAATTAATAGGATGACCGTGAGTTCTCTTTCTTCTTCAAATATCTTGATGTGAGGGTTGCCGGTACGTGCCGTGACATTCCAATCAATACTCCGGATGTCATCCCCAAAACTATAGTCGCGAACTTCGCTAAAGGACATTCCTCGTCCCTTAAAAGCACTTTGGTACTCTCCTGAAAAAAGGTGATTGGTGAGATTCCTAGTTTTTATCTCGATTTTTTTAACCTTCTTGAGTAGTTCTGAAGTGTCCATTATTTAACCATTTTTGATAAGAATGAAATTTTTTCATTGAGTGTGTTTCCTAACTTACTCCAAGGAATATAAGACACTTCTTGACCATATACGATATCAGAATCACTTCTCATGACCAGACCCTCGAGATTAAAATTTAGATATTCCAGTTTTTTATTTGAAGGCGAGGTGAAATTTTTCTGTAGTGATTCTAAATTAATTTCATTGGCAATCAACTGGTCGCGGTCAAGGAATTTGTCCTTTTTTCTGTCGTAATTAAAGCAGAATTTTTGTACTTCATCACTCCAGCTATTTTGATAATAGAGATTTCCGCTTATAAAATCTTTACCAAAATAATCTAATTCCGTCCACACAAATGCCTCATACTTAAATCGGTCGCTTGGAATATTTGCCGGGTCAGAGTAATACGTTTTGTCAAATTTTGACTTGATTTCACCTTTCCATTTTTCAGCTTGTCCCGCCATGGTTTTGTCAAATTCCTTCTCACCGATTATGGGATATTGAAAAGTGTACCGAGATCTGAAATTATTTTCTTGATCGCAGGCAAAATTTAATCCATAATTCGCATGATACTTTTCAGTGCTTCGTATCCCATTTTTGAAACTGTAAACATTCAATTCCCCTTTATTTAACACCAGCTGCAAACTATCAACAGTCCATTTTGATTCGGGAATCAAACTGTAATAACAAGGATCTGAATTGCAATTAATCAGGTCTTTTTCCAACAAATTATTTTTTTCTAAAAGGGAAATTTCCAATGCATCACCTTGTCGATACACGTTCACATCAATGAGTTTACCCGCAATCAGTCCTTCATAAACGGTATAATAAAACATCCTTTTGTAATCATCAAAATGACTAGAATTGATATTTTTTTCAGTAAATCTCAAGGGTAGATTTCTCTCTATTTCTGATTCTGACCAAGTGCCAATAAAATCTCCGTTATGGCCATTGAGTTCTATTCTTGCGGTCAAATGGTGATTCTCATCAAATTCGATTAATTGCATATCATCCTCTGTCTTATTACCTTCAATGAGGTAAACCAATTTGTCAGCCCCCATTTTATAAAATCCCTTCACGTCGTCACCGTCCGTTGCTAAAATCATTTCGATAGGATGATAATAATCCAATAATCCCGTGTATGATTTCACCCAGAGTTGATCCGCAGAATTTTCAAAAAGAGCTTTGGCACTCTCCTCTGTAAAAGTGTATTGTGCTGGCAATCCGTACCCGGAAAGAAGGAACCATGCAAATAAAAATATCTTCATACTAAAAGACCACTAGAGTTTAGTTATCAAGTTTTGAATCTCTTTTTAAGGTACTTCTACCGTATTAATAATTTTTGTAATGATGTTTTCAGCAGTTATTTCTTCGGCTTCTGCTTCGTAGGTGATGCCAATTCGATGCCGCATCACATCTTGACACACATTTCTCACATCTTCTGGTATCACGTAGCCACGCCTATTAAGAAAAGCATTGGCCTTAGCTGCTAATGCCAGATTTATACTAGCTCTTGGTGAACCACCGTAGTTAATCAAAGATTTTAATTCTGACAAGCCATATTTTTCAGGAAATCTCGTAGCAAAGACGATATCTAAGATATAGCTTTCGATTTTGTCGTCCATATAGATTTTTTTTACTGATTCTCTTGCCTTAAGAATCTCAGCTGGACTGACTACTGGATTTATTTTTTGGAGTGTTGCTTCATTTAAGTTGATACGAATGATTTCTCTTTCCTCTTCCATGTCGGGATAATCGATTTTTACTTTTAGCATAAATCGGTCAACTTGAGCCTCAGGAAGAGGATATGTACCTTCTTGTTCTATTGGGTTTTGAGTCGCCAATACGAGGAATGGTTCCTCTAGTTTAAAGGATTCTTTTCCTATGGTCACCTGCCTTTCCTGCATGGCTTCGAGTAAGGCACTCTGAACTTTGGCAGGGGCTCGGTTTATCTCATCGGCCAAAATAAAATTAGAGAAAATCGGCCCTTTTCTGACCACAAATTCATTGGTGCCTTGATTGTAAATCATGGTACCGATCACATCGGCAGGCAACAAATCGGGAGTAAATTGTATTCTCTTAAAATCGGCATCAATGGCTGATGCGAGTGTTTTTATTGATAAGGTTTTTGCCAATCCTGGTAATCCTTCAAGTAAGACATGACCTTTGGCCAATAATCCTAAAAGTAATCTTTGCAACATGTAGTTTTGACCTACAATCACTTTGCTGCACTCAGCATTCAATTTTTCAACAAAGGCACTATCAGCATAAATCTGCTGATTCAGTGATTCGATATCAACATTTGAAATCATTCTTTTATAATTTTAAGTATATAAAAATAGCTTCATTTTTCAGATGCGTGATGGCAAAAATAACGAAAGCTTTCGTAGATGGTTTGGGCTGGTTTTGTGATTAAGAAAAGATTAACACGACCGTTTCATTTGATTTAAAAATTGGAAAACGGGTTGAATTCTTAATTTTGTTTGCAGCGCTTTTTGAATAATTATCATTATGTTGGTATAATTCATTTATAAATTTTAATAAAATGGGGAATCCAATTTTTAAAAATTCAAGATTACACGTCAAGTTTTTGGGAATGTTAGTTGTGTTTTCATTGATAAGTTGTTACAAAGATACGGATAATACAACCGTCATTTTACCACAAAATAATCCGGCGACTCTCATTGACACCAAACTATCAGGAAAACTTCAAGACAGCGATGGCAACTTAAAGTCGAATTGCACTTTAGATATTGACGATCAGTTGGCAGAGGTGGATCATGGCTATTTCTTCATTGATCTTTCTAAGGTCAATAAATTTGGTCAAATTATTAAAATCTATGAAAATGGCATTCTAACAGGGTATGCCAATACCATTCTGTTAGAAAATGATTGGAATTATATCGACTTAAATACTTTTGATCTTCCCCATACACATGTGATCAATAAAAATGACAAAACAATAGTTAAGATTGATGATGATTATCAATTGGAAATACCTAAAAATAACTTTACTCTTCATGGAGAATCATATACGGGAGAGATCATTTTTAAATATCATTATCTGAATAATCAAAATGTTTTTGATCAGTTAGGAAAACATGCCATAGACGAGTCTGATAAAAACTATGCTATGGACATTAAATGGGCATTGCATTACTGGTACGAATCCGAAAACGGTCAAAAATTGGATAGCCCTGATGGTAAAATAACCCTCGATGTCAGTCCGGATGTAGCCAATTTTGATTGGAACACAGTTAGCTATGATTTTAAATCGAATAGGTGGAAAATAAATGCAGACATTACATTTGAAAATGAAATTTCTGGAGATGGAATGATTGCGCTAGCTCGAACTGAACCAGGGGACTATTGTGAAGGCACTATAACTGTGAACGAATTGCCCTTTTCATTTAAAAAGTTAGAATTTAGACCCAATTCTCTTATTCATCTCAATAGATTTACGACACAGAAAGGTCGATGGCAGGCATTTTTACCTTCGAATCAAGCTTGTGATATCTATACTGATAATACTTGTAATACGAAGGTTTCCAACATTTTAGTTAAGGATCAGGAAAAATATATCAATACATTAAATAATGAAGAATTAAACTTGGTGCAAGTGAAACCAATCATCGTTAACTGCAATGGCAATCCGATTTCAGATATCCCCATGCTTATAAACAACGGCGAAAACTCTGTTTTTTATGATGCCTCTCTTGTAATTAAGGATGGCATTTGGGTTCAAGATTGTGGCGAAATTTCTGGGATTGACATTCCTGAATCAGGTTCACAAATAGTGGAAGGACAGGTTGAAGATGCCGATGGCACCTTTGTTTTATGTGAAGATATCGATGAGGGGTACTCGTATTCAACCATTGGTGAAGACACTAAAATTTATGACAATTTTATATTCAAGATTGAAAATAATAGGATGGTGTTTAGCTCAGTGGATGGAAAATTTAAGGTTTTTGTCAGGGGACTTACAGAAGGAGATTATCCGGAATCATCCGTTAATTTAAGTATCAATGATGCGGACTTTGGAAGTAGCGGATACTTCATACAATGCGAAAACTCTGTACTGGGATGTGGCATTAATGAATGTTCTGTGAGTCATGTTACCAAGAATAATGAGGACTTCATCAGGCTAAAAATATCGGGTAACGTATGGATTCAAAAATTGAATACATCTAGTGCGACCACAAGTCCAATTTCGGCTATCGTAATGTGTAAAAGATAAACAAAGATAACTCGAAAGGTGAAGCAAGCTGAAATCATACAAGGATGTAAAAAAGGTGAGAGAAATGCCCAAAAAGCATTTGTTATGACCTATTCAGGATTTATACTGAACATCTGCCTGCGTTACACCTACGATCAGCATGAAGCGAAAGATTGCCTTCAAGAGACACTCGTACACGTACTCAAAAAAATAGACCAATACAATGAATTTGGGAGTTTTAACTCTTGGTTGTCTCGGGTTACAGTAAACAAGACTCTCGAATATCTAAGAAAATTCAGAAAGCTGAAAATTCTAGATTTATCAGGCGAAAGTAAACTGAGAATCGACGAGAGCATTCACTTAAAAATAGAAGAGGAAACCGTACTAAATTATATGTCAACGCTTCCTGAAAAATACAAAATTGTACTGAATATGTATATCGTAGAGGGATACAAGCACAAAGAAATAGCAGAACTATTAGGTGTAACCGAAAGTACTTCTAGGTCAATATTAACTAGAGCTAGGAAAATGTTAGAAAAGACATTCTGTGATGGAGAGGAAAATGAGCCTGAGCGGAAATCTCAGATGATATTTTTGAAAAATAAATAGAATAAAATGAACAAACTGACCAATAAGGAAAATAAAATAAAAGAGATTCTTCAATCTCAATCCATGCCTATCGATGTTAATGAAGTATGGAGCGAAGTGGAGAATCAGGTAAGAAAACCTAGGAAACGGCTCATGCTTCCATTCTGGCTCATGATGGGAATCAGCTTCATGTTAGGAGGAATTGTTTGGAATTTTATTATGGGCTTTAACGTAAGTGTTGCCATGCCATGCCCTGAAAAATCTACTGAATCAACTTCTAATTTTGTCGCCAACATCATGCCCGACAATGCCTTGAATTTACTATTTTACTCATTGAGTGACAAAGGAATAGAACGCAGTGAAAATACTCAGGAAAAGCTGATAAATACGAGGCCTTATTATTCTTATAAGCATACGTTCGCCAAGGATTTTCAGCTGTATAACCCACTATCTTCTTTTATTTTTAATATTGGAATGTCCACCAATAAGAATTCAATAAACGTCTCTCAACTATTGAATCAAAACGAGAACACTTATCCCATATTGAGTCCTGTTGAACTATTGGCAAATAGAAATTTACAACCACTCAATTATTCACATACTAAAAGTTTGGAATTGAGTTATGTCCTTACCCCGAGTAATAAATTTAAAGGTACATGGTTCTATGGTATTCAGGCAGGGGTGCAAAAATCTATTGGATTGGAATCTATGGTAGAAGCTGAGAATTCTAGATATGCCTACTTGGCCTCAAAAGAACAAGGTGAATATGGTTACCATATCGGGGCTACTATTGGAAGACAGATTATACCAAGGTTAAGAGCTTCTGTGGGAATGTCAGTTGACAATCAGGTCATTAAATTCGAAAATCATGATACCTATCAGACCCAGATTGATTACACCGGAACCAAATATATTTATATCAATGAAAATGGAAATGAGGAATTGATTACTGGTCAATCATCAGGAATTGGAAATATCCAATATAATACCAAAAAATACAGACAACATACAAGTGTTGATCTCAACTTAAGGATTCAATATGCCTTATGGCAAAAAAATGGATGGATGTTTTCATTGAATGCAGGGATAGACTATGGACTTTACAGTATTCATCGCGGATACTATTTCGATGATTCGATAGTGGGACTTGGCACAATTTCTAAGGAGGCGAATATTTATCGAAAAGCAGGTTTAAGGTTTGTTTATGGATGCGACATGACTTATCGATTCAAAAATTTCGATATGAGTTTGTCACCCTATTATTCAAAAGGAAATG
>ERZ795053.3632-NODE-3632-length-17385-cov-6.822331_pt1 | contig 17385 bp, 14 predicted proteins | sample MGYA00375137_ERZ795053 | MGnify/ENA primary metagenome ERZ795053 (study PRJEB30182, sample SAMN05720284) | activated sludge metagenome | isolation source: Anaerobic digester | place: Hong Kong | collected 2014-12-17 ...
ACTACCGGCTCAAGGGCGTCGAGGGCGTCGGGATCGACGACGTCTACCTCGGCAACGGCGTCTCCGAGCTCATCGTCATGGTCATGCAGGCCCTGCTCGACAACGGCGACGAGGTCCTCATCCCGACCCCGGACTACCCGCTGTGGACCGCGGCGACCGCGCTCGCCGGCGGCAAGCCGGTGCACTACCTGTGCGACGAGAGCGCCGACTGGGCGCCGGACCTCGAGGACCTCGAGGCCAAGATCAGCAAGCGCACCAAGGCGATCGTCGTCATCAACCCCAACAACCCGACCGGGGCGGTCTACAGCGACGACGTGCTGCGCCGGATCGTCGAGCTGGCCCGCACGCACGGTCTGCTGCTCATGGCCGACGAGATCTACGACAAGATCCTCTACGACGACGCCACTCACACCTCGCTCGCCTCGCTGGCTCCCGACGTGCTCACGCTCTCCTTCAACGGGCTGTCGAAGGCCTACCGGGTGGCCGGCTTCCGGTCGGGCTGGCTCGCGCTGTCCGGTCCCAAGCACCATGCCCGCTCGTTCATCGAGGGGCTCAACATCCTCGCGAACATGCGGCTGTGCTCCAACGTCCCGGCACAGCATGTCATCGCGACCGCGCTCGGGGGCTATCAGTCGATCACCGAGCTCATCCTGCCCGGGGGGCGGCTGCTCGCCCAGCGCAACCGGGCCTGGGAGCTGCTCACCGCGATCGAGGGCGTGACCTGCGTCAAGCCGATGGGCGCGCTCTATCTCTTCCCGCGCCTGGACCCGAAGGTCTTCCGGATCACGGACGACGAGCGCTTCGCGCTGGACCTGCTGCGCGCGGAGCGCCTGCTCGTCGTGCAGGGCAGCGGCTTCAACTGGCCCGAGCCGGACCACTTCCGCATCGTCACCCTGCCGCACGTCGAGGACCTCGAGGAGGCCATCGACCGGCTGGCCGGCTTCCTGGCGACCTATCGCCAGTAGCCGGCCAGGGGGTCGACGTTGGCTCAGCGGGAGGTCGCCGCGGCAGCCCCGAAGATGACGAACATGAACACGACGTAGAGCAGCAGGAGCACGAGCAGGACCGTGCCGATGATCCCGCAGATCATCCCGGCCTGGACCTGGCCGCGATTGCTGTATGCCGTGGGGTTGGCGTCGATCTCCTGCATGGCCTTGCGACCCATCACCCAGGCGAACGGGCCGGTCAGCTGGCAGAGCACGATGCTGAGAATGCCGAGGATGAGCACGAGGGTGCCCTGCGGGTGCTCCCGGGCCGTCGAGAAGGCGCCGTAGGGAGCGCCGTAGCCCGGCATCGGCGTGCCTGGGGCGGGGGCGCCGTAGGACGGCTGGCCGTAAGGGGCGGGCGTCGAGGGCGTCGAGCCATAGGGCTGCTGAGGGCCCGGCTGGCCATAGGGCTGGCCCTGGTTGTCTGCTGGGGAGGGCTGGTTCGGATCCATGCTCATGGGACAACGGTACGGGGCCGCGGCCCGGGTGGCAGGCTGAGTCCATGAACGCCACTCCGGACGACTCCATCCCGACGCCGAGCGGGCATCGATCGGTCACCCTCACGAGGCTGGCCGCGGGCCGGTATGCCGTGACCAATCCGCGTGGGGGGACGGTCACCCTCGGCCGCGGTGAGGACGCGGACTACACGCCGGTCGAGCTGCTGCTGGCCGCGATCGCCGGGTGCACCTCGGTCGACGTCGACGAGGTGACGACCCGGCGCAGCGAGCCAAAGTCCTTCGTCGTCGACTGCGAGGGGGTCAAGGTGTCCGACGATCTCGGCAACCACCTCGCGGGCGTCGACATCACCTTCCGGCTCGTCTTCCCCGACGACGAGGCGGGCCAGCAGGCGGCCGGCCTGGTCGAGCGGGTCGTGCGGCTCTCGCACGAGAAGCTGTGCACCGTGAGCCGGTCGATCATGCTGCCGACCCCGGTGCGCAGCCATGTCGGCGACCTGACGATCGGCTGACCTCGTGGGTGAGGCGCAGCGACTGCCCGATCCGGCCGTGGCGGATCCGATGGCGGCGCCGCCGTTGCGGTGGGGTGTGCTCGGGCCCGGCGGCATCGCGAACAAGCTCGCGGATGCCGTCCAGCGGCTCACCGCCGGGTCGGTCGTCGCGGTGGCCTCCCGCGACCAGGGCCGCGCCGAGGCGTTCGCCGGGCGCCACGGCATCCCGCGTGCGTATGCCGGCTACGAGCGGCTCGCGGCGGACCCGGAGGTGCAGGCGGTCTATATCGGCACGCCGCACTCCGAGCACGCCGCCAATGCGCTGGCGATGGTGCGTGCCGGCAAGCACGTCCTCGTCGAGAAGCCGTTGGTGCGCAACGGTGCCGAGGCGGACAAGCTCTTCGCGAGGGCCCGCGAGACCGGCGTCACGGTGATCGAGGCGATGTGGACCCGCTTCCTGCCGCACCTGGCGGTGGTGCGGGAGGTCATCGCGAGCGGGCGGATCGGCGAGGTCGTCACTGTGCTCGCCGACCACGGCCAGCGCTTTCCCTTCCAGCCGGAGCACCGGCTCTACGCGCCCGAGCTCGCCGGTGGCGCCCTGCTCGACCTCGGCGTCTATCCCGTGGCGCTGGCGGTCGGCATCCTCGGCGCGCCCGAATCCGTCTGTGCTGCAGGGCAGCTCGCTGAGACGGGTGTCGATGGTGCTGCAGGGCTGGTGCTTGGCTATCCCCCGGCCGCCTCCGGGTCGCCGCGCCAGGCCGTGCTGCACACGACGCTGTGGGCGCGGACGCCGACCACGGCGTCGATCACCGGGACCGCCGGCCGGATCGAGCTGTCCGGGCCCTTCTATCAGCCTGGGCAGGTGCGTGTGGCGACCGAGGACGGGGTCGAGCTGACCTGGGATGGCTTGGTGGACAACGGATTCCAGTACGAAGCGGCCGAGTTGGCCAGGTGTGTGGCTGCCGGTCTGCAGGAGAGCCTGCTGTTGCCCTGGTCGGACAGTCGGGCCTGCCTGGCCGTGCTCGACGAGGCCCGGCGACAGCTCGGGGTGCGCTACCCGGGGGAGTGAGCGGGCGGCATACCGAGCGGCGACGCCGGCTGGGAGTGCTCAGCCGAGCGGCCGGACGGTGAGGATCTGCTCGCACCGGCCCGCCGGCCCGGCCGCGTCGTGCAGGGTCGTCGAGGTGAGCCCGACGCCCTCTTCGCCGACGGTGACGAGGGTGTCGAAGCCGACCCACTCGCCGGGCCCGCCATGCGGCTCGCGATAGAGGTGCACCGAGACGTCGATGTTGGGGAAGGCCCAATCGCGCGGATCCAGGCGGGTGTTCATGCCGTTGGCGGTGTCGACGAGGCCGAGGTATGCCGCCGAGGGTGCGACCTCCTCACCGTCGACGAGGGCGAGCTGGGTGCGGATCCACGCCTGGCCGGCGCCGTCGTGCTCGCCGGGGGAGCGGACCACCTCGATCGACCGGATGTAGCCGCCGGCCCACATCGCCGAGGCGGTCCAGGGCAGACAGGTCGCGGGGTCGGGGAGCGGGGCGGGCAGCCCGCCGGCGATCGTTGTCGTGTCCTGGCGGGACAGCCGCCAGGCGTGCGCCCGGACGACCGGCCGACCGCCGGCGCTGGCGACGGCCTCGACGAGCTCGATGGTCCGGCCCGGGCGGATGGTGCGCACCTCGACGGTGGTCTCGAGCGCGGGGATGAGGCCGAGGATCTCGAAGGTCACCCGGGCCAGGGTGACGTCGGTGCGTGCCTCGTGGCTGGTGATGGCGTGGGCGAGCAGGCCGGAGACGGGGGCCATGTGCTGCTCGTGGACGTTCCATGCGCCTTGGCAGTTGAGCGTCGGCGCGAAGGTGTCCGGGCCGGTGCGCAGGTAGTAGGCGCTCTCGTGCTCCGGGAGGTCGGGCAGGTCGTCCAGATCCATTCGGCCAGCGTAGGGTCTGAGCCGTGTCCCCCGTCGCTCGACCCCGCCGCGTCGTCGTCGTCGGAGCGGGGATCGCTGGTCTGTATGCCGCGTGGCTGTTGACGGGGCGTGGCGCCGACGTCGTCGTGGTTGAGGCCGCCGACCGGATCGGCGGGCAGGTCCACACGGTCGACTTCGGGGGTCGGCGGGTCGATCTCGGCGCCGAGGCGGTGCATCTGGGGGCGCCTGGTATTGGTGCGCTGTTGGCGCGGATCGGCTTGGCGGACGGGCAGATCGCGTCCGGGCCCGGGCGCACGCTCGTGGGTCGGGACGTGCCGTTGCGGCGGCTGCCGGCGGGGGTTGGCCCGGCCGGGCCGACCCGCCTGGGGCCGTTCGTCCGGTCGGGGATCCTCGGGCCGGCCGGGTTGGTGCGGGCTGCGGCCGAGCCGTGGCTGGCGAGACGGCAGCGGGTGGACCGGGATGTGTCGGTGCGCGAGTTCGTGGCCGGGAGGTTCGGGGAGCAGGTCGCTGACCGGCTCGTCGACCCCCTGCTCGGTGGGTTGCACAGCGGCGACATCGGTCGACTGAGTCTGGCGGCGGCCACGCCGCAGCTGGCGACCATGGCGCGGTCGGGTCGATCGATCACGTTGTCGCGCAAGGCTCGTCGGGCGGCGCCGTCGGGGACCCCGGCAGCCTTCGTCACCTGGGCGGACGGGATGTCGACCCTGCCGGCAACGTTGGCGGCCGGGCTGCCCGAGGTCCGGGTCGGTGTGGCTGCGACGGGTGTGCGTCGTGTCGGTGACGGCTATGTCGTGTCGGTCGATGGCGGCGAGCAGCTGGCGGGTGACGCGGTGGTGCTCGCTGTGCCGTCGTCCGCAGCGGCCAGGCTGTTGGCAGATCTGGCTCCCCAGGCGGCGAATGCCCTTGCCGGGCAACGTTTTGCGAGCGTTGCGACGGTTGCGGCGGCCTTCCCGCGAGAGGCTGTGCGCGGCATACCGGCGCTGGAGGGCACCGGGATCCTGCTGTCGTCGCAGTCGTCCCGGGTGCTCAAGGCGGCCACGTTCCTGTCGACGAAGTGGCCGCAGCTGCGCGATGCCGACGACTACCTCCTGCGGATGTCCGCCGGCCGGGCCGGCTCGACGATCGCCGAGGACCTCGACGACGACGCGCTGGTCCGCGCGATGCTCTCCGACCTGCGCGAGCTCACCGGCTTTGCCGGGGAGCCGAATGCCGTTGTCGTGCAACGATGGCCGTCGACAATGCCGCAGCTCGAGGTCGGTCATCTCGACCGGCTTGCGCGGGCGCGCACCGCCTTGGCCGGCTGCCCCGGCGTCGTCCTCGCCGGTGCGTCCTACGACGGAGTCGGCATCGCCTCAGCGCTGCGCTCGGCCGCCGCCGCCGTCGACGCCATCCCGACCGCGTGAGGGGAGTCGGGGACGGCCGCAGGGTGAGGGGAGTCGGGGCGGAAGGGGTCGGAGGGGGCCGCGCGGTTATCGGATGCTCCACGCTCACGCCGTTCTTGACGCATCCAACGGTTGCACCAGCGACTCCACACACCTGACGCAACCGAGATTGCGCCGGTTCGCGCGCTTTCCTGGTGCAACCTCAGTTGCTTCGAGAATCGCGCACTCCTGGGGCATCCGGGGTTGCACCAGGAATGGCCGGGTTCTGGAGCAACCTGAGGTTGCACCAGGAATGGGTGGGCCATGGGGCAACCTGGGTTGCACCAGGAATGGGTGGGCCATGGGGCAACCTGGGTTGCACCAGGATGTGGAGATGTCTGGAGCATCCGATATCCGCGCGAGGCCCCTGTCATGCCGGCGAGGCTCCGCCGGCCGGGACGGCCGCTACTCGGGCAGGGCGGGGGCGGCGAGCCGGCGCAGGATCGCGTCGGCGCACGCCTGGGGGGCGAGCTCGGGCAGCCCGTGGCCCTCGTCCTCGAGCACGACCAACTCGTAGGCCGCGAGGCACCACTCATGGGTATGCTCGACTGCCCGTCTGCCCAGGGCGACGTCACGGGCGCCCCACACGAGCGTCGCCGGCACTCGGCAGCGGCGGGCGACATTGCGGGACCACGGAATCGCCCGATACCAGTTGAGCGCAGCCGTCAGCGCACCCGGCTCGGCCATCCGGGCTGCATAGTGCTCGGCCACCTCACGAGGCAGTCCGCCGCCGCGCAACAGCCGCACGATCCGATCGCGCAGCAGCCGCTCGGGCAGCCAGGGCAGCTGGAAGAACCCCATGTACCAGCTGCGCTTGAGCTGGTCGAGGTCCCGGCTGCGCACCGCCGCGAACAATGCCCCGGGATGCGGCGTCGACAGGCTCGTCACCGTCGCCACCCGCTCCTGGTGCGCACCACCGAGCGCCCACGCCACGCCTCCGCCCCAGTCGTGACCGACGACGTGGAACCGCGGCGCCCCCGCAGCGTCGGCCAGCGCCAGCACGTCGCCCACCAGCTTCTCGCTCGTGTATGCCGCGCGGCCGGCCGGGCGAGCCCGCGGCGAGTAGCCGCGCTGATCCAGGGCGAGGGTGCGGTAGCCGGCTGCGTGCAGCAGCGGCGCGATCCCCACCCATGAGGTCCGGTCGTGCGGGAAGCCGTGCAGCAGCACGACGACCTCGCCGTCGAGCGGGCCCTCGTCAGTGACGTCGAAGACGAGCCCGTCGTGCGGGACCTGACGGACTCGGGAGGGCAGCGGCATACCGGCAAGCATGACACCGGGGGGTCCGTCCGGCGACGGCCCGCCCGCCGAGCACTGCCCGCCGCGCGCAGCCCACCTCAGAGCAGGCGGCGCTCGTCGAGCCAGTCCAGGGTGACGTCCAGCCCACGTTCGGCGCGCACGCTGTCTCCCGCGGCGGCGGCTCGCTCGCGGTACCACGCGGCGATCGGGCCGGAGGTGAGCTCGGTGAGCAGCTGGGCCAGCCGGGCTGCGGTGAGCCCGCGGCGACGCAGCGGGGTCGGCCCCACGCCGAGCTGGGCCAGTCGCAACCCGTGGAAGGGCTGGTCCAGCCCGTGCGAGACGACGGCGCTCGGCACACCCGCACGTAGCCCGGCGACCGTCGTGCCGGCACCGCCGTGGTGGACGACGGCGGCCATCCGCGGCATCAGCCAGTCGTGGGGAGCGTCGCGCACGATGTGCACCGACGCAGGCACCGGCACTGCCGGGATGTCCTCGGCGCCACTGCCGCTCGGGCGGACGACGACCCGCACTCGGGCGATCCGCGCGGCTTCGACGAGCAGCTCGATGTCGCCACGTGGGTCGCTCGTCACGACGCTGCCGAAGCCGACGTAGACGGGCTCGGGCCCGCTGTCGAGGAAGTCGACCAGCCGCTGTGACGGGGCCCAGCTCGGATCGACCGGTCGCCGCCACGACCCGGTCACCGTCACGTCGCCCCAGTCGTGGGCGGGTGGCGCGAGCAGCGGCGAGGTCGCGACCAGGGTGGGGAGGGCGAGGCTTCGGCGAAGTGTCTCCCGCTGGCCGATCCGCCCGATGCCGAGCCGCTCGCGCAGGGCACCCCCCGAGGCCAGCGAGAGCGACAGCGCTCCGCGCCAGGCCTGCACCGACGAGGCCCAGTTGAGCGGGCTCACCCGGTCGGCCCTGGCGGCGAAGGCGGTGCTCGGCCCGACGCTCGTCGGCACGGTCGCCGAGAAGGCGACGTGCACGACTTGCGTTCCCAGCCCGTCGGCCAGCGCCAGCGCCGGGCCGATGCCGGCGATCCCGGTGATCACGAGATCGCCTGGGGCACAGGCCCGTCGGATGGATGTGGCGACGTCGTCGGCGGTCTGTCTCGACCACCCGAGCAGACCGGCCCACATGCCCGCGGTCGTCCCGCCCATGAGGCCCGCGGCATACCGATGGGCCAGCGGCCCGCTCGTCGGCACCGAGGTGCGCTCGACGACCGAGCAGGGCAGCCCGGCTGCCGCGACGTCGGTGGCGTAGTCGGCGTGCGCGACGACCTGGACATCGAAGCCGGCGCGCTGCAGCGCGGGCCCGAGGGCGAGGTGCGGCTCGACGTCACCGCGCGACCCCAGGGCCAGGATGACGACGCTGCTCACCCGGTCACCGTATCCGGATCGTCGCTCGGCAGGGGGCCTGCCGCCTCCCGAGCAGCGCGGCGGGCGCGCTCGGCGACGGCATACGGGTCGGTCTGGGCGTCGTAGGTCCAGAAGTCGCGGAGCCAGGCCGCGACGGCAACCACACCGACAACACACAGGACGCCGCCGGAGGTGATCGACGTCCGCACCGACCACCGGTCGGCGACCAGTCCCGAGCGCACCTGACCGCCGAGCGGACCCACCGAGTAGGACAGCATCTCGATGCCGGCGAGCCGCCCGCGCATCTCGTCGGGGATGGTCTGGTGCCAGATGACGCTGCGGAACAGGGCGCTCACCATGTCGGCTGCGCCGGCGGCGGTGAAGCACAGCAGCACCAGCCAGACCTGCTCGGCGAGGCCGGCCAGCGCGACGGCGGCGCCCCACGCGATCGCCGAGAGGACGACGGCCCGGCCGTGCCGATGGACCCGCGCGGTCCAGCCCGAGGTGGCGGTGACGAGCAGCGAGCCGACGGTCCCCGCGGAGTAGAGCAGCCCGAGCACCTGGGGCTGGTGCAGCACCTCGGCGGCGAGCGCAGGGAACAGCACCGTGGGCATCGCGAGGATCATCGCGGCGATGTCGACGAGGTAGGTGCCGAGCAGGTCGCGCCGCGACACGGCATACCGCGCGCCGTCGACGATGCCGCGGACGCTGGGTGGGGTCGAGTCACCGAGCGGTGGGTATGCCGCCAACCGCGCGAACAGCGTTGTCGCGACGAGCAATCCGGCGACGTCGACGGCATACGAGAGACCCGGGCCGATCGTCTCGATGAGCACACCGCCGAGCGCCGGCCCGGCGAGCATGCCCACCTGCATCCCGAGCGAGGAGAGCGACACCGCAGCCGGCAGCTCGGCGTGCCGCACGGTGCGCGGGATGAGTGCCTCACGCGACGGGCGCTGCAGGGCCTGGGCGGCCGAGAGCAGGGCACCGATGAGGTAGAGCACCCAGACGTGCGGGTCGCCGAGCAGGGCGTTGACCATGAGCGCGGCGGTGAGGACGACCTGGGCCAGGCCGGTCCAGACGAGCATGAGACGCCGGTCGGCGTGGTCCGCGAGCGCCCCACCCCAGAGGCCGAAGACGATGAGCGGGACGAGCTCGACCGCGCCGAGCGCCCCGACGGCGAAGTTGCTGCCGGTGAGGTGGTAGAGCTGCCACGGCAGCGCGACGTAGGTGACCATGCCGCCGAGGTAGAAGACGGTGCCGGCGACGAAGAGTCGACGGAAGTCCGGCGAGCTGCGCAGGGGAGTCGTGTCGATCCGCAGCGCACGCAGCCGGTCGCGAATCGTCACGCCGCGCAGTCTCGCTCAGATCCGGTATGCCGCGCGAGCTGGTATCGCGGTTGGGGGCCGGTCGTCGGGCTGTCGGACTACTGTGACGGGCATGAGCGAGCACGTGGCGATCCCCGTCGACGGGGGCGAGCTGCCAGCCCTGCTGTGGCTCCCTGAGGCTGGGCATGGGCCCGGCATCGTGCTCGTGCAGGAGATCTTCGGGCTCTCGCCCTATATCCACCGGCGGGCGGCCGACCTCGCGGCGGCGGGCTACGTCGTGCTCGCTCCTCGGTTCTACTGGCGGCTGGGCGCCGAGGCGGTGCCGGACGGGCCGCAGATGCTCGACGAGGGGCTCGCGCTGGTCACCCAGATCGACTGGCCGGCAGCGGTGTCCGACGGCATCGCCGCGATCGGGTGGCTGCGAGCCCGCCCGGAGGTCGAGCGGGGGGTGGGCCTGGTCGGCTTCTGCTTCGGCGGGGGCCTGGCCTATCACATCGCCGCCGAGTCCGACGCCGATTGCCTTGTCTCCTATTACGGTTCGGCGCTGCCCGGCCTCGTCGACACCGTGCCGCCGGTCGCCGTGCCAAGCCTGCACCACTTCGGTGAGGCGGACGCCTACATCGATGCTGCGGCGGTCGAGCGGATCCGGCGGATCGTGCAGTCGGAGCCGGCGTGCGAGTTCCACACCTACCCAGGCGCCGACCACGCGTTCGACAACCCCGACTTCGTCCTCTTCCACGAAGCGGCCTCCCGCTTGGCGTGGGAGCGGACGCTGGAGTTCCTGCACCGAGTGCTGCCGGTCTGATGCCGATCAACGAGCACGGGCAGCCGGTCGGCGAGCCGGTGGCCTGGCACGGCGCGCGGCCGCCGTGCGCGACCACGCTGCCCGGCCACTGGTGCTCGGTCGTCCCGCTCAAGCAGGCGCACAGTGCAGATCTGTATGCCGCGATCGCTCCGCTCGGGCCCTCGGCCTGGACCTATCTCGGTTGGCAGCCGGCCGCCTCGTCGGCAGAGATGGCAGAGGTGGTGGCGGAGGCACTCGTCCACCCCGGCTGGCACCCCTGGACCGTCCTCGATGCCGCAGGCGCCCCCCAGGGACTGGCGAGCTATCTGCGGATCGAGCCCGCCGCGGGCAGCATCGAGGTCGGGGGGATCCTCTACGGCGTTGGGCTGCAGCGGCATACGGCTGGAACGGAGGCGATGGCGCTGCTTGCCCGGCACGCTTTCGAGGACCTCGGCTATCGCCGCTACGAGTGGAAGTGCGACTCGCTCAACGCGCCCAGCCGGGCCGCGGCGCTGCGGCTGGGCTTCCGCTACGAAGGCACGTTCCGACAGGCGCTCGTCTACAAGGGCCGCAGCCGGGACACGGCGTGGTTCGCGATGACCGACGCGGACTGGCCGGCGGTGCGCGCGGCATACGAGGCCTGGCTCGATCCGGCCAACTTCGACGAGAGCGGTCACCAGCGCAGGCGGCTCGCCGTCGGGCGAGCCGCCCCCCTGGAAGGAGGGTGACTGGCTCAGCCGTGGACCCGCAGCCGGAGTCCGGGCGCGCCAGCTGCCGCCAGCACGGACGCCTGGCCCGTCCCACCTTCCAGTGCTCGAGCAGGTATGCCGCGACGCCCGGCGCGACGTCGACGCGCTGCGGTGTGCTCATCGGGCCAGTCAGCCCGCGACGGGCGTCGCCGCCGGCAACAGCCAGGCCCGACTCGCCTCGAAGCCGACGCTCACCCGATCTCCCGGGGCGAAGGTCTGCGCATCGTGCGGGTCGGCCACCATGACGACGAGGGGGCCGGACTCGGTCTCGATCTCGTACTCGATCGACTCGCCGTAGAACATGGAGGCGACCACCCGGCCCACACCGCCGCCGTCCTCCTGCTCGTCGACGCTGGCCAGGCGCACGGACTCGGGACGCACGAGGAGCGTCGCTGGCCCATGGCCGTCGGCGTCCGGGTGCCGGGGCACGCTCCACTCCCGCCCGAGGACGGTGATCCGTGCGTCGTCGGCCCCGACCTGACCGACCTCCACGTCGAGGAAGTTCGCCCGGCCGATGAAGTCGGCGACGAACACCGATGCAGGCCGTCGATAGACCAGCTCCGGGGTGTCGACCTGCTCGATCGCCCCGACGTTCATGACGACGATCCGGTCGGACATCGTCATCGCCTCGTCCTGGTCGTGGGTGACGAAGACCGTCGTGATGCCGAGCTGCCGCTGCAGCCGCCGGATCTCGCCGCGCATCTGCACCCGGAGCTTGGCGTCGAGGTTGGACAGCGGCTCGTCGAAGAGCAGCACCTTGGGGCGCATGACGAGCGCCCGGGCCAGCGCCACCCGCTGCTGTTGACCACCGGAGAGCTGGTGCGGTGCGCGCGCGGCATACGGGGTGAGGTTCATCGAGGCGAGCGCCGCCTCGACCTGCTCGCGGATCTGCGGCGCGGGCAGCTTGCGCAGCTTGAGCCCGTAGGCGACGTTGTCGAACACGCTGAGGTGCGGGAAGAGCGCATAGGACTGGAAGACCATGGCCATCGGCCGGTGGTTGGGGGCGACCTTGTTGATGAGGTCGCCGTCGAGGCGCAGCTCGCCGGAGGTCGGCTCCTCGAAGCCGGCGATCATCCGCAGGGTCGTCGTCTTGCCGCACCCGGAGGGGCCGAGCAGCGTGACGAACTCGCCCGGGTGGATCTCCAGGTCGATGCCGTCGACCGCGGCCGGCGTTCCTGGCGCGTAGACCTTGGTCAGCGCGCGCAGGCTCAGGGCGCCGGGCTCGGCGGTCGCGATGGTGACCTCGCTCATGCTGGCTCCTGGCTCACGACGGGCGGCGCTGGATGCCGCGCAGGGACGGGTGCAGCAGGGCCAGGTTGAGCAGCCCGATCACCCCGAGGACGATGACGATGAGGATGGCGCAGTAGGCGAAGGCATTGCCGAACCGGCCGGCATCGACCTCGGCGAGGATCTGGCTGGTCATGATCTTCGTCTGCGGGGTGGTGATGAAGATGATCGGCGAGAGCGTCGTCATCGACCGGGCGAACGCATAGGTGAGCCCGGCGAGCAGCGCCGGCCGGATGAGCGGGAGGGTGACCTTGCGGAAGGTCGTCGCGCTCGAGGCGCCCAGGCTCGTCGACGCCTCGTCGATCGCCGGGCTGATCTGGCCGAGCGCGGCAATCCCGGAGCGCTGACCCGAGGGCAGCGACCGGGCGACGAAGACCATGACGATGGCCGCCGCCCCGCCGAGCATCGCCGAGCCGCCCGCGACCGCCGGGAACCACTGGCGGCCGCCGGCGATCCACGGAGTGTTGAAGGCGATGGCGTAGCCGATGCCGATGACCGTGCCGGGCACGGCGAGCCCGAGCATGCCGACGAAGTCCATCAACCCGGCGAAGCGCTTGAGCTTGCGCACGACCAGCCAGGCGATGACCATGCCGAGCAGCCCGGCGATCGGGGTGGCGACGAGCGCGAGGGTCGTCGTCGTGAACATCGCGTCCGAGCCGATGCCGGCGAGCACGAACTGGTAGTTGCGCAGCGTGAACTCGTTGTTGACGCCGAGGATTCGCACGAAGCCGCCGACGAAGACGGTGAGGTAGAGCAGCACGACGGTCGCGGCGACCAGCCCGCTGATGACGAGCGCAGGGATCCGCAGGCTCGGCGCGGTGATGAGGTCGATGGTGCCGCTGGGCTTGCCGGTGACGGTGACGACGTTCTTCTTGCCCACCCAGTAGCGCTGCACGAGGAACACCGACAGCGCCGGGACGAGCAGGACGAGGCTGTATGCCGCGCCCGCCGGCACGCTGTACTCGCCGGTGATCGCGATGTAGGCCCGCGAGGCGAGCACCGTGTAGTCGCCGCCGAGGACGAGTGGGTTGCCCAGGTCGGAGATCGACTCGACGAACAACAGCAGGACCGAGCCGGCGATGCCGGGGACGAGCATCGGCAGGGTCACGGTGAGGAAGGTGCGCAGCTTGCTCGCGCCGAGGTTGGCGGCGGCCTCGTCGAGGCTCGGGTCGAGGCTCTCGAGCATCCCCTTGAAGTTCATGTAGGCGACGGGGAAGAACGAGATGACGAGGACTAAGGTCAGCCCTTTGAGGCCGTAGACGTCGCCCTGGATGCCGAGCAGTCCGTTGGTGATGATGCCGTTGCGGCCGAAGAGGCTGATCGTCGCCGTGGCGAGCGCGAAGGGCGGCGTGACGATCGGCACGAGGGCCAGCAGGTGCAGCACTCGCTTGCCGCGGAACCTCACCCGCACCTGGGTGTAGGCGAGGACGAAGCCGATCGCGGTGCCGATGAGGGCGACGATGACCCCGAGCTGCACGGTGTTGACGAGCACCCGCCGGTTCACCGGGTTGGTGAGCATCGACGTGACGATCTCCCACCCCTCGGGCGCGAAGGCGACCGCGAAGATCCGGATGAGGGGGAGCCCGACGATGACGAACAGCACGAGCGACACGGTCGTCACGATGGCGACGAGGGTGAGGTCCCGGCCGCTGCGCAGGGGCCGCCGAGCCAGAGCGGCTCCGCTCTCGGGGGCCCCTGCGGGTGGTGCGAGCAGGGTGGCCACGCTCGCCGACTACTTGGGCTGCGGGGCGATCTCGGCGTCGAAGCGCGCGGTGAGCGACTTCTTCGCGGCACCGGCCTCGTCGGAGCTGTAGTCGACGAGCTTGACCTGGTCGAGCTTGACCATGTCCTCGGTGACCTTGGCCTCGGGGTTGGTCGGGATCTGGAAGGAGCCCACTGTCGGGCCGATGTTCTGGTGGTCAGCGGTGAGGGTCCAGTCGATGAACTTCTTGCCGTTGGCCGGGTTGGGGCCGCCCTTGACGAGCGAGACCGCCCCGATCTCGTAGCCGGTGCCCTCGGCCGGGAAGGTGTTCTTCAGCATGGTGAAGCCCTCCTTCTGGTACTTCACGCAGTCGTGGCTGAAGACGATGCCGACGGCGACCTCGCCGCGCCCCGCCATCTGGCCCGGGGCCGAGCCGGACTTGGAGTACTGCAGGACGTTGGAGTGCAGCTTCTTGAGGTAGTCGAAGGTCTTTGCCTCGTCCTTGCCGTTGAGGAGCATCTGGGTCCACACCGCGGTGTAGGACGTGCCCGAGGTGGACGGGTGGGCGATGGCGACGTTCTTGGCCAGCTTGGGGTCGAGCAGCGCCTGCCACGACGTCGGCGCCTCGACGCCGAGCTTCTTGAGCACGTCGGTGTTGGAGCAGAAGCCGAGGGCTCCGACGTAGGTGCCGGTCCAGGTGCCGTCGGCCGCCTTGTACTTGTCCGGGATCTTCGCGGCATTCGGCGAGACGTACTTCTCGATGAGCTCGCTCTTGGCGGCGGCGACGTGCCCGTCGGAGGGGCCGCCGTAGAGCACGTCGAACTCGGGCTTGCTCTTGCCCGCGCCGAGCCGGGCGACGGCCTCACCGGAGCTGAGCCGCACGTAGGACGTCTTGATCCCGGTCGCCTTGGTGAAGGCCGCGGCCATCGCCTGGCACTGCTCCTCCTGCGGCGTGCAGGCGATGACGACGGTGCCGGACCCCGCTGCGCCTCCGGAGGCACCGGAGCTGGCTCCTGGGGCGGCCTGGTCGACGGCGCAGGCCGAGAGGGCCAGGGCGCTGCCGAGGGGCAGGGCGGCGAGGGCGGCGAGGCGGCGGTGGCGCATCATGGCGCGACTCCTTTGTCGGCGGTGGTTCGTCCGGGCGGGCCGGCGCTGGGGTCCACGCTAGGGGGAGCGGCCCCGCAACGGGGTCACGGAACGCCTACAGTTTTGGCCGCGGGCCTGGGCTCCCCACCGACAGGTATGCCGCGTGGCCCAGCCACGCGGCATACCGAAAGGCCCTGCGGCGCAGGTCAGCTGAAGATGCCGAGCTTGCCGTAGTGCTCGGCGAGCAGGTAGTAGACCGTGACCCGGTCCTTGGTGCGGTCGGCCTTCATCTTCTCCTTGACCGCGGCGAGGCCCTCGTCCATCTTGTCCGCCGGGATCTCGAGCTTCTTGGTCATGAAGCCCTTCTTGACCCGGTCGAGCTCGGCCTGGTCGGAGAACGACACGAGCGAGGAGTCTGCCTTCTGCAGTGCGATGCCGCAGTGCCTGACGATCTTCGCGATGACTGCGTCATCGGCGTCCGGCGCGTACTTCTTCACGTCGGCGGCCCAGTCGGCCATGGGTTCCCCTTTCGTCGGTGACGGATACCCGTGCACACGCTAGTCCTCCAACCTGTATGCCGCGCGCCGCCGCGCGCGGGATTCTCCCGTTTCGCCACGCGCCCTCCGGGGTACCTGTCATGCTCGGCTCACTCAGCAGGCCCCTCTTCTCCCCGAGGATCCGCGATGAGCGTCTGGTCCGACCTGCCCGCGCCGGTGCGCGACTCCGGTGCCCTCGATGCCCTGCGCACCCCTCTCGAGTCGCTGAGCTTCGGCGGCCCGACCCCGGTCTCCGACCGCGACGGCACCTGGTCGATGCGTGAGGCCAGCCTTGACCTGGCCCATCTCACCGGGCTGGGCATCGACCTCGGCACCGGCCGCCTGGGTGCCGGAGGGCGCTCTGCCCCAGTGCAATTCACCGGAGACGGCACGGCGCGCATCCGCTTCGGCGTCGCCGATCCGGGCGGCGCCACCACGGCCTGGTGCGTCGATCTCGACGTGCCCGGCGTCAGCGTGCTCATCCCCGGCCTGCGTGGCGCGCGACTCACGACGGAGGGCGTCCTCGAGGACGATCCCGACAACCCTGAGGTGCACCTGCTCGCGCCGCGCCTCACTGTCCGGACCATGCAGCGCTCCGGGGCCGCGGTGACGACCCGGCTGCGGTCGGCCTCGACGAGCGGCGACCCGCAGGACGACATCTACTCGATGATCGAGATGCACCCGGGCTATGCGATCGCCGGCCCGTCGCACACCTTCGGCTTCGCCTTCCGGACCGCCGTCCTCGACCTGTCCGACACCGCCGGTCCGACGGTGCCCGATGCGGCCTTCGCGATGCCCGGCGAGTGGCAGGGCTTCTACCTGCCCGACGCGCGGATCTTCGTCTCCCCGGACGGCCTGTCCGGGCTGGCCGTGTCGGCCGGCGTCCGCGGCCTGTGGATCGGCATCGGCGAGCACCACGGGCTCACCGGGACCTTCGAGGCCGAGGTCGTCAACCAGGGCAGTGCGCCGACGATCATCGCGACGATCGTCACGCCGGCCGGCCGCACGATCGTGCCCGCGGCCAACTCGAGCCTTGAGGTGCCCGACCAGAGCACGCTCTTCGTCGACTCCGGCGGTGGGCGGGCACCGATCACGTATGCCGTCACTGTCGGCGGGGTCGCGGCGACGCCGACCGGCACCGATCGGGTCGTCCTCGACGTCCCGGCGGCCGGCAGCACGACGGTCGTCATCACCGTCACCGACTCCGGCAGTCACACGAGCACGATGACCTTCGAGTGCGGTCGCCCGGCGGCGGCCGGCGGGGCGGGCGCGGTCGCGGTGCCGGCCGCGCTGCGGGTCGACACCCCGGAGACCGGCGACATCCGGATCGTCTCGCAGACCGACACCGAGGTCGTCGTGCGGCTCGAGCCGCGGCAGCCGGCCGACTGGGCCTGGCCGGGGCACACCGTCACCGGCGAGACGGCGACCATCGCGCTCGCGGTCGGCGACACCGTGCAGGTGACCGGCACGCCGACGACACCCATCGGACAGCGCCCGGTGCAGCTCGACTGCCACTTCCTCTTCGACCACCCCAAGCCGTCCGAGACGACCGCGGCGTGGCGGGACAACACGGCCAACACCTTCGCCGACCCGGCTCCCGACCGGACGACCGCCCCTGGTGGGCAGAGCTTCCGCGCCCTGCTCGACGCGCGGCATGCCGACCTCGGCACGCTGGGCTTCGTCGTCGACGGCTACGCCTCCTACGAAGGCAACGACACGGGATCGAAGCAGACCTCCAACCGCGAGCTCTCCCAACGCCGGATCGATGCGGCCGTGCACATCCTTCGGGCGGCGGGCTACACCGCGACGGCGCGCACGGCATACGGGCACGGTCCCGCGCGCGACGGGACCGTCCTCAGCGGCGAGACGAGCGCGCACGCCCCCGGCGAGCCGTTCTGGTGGCTGGCCCGAGCGGTGAGCACGGCACCCATCGCCGCGCAGCCGGTGCGGGCAACCGTCCGCCGACGCGCCGCCACCCCGGTGCAGCACCGAGACCCGCGGCCCCCCGCCCCCGCGCGTCCCGACTGCTTCCGGCGGCTGGGCGTCGC
>ERZ795053.3634-NODE-3634-length-17379-cov-6.529497_pt1 | contig 17379 bp, 14 predicted proteins | sample MGYA00375137_ERZ795053 | MGnify/ENA primary metagenome ERZ795053 (study PRJEB30182, sample SAMN05720284) | activated sludge metagenome | isolation source: Anaerobic digester | place: Hong Kong | collected 2014-12-17 ...
CTTTCCACTTGGGCTTGCATTTGTTTGGAAATCATGATGCACGTCCTTTCTGTTTTGTTTATGACTCGTTTAAGCCGACTGCGTTGATAAATATATAATAACCGATATTCAAGGTTCATGAATATCGGTTATTATTATATGTTTAATTATTTGTCTGTACTTCGACGATATTGTTTACCCGATAGATCTCACGCAAGCGTGGCTTCTCAATCTTTCCGGTAGGGTTGCGCGGAACCTCATCGAAGATCACTTTGCGGGGCCGTTTATAGCGCGGCAACGCTTTGCAAAATTCCTGAATCTCCTCTTCTGAAACAACACAACCCGGTTTTAATTCAATGATTGCTGCAGCGATCTCTCCCAGTCGTTGATCCGGAATACCAATCACTGCGGTATCTTTGATGGCCTGATGGCTGCGCAAAAAGTCTTCGATTTGCACCGGATAAATGTTTTCGCCGCCGCTGATGATAACATCCTTTTTACGATCCACCAGATAGATAAAACCGTCTTCATCCATACGGGCCATATCACCGGTAAACAGCCAACCATCTTTGAGTACCGCGTCAGTCGCTTCAGGGTCATTGTAGTAACAGGTCATCAAGCCCGGTCCTTTGACCGCCAGTTCGCCTACCTGCCCTTGGGCAACCGGTTGATGCGCTTCATCCACAACCATCACTTCCCATTGGTAGCCGGGAATTCCAATCGCCCCAACTTTGTGGATATTTTCCACCCCCAAATGTACACAGCCGGGGCCGATGGATTCGCTCAAACCATAGTTGGTGTCATATTGGTGATGGGGAAAATGTTCCTTCCAGCGACGAATTAGACTGGGAGGAACCGGCTGGGCGCCGATGTGCATTAACCGCCACTGATCCAGTTGATAATCTTCCGGTTTAATCTCTCCTCGGTCAATGGCATCCAGAATATCCTGGGCCCAAGGAACGAGAAGCCAAACTATCGTGACCTGTTCATCGGAAACGGCTTTCAAGATCCAATTGGGTTTAACCCCACGCAGCAAAACAGCTTTGCTGCCGGCCAGCAGGCTGCCGAACCAATGCATTTTCGCACCGGTATGATAAAGCGGCGGAATCAAAAGGAAATTATCATCCCGGTTCTGGCCATGATGGTTCTGTTCCGTCCGGCAGGACGATATCAGACTGGTATGATTATGCAAAATAGCTTTCGGAAATCCGGTGGTCCCGGACGAAAAATAGATAGCCGCATCATCTTCATCGGTCAAGACGATCGCCGGAGCTTCTATTGAGCAAGCGGTCGCCAGATGATCATAGCTTTCCGCAAAAGTCGGACAATTATCGCCGACATAAAAGCGCAGCTTGACATTGGGGATAATATCGATAATGGTTTCCATGCGTTCAATAAATTCAAATCCAAAGATTACCGCATCGGCTTCGGAAAGATCCAGGCAATATTTGATTTCGTCTGCGGTATATCGGTAATTTAAAGGAACAGCGATGGCACCGGTTTTCAGGATGCCGAAGTAAATGGGCAGCCATTCCAGACAATTCATCATCAGAATGGCCACCTGATCGCCTTTTTGAATCCCCCGGTGCAACAATAAATTGGCGAATTGATTGGCACGATCATCAAATTCGCGCCAGGTCATTTCCCGTCTGAATTCAGCGATGGGATTGGGCTCCATCAGTTCCAGCTCGCGCCAGTTGAATTCATGCTTTTCCTGTAACTCGGGATTGATTTCAATGATACTGATCTCTTCTCCGTACTGCATGGCATTGTGGGCTAGAATTTCGGTTATGGGCATCTCGGGTCATTCCTCCTTAATATACTACTGTACTACCAACGGAAATAGGTCGGGACGGTTGCATCGCCTTAGCTGACGGGCTTGTCTGCTGTCAAAATGATGAGGCACCATTAGCTGGGTCGGCAGCCTTCTTGCCATACAAATTCGTCGCTGGCCGTATCCGTTTTCATCCTCATCAATTATCTCGAAAATTGTTGAGATAATCAATGCATAATTCACAACCGCCGATCGAAAAACGATCGGCGGTTGCGAAGCATTTTGATTGATTGAATGGTTTATCTGCACCCCGTAGTAAAAACAATCAGTTTGCATTTGGAAACTTTCGTCCCATCGCAGAAGATCAGCACTGATTTAATTCGTATTTTGTAAGTTACGCCGCCCTTCAGGGGAACCAGGGGAATCACCAGCCATACTCGCCGGCCGGTTTTCTTGTCAATGGTCCTTCGAATCGTAATGGGAATTTGTTTCCATCCCTGCCACATATCGATCGTGTAATCCACATCTACCAGACCCCGGGTGGTATAGTCTTTGGCAAAAACAAGTTTGATCGCTTTAGTTTTCGGTGAAACACCGATTTGTCTGTTACGGGGAATCGATGCAACGAGAACATAGGGCCTTTTTAAGCCAGGAAAAGGAAATGGAAAATGACCATGATGATGACAATCGTCATGACAATGATCCTGATAATTACCCTGACAACAATTGTCCATATTCAACCCTCCTTTTTAAGAAATCTAATGTATTGTATTCAAATGTGTCTTGATGTGTCACAAAAGTTTATCAAGTGGCGATGTTCCAAAAACTAAATGAAAAGCTTTCCACCTTATCATCTGACAATCAGCCTAATAATGAACTATTGGCAAAAGGTGAATTGCATACAATGTTTGCAGAAACAATTAATGGAAGGATAAATTAATTGTTTAATCATTCGTTTTTTTCATAGGTGTGTAACGGACAGACAGACGAAAAAATACCGGGGTTGCAGTCCCGGTATTTTTATCGGTTCAGATTATTTAAGAATGTCTGGGGGCATACAGATCTTTTTTCTTAATCATTGTTCACTGGAGGGCATACACATTCGCCGGCCGAAGCAGATCCGCAATCTACATAAGTTTCACCGGGAGTTGTTGATGAGCCAAAGTTTATCGGTACTTCTACACAAATTTGCTGCGATACATAAAAAGTGCAAGTTCCATTGACTACACCGCCGCAAGGCATGTCGCCGACAGTAGGTACCCCACAGCAAATGGTACGAGCAGGACCGGTGAAAGCATACGGTCTGATGGTTACCGGAACACAAACATTGACCAACTGGGAAGCCGTGACCCGGCACAGATCTTCGTCCGTACAAACCGGTCCGCAAATAGCCAGGGCAGCAGATGAAACCTGACCTCCCTTTACACAAACATTTACTGATCCTACGGGATAAGGGGTGGTCAATTCAAAACAGAACAAACCGGTACTGTTTTCATCATCCAGAACCTTATTGATGGCAAAATCAAACTTTAGCCCGGGACAACCGGTTGTCGGGTCAGTGTCTGGAGGAAGAAAGAGTGCAACATTTTCGCCGATAATAACCGTTTGCTGTTCATCACCGATGGTAACGGAAACGTTGGCGATTTGCTCCAGGGTAATACTGGGACATAAAGACAACACCCAGTGACTCAAACTGACATAAGTGGAAATGTTCTCTCCTACCCCGGTAACTCGGTAACAAAAACGTTGGTTTTCTCCGGCAGGAGGGTTCAAAACTGACAAATCCAAATCCAGTTCAAACACGAAGGGCAGTATTCTTTCTCCTCCGATGATAATATTACTGTAGTCGATGCGGTTGTTGCATTCCGCCTGGGAATCCTGACAACAAGGCATGATAACACCTCCTTTCAATAATACATCTTATGGTGATTATTGTTATTTGGTGTCACAGTCTGCGCACGATTCGGCTGAGCTTTCGTGGCATTCCACCCAGGACTCGCCTGCACAGACCCGGGCTCCAAAATGAACAGGAATTTCCACACAAATCTCCTGACTGACGGTAAAACAGCATATTTGTTTGTGGCCATGCGGATGGCAGTGCAGATCGGTGATGAGCGGTTCGTCGCAGCAATACGTATTGGCAGATCCAAGCAAGGTAAATGGTTTCACACAAACCGGCACATTGACGGTTGCCCTTTGATAAGCCAATCTGGAACAGGTACCGGGGAGATTCGCAGACACCTGTTCCCTGTCCGATATCGGCTTGACATGGCCTGAACAGTCAGACTGAGAACGAATTCTTTGTTCGTTTTTACTGTACCTGACGTAGTTAGAGGTCACCTTGTTCACCTCCCCTCAACTTGTTACATTCTATTGCAACGGAGGCAAATGGGTGACGGTTGGATTATATTCGTTATTTCGTAATCAAACGGATGCCTGAATACAAGGCGTCCTTGTCGATGGCCCCCTGATATACTTGCACAACATTGCCCTCTGCATTAATCAGAAATGTAATGGGAATAGGCCCGACTCCGAAAGCTTGCGCAGCTGAAAGCTGGCTGTCAAAATAGATTGGAAAGGAAAAATTTTGTTCTCTTACAAACGCCTTTCCTTTGCTCTCGGTTTCTCGGGTTCCGTCAATCAGATCAACCATCAGGAAAACCACTTGCTCTCTGCTTTCCTGGTAGACTTCATTGAAATGTGGCATTTCTTTTCTGCAAGGCGGACACCAGGAAGCCCAAAAATTTAAAACCACCGGTTGGCCTCTAAAGTCCGACAGTTTCACCTCCCGCCCTTGCTGGTCAAATATTGTGAAATCCGGAGCTGCCAAATCTGTGGACTCGTTCGGCGGCAAGTTCACCTTATCCTGCAGTTGGCTGTCAGGGTTCTTGTAATCGGCTGATAAATCAGTATATAGTTGATAAGCCAGCACAAGAAACGTGATAAAAATTGTAAAATAGAGATAATTTTTAATCCGGGGATTCAATCCCAACACCTCCTCTTAAAATGTAAGGGCTGCCAGCCAGCTCCCCCACCAACCAGTCATCATCATGATCCCCACCACCACCAGCAATGATCCGGAAAGCATATTGATGGTTCGGTAGTTGCGTTTGATAAACGCAAATACTGACATCAAGTTATCGATCAGGATGGCACTGGCAATAAAGGGAATACCAAGCCCCAGGGAAAAACACAACAGCATTAGGATACCTTTGAGGCTCTCTCCGCTGGAAGCTGCCAACATAAGCGCCGAACCCAAAAAAGCACCTACGCACGGAGTCCAGCTAATGGAAAATACAATACCGAACAACATGGCCGTAAAAAACCCTAGGTTCAAGGTTTTGGTTTCGACCTGGCGGGTTGCATTCAGCAACGGGATATTGATAATCTCCATAAAGTTCAGGCCGAAAAGCAGAACGATACCTCCGGCAATCAGGTTGACAACCTTGCTGTATTCCTGCAAAAATCCCCCGATCGTACCGGCAAAGGCACCCATTGTCGTAAAGACCAGCGTAAATCCAAGAACAAAGCCGACCGCATTGCCAAGTGCCGCATATCTGTTGTTCGAATCATTTTGCACCGCGAAATAAGAGATATAAATTGGCAGCATGGGCAGCAAACAGGGGGATATAAAAGTGATAATGCCCTCTAAAAAAGTAATCAAATATTCCACAAGCGAATCCCCTCTCATACCATTGCATATCAACCCGGATAAAATATTCAGCGTTTTTACATCGGGTATTCCCTATGTTATCCTTAATAGTATAGCTGGATTTATATGAATTATATTGTAATGAATAAATCAAAGGAAAAAAAGCATGAATCAAAAATATCAAGCAAACAATCAAATCAGTCAGCCGACAATGGAAGAACTACTGCTGTTGCTGGACTCCGTCTATAACGGGATCGTCAGTATAGATGAGCAAAAAAGAGTCCGTATATTCAATAAATCTGCTGAGCAAATATTTGCAATGGATCGTAATGAAATCATCGGCAAACCCTATCAAGATGTTTTTCCAGACGGTCCATTGCTGGAAATCCTTCAATTCGGTTCAGTGGAAGACAACCGCAAGTTCGAGTATAAGGGTAAAACCCTGCTATCCAATCGTACTCCGATCCTGGACAAGAAAAATAAAATCAAAGGTGCGGTGGCGATTGTTCAGGATATTAGCAACCTTGAAGGTATGAACAGGATTTTGAACGATGCCCTGCAAGCCAATGAACAGCTTAGTACGATTCTGAAAAAATCCTTGGACAGTCTGTTTATAACCGATGCTGAAGGCAGAGTGTTAAGTGTCAATGAAGCATATACAAAAATCACCGGGATAAAGTCAGACGACATCCTTGGGAAAACGCTGTATGAATTGGTGGAAAAGGGTCTATATAAAAGAGCTGCGGCCCTGATGGTCATTGAATCTCATCAACCGGTCAGCTATACCGAAAAAACCAAAACCGGCCGTACCGCCGTTTTTGTTGGTACCCCCATTTTTAATCAGGAAGGCAAATTGGTCAATGTTCTGGTTAACATTCATGACATTACAGAACTCGAATCAGTCTCCATCGAACTGGCAGACACCAAAGCTCTGAAAGATGAGCTTAATGCCGTGATCCAGGCTTCTTTTGACGGTATCATCGTCACCGATGGTAATGGTGTGGTTTTGAGCATGAATGACTCTTACCAGCGAATCACCGGCTTGCAGCGGGAGGAATTGGTCGGTCGGAACATGCATGAATTAACCGAGGCCGGGATCTATGATCATTCCGATGTACTTATGGTTATTGAAAGCAAAAAGGCCGTAACCTTTACCCAAAAACTCAAAAACGGCAAATCGATCCTGGTTACCGGAAACCCCATCATCAATGATAATAATGAACTGTTCAGAGTTATTACCAATGCCAGGGATTTAACGGAATTGGACAGACTGCGGCAAGAGGTCGAACATGCCAATCACCTTCGCCGTCATTATGAAAACGAGTTGAATCGGATCAGAATGGAAGACTCTTTTATCGCCGAAGCAACCTCATCCTACGATCTTAAGGAATTAATCGCCCGCGTCAGCAAAGTTGATTCCACCATTCTGATTCAGGGAGAATCGGGTGTTGGCAAAGAGATCGTCGCCCGTGAACTGCATCATCAAAGTCACCGGCACGAAAAACCGTATATCAAGATCAATTGTGCAGCCATCCCCGAAAGTTTATTGGAATCAGAACTTTTCGGTTACGAAAAAGGTGCCTTTACCGGTGCCCGCAAAGAAGGCAAGATGGGAATCTTTGAACTGGCGGATCAAGGAACACTTTTCTTGGATGAGGTGGGCGATATTCCGCTGCATCTGCAGGTCAAACTGTTGCGTGTCTTGCAGGAAAGCGAAGTCTCCCGGGTGGGCGGTAATTTACCCATTAAAATCGATGTCCGGGTCATTGCTGCCACCAACCGCAATTTGCGGGAAATGATCAAAAACAAGCAATTCCGGGAAGATCTCTATTACCGTTTAAATGTAGTCCCCATATTTGTAGCCCCATTACGTGAAAGAGGCGAAGAAATTGAGCCGCTGATCCTTCATTTCCTGGAGTACTTCAATAAAAAATACGATCTTAATAAAACCATTGCTCCGCAGTTAATCAGCGTTATGCAAAACTACAATTGGCCTGGAAATATCCGTGAATTACGCAATGTTATTGAAAGGGCTGTGGTAACCAGTCCCGATAATGTCATTCATGAGATTAACTTCCCCGGTTCAGAAGAAACTTTGTTTAGCAGCGAAAGCAACGATTTACCTGCCATCCCATTAAAAACTGCAATAGAAGAATATGAAAAAGAGCTCCTGCAAAAATATATCGAAAAATATGGCAGCAGCCGCAAAGTAGCTTCCATCTTGGGAACCAGTCAGACCACTATCTGGCGCAAGGCCAATCAATATGGCATTCAGCTGCGTGACAGTTCTTTTCCTGATAATCATTAAAAACCACAAAAAAGAGACTTTTCAGTCTCTTTTTTGTTGGGGGTATATATAAAAGGAAGGGGATTTTTTAATCTTCCCAGATGGCGAATGCTCTGATCGGACTCCCGGTCAATCCCACGAATTTCAGCGGGAACATGGCATAATAGAAATTATCGTGTCTGGGAATCTTGGTGATATTCACCAGACTCTCGGTATGAATGACTTCCCTTTCTGCATGTACGGTATGATTGGGATAATCAAGATCAGCCGGCGTATCCAGGCTGGGAGAATCCGTCCCAATATTCACCAGTCCCTGGTCGAGCAGCCAAGTCGTCGCTTCCTTGTCAAGGCCGGGATAGTTGCTTAAATAGCGGAAAGGATCAATCGTACCGTAAGGTTCATTGCCGGTCCAGTACAACAGGCTCATGCCTGGTTTTAGGGTAACTTGCGCTGCATCCAGTCCTTTTTTTACCGCATCCAACGTAATGTGAACCCTCCCCTGGACAAACGACAGATCAATCCAGGCAGCCGGCGTGATCAATTCCGGCAAGGTGATTTTATCTACCGACAAATGTGATTTGTTGGGATCGAAATGGTAAACAGCGTCCACGTGGGTCGAGGTATGATCACAGGTAATAATTCCTTTAACACCAAATCCGTAAGGATATTTACTGCTCTCGCCCAAACTGAATTTAGTTTCTTCGTGAGTTTTATGCCACCAAAAAGCTGTTTTCATATGTCCGGGATAAACCGGCACATCAGGTCCTACTTCTTTGCCTAAATCCAAAAAATTCAGCTTTTTACCCATAAACTCGATTACATCAATTTTTACTGCTTCATCAGACATGAAATATTCCTCCTTGCTTAAAATATATTGATCATCAATTGATTTGCATTAAGCTGTTTTGAGTTTCCCGGATCTTTCTTCTTCAAGTTCCGCATCGATATCTTCCATGGTTTTGCCTTTGGTCTCACGAGCATAGAAGAATAGTACAGCTTGGATAACGAACAATACTGCCAGGAAAATGTAAACCGGGGTAATCGCATCGGTCGTCGCCTTGGGGCTGACAAGATTGGATGAACCAGCAAATAGCGCAACGATTACGGGTCCGATAAGTTTGCCGATACCACCCATACCATAGGCAGAACCCATTCCAGTTGCTCGCAAATTGGAAGGCCAAACTTCGGATCCATAAGGTCCTACCAGCGCGTAGCCGCCATCAGCAAAGAAGTAAATACCGATCATGCAGAGCCAAAATACGGATGTCCCACCAATGAAGTTACCGGTATTCAGTAAAGCAAACATTAACATCAAGGCTGCGCCGGTTCCCAGAATCATTCCAGTGGAGCGGCGGCCAATGTGGTCTGCCATGAAAGACCAGAACCATCTGCCGATGAACCCACCCAGTGTAACAACGATAAAGAGCTTGGCTGCTTCCTGGGGGGTCTTGCCGATCACCAGAGCCAACAAAGCGGGTCCCCACATGGTAAATAATGAGTAGCCTGTCTGCTGACATACATTAGCCCCCCAAGTTGTGATAACACTGCGGGGATATTGGAACAGTTCACTAAACTTGATGTGTGGCTGGGCAGGCAGATCATCGATCCATTTTTCGTTCTGCCGTTTGGAGTCGCGGAAGTCATGGTGCTGCTCAGTAACCCAATCTACGGCAGCAGCCGCCTCGTCATACTTTTTGTTGCGAATCAGCCAACGGGGAGATTCAGGTACCCAAACACGAATAATAAGAGCCAGGAGTACAGGAATCAATCCGACCAGGAATAGACCTCTCCAGCCTATATACGGGGTCAAATAAGCTGCACTGGTGCTGGCCAGCAAGGTGCCAATCGGAATAAAGGCTGTTACAATTCCACTTACACGGCCACGATACTTCGCGGGTGCAAATTCCTGAACCAAGGGCAGGTCAACACAGTACAGTCCGCCCAAAGCCAGGCCGACGAAAAAGCGCAGGATAACCAGGTAAATCCAGTTTCCTTCCGGAGTAAAGTACATGAGTCCGGTCATTACACCGCTGAATATGATGGTAAACATAAAAACTGGGCGACGTCCAATTCTATCAGCTATATTGCCAAACATGACTGCTCCGACAATGGAACCAAAGCCCGCAGCTAGCAAAATACTGGCAGAAGCTGTATAAGTCAGCCCCCAGGGAACTGCGATGAAAGCAATAACAAAGCTGATGAGTGCCAAATCGAAGAATTCCAGCATGTCTCCCAGGACAGCAGCACTGATAACCCTAATATGATTACCGGTTAGACGTGATTCATCAAGAGTCGTAATCAATTCCGATGTAAGTCTTGACATAATTTACCTCCTTGCTATTTTAAATACAACCTGTCGTTTGTAGTCTTGGTTTGAAAAATTTGAAAAATACGATGTCAATATTCATTACCAAGCTGTCCATCCTCCGTCAACCATTAAAATTGATCCGGTTACAAAATCTGCCGCGCTTGATGACAAATACAAAACTGCACCTACAACGTCATCGACTTCACCAATGCGATGCATAAGAATTCTTCGTTCTACATCAAGCTTGAAATCCTCATCCTTAAACATCGGCTCTCCCCAAGGCGTATTAATAAATGTCGGAGCAACGGTGTTCACTGTGATGTTATAAGGGGCCCACTCTCCTGCCAGTACTTTTGTGAATTGAGCCACTGCTCCTTTACTGGCACAGTACACTGAACGTTTCACATAACCAACCACTGACATGGCTGACCCCATGTTAATGATTTTCCCCTTTTGCTGCTTCATCATGATTCGTCCCGCTGCCTGGCTGCAGAAAAAGGAGCCTTTGGCATTGACATTCATGATTTTGTCCCAGGCTTCTTCGGTAACCTCTTCTCCACGCTGCTGGATGTTTAACCCGGCGACATTAACTGCAATATCAATTTTACCAAAATGTTCTGCAATTGCCTCATAGGTTTTATTGATTTCTGCCACCTTGCTTACATCGCAAATACTGCTCAGCGCTTCTGAACCGCAGTCTCTGATCAGGCGTTTGGTTTCTTCCAAAGCGTCCTGATTGACATCAAGTATGGCCACCGCTGCACCGCTCTGGGCAAGTGCAATGGCGCAGGCACGACCGATACCGCTTCCCGCACCGGTGACAACCGCTACTTTTCCACTAAGGTCTACCGATAAATCAGACATTATCTCACCTCCAAACCCTTCTTGACACCATCATTGATTTACTGATTATCCAAAATAACTTATAATTTGATATCAAACCCCCTTGTCTGAAAATAATAGTTGTTTGGTAATCAATGATGGAATTGTGAATTACATAACAATCTATAGAGCAACTTTTATGCCACATTGAACAGATGGACTTATCTTCTATACAATGTCCCAATATTACCGAATCTTTTGCAGATTAATTGAAATGTTAGACTTGATCGAGCGAACGTTCAAAAGACAGTAACCGTCACGTATATGAATCACTTAATTAAACAAATAATTTGCAAACCCTATTTTATTGGATTTTAAGGTACGCGACTCATATTCGTGACAGCATTTCAATTATGAGACACCAGAAGATGACTCCAAGAAATATCTATAAGTAAGAATAAGTACACTGGCACACTAAAATAAAAAAAAGGTCCTTCTTGCGAAAGGACCTTTTTTTAACTGATTGTTTCGAACCATCCCCATGCAGGCATTTCACCTTGTTTTGGGATGAATTAATGTAACCGTTATAACTGATTCTTAATTCTTGTTTTAGGGATTCTGAATATATTCGTCTACCAGACTGAATACTTCTTCGTTTAAAACCTTTTCGAATTCTGCCTGGTTAACAACCGGTCTTTTTATCATTTTTTGAATCTTTTCGATCTGTTCGTCCGTATTGAGCGGTTTGCCGTAAAGATCAACTGCGAAGGCCGTGAAATCTCTGACAAACATATCAAACATCTGGTTCATGACCTCATCACTGATGCCTTCGATTTTGGCACTTTCGATAATCAATTGTCCGTAGGCCACCATAGTGAACAGTTCGCCCACTGCCAGCAGATAATCGAAATCTCTCATCTGTTTCATCAGATTCTGACCGGATACCATCAGATACTCTTTATAGGCTTCGATTTGCTCCATGTAAACCTTTACATTAGGCAAATGAGCCAAACTATTATACGCGATATGATAATCATGGAATTTGGTCTTGGCATAGCCATGGGTGGTTCCCTGACGGAAAAGATAATCATCATTGCGGTCATCGGTGATCCGCCCGATTTCTTCAAATTCAGCCGGCATAAACATATAGCTGGGAACCAGCTTGGCAATCAGGGCCATATTCACGTGGCGCGTGCCTTCCAGTTTGGGGAATCCTCTCAGTTCGCTGACCGCCTGCTCGAAATACATGTCTTTCTCGAATCCTTTGGCAGCGATGATGTCCCAGAGCAGTTCATGCACCAGTTCTCCCTGAATGGCTACTTTCATTTTCATGACGGGGTTAAATAGTAAATAGCGTTTGTCATTCTCGTTGGCGATGCGCATATAATCGGTAGCGCGCAAGCCAAACAATTTCATGCCCATAATACGCAGCCAGGCATCGCTGAACAAGCGTTTGACATGAGCAAAGTCAGTTACTTTTTTGCCATACAGATTTCTATGGTAGGCATGGTTAAGTGCTTCATAGAAAGAATGGGTGACAATGCCGGTTGCACCGGAACCAATGTTGAATTTGCAGATATTAATGGTATTGAGCATATCATCCCAGGCTTTGGGGCCACGTGACAGAATCTCGGCGTCGGTGATGGGATAATCATGTAACGCAAATTCGGCTACAAACTGCTGGTTGCAGTCAACGATGTTTTTAATCAACTCATAATTGGGATGGGCGGAGTCAACCACGAAAAATACATAATCATCCGTTCCTTCGATTTTACCGAAAACGGTGACAGTACTGGCCACATTGCCGTTGCCGATATAGTATTTGCTGCCATTGGCCACATAGGTGCCGTCGCCCTTGGGTGTGAGCTTCATCTCCGAGGAATAGATGTCGGCACCGTGTTCTTTTTCCGACAATCCGAAGGCGCACAGGGCGTTATCTTTTAACTTGGCAGCCGCTTTGTGCTTGGCTTCTTCATTGTCGCCCAACAGTACCGGATCAAGACCAAGTGTCGATACATGATAAGTGTACCAGTAGCCGGCTCCGTAAAACCCGCATATTTCCGAGAATTCATACATTCTGTAGGTGCTGTAGTACTGATTGGGGTCTGAACCATAACCTTTGGGCAGGAAAAGGGTCTCGAAAATACCTTCCTGCGTGACGAAATCCTGAAAATCTTTGCAGAACTCCTTGTCGTGGTATTGTTCTTTCTGTTTGGCGAGCCCTTTGTCCTCAAACCATTGAATGGTTTTGAGCATGATCTCTTTACTTCTGGCATCCGGATAATTTCTGTCTCTGTAGTTTTTGGGGTTCAGCAGAATGTTCATAAAAAACTCCTTTCAAATTAATCAATAGTGAGAGTTCATAAAGATTTAAACACTTAATAATTATTTACAACCTGAATATTAATCTTATTATAACAGAAATATTATATAACATTCGTAAATTTATTGTTCGAAAGATAATTTTTATTGGCAGCATATATTTATATTTTGTATGCATAAATTATTATAAGCAATTAAATATTTTATTAACAATATTTATGATATACTAGGATGCAAATAAAGGAAATGAGCCTTTTTTAATTGTTTCATACAGTGATAAGGCTCATCAGTTATACGAATCGGGGAACCCCAAATTTTATATGCATTAATTAAGTATTAAGGGAGGGTTTTTATGGCAATGGTAGAGTGGACCAAAGACGGCACAGTGGCGATCATGACCTTGAATAACGGAGAGAACCGGCACAATCCTGTATGGTGCGAAGCAGTGCTTTCGACTTATGAGGAGATCATGGCTGACCCGGAAATTTGCTCGCTCGTGTTAACTTCCAGTGATCCCAAGAACTTTTGCCTGGGGGTTGATATTGAATGGCTGGGCAAGCGAATGGCTGAGAAGGATTGGCCTGCCATTGAGCAATGGCTGCACCTGAATGGCAAAGTTTTTCGGACCATATTAATGTCATCCATTCCGACGGTTGCTGCTGTGACCGGCCATGCTTTCGGCAATGGAGCCATGCTGGCGGGAGCCTGCGATTTCAGATTTATGAGAGCTGATCGGGGCTACATGTGTTTGCCGGAAATCGATCTGGGCATACAGTTTGCGCCCTCCATGATCGAGTGGATGAAACGCATCATGCCTTATCATTTTTTCCTCAAAATGCAGTTGACCGGACAAAAAGTCGGAGCGAATGAACTGGAAAAATACAACGTCATTATGAAAGCCTGTGAGAACGGGGAAAAGACGGTGGAAGAAGCAGTCGCGTTTGCCCGCACGTTCAATAAACCCAGAGCCAATATGGCCGAAATGAAAAATAGAACCTACAAACACATTATTGATATCATGGAAAATGAGGATCCCAAATATTATAAATACGACCCGGAATTGGCCAAAAAAGGTATCACCCCGATCTTTATGTTTACCCGTTAAGCGTTATTAATTAAGGCGGAGGGCAACGTTTTAAACGAAGCTCCCCGCCTTTTTTGTGCCATTCTTTGCATTAAAATTGCAGTTGGCGCAATTTCATATTTACGTAAGGCAATGAAAATCAAAGGTATAGAAAATTTGGTTGGCTTGGCTTTTACATTTACTTATCTCTTTCCTTTGCAATGCCTTTTATGGTCTGGTATGAAGGAACTTGGATTTTACCCGAAAAGACCTGTTCAAGATAAGAATCTGGCTGAAGGATGTTGGGCGGAAAGGATGTCAGGGGAAGTGGTGGTATGTCGATTCCTTCTTCTTTTATCGCCATTAATCCACGATTCATGGCCAGAGCTCCCAAGCCAACGCTTTTGCCTAGATTCCTTACCGATTTCAGATTATATATGCCGCTGGTTGGTGGAACGGTCCGGGTCGTTTCTGCCAATGCACCTTTTTTACCATAACCGGTATGGGAATCGCAAGTGTCTGCCAAACCTCCCAAAGCGGAGGCTTGCGGTGGCGGGTCACCCGGAAACGGGACAGCCCCCACAACATGGGAGAACAAGATTCCAGTCGCCCAGCGCCAGATGCTTTGCAAGGCACTCTCCTGCCCTCCCCGGCGTTCGAATGCCACCACGATGCCGCCCACCACTTTGTTGCGTATACTGCCCGCCACGGGTGAAGCCGAATAATGACAGAAACAAGCCCCTCGTTCCATTAAGGCTTTGAGACGGGCGGTGATATCCCCGGTATACACCGGAGATCCAATGATCAAGCCGTCGGCTTCTCTGATTTTTTGATAGATCATGGTCACATCGTCATCATAAACCGGGCATAGTCTTTCCCAGGTGGCACCTTTGGAAAATCCGTAACAGCGATTGCATCCGTCGCATGGATTGATCTTTAGTCCTGCCAGTGAAATCAGTTCCGTATCGGCCGGTACCAATTCGGCTGCGGATTGCAGCGCTTCCTTCACCAGGGTTTCCGTATTGCCATGACGGGGACTGCCGGAGATCCCAAGTAATTTAATCTTCTGCATTCTATTCTCTTCCGTTCCAACAGTAGGTGCAGATTTTATTCTTGTCGATTCCGATGGAATCGAGCATGTCATGGATGTTCTGATATTTTAATGTGGAGAAATTCAGCCGTTTGCAGATGCGTTCGACCATACATTGATACTTGTCCGTGGAGGGATCGCAATAGTCCTCAAAATAATCCGGTTCTTTTCCTTCCAGATCAGCTATGGCCTTGCGGGCTACCAAATCCATTTCTGAGCGGTTGGTGGAAAAATTCAGATATTTGCAGCCAAATACCAGTGGCGGACAAGCGGAACGTATGTGAACTTCCTTGGCATTGCACTGATAAAGCAGATCCACGGTTTCGCGCAGCTGCGTACCGCGGACAATGGAATCGTCACAGAACAACAGTTTTTTATGAGTCACCAATTCGGGAATCGGCATTAGTTTCATCCGGGCCACCAGGTTTCTGATTTCCTGGCTCTGCGGCATGAAACTTCTGGCCCAGGTGGGAGTATATTTGATAAAGGGACGCCCGTAAGGAATTTTGGATTGGTTGGAGTACCCAATGGCATGGCCGATTCCAGAATCAGGTATCCCGGCCACCATGTCCAGCTCCACCTGGTCCTTCCTGGCCATCACCGCGCCGTTGCGATAACGCATTACCTCAACGTTCATGCCTTCATAGGTAGAGGAAGGATAGCCGTAATATACCCAAAGAAAAGCACAAATTTTCATTTCTTTGCGGGGCGGAGATATCTTTTGTATGCCTTCCGGTGTCAGCAGAATGATCTCCCCGGGGCCAAGTTCATATAAAAAAGTGTAACCCAGATTGGGAAACGTACACGATTCAAAGGCAATACAATAGGCTCCGTCCTTCTCCCCTACCACCAGCGGCGTTCTGCCAAGTTTGTCGCGGGAGGCATATATCCCCTTGGAAGTAAGCAGCAGAATGGAGCAGGAACCTTCAATCAGTTCCTGCGCCTTTAACAAACCATCCTTAAACGAGTTTTCCTGGTCCACAATGACAGACACCAATTCCGTTGGATTAATGGTCCCTTTGCTGGTTTCCAGAAAGTGAATGTTGCGATGGGTGAATTCATTGTCTGCAATTTCATAAAGATTATTGATTTTCGATACCGTACTAATCGCGTATTGGCCGAGATGGGATCTGATCGTTAATGGCTGCGGTTCCATGTCGCTGATACAGCCAATTCCCATTTTGCCTTTAAAACTATGCAGTTCTTGTTCGAATCTGGCTCTGAACTGGGTGTTTTCAATATTGTGAATAGAGGTGTTAAAGCCTTTGCCGTTCCAGATTGCCATACCGCCGGTGCTGGTTCCCAGATGGGAATGATAATCCGTACCGAAGTAAACATCTGTCACACAATCCTCTTTAGAGACAACCCCGAAAAATCCGCTCAATTCATTTACACTCCCTTAATGAATGAAATCCATTTTCAATTCAAAATCATAATATAATCGCATTAGAATGCAATATTATATAAATAAGAATACATCATACATTGACAGGCGTCCACGGCAATTCATTTCCTGCCCAAGAAATAAGCCGGAAAAACAAGAAGCGGCAGGGCATCACTTTTACCCCTAACCGCTTCAAGATCGGCACTCATTGTGTTATAAAGTGGCATTCGTGTTACATGCAACGTCTCAATGATTTATAACCTGCCGGCATTACGCAGAGCCAGCACCACCAATTTACGATAGACCTTTTCTTTCGCTGAAGCAGGCGTCGCCAGATCCATTCTATCCAGGTATACGTGGGCCGATTCAGGAATCGGTTTGAAGATTTCTGTTATTACCTTGCCGGCCAATTTTCCGGGACTACCGGTAGCCAAGGCCTTGAAACCTTTGAGGGCACCCCCCAGTCCAATTTCAATGGGGGTGAGATCGGTGCCAAACGGGAACGGTTTAAAATAACCTTTCTCTTGATAAGGTTTGATTAAGGCAGCCAGTTTTTCCGGGGTATTGTTGCGATACTCGTCGGGGATCTGATAATCCATCGGAATTTTCCCGGCTTTTTTAGCTTGTTTCAGCAGGTCTTCCTGGAATCTTGAATCAGTGACATTTAAAATCGCCGCAATGGTATCTTTATCTGACTT
>ERZ795053.3635-NODE-3635-length-17379-cov-5.318518_pt1 | contig 17379 bp, 16 predicted proteins | sample MGYA00375137_ERZ795053 | MGnify/ENA primary metagenome ERZ795053 (study PRJEB30182, sample SAMN05720284) | activated sludge metagenome | isolation source: Anaerobic digester | place: Hong Kong | collected 2014-12-17 ...
CTTTTCGATCCGATGGAACGGAACCGGCGCTCTAGCTCTCTGGTTTGGTCGCATTTTCTTAGGACGAACCGGTATCCACTTCGTCGGAAAATGCTCTAGCACATCTGGTGGCGCGTTCGCGCTGCAACTCCAACATCTGGTGGTGCGATTTGATTCTCTTCCCCGCGATTGATCTGAAAGATGGCCAGTGCGTGCGCTTGAAGCTGGGCGAAATGAGTGAGGCGACGGTCTTCAATGATGATCCGGCTGCACAGGCGCGCATCTTCGAGGAGCAGGGGTTTGAATACCTGCACATCGTCGATCTCAACGGTGCCTTCGAGGGCAAGCCGGTCAATGCTGCCGCCGTCGAAGCCATTCTTGCCGCCATTACGATGCCGGCGCAGCTGGGCGGCGGCATTCGCGATATCAAGACGATCGAGATGTGGTTGGACAAGGGCATCGGCCGCGTCATCCTTGGCACCATTGCCGTGCGCGATCCCGATCTGGTGCGCGAGGCTTGTGCAAAGTTTCCCGGCCGCATCGCGGTTGGCATCGACGCCAAGGGCGGCAAGGTGGCGGTGGAAGGATGGGCTGAAACGAGTGAGCTGACGGCGATCGCACTGGCGCGGCGCTTCGAGGATGCCGGTGTCGCGGCGATCATCTACACCGATATCGAGCGCGACGGCGTGCTGAAGGGCCTCAATCTGCCGGCGACGGCTGAGCTGGCTGGCGCGGTGAGCATTCCGGTGATCGCTTCCGGTGGTCTTGCCTCGATCGATGATATCAAGGCCCTGATGCAGCCCGAATATGCGATGCTCGAAGGCGCTATTACCGGACGCGCGCTTTACGATGGGCGTATCGATCCGAAACAGGCGCTGGCCATATTGAGGGGACAATAAAGCCGGCCTCGTACGTCTGGGTTGGATGCGCTAATCGCCGCGCGGCCGCACCAGCCATGCAACCAGCATAACGAGACCAACCAGCGCCGCCGGGCCGAGCGCCAGCCAAGAACCCGCGGCGGCGACCGCGGCGGTTGCGGCGGTGAGGATCGAGGCGAATGCTTCAAGGATCGTGGAGATCCGTGAGGCCACCTGCCGTCGGCGGAAATTGGTACGGCGTGCCTGGGCCCGGAACCAGAGCTGGATCAGGACCGCCGAGGCGGCGCCCGCCATGGCGCCAACGCCAATCACCAACGCCCCGCGCGGTGACATCAATGCGATGGCCACCACGAATGGCGCGATAACCGCGGCGATGAGAGCCAGAACCGAGACGATCTTGGCCCAGATGAGGGCGCGCGGCTTGATCGGTGCGGTTGCGATGAGATCGGGCGCATCCTCGCCTGAGATCGCCAGCCACGCCAGCGCCCCGGCAAGCTGTCCGGCAGCCATCACCAGTACCGGCGCAAGCAGGGTTGCCGTATTGGACTTGGCGCCAAAGCTCACCCAAAGCATAAGCGCTGGCGGGATGAGATAGAGAATCTGCATCAGCGTCTGCGATACGAGCCAGGGGTCGCGCGCCAGCAGGGTCCATTCTTTTTGGATGAGTGCCATGAATGGCGATGTGTGGGCGAACCCACGCGCTGGCACGCGCGCATGTGTGCGCCGCGTTTCGGCAAGGCCCATTGCCGCAACAGCGTGCGTGCTGAATTCGCGTGAGCCGCGCTGAACAACCCATGAAACGTAGAGTGCTGCAATGAGGAGTGCGCCGAGCAATGGCACTGGCGCGCCCATCACCGCATGAGCCGGAAGCCACAATGCGCTCGCTGCATCGGGCAGCCTGGCAAGCACGCTCGTTTCGCTGAGCAGCGCAAAGCGCGACATCGATCCATAGGCGAGGATAGCCACCGTCTGGATGCCGATCAGAAACGAAGCGCCCACGACCGCCGCGGTGATCTGTGCAACAAGACGGGTTTTCTTCGGCCCGATCAACCGGAACATCATTATTGTCGCCTGCACGGCAAGGCCCACCGAGAGGGCTGCGGCGGCAACGATCATCGCATAGGCGGAAAGCCAGCGGGGCCCATCGAGCCACGCCGCCACGTTGATGAATGGTGCCACGATGAGGCCCGACATCATCGTCGTGGTGATCACGATGGACGAGATGCGCACGCAAAATAGATGGCGTGCGGGGGCGGGCGAAGACAAGATCAGGTCGAGGTCATCGCGCGTATAGAAGGCGCGCGTCACTTGCTCGAGCGCCTGGGAAAACATCATCGTGAAGGTGAGAACCAGGCTCATCGCGATGGCTGCCAGTAGCGGCACGCCAACGCCTCCTAAGGCAGGCAGATAAGGTCGCAACACGAGACCGGCGATGGCGTGCAGGCCAAGTGCGAACACCGCCATGCCGATCACGACGGCACGGTCCTTGCGTTTACGTCCGCCTGACATCAGCATCATCCAGTCGCGCCAGGCGAGGCGGGCCTCGTGGCGGGCGAACCAGGAAAGTGTCGCGGTCGTGGCGCTCATGCCGGGGCGCCTGCGATGGCTACGCGGGTGCTGTCGGGCTCGCCAACACCATCGTCGTTGACGAGGTCGAGGAAGATCTCTTCCAGGCTGGCACCATGCACGCGACTGGTTGTTCGCAAGTCGTCAAGTGTACCTTCCGCGACCAGCCGCCCCTTGTCGATGATGCCGATGCGATCGGCCATGCGCTCGGCCACTTCGAGAATATGCGTGGTCATGATGACGGTGGCGCCGTGTTCAACGAGGTGGCGCAGCACCGCCTTGACCTGGCGCGCCGAACCCGCGTCAAGGCCCGTCAGCGGTTCATCGAGAATGATGAGGCGAGGCTCGTGGATCAGCGCACCGGCCAGCGCAACCTTCTGGCGCATGCCTTTCGAAAAACCCTGGCAACGCTCGTTGGTCTTGGCCGAAAGCCCGAAGACGTCGATCAGCTGATCGGCCTTGGCGCGGGCGACATTGGCATCCAGGCTCCACAGGCCGGCAACGAATGAGAGGTATTCCATCGGCGTCAGCTTGTCGTAGATCATCGGCTCGTCGGGCACCCACGCCAGCACGCGCTTGGCCGCGACGGGGTCCTTGCGTGCATTGGTGCCGCAGATCTCGATGGTTCCGGCATCGGGATGGAGCAGGCCGGCGACCATCCGCAATGTCGTTGTCTTGCCGGCCCCGTTGGGTCCGAGCAGCGCGTAGAACTCGCCCGCCCTTATGGTGAGCGACAGATCATCGACGGCTGGCTGGTCGAAGCGTTTCATCAAGCCGCGAACGGCAAGCGCCGGAACGGCATCGGCTTGGGGCATGGCAGGGTATACTCACGGATGTTTCATCCCGGCACGCCCGTTAGGATTGCCTGAGGATGTGAACGACATAGGATCGTGAGTATAGGTCGTTGGGGTTGAAGAGAGGTGAAGGGCGGCTGCAATCGTGGCCGTGGGGACCCGCGCACCTTGATGCACAACCCGAGCGCTGCTGTCTCGTTCCGTTTTCACCAGACAGATGATAGACAAGCGCGGCCCGATTGTGGATGCCTGCTTGGCGCCGATGCGCGCCCGCGTGGAGAAACATGAATGATAAAAGCAAGCTTCGGATTATCGCCGCGTGATAGGGATGAGCATCATCGCGTCGCAACCCAGCTTGAGCTGTTCTTCGACCTGGCGAGTGTCGTTGCGATTGCTGCTGCGGCGCATGGTCTGGCGCATGCGATTGCGGCCAATCATGCGATGGATGGCTTGTTCGCTTTCACCTTCTCGTTCTTCGCGATCTGGTGGGCGTGGATGAACTATACTTGGTTTGCCTCCGCCTATGATGATGCGCAGCCGTTGTTTCGCATCATCACGATGCTCATCATCGTCGGCGCGTTGATCATGGCGGCGGGCATCTCCGAGCTGTTCGAGAATCGGCCGATCCTGTTCGTCTGGTTCGGCTTTGTCGTGATGCGGCTGGGCCAGATCACCTTGTGGCTCATGGCGGCGCGTGGTGATCGGCACCATCGCACAACGGCGTTGCGGTATGCATTTGGCATTGTCGTGGCGCAGCTCTACTGGACGTTTGTCTTTTGGGGCCCGGAGCCAGGATCGACCCTGTTCAAGGTGACGTTCGCTCTTGGCATGGTGATCGAGTTGGCGGTGCCGGCGTTTGCCGAACGGGCCAACACGACCCCCTGGCATCGCCATCACATCATCGAACGCTATGGTCTGCTCAACATCATCGTGCTGGGCGAGATCATGCTGGCCATCGTGACGGCACTGCGCAAATCCTCAGGAGACATCACCTTGATGAACCCGCTGCTGCACGTCGCGATCTGTGCCGCCGTGATCACCTTTTCGCTCTGGTGGGCGTACTTTTCGCGCGAGGAACATCTCCAGACCCAGGAGCTTCGGCGGGTCCTTATGTGGGGCTATGGGCATGTCATTGTGTTTGGCGCCGCCGCCGCGCTCGGCGCTGGTTTCATCGTGTTGATCGACGTGCTGACGGCGCATGCGCAGGTCGGCGTGCGCACCGGTGACATCGCGGTTGCCATTCCGCTTGCGCTCTATCTGGTTGGGTTGTGGTTCATTCGCGACCGCTATCTTGGAGGCGGTCTGCGGCGACATACCTTGCTGGTTGGTGCGGTTGCTCTTCTGGTCGCGGGCTTTTTTCTGCCCGCGCCACTGGAGCTGATGACGGCAATAACGGTGCTGAGCGTCATTGTGCGGACGAGGTCGGTCTTGTCGTAACTACGGGTCTGCACATCTTGAAAATTCGTCGGCCAGGTGATCGACGAGGCTGCGGACGGCTGGCAGGAGCCCGCGTCGTGTCGGAAAGACGGCATGGACGACGCCAGATCGCGGCCGCCAATCGGGCAGGATGTCGACCAGTGAACCATCCTTGATTTCCTTGGCTGTCATCATCCTTGGCAATTGCGCAATGCCAATGCCGAACAATGCGGCACTCTTCAGTTGCGCGATGTCGTCCGTGACGAGCCTTGGGTTATAGGAAACGCTTGCCCTGGCGCCATCGGGCCCCTCAAGCTCCCACACGTGCTTGCCATGCGCCGGGCCAAAGCCGACGCTCGGCAATGCCCCAAGGCTTGCGGGCACCGCAGGTCCGTTGAGCTGGGCAAGGCAGCCGGGACTTGCCACCAGCCGTTGTCCGCTGTCGCCAAGCACGCGCATGACGTAATCGGTTTCCTCGATCGGCGGGAAGCGGACGCGGATGGCGATATCAATGCCTTCGCTGATCAGGTCGATGCGCCGGCTGGTGCTTTCCAGATGTACGGCGACGCGCGGATACGCCGCCATGAATCGCGCAATCATGTCGCCAACCTGAAAGCCGATCAGGGCCGGCGGGCAGCTGATGCGGACGACGCCTTGCGGTTCGGAGTGTGAACGATCAATCACCTCCTGCGCTGCCTCGGCCTCCACCAGCATGGCAACGCAGTGCTGGTAATACTCTTCGCCAATCTCCGTGACGGTGAACCGGCGTGTCGAGCGCTGGATGAGGCGGACGCCGAGCCGTGCCTCCAGCTCCCCCACCCGTCGGCTGAGCTTGGACTTGGGTACGCCGATGGCGCGGCCGGCGGCGGCAAAACCGCCGTGCTCCACGACTTGCGCGAACAGGTAGAGATCGTTGAGGTCCTGCATGGCAATTCATCGTCCTATATTTGGGACGAACAGTATGAAAATTGCCGACTTCTGCCAAGATCGTTCCATGAATAGCTTGCTCCCAACAGCGAAGGCCATCTGTGGCCCGCTTCAAGGAGCTAAAAAAATGAGAAAGATTCTCGGTACTTACAGCGCCCCTCGCCCGCACTGGGTTGGTGATGGCTTCCATGTCCGCTCGATGATCTCACCGGACATCCACGGCGCTTATCTGAGCCCGTTCGTGCTGCTCGACTACGCGGCGCCCGAAACGTTTTCCGCGACCAGCGCGCGCCGCGGCGTCGGCGAGCACCCGCACCGGGGCTTCGAGACGGTCACCATCGTCTATGACGGCGAAGTGGAGCACCGCGACTCGACGGGCGCAGGTGGCACCATCGGTCCAGGTGACGTGCAGTGGATGACGGCCGCATCGGGCATCCTCCACGAGGAGTTCCACTCCACGGCGTTTGCCCGCAAGGGCGGCAACATGGAGATGGTGCAGCTCTGGGTGAACCTGCCGGCCAAGGACAAGTCCGCCAAGCCTGGATATCAGACCCTGCTTGATAAGGACATTCCTGCGGTCGAGCTGCCGGGCAAGGCCGGCACGGTGCGTGTCATCGCGGGTGACTATGACGGTGGCAAGGGGCCGGCGCGGACGTTCACACCGATCAACATCTGGGATGTGCGCCTGCGTCGCGACAAGAGCGCCAAGCTCGACTTGCCCGACGGCCATTCACTTGCGGTGGTCGTGCTCGACGGCACGGTCGAAGTCAATGGCGCAGAGATCGTGCGTGCGGGCCAGCTCGTCGTGCTGGCGCGTGAGGGCGGCGAGATCACGCTCGAAGCCAACAGCGACGCCAAGCTGCTCGTTCTGTCTGGCGAGCCCATCAACGAACCGGTCGTTGCTCATGGCCCCTTCGTCATGAACACGGTCGGCGAGATCAAGCAGGCCATGCTTGATTTCCAGTCGGGCAAGTTCGGCCAGATGGCTGACGCAACAAACTGACCTGCTCCGGCGCGGCATCAAAGCCAACAGATGTCGCGCCGGAAAATTTGTGAGACAACTTTCTGCCCATGAACCAGACATCAATGAGGACAATCCCGTGACAAGCGAGCCCATCCGTGATCAGAAGTTCGACCACCTGTTGACCCCGCAGAACGCGGCATTCATCGTCATCGACTACCAGCCTATTCAGGTCAGCTCGATCCGATCGATGAACCAGGACGAGTTGGTCTTCAACATCGTCCATACGTCAATGGCGGCGGTGAATTACAAGCTCCCGATCGTGCATTCCACCGTCAATGTTGCGACCGGCAAGAACAAGCCGCCAATCAAGCCGCTGATGGATGTGTTGGGTGCTTACCCCACCTATGACCGCACCTCGATCAACAGTTGGGAAGACGTCGAATTCAAGCGGGCGGTTCTGGCGACCGGTCGCAGGAAGCTGGTGATGACCGCGCTTTGGACCGAGGCGTGTCTGACCTTTCCCGCGCTCGATGCCCTGAAGGAAGGGTTCGAGGTTTATGTTGTTGCCGATGCTGTCGGTGGAACGTCGCTGGGTGCGCACGAAGCTGCCCTGCGCCGTATCGAGCAGGCTGGTGGCCAGTTGATCAGCAAGACACAGCTTTATTGCGAGTTGCAGCGTGATTGGGCGCGCTCCGAAACGGTTCCCGGGTTCATGGACGTGTTCCAGAACTGGGATGGCTCCAATCCTGAAAAGGATTTCAAGGGCTGAGCATCAGGCAAGACGAGCGATGGGTGACGGCGGTGTGTGATGAAACGCGCGCATCGCCAAGCCTCCCATCGCGTCAGAAAACCAAAAGCCGAAAATCAAATCCCCCGAAAGGACGATGATCATGAGCAAAGTGCTGGTTCTTTACTATTCGAGCTACGGTCATATCGAGAAGATGGCCGAAGCGGTGGCCGAGGGTGTGCGCGAGGCAGGCTCTGAGGTCGTCATCAAGCGTGTGCCAGAGTTGGTGCCCGAAGAGATCGCAAAGAAGTCTGGGTTCAAACTCGATCAGGCGGCACCAATCGCCACCGTGGCCGAGCTGCCCGAGTACGATGCCATCATCCTCGGCATTCCAACGCGCTTTGGCGCCATGCCAGGGCAAATGAAGAACTTCCTCGATCAGACCGGAGGTCTTTGGGCGCAAGGCAAGCTGATCGGCAAGGTCGGCAGCGTGTTTACCTCGACCGCAACCCAGCACGGCGGACAAGAAAGCACGATCCTCTCGACCCACACGGTGCTCCTGCATCATGGTCTGGTGATTGTCGGTCTGCCCTATTCCTATCAGGGCCAGATGGGCGTCAAGGAAATCGTCGGCGGCTCGCCCTATGGCGCAAGCACCCTTGCCGATGGCGATGGTTCGCGCCAGCCGAGTGAGAACGAGCTGGCCGGTGCCAGATACCAAGGTCGCCATGTCGCAGCGATTGCTGCAAAACTGGCACGCGGCTGAAGACCGCTGCGGTGCAACCGGAAAACGTCGGCGCCATGGAGATTGGACATATGCGAGTCCTTCAATTTGAGAGCACCGGCACGCTTGCTGCCTTGAACATGCTGGATCGACTCGAGCCGGTTCCCGGTGTCGGTGAAAGCTTGATCAGGGTGCATGCGGCCGGGCTGAACCCGAGCGACGTCAAGAATGTCTTGGGTCGCTTTCCCTATACGACCTTGCCGCGCACACCTGGACGCGATTTTGCCGGAACCGTGGTTGCCGGCCCCGACGCATGGGTGGGCCGGTCTGTGTGGGGCACGGGTCGTGAGCTTGGTTTTACGCGCGATGGCAGCCACGCCGACTATATGACGGTGCCAAGCGCGGCCCTGGTGGAAAAGCCAGCGTGTCTGTCATTTGCTGAGGCCGCGGCGTGTGGCGTGCCTTATGTGACGGCTTGGGATGGGTTGCAGCGCGCTGGCGTTGGCAAGGGTACGCGGGTCGTGGTGATCGGCGCGGCCGGTGCGGTGGGAAGCGCCGCAGTTGCCTTGGCCACGTCAATGGGCGCCGAAGTCGTCGCAGCGGTGCGCAGATCAGAACAGGCCGATCAACTGGGCCGCCAGGGCTACCGGACCATCGTCATGAATAATGAGAGCCCCTTCGAACATTCTGTTCGCGCGTTGTTTGCCGATGGCGCCGATGTCATTTTTGACACGACCGGGTTCTGGTTGGCCGGCGCCATCACGGCGCTCGCCCCCTATGGCCGGGTTGCGATCATTGCGGCACCTGCCGACGGTCACGAGCGCGTTCCCGTGCTTGACCTTTATCGCAAGGCGGGCGCCATCATCGGCGTCAACTCCTTGCTGCACGATGCGATTGGCGCAAGTGCGATGATTGCGCAAATCGGCGCGGCATTCCAAAGTGGCCGGATACCGCCGCCCGCGGCGCCCGTGGAAACAGCTTTCGATGAGGCGATCGCTCATTACAAATCCGTCAACGAAGGTTTTGCCGGCAAGATCGTCTTTACGATGGGCGCCAAGGAAGCCTGATGGCCCTTAACTTCGGATAATCTCGGACGAAAAAATATTGGGAGGTGCAACATGAGCTGGAACCCGTCACTGGAGCCTGGTTGTCCCGATGCTGTCGGCATCGATGCGATCGAGACATTGATCATTCCGCGCGCGCGTGATCTGGGCAGCTTTGAGGTGCGCCGCGCCTTGCCGGCACCAAAGCGGCAGATGGTGGGCCCGTTCATCTTCTTCGATCAGGCAGGCCCGGCTGAGTTCGTCACCGGCACGGGCGTGGATGTGCGCCCGCATCCGCACATTGGCCTGGGAACCGTCACCTACCTTTATCGCGGCGAGTTCCAGCATCGCGATAGCCTGGGATCCAACCAGATGATTCTGCCCGGTGCGGTGAACTGGATGGTGGCCGGTCGCGGCGTCACGCATTCGGAGCGTACGAGTGAGGCAACGCGCAAGGCGCCACATTCCCTGTTTGGCATCCAGACCTGGGTGGCGCTCCCCGAAAAGGATGAGGATGTGGCGCCAAGTTTTACCCATCACGGCAAGGAGACGCTCCCCGTCTTCGATGATGGCGGCGTTACGCTGCGGCTGATCCTTGGCCGGGCCTATGGGAAGAGTGCGCCCGCAAAATTGTTTTCCGATACGTTCTATGCCGATGTGACGATGCAGCCGGGCGCGCGTCTGCCCTTGCCAGACGATCATGAGGACCGTGGTCTTTATATTGTCGAAGGGGCGGTCAACATCGCCGGTCAGGAGTTCGAGGCAGGCCGCATGATGGTGTTTCGGCCCGGTGACAAGATCACGGTTGCCGCTGGTGACGGTGGTGCGCGCCTGATGATCCTTGGCGGCGAAACCCTGAACGGACCGCGCTACATCTTCTGGAATTTCGTCTCGTCGAGCAAGGAGCGTCTCGAGGAGGCCAAGCAGCAGTGGCGGCGCGCGGAGTGGGGCAACGGCCTGTTCGATCTGCCGCCCGATGATCGGGCTGAATTCATCCCGCTGCCGGGTTGAGGGGGGCGCCGAAAATATTCGGCCCTGACAAATGCAAAAAAGGAACAATGCGATGTCCGACATCAAAATCGAGCATGAGAAGGGGGAACGCGAGGGGCGCTATGTCGCCCGCATCGCCGGTCGAGAGGGCGAGGCTGAAATTACCTACACCCGCAAGGGTGCAAACCTCATCAGTGCTGATCACACGCGCGCACCCGATAGCCTGAAGGGAACCGGCGCCGCGTTTGCGCTTGTCGAATACATGATTGCCGATGCGCGCCGGGACGGCTTCAAGATCATTCCGGTTTGCACATACGTGCAGGCGCAATATCGAAAGCACCCCGAATGGGCCGACGTGATAGCGGCGTAGATCCCACGCCGACGCTCCAGATCGTTTCCGCTTGAGGCGGAATCGATCTTATCTATTATCGCTCACGAGCCGCACCGGCCTTCGGCCTGGCTCTGCGCGGGCGCGGCGCATTGGCGCCGGGCCGCAGTCGCGGCCTGAGCGCTTCCACCTCATCGTGAAGCGCTCTAAGTTTTTCACGGCTCGACCGCACACACTTCAGCTCAACATGGTATAATTGGTTCAAGCGATGGCGGTCATTCACTCGGCCGCCTTGCTCGCTCCACTCTCCAGCGTGTGGATATACTTTTCGGCCTCGAGTGCGGCCATACACCCCATGCCGGCCGCGGTGACGGCCTGGCGGTAGACGTCGTCCGTCACATCGCCGGCGGCGAACACGCCGGGTATGCTGGTCGAGGCGGTGCCGGGTTTCACCCGCAGGTAGCCCGCCTCCTTCATCTCAAGCTGCCCCTTGAACATCTCGGTTGCTGGTGCATGCCCGATGGCAACAAAGACGCCGTCCGCTTTGCGTGTCGAGATTTCGCCGGTCTTGACGTTCTTCAGCGTCACGCCCGTCACTGATTTGGGGTCCTTGTCGCCGGTGACCTCGTCAATCACGCTATCCCAGACGACCTCGATCTTCGGGTTCTTGAACAGGCGGTCCTGCATGATGCGCTCGGCGCGGAACTCATTGCGCCGATGCACCACGGTGACCTTCGAGGCGAAGTTGGTGAGGAAGATGGCTTCCTCGACCGCCGTGTTGCCGCCACCCACGACGATCACTTCCTTGCCGCGATAGAAAAAGCCATCGCACGTCGCGCATGCCGATACGCCGTGGCCCTTGAAGAACTCTTCGGAGGGGATGTCGAGCCAGCGTGCCTGCGCGCCGGTGCAGATGATCAGCACATCGCACGTATAGACGTCTCCTGAATCGGCTTCGAGCCGGTAGGGTCGCGTCTTGAGATCCACCTTGGAGATGTGGTCCATGATGATCTCGGTGCCGACGTGGCGCGCCTGCGCCTCCATCTGCTCCATCAGCCACGGCCCTTGGATCGCCTCGGCAAAGCCCGGATAGTTCTCGATCTCGGTGGTGATGGTCAGCTGCCCGCCGGGTTGGATGCCCTGGATCAGCAGGGGCTTGAGCATCGCGCGCGCGGCGTAGATGGCAGCGGTATAGCCGGCCGGACCCGAGCCGAGGATCAGGACTTTGGTGTGACGGGGGCTCGACATGATCGCTCTCCTTGGGCGGTCTGGGGGCGGTCTGGCTGGGGCTGGCGGCAAAACCGCTCAGCATGGCCTAATACGGGTCAATTCGAAGCCGGTAACTTGGCTGCGCGGGCGCCGCCGGTCAATGCCTGAGAAGGTCGCGGGCTAGAGCGCCGATCCGATTGCATCGGATCGGCGCTCTAGCTCTTTGGTTTGGTCGCATTTTCTTAGGGCGAACCGGGATCCACTTCGTCGGAAAATGCTCTACTGCGGGGTGGCTGATGGCCGCCCTGAGGCGGGGCAAAGGACTGAACGATTTGGCTGCGATCGCGCAGATAGAGGGATGCAGTTCATCGCCGATCGGATTACAAGTCAGTACGCCAACAAAAGCGTTGGCCTCACTCAATCGCGATTTGCTACGTTGAACGGTGGACATCGAGCCTGGAACATCCAGCCAGCGACATCGTCAACACCGTAACCGGACCGGCCACATTGGTTTCAGATCGCGTTAGATTTGCCGTGATGATTGCAGGCGGGATCACCCTCGCCTACGGCATTGCGTTATGGATGGATTGGCAGCGGCCCTACTGGGCAGGACTGGCCGTCGCCATGATCGGCCTGTCGACAATGGGCGAATCCCTCTTCAAGGGATTGCAACGCCTGACCGGCACCGTTGTTGCATCATCGTCGCCCTTGTGCTGATCTCACTTTTTGCCCAGGAGCGCTGGGCCTATGCACTTTTTACGAGCCTGTGGGTCTGTTTTTGCATCTGGCGCATGCAGAACGACACGGAAATCTACTACTTCTGGTACTGCTGCGGCTTCATCGTGCCGTTGCTCTCGATCATGTCGGGTTTCGATAGCGCACGCAGTTTCTACGTCGTGGAAATTCGCGCCAAGGAGACGGTGCTTGGTGTCCTATGTTTCATGGCGCTGGCGCTCGTGGTGTCGCATGGGTCGACGCATGTCAGATTGCGCGCGGCCATTACCCAGCAGCTGGCGATGTTGCGCGAACGCCTGGAGGAGGTGCGGCAACGAGCGCATGCCGGCGCCAAGAGCGGCAACGCCGAGCAGAGGCACGCCAAGAACGATGCTGGTCTCGAACAATCGCTCGGCGCCGTCGCGCTTCAGGAAAATATTGCCCGCAATTTCATGAGCATTCCGCCGCTGCTGACGGCGGCGCAAATGGAGAGCTTTGAGTTTCGCGAGCGAGATGCCGCCTGGCACCAGATCAGTTCGCGCCTGCAGACGATATCGGCGCAGATTGATCGCCTGGATTTGTCGTTTGAATTTGGCGGAACCGATGTTGGCGCCGCTGACATGCGCCGGCTTGATGATGCAATTGACGAGTTCTCAGCGCGGCTGGAGAACGCCTCGGTGGTCTTGTCGGGGACTGGTGACGCGCGTGATTCTGAACTCATCGACCACGGGCAGGCCGATGAGCCACACCCACACGCCAATCCGTTTGAGGAAGGCGAGCGACTGTTGCGTTGCCAAATCTATGCAGATCTCGATTGTGACACGCGCGCATTGGCCGCCGCCGCCGCGGACGCTGCCGATAAGGGACCCAAGGTATCGCGCCATCGCGTCTCCCGCCCATGGATCTTTATTCCTGACCCCGAGCAGATGGCGATTGTCGTGTTCCAGTTTCTGGCGTTCTGGCTCGCCTTCCTCGCCTACATCTACCTGCCCGCAATTCCTGATGGTCCGGTGGTTCTGGTCATGGCCGTCGTACTCGGGATCAATATTGGTCGCATGCCATGGATAAGGGCATCCAAGCTGATCGTGCCTGCAGCTCTGGCAAGTCTGTACGGCGGGCTCGCGCATGTCTTCATCATGCCGCACCTTGCCGGCTTTACCCAACTCGGTACGATGTTGTTCCTCGCCATCTTCCCTATTGCCTGGCTGTTTCACACCGAGGAACTTCAGGTGGGCCGTTTCCTCGGTATCGCGCTGTTCATGTTGATAATCCAGGTCTCCAATCAGGATCAGACCTACAGCGCGGTCTACCCGATGAACATCGTGACGGCGGTGGTGATCATGCTGTTGCTGCTCACGCTGTTGCAGCGGGTCCCGATTTCGTTTCGCCCCGAAGATGTCGTGCGCCGCTTGATCCGGCGCTTTGCCAACAGCCTGATGGCTGTTCTTGCAGGACTGAAATGGGACAGGCCTTCGGCCAATACCTGGTGGGCGCGCCAGTTGCGAGCCTATCATATGAACCAGTTGCGCACGCTTCCCGGCCGTATCGACCTGTGGATCGGCAAGCTGCCGCCGGCTGCGGCGGACGAAGCGGCGATTGCCGCGTTGAAGCATCTGGCCGACAACCTGCATGGCGTTGCGTATCGGACAGGCGATCTGGTCGAGCTGCGCGGGCGTGATGCCGATGCGGTCTGGGTCGAGCACTTGCGTGAGGAGGTTTTGGGTTGGCGTCTTGGAATTGAGCAGGTGGTAAACGAACTGCTTGATCAGCGCAGCCTCTCCGATCTCGCTGATCTCGAAGCTCGCCTTGATCGCAAGCTGAAATCGATTGAAGCCATCATCGCCGATGCAGCCCGCGACACCGGGACTGAGAGCGCAACGCGCATCGAAGGTAGCGCGCATATGCAACGTGTCCTCTCGGCTTATCGCGGAATTTCAATGGCCGTCCTTGGTGTGGCGCGCCGCTCCGCCCAGGTCGGCTGGCAACGGCTCTTCGAGCCAAGGTTTTGAAAATGGGAACCGAGCGTTTTGAGGCCTTGGTTCAGGTCGGCAAATGTTCGCGGCAGAGAGGTTTGAAACGATCCATGCCAATGGAAATCAGCTTCGGAGAGGTCTATCTGCCGCCGCTCTTGATCGTGGCGACGCTGGGATTGATCCTTGCGTGGATCACCTCGATCGCGCTCAATCGGCTCAGATGGACGCGATATTTCTACGCGCCAACACTCGTCTTCGTCGCCATCGCCGCGATCTATACCGTCCTCATCGGCCAACTTGTGATCCCCATCTGACCCCATGAAAAAGACACTCAGGCTCCTTTTGACAATCTTCGTCGTTGCTGTGGCGGTGCTCCTGGTCGCGCTCAAATACTACGATTATATCGCCAATCCCTGGACCCGTGATGGTCAGGTGCGTGCCAACGTCATCCAGGTGACACCGCGCGTCTCGGGCCCGATCACCGACCTGCCGATCACCGACAACCAGGTGGTGAAGGCCGGCGATCTTTTGTTCAGGATCGACCAGCGCACCTACAAGGTCGCACTCGCACAGGCCAAGGCGCAGTACGATCAGACGGTCGATCAGCTCGACAGCCTTGACAAGCAGGTCGAGGCGGCAGAGGCGCAGGTCAAGCAGGCCGAAGCCTCGGTTGACCAGGCGCAGGCGCAGCTGCGCTCAGCCCAGGCCGCCATCGTGCAATCAAAAAATCAGCTGGAGCGTTATGAAAGATTGGTCAAGGATGGCAATCTTTCTGTCGCCAGCTACGACGCGCAAAAGAAGAACTACGATGTTGATCGCGCCAATCTGGATCGCAGCACGGCGGCGTTGTCACAGACTGAAAGCGCGCTCGCCCAGGCTCAGGCGCAACGTGCAACAGCGATTGCCAAGCGCGGCGCCAAGGGCGATGAGAATGCGCAATTGCGCAGCGCGAAAGCCAATCTGGAAAGCGCCCGGCTGAACCTGGAATTCACCGAACAGCGTGCGCCCGTTGACGGGTTCGTGACAAATCTCAATCTACGGCTTGGCAGTCAGGCCAACGCGGGTGCGGCGGCCATGGCATTGGTCGACAAGAACAGCTTCTGGGTCGATGCCTATTTTCGTGAAAGCGTCGTCGGGCGACTGAAGCCGGGCGATGCGGCATTCGTGACGTTGATGAGCTATCCCGACACGGCCATCGAAGGTGCTGTCGATAGCATCGCTTGGGGCATCTCCCAGCAGGACGGCGCCACCTCGCAGCAGTTGCTGCCCGCCGTTGCGCCGTCGTTCGAGTGGATCCGCCTCGCGCAGCGCATTCCCGTCAAGATCTCGATCAAGGAGCTTCCGGCCCACGTGGAGCTTCGTGTCGGCACGACTGCGTCGGTGATGGTGCGTGTGGGAAGTGGCGCTGCGCCGGCATCAGGAGATGGCGCGTCAACCAGCGCCAAGCCACCCCCCGTGCCCAAGGCGTTGCAGTAGCGGTATCTGTGTCGCGCTGTAAGCGCTGCAGGGCGGGGCGGCGCCAAGTGCCGGTTCACCGGTGAGGTCAGCATTGTGGGCGGCAATGGCCATCAAGAAGGCCCGGTCCTCAAAGTCGTCGCGGCAAGCACGGCGCTCTAATCCGTACACATTGCGAATGTCTTGTGGCAAGCCCTCGTCCACCCACTTGGCACCCACCCGGCGCTCGACAAACTCCGCAACATCGGCTATCACCCGGCCAACAAGAATTCCCCATGAACTGGGATGCCCGGAAAACTGGGCCGCACGAGCCGCTTCCCGCCGGCCCGAAAGGGTTGGGTCAGGGGTTGCGGCTCCTCTGCTTTGATGAACAAAATCAAGGACTTAAGAATTATGGATATCATCAAAGAGCTCGAGGCCGAGCAGATCAAGGCGATCACTGCGAAACGCGGCGTTCCCGAATTCGGACCCGGTGATACGCTGAAGGTCATGGTCAAGGTGATCGAGGGCAACAACACTCGTAACCAGGCTTACGAGGGCGTTTGCATCGCCCGCTCCGGCGGCGGCCTCAACGAGAACTTCACCGTCCGCAAGATTTCCTATGGCGAGGGCGTGGAGCGCGTGTTCCCGATCTACTCGCCGTTCATCACGTCCATCGAAGTGCTCCGCCGCGGTAAGGTCCGTCGCGCCAAGCTTTATTACCTGCGTGGCCGTCGCGGCAAGTCCGCCCGCATCGCCGAGCGCACTGATGCGCGCGCGCGCCGCCTGAACGCTGCCTGGAAGGGCTTCAAGAAGCCGAAGGGCGAGGCTGAGGATCTAACGCAGATCAACGGTATCGACGCCGACCTGATGGCGCGCCTGAAGCAGCTCAATTGCATCAAGCTCGAGCAGGTTGCCAATTTCTCTGACGAGGACATCGCCAACATCGATGAGAACCTGCAACTCGATGGTAAGATCGAGAAGGATGATTGGGTTGGCCAGGCGCAGCGCCTGATCGCCGAAGCCTCCGCCGCCGAAGCCAAGGCAGAAGCCGAAGCTGCCGAGGCAGAGGCCGCCAAGGCCGCCGAAGGCGAAGCCAAGGGCTGAAGCTCCTCGCGCGCGCTGCGCTGGCGCTGCTGCATGGATGGAGAACATCAAGACGGCGGGCTCAAGGCCCGCCGTTTTTGATTTTGCTTGCAGGTGCGGCGCCAACCGCACAAGCTGCTTGCGCCGACGGAGGCAGCGCTACTCGACCACCGAAAATTCGATGCGGCGGTTCTTGGCGCGCCCGGCTGGCGTGGCGTTGCTGGCAACGGGCTTATCCTGGCCATATCCGACCGCCTCGATGCGGTCAGCAGCGAGCCCTGCTTTGGTGAGATATTGGACTACGGCCTTGGCACGCTGTTCTGAAAGTGATGTGTTGAACGACGCACGGCCTGTCGAATCGGTATGTCCCTCGACGCGGATGCGACCCTTCTTGCAGTCCTTGGCGATGCTCGCCAGCTGGGCGAGCGTCTGGTTGCTTCTGGCACTCAGAGTCGCGCTGGAGGATTTGAACAAGATCACGCCTGATGCAGCGGCTTGCCGCAGCTTGGCTTCGCAGTCGGCAGCCTCGGCCGAACGTGGCGCTGCTGCGGCGACCTGAGCCTTCAAGGGCGCGGTGCCCCAGCTCTCGCGCTCGGCGAGTAGCTTGTTCATGGCGCTATCGAGCTG
>ERZ795053.3636-NODE-3636-length-17376-cov-8.366722_pt1 | contig 17376 bp, 10 predicted proteins | sample MGYA00375137_ERZ795053 | MGnify/ENA primary metagenome ERZ795053 (study PRJEB30182, sample SAMN05720284) | activated sludge metagenome | isolation source: Anaerobic digester | place: Hong Kong | collected 2014-12-17 ...
TGCCGGTGGCGCCCTGGAAGTCTTTGGTCTGAGCCAGGGCATCTCTGATCTTGATTGAATCAGCGGTATCGGCTCTGGTGATGGCATCCAGGGCCAGCTTGTACGCATCATAGCCCAGGGCGGCGAAAGCATTGACTTCCTTGTCGGGATACGCTTTCTTGTACTCGTTCAGGAATGTCGTTGATTCCTCTGTTACCGGCTGTTCAGCGGTAAAATGGGTACTGAAATAAATATCCTTGTAATCTTTAACCTGATCCAGGAATTCCTGGGCTTCCCAGGTGTCTCCGCCCAACATGGGGGCGTTGATACCCATTTCACGTGCTTTGGCGACCATCAGGCCGCATTCCAGGAAGTTGCCGGGGGCAAAGATAACGTCAGGATTCTTGGATTTGGCTTCGGTCAGCTGCGCGGAAAAATCCTTGTCGCCGGTATTGTAGTTCAGCTTGGCCAGAATGGCTGCATCACCATTGGTGGCTTTGAAGGCTTTTTCAAAGTAATTGCTCAGACCTACTGAATAATCCTGTTGTACGTCCTGAATAATAACAGCGGTTTTGGCATTCAGGGTCTGACTGGCATAATTGGACATAACGGTTCCCTGGAAGGGGTCAATGAAACAAACTCTGAAGTAGTATTCGTTGCCGAGGGTGACTGCGGGATTGGTGGGGGAACAACCGATTACCGGCACCTGGGCATCCTGGGCTACCGGGCCGCCGGCCATGGAAACGGAACTGCCATAACTGCCAATGATCACGTTGACTTTGTCTTGGTCTACCAGGCGGGCTACGGCATTGGCTGCTTCTTGTTTTTCACTCTTGTTGTCAACAACGACCAATTCCACTTTTTTGCCCAGTACTTCGGGATAGAGCTGGTTGGCCAATTTGATTCCTTCGAGCGTCATTTGTCCGCCGGCTGCGTTTGTGCCGGTGAGCGGCTCATAAACACCAACCTTGATGACTTCGGGTGCCGCTGACTGATTCTGGTCGTCGGCTTTTTGGCCACAACCAGTGACGGCCAACGCAGCGATCATGATGACAACCAGCAGGAATGCCCATTTCTTGTTTACTCTCTTCAAAAATACCTACCCCCCAATAAATTTTTTCCGAATTGTGCCTTCTTGTTTTTTATGAGAAGACACATTTTCTGAATTAATACTATCATTTTGTATACAGTAAATCAATTTATGCATTTCTGAAAACGATGCGGTTTTACATGATCCCGTATTCGTTTAAACGCCGGTACAGTGTACGGCGGGACATGCCAAGTGCTTTGGCTACTTCCGTTTTATTGTACTTGTACTTGGCCAGACTATCCAAAATCAGTTGTTTTTCTACCACCGCAACGGTTTGGGTCCCCGGGTCGGAGGGCAGACTGACTGCTTTGGGGGTGATATACTGACTGACCAGATCATACGTGATTTCATGATGGGGTGCCAACTGGGTCGAACCTTCAATAACGTTCTGCATTTCCCTGACATTGCCGGGCCAATCATAGTTCATAAAGGCATCCTCTACCTCCGGTGACAAGGACATCAGCGGCCGGTTAAAGCGGCGGCAGGTTTTTTTCAAAAAATTTTCCGTCAGCGGCATGATATCTTCCGGTCTTTCCCGTAATGGCGGGATGGTTATTTTGATAACGCCCAGGCGATAGAACAAATCACGCCGGAAGCGGTTACGTTCAATCTCGGTTTCCAAATCTTTGTTGGTGGCAGCGATCACGCGCACATTGACGGGAACCAGCTTGCCTCCGCCCAGCCGCATGACTTTCTTTTCTTCCAGCACGCGCAAGAGCGATGCCTGCAAATCGAGCGGCATATCGCCGATTTCATCAAGGAAGATGGTGCCTTGGTCAGCCAACTCAAACTTGCCGATGTTGCCGCCTTTACGGGCGCCAGTAAAAGCACCGTCTTCATAACCAAACAACTCGCTGGCAATCAGATCGCGCGGCAGTGCGGCACAGTTGATGGCCAGGAAGGAATTGTTTTTGCGGGGACTGGCATTATGCATGGCCTGGGCGATGATGTCCTTGCCGGTCCCGCTCTCGCCCAGCAGCAATACATTGGATGAGGAAGAAGCGGCTGCCTTGGCGGTTTTGACATACTGCAGGGATTTGGGATCTTTGGCGATAATATCATCAAAGGTGACTTTGGCACCGCCGCCGATATAGTTGCGCACCAGTCGGTTGATGTGATGGCTTTCGCGGACAATCACCACGGAGCCTCCGTCCGTCATGTCAACATTTTTCAGCGGATTGCAGGTGACGTTGCAGTGAATTGTTTCCTTACCTATTATAAGCGTGAAATTCTCATCGGTGGTGGTGTGTCCTTGGGTGATTTTATTGATAAAATAATGATTCTCCTTGTTGTGTCCAAAGAATTCATAAATGTTGTGATCAATGATTCGCAATTTATCCAGTTTAAAGATCCGTGCGCAGTTTTCGTTCATATAGGTAATGTTGCCGTTATAATCCAGCGTAAAGAGCCCTTCCGCCATGGAATCCATGATCAATTCATGATAGCGTTTGGCGCGTTCCATGGCCATGGTGTATTTGATATGCTTGCTGGCTGCCACCACCATGCCCAAAGTGTGACTGTTGACCTTGCTGTAGGGTGCCACCATGCCCAGCCCGCCAATGATCCTGCCCTGGTCAATCAGCGGCGCACAGGAGCAGGCAGCGACGTGGGAAAACAAACAAAAGTGTTCATAACCAAATACGGAAATCGGTTTGGCCAAAGCGATGGCCAGGCATCCCGCATTGGTGCCGACCAGTTCCTCGCCCCACATCGAACCTTCGACCAAATAAGCATTGTCGGACCAGGCCAGGGACTCAGCATCACCCACCGTTTTCAGCAGACACAGATTGGCATCGGACAATACCACCACGAAACCCGTGCCGGCAACAAATTCATACAGGCTGGACATGACCCGGTCGCTGGCTTGAATCAGATTGGCGACATTGTCCTGGGCCTGTTTCAATTCATAGCGCGTACAGATATAAGGGTTTTCCCGCAATTGCGGATTGAGATTGTAATCGTAGCAGCGTTCCCAGGAGTCTCTGACTTCCGGGCGCAGGCTGTTGCGGAGTTCAGGCTTGAGGTGCAGTTCTTTCCATTGGCTGCGGACTTCCCATTTGGTCATGATTGATTCTCCTTTTTGACGGGGAATAATAACGTTGCCGTTCATTATTCAATATAGCACTTGTCGCTTCGCGGCACAATATGGTACATGATGTAAACCAGGGTGACGTAAGCGGTCATTGAGCATTGACAAGAAATCCCGATTTATCAAGGAATGTTGAAATATTTGTCATGGCACAAATATTGCGAACAAGTATAAAGGAGAATACAGAATATTGGCAAAAACGGGTTCATGAAATCCCTTAATGTATCAGAATGACACAAATATGGGACTTCGTCATATCCTGTGGCTGCTGTCTTGCGTTGTGAAGTTGATTTTTGTTGTAAATAACAAATCATCTGACGAAAATGCATCGGTATCTGTATAATGGAAATAATACTGCAATTAAAAAAATGAAATGGGGGTATCAAATCGAAATGGAAGAGTACAAAAGCTTGTTATGGGAAATGATTGAACCAGGTATCGGTCTGCTGACTTTGAATCGTCCCGATTACTACAATGCCGTGGACGGAGACATGATGGTCGAGCTGGAGAACTTCTGGCTGCGCCGGCTGAACGACGAAGCCACCAAAGTCATTATTCTCAAAGGGGCAGGAGAAAAAGGCTTCTGTGCCGGACTGGATATGAAATGGGCCATCAAAGACTCCCAGGCCAATGTCGGCAATGTATGGGCCAACTTCCGTTTCCAGGCGCGGCTGGCACGGATCAACCTGGCAATGCGCAGAGCGCCGCAGCCGATCATTGCCATGGTCCATGGCGCAGCGGCAGGAGAAGGCTTCAGTTTTACCCTGGCCTCAGATATTCGTGTCATCACCCCTGACGCGCGTTTTTGCGCGGCTTACATCAATATCGGCTTGGGCGGGGCAGACATGACCTGCAGTTATTTCCTGCCCCGACTGATCGGCGCCGGGCGGGCTTATGAATTTATGTACACCGGTGAATTTATGTCTTCCGAAGAGGCTTGGAATTTAGGCCTGGTAAGCAAAATCGTGCCCCGGGAAGAGCTGTATGAGGCAGCCCTGACCTATGCCCGCAAGCTGATGACGAAAAATCCGATGGGTCTTTATCTCACCAAGGAAGCCATCAACATGAATCTTGATGCAGGCGGATTGGAACAGGCGATTTGCATGGAAGACCGCAACCAGGTCATGCTGACCCTGGCATCTGGACTGAAATCAACCGTATAATCTCACCAATCATTTATAAAAAAAATGAATAGCGGCATTTTGCCAGATTGGCACACAACGGGTCAATCTGGCAAATTCGTTTTCTGGCAGGTTGTTTTTATCACGTAATATTTGCGCAGAAAAGACCGGCGCAAAATTTCTTTAGGGGACCCGAAGGGGGTTGGTACCTGAGAAAAATTGAACAAGGAGCACTGGAGAGCGGATTATTGGTGATGTATGGCACCGAATTTGCATTATATCAGGCTATATTCGTTTAACGTATATGTAATTATCATGAGTGTTATTTATACGCAACATCGTTGGGAGGGATGAATGACAGGTTTGGCGCCAGATCATCGGCTGACCGGTGGTGTAGGCGATTCATTTCGGGAAAAGACAATAAAGTGTGGGAAAACGCAAACAGAAAGGAAGTATACGGATGTCATACAAATATTCATATAACACCAGAGATATCAAATTTATTTTAAAAGAATGGCTTCCCTTTGATGAAGTACTGACCTGGGACAGATACAAAGATTACTACAGCATGGATGATGTCGATGTGATCGTCGATCAGGTCCGCAAAGTTGCGGAAGATATTATTGCCCCCACTGCCGATGATGCAGATGCCATCGGTGCCCAATGGAAAGACGGACAGGTTTATCTGCCGCCTTCCTTTGCGCCGGCGATTCGTTTTATGCATGAACAGGGATGGGGTGCCAGCAATTTCGACTGGGATACCGAAGGTGGCATTCCGCTGACCATGTACTTCCTCCTGTGGGAAATGTGCTCCGCTGCCAACCCAGCCTTAATGTCCTACATTTCCAATGGCGGTGCCGTATCCAACGTAATTTATCACTATGCCGGCGATGAACTGAAAAAGAAATTCCTGCCCAAGCTGTATGACGGAACCTGGGGCGGAACCATGTGCCTGACGGAACCCAGCGTAGGCTCGGATGTTGGCGATATGAGTTCCAAGGCATTCCCCACCGATGATCCCAGAATCTTTAAATGCAAAGGACAGAAAATTTTTATCACCGTTGGTGACCGTGATGACGTGGATAATATCATCCATCTCTATCTGGCCCGGATCGAGGGAGCTGCCAAAGGAACCAAAGGACTGTCCCTCTTTATCGTCCCGAAATTCTGGATTAACGAAGACGGCAGTGTAGAGGACAATGACGTACAGACGGCCGGCATTGAACATAAAATGGGACTGAAAGGATCGGCGACCTGTCAGCTCGTATTTGGGGAAGAAAACAACTGCCGCGGCTGGCTGATCGGCAATCCGCCTGACGAAAGCGGCATCGGCCAGGGAATCGTGCAGATGTTTAACATGATGAATGAAGCCCGTCTGGATACCGGTCGTCTGGCTACCTGCGTTGCTGCCAATGCCTACTGGGCAGCCAAGGACTACGGCAAAGACAGAGTTCAGGGAGCCCTTATTTCCAATCCCAAGGCCGGACGCGTAACCATCAACCAGCATGAAGACGTGAAACGGATGTATCTGTTAAATAAAGCCACCACCGAAGCCTGCCGGGCCCTGCTGGCCAAATGCTACTATTATGAAGACGGCAGAGAATTCGCTCCGACACCGGAAATGAGAAAATTCTGTCAGACCAAGCTGGACATGCTGACACCGCTCTGCAAAGCCTATCCTTCGGACGAAGCCTGGGGTTTGATTGCTGAATCGCTGCAGTCCTATGGCGGATATGGCTTCTGTGAAGACTATCCTGCTGCCAATTCAGCCCGTGACTGCAAAATCTGGTCGATTTGGGAAGGCACCAACTACATTCAGTCTTTGGATCTGATCGGCCGCAAATGGATGCAGGGCAAAGGCGCTCATTTTGCCGGCATTTTAAAAGAAGTGGAAGACTTCATTGCGGAAAACAAAGGGAACTTTGGCGCATTGGAAAAAGAGCTGGCTCATTTGGAAAAAGCCCTGACTGCCTATCGCCAGATTCAGTTTGCCATCGGCGGTTATGTACAAGGCGGAAAGATTGGTTTGATGGCCATTTATGCCCGTCGCATTCTGACGGCTACAGCGCAGCTGTATTGTGGTTATCTGCTGCTGGAACAGGCCAAAATAGCTGTCAAACGCATGGAAGAACTGGGCGCAGATCATTACGACTACAATTTCTATCTGGGCAAAGTCTTCTCCGCTCGTTATTATTGCAACAACGCTGTTCCCAATGTATGGCACATCCTGGAACTGATCCAAATCGGGGATACTTCAGCCATGGAAGCTCCCGTGGAGATCTTTGAATATTAAAAACTAGACCTGTCCGACATATGACCCGCCGGTTCTTTTTACAAGTATCGGCGGGTCCCCCCTTTTTATCCCATATATGTGCTCCGGCAAGCCTGGGGCAGGATTTCAATTAAGAAATTATAAAAATCACCATATAAATAGAGGGAATTTGTATTTTATAGCGAAGTATTCAATATAGTAAAAAAAAAGTTTGTGGAAAGCGAAAAAAAATAATAATAAATCAATATTAATAGAAAGCTATAAAAGATATAATCATATTAATCCAAGCATTCATTAATGCAATAAATCTATTTTAGCAGGAGAAGTGATTTAGTATGATTAACTCTTTTAGAAGGCAGTACGAAGAAAAACTTATCAGTGCAGAAAAAGCGGCGGAAATGGTCAAATCAGGAGACAAAATATTCTACAGTGAATTTGCCATGTTCCCCAAGCTCTTGGACGAAGCACTGGCGGAACGCATCTCTGAACTTCATGATTTGGAACTTTACAGTGTTTTCTATACACAGGTTCCCAAAGTTATTGAAGCCGACCCGAAACATGAGCATATTGTAACGCAGGATTGGCATTTTGGGCCAGTTTCGAGGCGACTTGCCGATGAGGACAAATGTTTTTATGTTCCCATTTCTTATCATCAGGGCCCTAGAATCATCAACAAATACATTGAAAATGACGTAGCCATGGTGGCAGTTGCCCCAATGGATGCGAAAGGATTCTTTAACCTGGGACCGACCAATTCCGTAACACCGGCTTATTTAAACAAATCAAAATTAAGAATTCTGGAAGTAAACAGTTCTGTGCCGCATTGTTTGGGTGGCAACAGTGAAAATATTCATATCAGCGATGTTGACTACGTCGTCGAAGGGGAGAACTATTCCCTGATTCAATTGCCGACGGCGAAACCAAAAGAATTTGATCATCAGATCGCTGATTATATTATGAATGAGATCGAAGACGGTGCCTGTTTGCAAATGGGGATCGGCAGTATGCCCAACCTGGTGGGCGCCAAAATCGCCCAGAGCGATCTCAAGGATCTTGGTATCCATACGGAAATGCTGGTGGACTCCTGCATCGATTTATATGAATCCGGGCGGGTGACCGGCAATCGCAAAAGCATAGACCGGGGAAAGATGGTCTACAGTTTCGCCTTGGGTACTGACAAACTCTATAAATTTATGGACAACAATCCAATTTGCGCTTCCTATCCGGTCAGTTACACCAACGACCCGAGGATGATCGCCTTGAACGATAAAGTGGTTGCCATCAACAACGCCTTGGAGGTGGATTTGCTTTCACAAGTCAGCTCGGAATCGTCCGGTTACAGGCATATCTCCGGGACAGGCGGGCAGCTTGATTTCATTATGGGAGCATTTTCTTCCCGGGGCGGCAAAGGTTTTATTTGTTTGAGTTCGACCCACAGTGACAAAAACGGCAACCTTCATTCACGCATTGTGCCGAGCATGAAGGTCGGCTCAGTGGTAACCGTGCCGCGCTCCATGGTGCAGTATGTGGTTACGGAATACGGCATCGTACAGCTAAAAGGAAAATCAACCTGGAAACGGGCCGAGGCGCTGATCAGCATTGCTCATCCGCAATTCCAGGACGAACTGGTAAAGGCAGCCCAGGAAATGAAAATCTGGGTGAGAAGCAATCAAATCGAGGCATAAATCGAAAGCCAATGGATTCGGGTAAACGTATAAACAATCGTTGCTGTTGCTTCCAGCATTGTGACGTTATGGCACATTTTGCTGCACAAGTGATGGCACATTGTTTCCCTGGATATATCGTTACAAAATTCACAAACTAATATTGTAATCCAGCCGGAAAGCAACTGAGGAGCACGGGAACAAAGTAAAATCGCAGCAGCAAACACACAGTCGACTGCATGTAGATTTCACTGGCACAGGAATTGCAATATCAGTCTATAGAGGTCCCGAACGAATTCGAGAGGGGGGATGGGTCAGAGGCTAGAAAGGTTTCACTGACGGAAAACGTCAAATCTGATCTCATTTAGAACAGGCTAACCTTTGTGGATTAGTAAGATTGGAGGTAAAAGAATTTGAAAAAGAGAATTCGGAAAGTCGCAATACTTGGTTCTGGAACCATGGGTGGAGGAATAGCTGCATTATTAGCTGCTGCCGGAATTCGCAGCTATCTGCTTGATATCGTTCCCAGAGAGCTTACTGATAAAGATAAAGCGGCAGGCTTGACTGTTGACAGCCCTGCATTCAGAAACAAAATCGCCGAAGGCAACAAAGCCCTTCTGCTCAAATCCAAACCGGCACAGTTCCAGACCAAAGCGGATGCTGACCTGGTAACGGTGGGTAACACCGAAGATCATATTGGCCTTCTGGCAGAATGTGACTGGGTTGTTGAAGTTGTTCCGGAAAAAATGGAAATCAAAAAGGCAGTTCTGAAGAACATTGCTGCCAACGTCAAACCCGGTACTTTTGTTACCAGTAACACTTCCAGTATTTCCATCAACAAAATCGTTGAGGATATGCCGCTGGAATTCAGACAGTACTGGATGGGAACACACTTCTTCAATCCGGTAAGATATATGAAATTATTGGAACTCATCCCCGGCAAAGACACCCTGCCCGAAGTTGTTGATTTCTTTGCTGAATTTGGCGAAAGAGTGCTCGGTAAAGGCATCGTTTATGCCAAGGACACTCCGGCATTCGTCGCCAACCGTCTGGGCAACTGGGCTGGACCTTCCTGCACCAGATTAATGGCCGAACTCGAACTGACCGTTCCGGAAGTTGATGCGCTGACTGGCTCCGCCATTGGTCGTCCTGCAACCGGTACTTTCGGTCTGTTTGACATGGTTGGTGTAGACATTGCCGTACTGTCCTGCCTGGAAGTAAAACACAATGTATCTGATCCGGCTGAACAGGCTCTCTATACGCCGGCTGATTTCCTGCAGCAGATGCTGGAAAAAGGCATCCTGGGCAACAAAACCAAGGGCGGTTTCTACAAGAGAGTCGTCGTTGACGGCAAGAAAGTAAAACAGGTTCTGGTTGACCTGGAAAAATTCGAATATGGCCCGGTTGTAAAACCCGATCTGGCCAGTTTGGCAGCTGCCAAGAAAGCCCCGACCCTGGGTGCCAAATTGGAAGCTTTCTTTGAATCCGATGACAAGGGCGGCCAATTTGTATGGAAACATGTCAGCGGCCTGTTCCTGTATGCAGCTTCCAAGATTCCTGAAGTATCTGATGACATCCTCAACATGGACCGTGCTCTTAAATGGGGTTACAACCACTCCAAGGGCCCGTTCGAACTGTTCTCCGAAGTGGATCTGCCAAAATACATTGCTCGCATGAAAGCCGAAGGCATGGCAGTACCTGCCTGGATCGACGAAATGCTGGCCGCTGGCATCACTTCCTTCTACAAGACCGAAGCCGGTGTTGAATACTATTATGATATCCCCGGCAAGAAATATGTTCCGGTTGCTGTAAGCCCGTCTGCCATCATTCTGCCGAAGCTGAAAGCCGAGAACAAAGTAGTTAGCGAAACCCCCAGCGGCACCATCTATGACATGGGCGACGGCGTTCTCTGCCTGGATACCCACAGCATGGCCAACTGTGTAACCGCTGATTTGACTGCGACCATTATTGCCGCGCATGATATACTGGCCAAACCCGAGTGGGATGGCATGGTTATCTCAGGTGCAGGCAAAGACTTCATGGGCAATGTCACCGACTACTTCACCATGATGAACCTGGCCAATGAAAAGAAATTCGATGCCATCGAAGAAATTATTCGCCAAGGCCAGAAAGCCTTCGATCTCAACAAATACAGCCTCAAACCGGTTGTGGTAGCTCCCAAAGGCAAAGCCTTGGGCGGCGGCTGCGAACTGATATACATGTCTTCTGCAGTACAGGCTTTAGGTGAAACCTATGCCGGTCATGTGGAACTGGGCTTCGGCTTGATGCCTGGCTTCGGCGGCATGAAAGAAGCTGTCTTGAGAGTTGTGAACAAGATTGCCGGCAGCAAAGCACATCCGGCTGACTTCTTACAGGGCGAATTTGAAACCCTGGCCATGGCCAAAGTTGGCACCAGCGCCAAAGAAGTTCAGAAGCTCGGCTTCATAAAAGCGACGGATGGGATTACCTTGAATGAGGACTTCCTGCTGGGCGACGCCAAACAGAAAGTGCTTGACATGCTTGACAACGGCTGGTCCGCACCGGTGAAGAGACCCTTCGGAGCCTTTGGTCTGACGCAGGTAGCGCTGCTGAAAGTTGGTACCTTCCAGATGAAACAAGCCGGCGTTCTGAGTGAATATGACTGGCACATTGCCTGCAAGATGACGGATGTATTTGCCGGCGGCAGCATGCAGGCTGGTACCCCGATCACGGAAGATTACATCAATGATCTGACTGTGGAAGCCATCCTGAGCCTGATTGGCGAACAGAAGACGCTGGACAGAATCATGAGCATGGTAACCAAGGGCAAACCGCTCCGCAACTAAGCTGATTTGAGAACCAGTCAACATATTTTTTCGAGGAGGTAATAAGATTGAGAGAAGCTGTTATAGTATCAGGTGTCCGCACAGCCGGAGGCAAAGCTCCGAGAGGATCCTTAAAAGATACCAGACCGGAATTAATGAGTAAACTCGTTATGCAGGAAGCCATGAAAAGAGCCGGCGGCAAATTTGAAGCTGGCATGATCGATGACATCATCTGGGGTTGCTCCACTCCTGAGCAGGCTTGCGGTATGAACCATGCCAGAAATTCGGCCATCTATGCCGACATTCCTTACCAGGTTCCTGCAGTTACCGTAAACCGCTTCTGCTCCTCCGGCGTACAGGCCATTTCCATGGCGTCTGAAGCAATCATGACCAATCGTACCGACATCATGATGGCCGGCGGAACTGAGCACATGAGCATGATTCCCATGGGCGGAATCGTCAGACCCAACAACGAAATGGCACTGCATCCCTTCTGGGCCACCGTCTACACCAGCATGGGCCAGACCGCTGAGCATGTTGCATCCAGATATAATATTTCCAGAGAAGACCAGGATGTTTTCGCTGCTGCCAGCCATGCCAAAGCACTTGCTGCCAGAGAAAAATTCAAGGAAGAAATTGTACCTGTACCGATCAGCACCACGACATTGGGCGCAGATGGAAAACCGGTTACCAAAGTCGTTATGTATGACTATGACGAGGGTGCCAGAGAAGGCGTAACTGCTGAATCCTTGGGCAAACTGAAACCGGCCTTTACACCCACAGGTGTGGTAACCGCCGGAAACAGCTCCCAAACCACGGATGGTTCAGCCTGCGTGATTCTGATGACTCCGGAAAAAGCCAAGGAACTCGGATGTAAACCACGTCTGAAATATGTCGGTTATGCTGTAGCTGGCTGTAAACCGGATGAAATGGGTGTTGGACCGTATTATGCCATTCCCAAGGCCCTGAAACGGACCGGTCTTGAGCTGAAGGATATCGGCCTGATCGAGTTGAACGAAGCGTTTGCTTCCCAGGCCTTGTATTGCATCAGAGAACTGGGTATCAACCAGGAAATCTGTAATGTCAACGGCGGCGCCATCGCCATCGGCCATCCGCTGGGCTGCACCGGTGCCAAGCTGACCGTTACCCTGATGCATGAGATGGAAAGACGCAACGTGAAATACGGTATCGTTTCCATGTGTATCGGTGGCGGTATGGGCGCTTGCGGAATCTTTGAACTCTGCAAATAAGCCTGTAGGCGACAATTTGATTTAGTTATCCCCCGACGAGCGGTATGGTTCACACCATACCGCTCGTTTTTTGTGCAAATGTTACACTGTGTAACGAAAACGATTGGTGATGACGGACAGGTTTTCGGCGAATACGCTGTGAAAACCGGTCAAAACGGAGTTTTTACGAAGCCAGTGGTCTATGCTGCATTTGGCATAAATATTGCAAACAATAATAAGCAGAGAAATGACGAGTACGTAAAGGTGTTGAACGAATAGCGGGGGTGAGCGACGAGACAAAAACAACATGGGCATATGATTGTTTTTATATAGAAAAAGAATGGAGGGCAACACATGGGAATAAAAGATAGTTTTGATTTAACAGGTAAAACGGCAGTCGTAACCGGCGGCTCAATCGGTCTGGGTGCGCAGATGGCTGCCGGACTGGCAGAAGCTGGCGCCAATCTGGTCATCGCTGCCCGCAAAGTAGAACGCTGCGTGGAACTCTGCGCCAAACTCGAAGAAAACGGCATACGGGCGATTGCGGTCGCTTGTGATGTCAGTGATGCGGCCAGCTGTCAGAACCTGGTTGACATTACCGTCAAGGAATTCGGTACACTTGACATTCTGGTCAACAATGCCGGTTATACCTGGGGAGCAGATGCCATGAACTATCCCATGGATAAATGGCAGCAGATCCTGGATCTGAATCTCACCGGCCTTTTCCAGCTCTCTGCCATGGCTGCCAAAGTCATGAAAGAACAGGGCCGAGGCAAAATCATCAACGTTACCTCTGTAGCCGGCACAGGCGGATGTGCCCCTGAAGCACAAAACACAGTGGCCTACAATGCCAGCAAGGCGGCGGTGGATACCCTGACCAAAGACCTGGCCTGCAAATGGGCACGTTACGGCATCTATGTCAATGCCATCGGTCCAGGCTTCTTCCCCACCCATATGAGCGGCGGGCTGCTGGAGAAAAACCAGCATTTGATCCTGCCCCGGGTACCCTTAAACCGCCTTGGCGGAGAAGAAGATCTCAAAGGCACCATCGTGTTCTTGAGCTCAGCTGCTTCCGACTATATCACCGGACAGATTCTCTATGTGGATGGCGGACAGACAGCCATGATTTAATGTAAATCACATAATGCCATAATGACACAAATTGTGTCTGGTAGATTGGAGAATTTCTTCAAACCCTTGCAAAGGATTTCGCCAACCTATCCAATCAAACAATTTATGAGCATTGAACAGGATTTGTCTCTGCCGAATGTGTTTAAATCGACTAAATTTAAATTATTCTGTCAATATATTTATTCCAATCGATTGGTTCGCAGATATTTCACAATATAATTAAATATTCCAAAAACATTCGCGTAGAGAGATTTCTCTTCTCTTTGGCACAAAATGTGTTATCATGAACCTAGACACAATTATCGTTATCAAAATTTATATTTATATAGGAGGGCGAATGAATGAGAACATCTAAAGAGTATCTTGAAAAGCTGGCCAAAATGAGACCTAATATTTATCTGGACGGGGAATGCATCGGACGTGACCATCCCAAGGTTGTAGCAGCCAGCAAATCCATTCAGAAGACTTTTGATTTGGCCAACGACGATCATTATGGAAAATGGCTGACCACTACCTCGCATATTTCCGGAAAACCCATTAACCGCTTCTGCCATATTCATCAGTCAGTTGACGATCTGTTGATGAAGCAGGAGATGACCCGTGTATTGTGCAACCTCGTGGGCGGATGTATCCAGAGATGCATGGGAACCGACTCCATGAATGGATTGTCCGTAGCGACAAAGAATGCCGACCTGAAATATGGAACCAACTATCACGAAAGATGGCTGAAATATCTGGAATACTTCCAGGAAAATGATCTCGTCGGTGCTGCTTCCCAGACCGACGCCAAAGGCGACCGCAGCAAGAGACCGGCCGAGCAGGATGATCCAGATATGTACCTGCGGGTAGTGGAAAGAAGAGAAGACGGTGTAGTTGTTCGCGGCGCCAAGTTGCACAACACTATGGCACCTTATTGTGATGAGCTGTTGGTTTTCCCGACCCGTATGCTGGGCAAGAATGAAAAAGATTACGCCATTGCATTTGCTGTTCCGGCGGATACCGAAGGCGTTTACCTGATTGCCCGCCAGGCATTTTCTCCGACGCGTGAACCTGGCATGGAAGCTCCCTATACCGAACTGGCTGATATTGAAAGTATGACTGTATTTGACAACGTATTTGTGCCGAACGAGAGAATTTTCCTCAATGGTGAAACCGATATCGGCGGACAGCTGGCATTATTATTTGCTCTTTTCCATAGACACAGCTATTGCGGCTGCAAACCAGGCATTGGCGATGTCATGCTGGGTACGACTGCACTGCTGGCTGACTACAATGGAGTTGAAAAAACAGGTCACACCCAGGAAAAACTGGCAGATGTGATCAGTGTGGTTGAACTGGTGTATGCTGCGGGTATTGCCGCCAGCGTGAAGTCCACGAAGGCTCCTTCCGGAACGCAGGTTCCCAACGTAATTTATTGTAATGTGGGCAGACGTCATGCCGGGCATAACGTGTACCACGAATATGATATTCTCTGCGACATTGCCGGCGGACTTCCGGGTACGCTGCCTATGACCAAGGAATACAACAACCCGGTGATCGGAGATTTCGTACGCAAGTACACCAAACGTCGTACTGGCGTTTCCGAGGAAGATCATTACAGAGCTTACCATTTGGCCAGTGATATCTTAACGGGTGAAGTGGGAGCAGTATTACTGGTCGCGGGCGTTCATGGCGGCGGATCACCGATTATGGAAGACATTGCCATCATGAGCACGTATGATATCAAAGCCAAAAAGAATTTGGCCAAATTCCTGGCAGGTATCAAGCAGGACTAGGATTGTCAGGGATCTTTCAGTTGTGTTCAATCGTTCGTTAGGAAATAGGGGCAATTTTGAATTGCCCCTATTCTTATAGGAACGATTCCGTGCGATAATAGGAGCAACAAGTTTATTTGCTGCAATCGTGAAGGAGGTATTCTGGTGGAAGAAAAGACAATGAAAGCCTTGGTTTATCACGCGCCGCACCAATTCGGCCTGGAGGATGTGCCGGTGCCGCAAATCATGGCGCCGGATGATGCGATTATCCGAGTGACGCTGGCCACTCCTTGCACATCTGACATTCATATCCTGGAAGGGCATATGCCGTTTGTCAAAGGGCCGATCACCCTTGGGCATGAGTTTTGCGGAGAAATCGTGGAATTAGGTGCAGCGATTCAAGGTTATGAGGTGGGTCAGAAAGTACACTGCCTGCCAGGGGCATTCTGCAATCAATGCGATATGTGCAAGAGTGGTTATTCCAGTTTTTGTGAGACTGGCGGCTGTTATGGAACGGTAAAAGGGCTGAATGGAGCCCTGGCGGAGTATATTCGCATTCCCCATGCGGATCAATCCATGATCATCATCCCCGACGGACTGTTGGAAGAAGACGTTTTATTGCTGGGTGATATGCTGGGCACCGGCTATTTCGGCGTGACCAACGGCGAAGTCAAAAAAGGCGATGCCGTGGCAGTGTTTGGTGTAGGCCCGGTGGGCATGTGCGCCTGTATCCTGGCGAAAAAAGTGTTCGAAGCAGACCCCGTCATCGCGGTGGATCTGGCCCAATATCGCCTGGATGCCGTATTAAAAGCAGGTGTAGCCGATTATGTTATTAATCCCAACGAGGAAGATGCTGTCAAGAAGATTCGCGAAATAACCGGACGCCGCGGCGTGAATGCAGCCATCGAAACCGCCGGGGTACAGAGCACCATGACCGCGGCGGCCAAATCGCTGGCCATTGGCGGGATTTTATCTACCATTGCGATCTTCGCCAAACCAGTGGAATTGCCGCTGCATATCATGCCCAACCGCAACAACCAACTGAGAACGGGCATCCAGCAATGCGCCGGTATGGATGTCATGCTGGAGGAGATCAAAGCCGGCCGGATCAATACCAGGTTTATGCAGACTCACCGTTCCCCGTTAAATGATATCATCCACGCGCTGGATATTTTCGGCGGCAACAAAGACGGCTGCATCAAGTATTTGATTACACCTTTTGAAAGATAGCTTTTATTGAAAAAAGAACGCAAAGGGCAGTTTTGCCGGACCGGGCAGGACTGTCCTTTAGTTTATCCGGTGGTTTTTGATCTGGCCGAAACAACAGGATGGTTTGCGGGTTGATGAGCGGTTATTTTTGCTATAATGAATTACAAGCAAACAAACGACGGTCGGACCATGATAAAGGAGCAAGCGGATGAAAGAGATCAATTCCCAGGCACAGCCATTTTATTTCACGGGAAATTCCCAACAGGCATTATTGTTTCTGCATGGATTCACTGCCTCCCCGTCAGAAGTCAGGGTGGTGGCGGAAAAAATACATCAAAGCATTGGCTGCAGCGTAAGCGGCATATTATTGCCCGGGCACGGCACGACGCCGGAACAGCTGGATGCGGTTCGCTGGCCGGAATGGTACCAAGCGGTCGAGACGGAAATCAAATCATTGCAGGCTAGCTTTCAGCAGGTCTTTGTCGGCGGCTTGTCCATGGGCGGGCTGCTGGCCTTGCATGCCGGCGTCAACCTGTCGGGTCTGGCGGGGGTCGTGACCATCAACGCTCCAATTTATTACCACTATGCAGTCATCCCCCTGGTCTCGGATTTAACAGGCTTAATTACCCCGTTCTATCACAAAAAAGGACTGGCGGAAATTAAAAAACTTGAAAACCAAGGGCGCTTTGCGTATCGAGTCATGCCGCTGAAAGCGTTTCACAGCCTCAATCATCTTCGCAAGATCGTCATGCAGGAGGTAAAGGAGCTAAAGATCCCCGCCTTGATCGTGCAATCCATGCTGGACGAATCAGTGCATTCCCGCAGCGCCGAATACCTATATGAAAAGACCCGCCCACAAGGGGCACGGACGCTGCTGCTGAGCCAATCACGGCACATTGCCACCATGGGGCCGCAGCAGGAAATAATCGTTCAGGAAATCGTGAGTTTCATGGAAGACCAGCGTTGTTTCCTGGGAAAATGAGATAAAAATTCTGATAGCATGGTCTGTCATATTATCAACATGGATTTAGGAG
>ERZ795053.3638-NODE-3638-length-17371-cov-6.504793_pt1 | contig 17371 bp, 15 predicted proteins | sample MGYA00375137_ERZ795053 | MGnify/ENA primary metagenome ERZ795053 (study PRJEB30182, sample SAMN05720284) | activated sludge metagenome | isolation source: Anaerobic digester | place: Hong Kong | collected 2014-12-17 ...
GAACATCATCGGCGGCAGGTCGTCGAGATACCAGGAGGCCGGGATCTCGACGAGCTTCGTCGCCTTGCCGCGGGTGAACGGCTTCATCCAGGTCTCGGCGGGCTTCGCGTAGTCGATCTTGGTCCACTCGTCGCCGACCCGCACGTAGTACGGCTCGAAGTCCCGGTGCATCAGGCTGTGGTCGTACTTGATGCCGTTCTTCAGGAGGATATCGACCGAGTTGGTCGAGACCTCCCACCAGGGTGCGACATAGCCCGTCGGCCGCTTGCCGGTGAGCTCTTCGATGAGCGCGATGGAGCGGTCGAAGACGGCCGATTCCTGCTCGTAGCTCATGGCCAGCGGATTCTCGTGGCTGTAGCCGTGCAGGCCGATCTCGTGCCCCGCCTTCGCCACCATGGCGCACTCGTCGGGGAAGGATTCGATCGTGTGGCCGGGGATGAACCAGGACTGCTTCAGGTCGAAATGCGCGAAGAGATCGAGGATGCGCGGCATGCCGACCTCGGCGGCGAAGACGCCGCGCGAGATGTCGCCCGGGCTGTCCTCCCCCTTGTACGAGCCGAGCCAGCCGGCGACGGCGTCACAATGAATGCTGAAGGCGCAGAAGATTTCCTTGGCCATGGCGGCGCTCCCCATCGTTGCTCGCCGGGCAGCGTTCCATGAGCGAGGGCTTCGCGCAAGAGCGGCGTCGAACGTTATGCGTCTCGATCCTGGTCGCCGAGGGACCGGCCGGCATCGAACGCCTCCTCCAGCGTCCACTTGCGACCCTCGAGCGCGGCGGCGGCGCAGGCCGCCTCGCCGAGCCTTTCCCTGGCATCGGCCAGGTAGCGCTCGAAGGCGGCCTGGTCCATGGGCTCGAAATGCGCGCCCATCTCGTCGAGCCGGTGCTGCGCCTTGCCGAGCAGCCTGGCCGCGATCCCGGGCTCGCCACGCGCCAGCGCCACGCCACCGAACCCGGCGAGGCAGAGGCTCGTGACGATCGGGTAGTCGTAGGCCTGACCGTATTCCAGGGCTCGGGCGAAGAACGCATGCGCCGCCGCCGGATCGCCTGCCGCGAGCCGCATGTGCCCGAGATTCTGCAGGAGCTGGCCCGGCCAGTAGACATTGCCCTGTGCCTGCAGCTTCTCGAGCGCCTCGTTGTAGAGATGCTCCGCGGTCTCGTTGTCGCCGCCGGCACGCAGGCCCTCGCCGAGCGCGATCAGCGCCAGCACCGTGCCATGATCGTCGCCCTGGGCGCGGAACATCTCCAGCGCCTCGACGATCAAGGGCGGCCCGTTCGCCTCGTCGCCGGTGACGGCGAGCGTGATGCCGAGCGTCATCTTGGTGCGGGCGACGTCGGTCGGCGTGCCGTGCTCGGCAAAGAGCTCATGCGCGACCCGGCAGTGCCCGAGCGCCCCGGCATAGTCGCCGGAAAACATGCGCAGCCAACCGGCGGCGTCGACGATTGCCGCCCTGTGGTGCGGCGCGCCAGCCTTCTCGGCGTGCTCCAGGGCCTTCGCCACCCAGCTTCCGCCTTCGGTGAAGAGGCCGCGCGAGATCCAGAACCACAAGAGCGCGGTGATGCCGCGGCTGCTCAGCTCCGCATCCGGCCGCTGCAGCGCCCAGGCGAGCGCCGCGCGCAGGTTGTCCTGCTCGTCGAGCAACTGGCCGACCCGGGCGCGCTGGTCGGCGCTGAGGAGCGAGGGGGCCACGGCCTCCGCCAGATCGACGAAGTGCCGCGCATGCCGATCCTGCATCTCGACGACACGCCCGCTCTCGCCCAGCTTCTCGAACGCGAACTCGCGGATCGTGTCGAGGAGGCGCAGGCGACGCTCGCCGCTCACCATGGAAAGGGCGACGAGGCTCTTGCCGACGAGCGAGGTGATGCCATCGAGGATGTCGACATCGATCCAGTCGAGATCCTGGCAGATGGCCTCGGCCGTCTGGAAGGAGAAGCCCCCGGCGCATACCGCCACCGCCTGCAGCAGCCGCTGCTCGTTCTCGTCGAGCAGGCGATAGCTCCAGTCGATGGTCGCCCGCAGCGTCCGGTGCCGGGCGTTCTTGTCCCGGCCACCCTTGAGGATGTCGAGGCGCTGCGACAGCCGGCCGAGCAGCATGCTCGGCGACAAGAGCCTGAGCCGCGACGCCGCGAGTTCGATCGCCAGCGGCAGCCCGTCGAGCCGGCGACAGATCTCGCCGATCTCCGCCACGTTCGTCGCATCGAGCTCGAAGCCCGGATCGTGGTCCTGGACCCGCTCGACGAAGAGCCGCACGGCCGGGCTCTCGGCCAGCATGATGAACGAGTTGGCCCGCCGCCCGGTCGGCAGCGGCAAGGGCTCGATCGGATAGACCCGCTCGAACGACGAGCCCAGGGTCTCGCGGCTGGTCACCAGGAGCTGCAGCTCCGGACAGCTCTCGAGAAGCCGGACGATGGCCCCGGCGGCACCCATGACCTGCTCGAAGTTATCGAGGAACAACAGCATTCTGGCGCGATGCAGACGGTTGACGATCGCCACCAGGAGATCGGTCTCGCCCTGCTCGCGAATGTTCAGGGTCTGGGCGATGGCCGGGACGACCAGCTCCGCATCCTCGATGCCGGCGAGCGGCACGTGCAGCACGCCCGCCGGGAACCGGTCGATCAAGGCACCCGCCGCCTCCAGCGCCAGCCGCGTCTTGCCGGTGCCACCGGGGCCGGTGAGCGTCAGGAGGCGCACGCTGCCGCGACCGAGCAGGTCGATGATCTCGTCGAGCTCGTCGGTCCGGCCGATGAGCGCCGTGGCCGGCTGCGGCAGGTTGGTCGGCCGGCTGTCGATGGTGCGCAGGGGCGCGAAGCGCGGGTTGCTGCCGGCCCTCACCGCGTCGAGCAGCAGCTCGGGATAGCGGAGATCCTTGAGCCTGTGGGCACCGAGGTCGCGGAATTCGAAGCGTCCCGTGAACCGCTCGGGGCCGCAGGCATCGAGCGTTTCCTTCGACAGCACGATCTGGCCGCCATGCCCGGCGGCGGCGATCCGCGCCGCGCGATGGACGTCGAGGCCGAGATAGGTCCGGTCGATGACCCGCACACTGCCGGTGTGGAGGCCGATCCGGGCGCGCACGGCCACCCCCGTCGGCCACGCACCCTCGGCGAGGGCGGCCTGGATATCGAACGCCGCCTCGAGGGCGTTGCCGGCATCCGGGAAGGAGGCGAAGTAGCCGTCGCCGGACGTGTCGACCTCGACCCCGCCGTGCCGGTCGACGGCGTCGCGCAGGATCGAGCGATAGAGCCCGAGCACGCCGGCATAGGCGTCGCCCAGCTCCTGGAGGAGCAGGGTCGACCCCTCGATGTCGGCGAACAGCATGGTCACGACGCCATCCGGCAGGATGATCGGCAGGGCGATCATGGCGCGTCGCCCGAGCCCGGGCCGGGCCCGACTGCCGATGACGAGCGAAACAGGCGCTCGCGCCAGGACTTGGCGAGCGCCAGCTCCGCTCGATGCTCGAGGAGCAGGTCGGTCTCGACCGGCGGCGCCGCGAGCAGCGACCACCAGTCGGTAGCACCATGCGCGCGGACGAGCTCGGCCTCCGCCAGAAGGAAGTGCCGGGCCTCGGGCTTCAGGTTCATGGCGCGGGCGACGTCTATGGCGTCGCTGAGCGCCGCGAACCGCACGACTGTCGCACCCAGCCGATCGCCGGTGCTCGGGCGCTCCGGCGTGGCCACCGGTTCCGCATTCTCGCCAAGGGGGTCATCGGGCTTTTCCGTTCTTATTGGCGGCTCGGCCCGAGCGCCCGCACGGCCCGACGCCAGGAGCCAGCGGCGAAACCGATGCGTCCGATTGCCCTGATCGAGCCACGCCGCCGGATCGTGCAACGCTTCGCGCCTCACGTCCATACTTTCGAACGGTATCGTGTTGCGCCGCGGCCGCCGGAGGACCGTCGGGTCCCGTTGCACGAGGTCGCGCACCCGGCCCGCGAGCGCCAGCGCATCGCGCGACTTGAGGCTGTCGCCGGCGATCTCGCCGAGCAGGCCCGGCGGCAGCCCGCCATTGGCGATCGCCACCCAGGTACGTTCTGCATAGGGCAGGCGCTCGGCCCGGGCGACGAGTGCCTCGGCCGCATGAAGCTCGAGCCGGCCGCGGCGCACCGCCCGCCGGAGCGCCCAGCGCACGTCGACCAGGGCCACGGTCATGGGCGGATGCGGCCGTTCCGGATCGAAGACGACGGCGACCTCGTCATCGGCCACCAGGGCACTCCGGCGGTAGAGGCGGTAGATGCTGCCCACCCCCTGCATGCCGGCGGGCCAGAGCTCGGCCGCCCGAAGCGCACCCATGCTCGAGGCACCCAGCACGACGGCGCCATCCTCGAGGATGTCGACGACCTCGCGCAGCGACACGGCCTCGTCCTGGAAAAAAACCCCGTCGATCAGGATGAAGAGCGAGTAGCGGAGCATCCGGTCGCGGTGCAGGTCGCCGCGCCGCACCGGCGGGCGGATGTCGGCACCGGGCAACGCCGCGGCCACCACCTCGCGCGGCAGGGTCGGGCCCAGATAGACGACGGCGGGGGCGATGCGCTGCATCAGCGCCTCAAAGCAGGAGCCGCCGGCAGCGCCAGCCGACGCGCTGCTGGTTGACGGCGAAGCAGGCGAGGCCGGGAACGCGCACCCGCACCACCGGAATGTCGAGATCGGGGCGGGTGAGATCGGCGACGATCACGCGATCGAGCCCGACCCGGGCGAGCTGCCGCAGCAGGAAATCGAGATCGGCCGCGAGATCGGTCGACTCGAAGGTGGGGACAGCGTCGAACGGCAGGAGCTGCTGGGCGGTGAAATCCGCGAGCCAGGCGAAGGGTCGGGCGGCATGGTCCGCCGCGGGCGCCCGGTTGAAGGCGTCGCGGGCGCCCTGGATGACGGCGAGCCGCGACTGGACCGCCTCGGTCAGCGCCCGCATCACCGCCAGCATGGCGTCCGGCGCCGTGCCGTGGCCGACGAAGCAGCGCGTGGCGGGCCCGTGCGGCGTCGGATAGGCGTGGTCGATCATGAGTGCCCTGAAGGTGGCGACGGCGATGTCGGTCACCAGCCAGTCGACCACGACGTCGATGCCCGCCTCGCGCGCCGTCTCGACGATCGCACCGGCCGGCGCCGGCAGGGTCCGGGGGTCGAGGCGCAGCCGCTGCGGCAGGCTGTCCGACGCATCGAGATAGAGCTCGGCGAAGAGATGCTGGCTCACCGCATCGCGCTCGATCACCTCCGCCAGCGCATGCACGATCGCCTCCAGCCGGCTGTTGCCGGCGGCGAGGCCGTTGGTGTCGACGTGCCGGAGAACGCCCTCGCCGGGCGGCGAGACCGCGAGATCGAGCGGCAACTGGAGCTTCCGGTTGCCGACGAGGCAGTCGGCTTCGATCCAGCCGAGCACCGCATCGGGCGCAAAGGCGCTGTCGGGCGGCAGGTCGCAGAGCCGCGGGTCGAGGGCCGCGACGCCCGATCCGTCGAGCTCGCGCCAGCTAGCCCGCAGCAGGGGCAAGGAGACGCGCTCCGCGGAGGCCCGCTCGACCGCCTCCATCAACGCGCTCACCCGGGCGGCGACCGCATCGGTCCCCTTGCCCAGGTGGGTCGTCAGGTCGCGCGCCAGGGGCGTTGTCGCCGACCAGACCGGCAGGCCCAGCCGGTCGAGTGGGGTCAGGTCGGCGAGCCGGGTGATCGGCACGGCACCCATCAGGGCGCGCAGCCGCCCCTCCGTCCAGGCGGGAGGCCGGACCCGCGGGGTGAGGCCGTCGTGCTTGCGCGTCGCCGGAGTCGAATTTCCGGCTGGCGCATCAGAATCCGGCGCCGCGGGCGTCCGGCTTGTAGGGCGGGTTGTTCGGGAAGCGCTTGTGCGCGGCAATGAGATGCTTCACCTCCTCGGCGGTCATCTCGTTGTTCACGATCTTCTTGGCTTCGTCACCCATGTTGGCCGGGTCGAGCACACCCGCTTCCACCAACTGCTCGAGGTTCGACTTCTTGGTCATCTGGTCGCGTTCCCTCTTGGTTTCGCCTGCAAGTCGATGTCACCGCAAGCGCGCGCAGTTATACACTCCCGCGTTGGTCGAGGCCATGGTCGATTGCGCGGCGAGCGCTCTGACCAGTGTGCTGCAGGTTGCGCGCGACCGGCCGCCGTGCTCTGATTCGCGGGCCTGGCAATGCCCGGACAAGAACGCACGAGCTGGGGAGAAGGCGGCATGGACACGGTTCGGTCGAGCAACAGCAGGGTGCTCCTCGCCAAGATCGAGCTCACCTGCGGCAGCCTCGGCTGCGCGCTCGACGATCTCTGGTCGCACCCCGAGCTGCCCGACCGCTTCCCGCGCTTTCTCGTCCTCCTCCACCAGATCATGCGGGCCAGCGTGCCGCTGATGGAGCTCGCCAGGGACGCCGCCCTGGAACGCCGCGGCAGCGACCCCTCGGCCGAAGGGCTTGCCGCCTACTTCGCCCACCACATCGACGAGGAGCGAAATCACGACGTCTGGACGCTCGAGGACCTGGTGGCCGCCGGCTTCGACGGCGAGGCGGTGCTCGCCCAGACGCCGCCGCCCTCGCTCGCCGCCATGGTCGGCTCGCAATACTACTGGATCCTGCATCATCATCCGGCAGCCCTGCTCGGCTACATCGCCATCCTCGAGGGCAACCCGCCGAACCAGGCGCATATCGACCGGCTGCAGGCCCAGACCGGCCTGCCCGTGGCGGCCTTTCGCACCTACCGCATGCACGGACGGCTCGATCCGCACCATCGCGACGAGCTCTACCGGGTCATCGACGAGCTGCCACTGACGCCAGCGCTCGCCGGGCTGATCGGCACCAGCGCCACCCACACGGCGCAGATGCTGGCCTGGAGCCTCGACGGGCTCGACTGCATCGCCCATCCGCCCCGCACCGACGAGCGGCGGGCCGCATGACCACGGTGACGCCCGTCGGCGCCGACCCGGCCACAATCGAGGCGCTCGGCAAGGCGTTCGGGAAGCTCGGCAAGGTCAGGCCGGTCGGCGAGCTCGCCTCCATGCGGCAGAAGCTCACCGGCGCCGACCGGGTGCTGATCGTCGACCAGGCGCTGATCATCATCGAGCAGCTCTACACCCACCTGCACATGAAGCGGGTGCGCCATGCCATCGATCCGGCGCAGGCGCTCCGCGTGCTGCGCGACCAGGCGGCCGGGCTCGGCGATCTGCGGTTCCACAGCGAGATGCTGCGCATCTTCAAGAGCCTGCGCGACATCCACACGGCCTACACCGCCCCGCCACCCTTCGCCGAGCAGACCGCCTTCCTGCCCTTCCTCCTCGAGCCCTGCACGGACGCCCACGGCACCACCCGCTACCTCGTCACCCGCGTCCTCGCCCACTTCGACCATCCGACGTTCCGGCCGGGCGTCGAGATCACCCACTGGCACGGCGCCCCGATCGCCCGGGCGATCGCCATCAACGCCGCCCGCGAGGAGGGCTCCAACCCGGAATCGCAGGCCGCCCTGGGTTGCCTCTTCATGACCGTGCGCTGGCTCGGCGCCTGCCTCGTGCCCGACGAGGACTGGGTGATCCTCGGCTATCGCCATCCGTCCGGCGAGGCCGAGATCCGCCTCCCCTGGTCGATGCTCGAGCTCAACGACCCGGGCCTGCGCTTCGCCATCCAGACGGTCTGGCTGTTCGAGAAGGACACGAGCGACGGCGAGCCGCAGCCGCCGCACTCGCTCAACCACGCCACGAACATCCGCACCCAGGTCGAGCAGGTGACGCGCCGGCACCTCTTCGCCGGTGAGCAGAAGAAGGCGCCGGCGAGGCGGCGAGCCCCGGACGACCTCGCCTCGCACCTGCCCGACCTGATGACCGCCGAGCGCCTGGCCGATCCCAAGGGCGGCGAGCCTTACGGCTATCTGCGGCTGCGCGCCTTCGAGCATGACGACGTGGCCGAGTTCAAGGACGAGTTCCGCCGCCTGCTCGGGCTCCTGCCCAGGCGCGGGCTGGTGATCGACATCCGCGGCAATCCCGGCGGCATCGTCGATTGCGCCGAAGGCATCCTGCAGTTCCTGACGCACCGGCGGATCACGCCTTTGCCCTTCCAGTTCCTCGGCTCCGAGCTGATCGCCAGGATCAGCCACCCGCCACCCATGAACGAGCTGCCGTTCGGTGCCGCCCTCGAGCGCCTGACGATCAGGAGCCAGTGGGGCTCCGGCATCCAGGTCGCGCGCGAGACCGGGGCCTCCTACTCGGGCGGTGCCGCGCTGACCTCCGCCATGGAAGCCAATGAAATCGGCCAGACCTATTTCGGCCCGGTCGTGCTGGTCGTCGATGCGGTCACCTACAGCGCCGGCGACATCTTCGCCGCCGGTTTCCAGGACCACGCCATCGGCCCGGTGCTCGGCACGAACGGCCAGACCGGCGGTGGCGGTGCCAATGTCTGGCCGCACGACTTCCTCGTGCGGATCCTGCCCGACGTGCCGGAGATCAAGCCCCTGCCCGGCGGTGCCAAGCTGCGCGTCGCCGCGCGCCGCTGCGTCCGCACGGGGAGCTTCGAGGGCCTGCCCATCGAGGAGCTCGGTGTTCGTGCCGACGAGCTGCACCGGATCACCGAGGCCGACGTGCTGGAGGACAACCGCGACCTCAAGGCCGCCGCCATCGCGCTGATCGCCGACCAGCCCGCCCGCTGGCTCGAGGCCGAGCTCGTGACCGACAAGAACGGGCGCGCCGTCAGGGTCACGGCGACCGGCCTCGACCGCGTCGACATCTACGTCGACGACCGGCCGCTGGCCTCGCTCGACGTCGAGGGCGGCGGGCCGGCCGGCACCGCGGTGCCGAAGGCGTGGCCGGCGGAGAGAGTGGAGGTCCGGGGCTTCGTCCAGAACGAGCTCAAGGCGCGCCGCCGGCTCGACCTCACGCCGCCACCGACGTCATGAGGACCTTCGACGGGATGCGCCCTTGGCGCCCTGGATCCTCCGCCGCCTCCTGACGCTGCTGCTGACCCTCCTCGCGGCGACGGTGGTGGTTTTCGTCGTGCTGGAGCTGCTGCCGGGCGACCCGGCCGCCGTCATCCTCGGCACCGGCGCGCGCGAGGACACGCTGGCGGCACTCCGCGCCCAGCTCGGGCTCGATCGTCCTCCGTTGGAGCGCTACCTCGCCTGGCTCGGCGGGCTCGTCCAGGGCCGGCTCGGCCAGAGCTACACCTACGGCGTGCCGGTGGCCGAGCTGATCGCCGAGCGGGCCACCGTCAGCGTGCCGCTCGCCCTCGCCTCGATCCTGCTCTCGACCGCCATCGCCATCCCCGTGGGCGTGCATGCCGCGAGCCGGCGCGGCCGCCTCGCCGACACGCTGCTCATGAGCGTCACCCAGCTCGGCGTCGCCATTCCCAATTTCTGGTTCGCCATCCTGCTCATCCTGCTCTTCGCCGTCGGCCTCGGCTGGCTGCCGGCCGGCGGCTTCCCGGGCTGGGAGGCGGGCTTCTGGCAGGCGATGCCCTCGCTGCTCATGCCGGCCCTGGCCCTCGCCCTGCCGCAGGCGGCGATCCTCGCCCGCCTCACCCGCTCGGCCGTGCTGGACGCGCTGGCCGAGGACTACGTCCGGACCGCCCGGGCCAAGGGCCTGAGCCGCGGCCGGGCGATCTGGCAGCATGCGGTGCCCAACGCGCTCATCCCGGTCGTCACCATCATGGGCCTGCAGTTCTCCTTCCTGCTCGCCGGCACCATCATCATCGAGAACGTCTTCTACCTCCCGGGCATCGGCCGACTGACCTTCCAGGCGATCGCCCAGCGCGACCTCACCACCGTCCGCGACCTCGTCGTCGTGCTCGCCGCCGTTGTCATCCTCGTCAACTTCGTGGTCGACGTCCTCTACGTGCTGATCGATCCGCGGCTCCGCCATGACTAGGCACCATCACCTCTGGATCGGCGGCGCGCTCTCCCTCCTGCTCCTCGCCGCCGCCCTCTTGTCGCTCGTCTGGACCCCCTACCCGGTCGACGTGATCGACGTCGCCAACCGCCTCGCCGGCGCCTCGCCGGACCACTGGCTCGGCACCGATCCCTATGGCCGCGACATCCTCTCGCTGCTCCTCGCCGGCGCCCGAAACTCCATCCTCGTCGCCGTGGTGGCGGTCACGATCGGCGTCGGCCTCGGCGTGCCGCTCGGCGCGCTGGCGAGCGCCGCCGGCGGCTGGCTGGACGAGCTGGTCATGCGCCTCTCCGACTTCGCCTTCGCCTTCCCTGCCCTGCTAACGGCCGTGATGATCACCGCGATCTGGGGCCCGGGTGCCGTCAACGCCATCCTCGCCATCGGCATCTTCAACGTGCCGGTCTTCGCCCGGCTGACCCGAGGCGCCGCCCTCGGCCTCTGGCGTCGCGACTTCGTCGCCGCCGCCCGCCTCGCCGGCCGCGGCGAGCTCGCCATCGCCACCTCGCACATCATCCCGAACCTCTCGAGCCTCGTCATCGTCCAGGTGACGGTGCAGTTCGCCCTCGCCATCCTCGCCGAGGCCGGGCTCTCCTATCTGGGATTCGGCGCCCAGCCGCCAGACCCCTCCTGGGGCCGGATGCTGAACGAGGCGCAGACTTTCCTCTTCATCGCGCCGCAGCTCGCCATCCTGCCGGGTCTCTGCATCGCGCTTTCGGTGCTCGGCCTCAACCTCCTCGGCGACGGCCTGCGCGACCTCCTCGACCCCAGGCTCAGGCGGCTGCGCCAGTGACCCTCCTCGAGATCGAAGGCCTGACCCTCGACCTGCCGACGCCGGCGGGCACGCTCCGCCTGCTCGACGGCATCGACCTCGCCCTGAACGCGGGCGACTGGCACGGCATCGTCGGCGAGAGCGGCTGCGGCAAGTCGCTGACCGCCCTCTCGATCATGCGCCTCCAGCCGGACCGCACCCGGCTCGGCGGCCGCCTCGTCTTCGACGGCCGGGATCTCCTCGGGCTCGACGAGCCGGCGCTCGGCCGGCTGCGCGGTGCCGAGATCGGCATGATCTTCCAGGAGCCGATGACCGCCCTCAACCCGGTCCGCACCATCGGCTGGCAGATCGCCGAGGGCCTTCGCCTCGACGGCCGGCTCGGCCGGGCCGACATCGCGGCGCGCACGCGCGACGCCATGCGCCGGGTCGGGCTCGACCCCGAGCAGTTCTCGCCCAAGCTCTACCCGCACCAGCTCTCGGGCGGGCAGCGCCAGCGGGCGATGATCGCCATGGTGCTGGCCCGCCGCCCCAAGCTGCTCATCGCCGACGAGCCGACCACGGCCCTCGACGTCACCGTGCAGGCGGAGATCCTGAAGCTCATCGCCGAGATCGCCGACGAGACCGGCATGGCGCTCCTCTTCATCACCCACGACCTCGGCGTGGTGGCGGCCATCGCCGAGGCCGTGCACGTCATGTATGCCGGGCAGATCGTCGAGACCGGCCCGACCGACCTGGTCTTCGACGAACTCGCCCACCCCTATCTGCGCGGTCTCTTCGATGCCCTGCCAACAGCGCTCGGCGAGGCCGGGCGGGGCCGGCTCGCGGCCATTCCCGGGCAGGTGCCGGAGCCCGGCGGTGCCGCGCAGGCCTGCAGCTTCGCGCCGCGCTGCCACCGCGCCGACGCCCTCTGCCATTCGGTCCGGCCGGTCCTCGCCCCCCTCGAAGCACCGGCGCACCGGGCGGCCTGCTTCCACCCCCTGGCACGGGGGCGGGACCGTGCCTGACCCCGCCTCCGATTGCCTCCTCGAGCTCACCGATGTCCGCCGGCTCTACCGCCTGCCCCGCCAGCGGCTCCTCGGGCCGGCACCGAGGCGCGTCGCCCTGGACGGCGTCACGCTCCGCCTTTGGGCCGGCGAGACCCTCGGCATCGTCGGCGAATCCGGCTCCGGCAAGTCGACCCTCGGCCGCCTCGCCGTGGGCCTCGAGCGGCCCGACAGCGGCACGGTCCGGTTCCAGGACGCCGATCTCTGGGCCACCGGCCGACCGGGGAAGCGGCGGCTGCGACGGGACGCCCAGATGGTCTTCCAGGACCCCTACGGCTCGCTCGACCCGCGCCAGAAGATCGCCCAAATCGTCGCCGAGCCGCTCGGCCTGCTCCACCTCGGTCGCGCCGCGGCCGCCGAGCGGTGCCGTGAGGCGCTGGCCGAGGTGGGCCTCGGCGCCGAGGCGCTCGACCGCTACCCGCACGAGTTCTCCGGCGGCCAGCGCCAGCGCATCGCCATCGCCCGCGCCCTCATCACCCGCCCGGCCCTCCTGGTCGCCGACGAGCCGGTCTCCGCCCTCGACGTCTCCGTCCAGGCCCAGGTGCTCAACCTCCTGGCCGAGCTGCAGCGCCGCCATGGCCTCGCCCTCCTCTTCATCAGCCACGACCTCGCCGTCGTCGCCCACCTCGCCGACCGCATCGCCGTCATGCAGGCCGGCAAGGTCGTCGAGGAGGGCCCCCGCGACCAGGTCCTCGACGCCCCGAGCCACCCCTACACGAGGAACCTCCTCGCCGCCGTCCTCCCCCCCGACCCCGCAAAGGCCCGCGCCCGCCTCGGCCTGGTCCGCAAACGGCGCGCCTGACGAGATTTCGAAAGATGACCCACTGGGCTATACACATCTGCGGCTCGGGTGGTGGCGGGACTTGCCGCCGCGCTGAAAGCGGCATGGAAAAAGAGAAAATGACCACCTTCGGTGAAGACCTGATCGAGGCGATGGGCGAAGCTCTCGCTCATGCCAAGGGAACCGGCCCCGCGATCACGCATGAGCCGGTCGATCCGCGCGAGATCAGGACCCGGGCGAAGCTGACCCAGGCACAGATGGCCCCGCTGATGGGCATGAGCCTCTCGGGCTATCGCAAATGGGAGCAGGGCCAGCGACGCGTCAGCGGCCCGGCGGCGACCCTCCTGCGGGTGATCGAGAAGGAACCCGCCGCCGTGCAGCGAGCTCTTTCGGCGTGACGCGGTAGCGCCGTCCAAAATGCCCATGTCCCAAGAGAACCATCGCCATGAGCAGGCAGATCACGTCCGCGAGGCGGTGGCGGAGCACCTCGAGGACCTCGAGGATCGCTTCACCGCCGAGGCGGCGCTGCTGGCCCACCGCCAATCGAATGAACCTGCCCTCACCCTCGATGATCTGGACGCGGAGCGCGACCTGCTGCGTTGACGCCTCGCCTGGCCCAACTCAGCCTACCGCAATCTCCAGGCATTTCCCGCCGCGCGCCTTCGCCGCGTAGAGCGCCTTGTCGGCCGCCGCGAAGACGCTCTCGAAGTCCCGGCCGTGCAGCGGATGGAAGGCGCCGCCCATGCTCAGCCCGACCGGCCGCTCCGCCGTCAGCTCGGGATCGAGCGCCCGGCGGATCTTGTCGGCAGCGGCCATCAGCGCCGCCGGCTCGGTGACGCCATTGAGCGCCAGCACGAACTCGTCCCCGCCCCAGCGGGCGAACAGATCGTCGCCGCGCAGCGCCTGCGAGATCCGCTCGGCCGTGGCCTGCAGCACCTTGTCGCCCGCCGCATGGCCATGGCGGTCGTTCAGGAGCTTGAACCCGTCGATGTCGATGACCAAGAGGGCGAAGCCGTCCGACCGGCGCCGCCGCGGCAGCAGGAGCGGCGCCAGGCGCTCGTGAAAGCCGCGGCGGTTGAGGATGCCGGTGAGCGGGTCGCGGGTCACCTCCAGGGCGAGCGAGCGCTCGCGCGCCACCCGCTCGGTCTGGTCGCGCAGCACCAGGACGAAGAGCGGCTCGCCGGCGACGCGCGTCCCGCCGATCGAGACGTCGAGCACCAGCGGCCGGCCGTCCCGGACGAAGCCGATCTCCCGGCGACCGAAAGAGCTGACCCCCTCGATCTCACCACTGGCCCCGGCGATCAGCGGCCGGAGCTCGGGCACGAGCTCGTCGATCGAGCAGCCGACGATTCGCCCGGACGGTGTCCCGAGGAGCGTGCTCGCCGCGATGTTGGCGAGCCGGACACGGCCCTGCCCGTCGGTCACGAGGGCTGCATCGTGCATGACGTCGAGCAGCGTGCCGACCGGGCTTTCGGGAATGTTGCCGACGACGAAGCGAACGACCTGCCCGCGCGGATCGCAGAAGGGCATGACCAGCCGGCGCCAGCTGCGCACCAGCACGGCGGCCGGCGGCTCGTGCTCGGTGAAGACGGGCTCGGGACGGCGCATGACCGCGTCATAGACCGCCGAGAAGAACCTGCCGATATGGCCGGCGAAGGCATCCGGCCGCAAGCCGGTCATGTCCCGGCCATACTGCCGGGCGATGCCGGCGCCATAGTGTCGATAGACGAAGGCCCCGGGCCCGGGATCATCGTCCGCCCGCTGCTCGAGGTCGAGCTGCATCGTCCAGTCCGCGAGCTCGCACCCGATGAAGGCCGCCGCCTTGTCGGGTGATGGCGGGTGCGACCCCACGGCCAGCACCGACCATCTGTCGAGCAGGCGCTCGAGCAGGGGCGAACGCAGCACCACCGGGCGCGGCGTCCACACCACGACCGGCGGCCGCGCCTGGGCCGACAGGAAGAGACTTTGTACCAGCGAGAAATCCTCGCCGACGATCGTCTCCACCAAGCTCTGGTAACCTTTTGCTGCCACCTCGAACCCTGCGACCAACCCGGTAGGCTCTGGCGAGCCTAGTGGCTTCGTGCCCGCCTCGCCACTCGGTGACCGACGTGACATCATCAATGCTCATGAATGCTCATGCCCGACGCGGCGCGGACGCCGGTCGGCGTCGTCACGGGAGCCCTGCCGGCCGCTTTGGCCCGGCTGTCGCATCGGCTGCGGCAGCTCGGCTCGGGTTGTCGCCTCTCGTGCAACATGAACGCCGCGACTGTCGCAGAATCCGCGACACGCACCGACGAACGAGCCCGAGGAATCAACGAATGAACCCGGCATTTCACGACCAAACCCGAGGCCAGCCAACGTGCTGTCGGGATTGCTTTTTTTGCCCTGCCGCCGACATTGTTCCCGCCGCGGGCCGGCTGAAAAGCCGAATATGCCGAACGAGCCCCAAACCCCCGCCAGCGGGTTGCGTTCCGCGCCATATCCGGCTATAATTCCTACACTTCCATCAGGTGAGGCCGTCATAGACCAGCTTGAGGCCGGTCAGCAGGACGAACACGTAGCAGAGCCGGTAGAAGAGGAGCTGGTCGACCTTGCCGTGCAGCCAGATGCCGGCGAGCATGCCGATGGCGGCCACCGGCGCGAGCACGAGCGAGGTGGTGAGGTTGGCGGCATCGAACAGGCCGAGCGACGCGTAGGGCACGATCTTCGCCGCGTTGACGGCGGAGAAGAGCACGACCATCGTGCCGACGAAGATGGATTTGTCGAGCTTGAGCGGCAGGAGGTAGATGTTCGCCGGCGGACCGCCGGCATGGGCGATGGTGCTGGTGAAGCCGGCGACGCAACCCCAGAAGGCGCCGGCCACCCGGCGCTGCGGCCGGGCCGCGATCCGGCTCTTGTCGCGGAGGAAATAGTCGGCCGTGAAGCCGACCGCGATCAGGCCGAGGACGACCCGGACCACGTCGTCGTCGAGATAGCCGAAGGCGAGGCCGCCGATGAGGATGCCGAGCAGCGCTCCCGGCAGCATGACCTTGACGACCCGCCGGTCCCAGTGGCGGCGATAGGCGAAGAGCCCGATCAGGTCCATGAGCACGAGCAGCGGCAAAAGGATGCCGGCGGCACGGGCGGGCGAGACGACGATGGCCATCAGCGGCACGGCGGCGATGCCGAGGCCGCCGCCGAAGCCGCCCTTGGAGATGCCGAAGATCAGGACCGCCGGGATGGCGGCCAGATAGAAGGCCGGATCGTCGATCATCGCCCCGGGTCAGAGGCCGGCCACATCCTCGAGCCCCTGCCGGTCCCAGGCCTCGAGGGTCTCGACGAGGAGATCGCCCGAGGCGAGGCCGGAGCCCTCGACCTTCAGCATGGCCCGGCCGCCGCCCATCAGGAACGTGATCTCGCCGCGCCCGGCAGCCTGGTCGAAATCGAGGACGGCATTCTCGCGGCCGAGCCGGATGCGCTTCATGTTCGGATTGGCCGAGATGATCGCCGGGTTGCTCATGAGCGCCGCCATGCCCTGGATCATCGGGTTGTCGATCATGAGCTGGGCATTCATCGTGCCCGAGCCGCCGTCCTCGCGATAGGCGCGGCTGACCATCGTGCCGCCGCCGAGGAAGGCGGGCGAAGCCTCCTGGCTCGGCGCCTCGGCCGTCCAGCCCGCCGGCGCCGGCGGGAAGGTCTCGGCATAGGCGCTGCCGAGCCGACCCTGGATCTCGCCGATGGCATATTGCAGCTCGGTGATGCTCCCGGCGAGGTCGCCTTCCTCGTAGAGCTCGATGGCGAGGTCGAGCTGCTCGCGGATCTCGTCAGCCGCCGCCAGCGGCGCCGTGGCCACCAGCAGGGAGAGCAGGGCGAAGGGCAAGGCCGGGGTGCAGGGACGCATGGTCGGGCTCCGATCGGGTTGCTCGATGGCAGGCGCGGACAGTTCCGCCCCGCGCATGCACTGTCAAGCACCATGCCATCGCTGCACCTTGCATCGGCCCCGAGGTTTCCCTAAACATGCGCCCGCGCTGGAGGGGTGCCGGAGTGGTCGATCGGGGCGGTCTCGAAAACCGTTGTGCGCGCGAGCGTACCGTGGGTTCGAATCCCACCCCCTCCGCCAGTCGCCCCCGCGAAATGCGTCTCCCCATCTGAGCCGCAGCCGGATTTTTCCGTTGTTTTCGAGGGTTATACGGGCGGGGCTGTTCACTGGCCGGAGGCTTGGCAGACCCGAAGGCGTTCTCTGAGAGCCCGGTTTCTCCGAAGCTGTTGACCACGGGGATTTCGGTCAACAGCTCTATCTATCTGAGATAGTTTGGATAGTTCGAGGTGCCAAAGCTCGCGGGTTCCTGATTTCGTTCGCTTTCCGCAGGGAACTGGCGTCGAAAAGTCACCGGGCTTCAGATTGATCCTACACAATGCCCTCAGTGCTTTGGGCCGTTTCATTCGAGCGGCGGCCTGCAGCTTTAGCCCAGCTACAAGTCGAGCGCGGCACCGCATCGGCGCAACCAGTCCTTCTTGTCCCGCCAGCTCGGGAGCACCTTGTCGACCTCATTCCAAAAGGCCACCGAGTGGTCCCTGTGTTTCAAGTGGCAGAGCTCGTGCGCGACGACGTAGTCGATGACCGTCGAGGGTGCCATCATGATCTTCCAATGGAAGTTCAGGCTGCCGCTCGGTCCGCATGAGGCCCAGTGGTAGCCGAGCTCGCGGACCGCAACGGGCCCGTGCCGGACGTCGACGCGGCGCGCGAAGAGAGCGATCCTTTCCTCGAGCAGGGACGCGGCTCGCGTCGTGTAGAAGTCCCGGAAGACTTTGCGCGCCGCAGGCGCTCCGCCTTCGGCCGTGACGCGCTCGTCGAGCTCGAACCAGCCGTTCCGCAGCACCAGCGGCCGACTCGTGTCAGAGACGAAGCGCAGGCGGTAGTTCCGCCCGAGATAGAGGAAGCTCGCGCCT
>ERZ795053.3639-NODE-3639-length-17369-cov-23.565323_pt1 | contig 17369 bp, 15 predicted proteins | sample MGYA00375137_ERZ795053 | MGnify/ENA primary metagenome ERZ795053 (study PRJEB30182, sample SAMN05720284) | activated sludge metagenome | isolation source: Anaerobic digester | place: Hong Kong | collected 2014-12-17 ...
ACAGGACTCAGTGAACCGATAGGAGCTAATCCATGCTTGCCGAATCAGTCCTACACAACCGTCTGCCCGACGCCCTGGCCGGCGTCGATCTGCCCTTTCTCGGCGCGAAGACGCAGGGAAAGGTGCGCGATATCTACCGCCACGGCGACCGCCTTGTTCTTGTCACCACGGATCGTCTGTCGGCCTTCGATCGCATCCTTGGCCTGGTGCCATACAAGGGACAAGTGCTTACCCAACTGGCCGCGTGGTGGTTTGCTGAGACGCAGGATATCATCGGCAATCATCTGCTCGATGTGCCGGACCCAAACGTGACGATAGCGCGCGTCTGCGAGCCGCTGCCGGTCGAAGTGGTCGTGCGCGGCTACATCACGGGCGTGACCTCGACGGCCCTCTGGTACCAGTACAGCCTGGGTAACCGCACCATCTACGGCATCGACTTCCCCGACGGGCTGCGCAAGAACGACGCCCTGCCCGAGCCGATCATCACGCCGACGACCAAGGCGCGCGATGGCGGCCACGACGAACGCATTACCAGCGCCGAGGTTGTCGCCTCGGGCCTGGTGGCGGCTTCCGTGTGGGCGCAGGTCTGTGAAGCGGCGATTGCCGTCTTCAAGCGCGGGCAGGAGCTGGCGCGCCGGGCCGGCCTGATCCTGGTGGATACGAAGTACGAGTTCGGCATCGCGCCCGACGGCTCCGTGGTGCTCATCGACGAGATGCACACGCCCGACTCGAGCCGCTTCTGGATCGCCGATACCTTCGCCGAGCGCCGGGCTGCGGGGTCGGAGCCCGACAACTTCGACAAGGAGTTCATTCGCCTCTACTACGCTGCCCATGGCTATCGAGGCGAGGGCGATCCGTTTCCCATGCCGCCGGAGTTGGCGGTGCAGGCTGCCGCGCGCTACATCCGCACCTACGAGATGCTCACGGGGCGAACCTTTGCGCCGGGCGACTACCCGGCCGATCTGCGAATCGAGAATAATCTGCGCCGCTGGCTTGCGTCTACGACGCCATAGCGCCAAGGGCACTCTGGCACGCGACCCCCCCATCGTTCGAGAACCGGGTGGCATGACCGGCATGCGACGCGCAACCAGATGCCGTTCAATCAATGTCGGCGCAGCGCACCGCGTAGTCGGCAGAAGTGCCCTCTTGTAGGAAGACGCACACCTTGCGCGGTGTGTTGCTCACGGCCACCGCACGCAGCACTTCGGACTTTGCCGGATCGGACGGGATGGTGGTCACGACGACGGAATTGCAGCCATCCCACAGCATGATGCGCTTGCGCGCCGGCTCCTGCCAGGCGAGGGCAAAGAGCGAACCGCCGTCGGTCGCACCGACCATTTCGCGTGCGGCCTGTGTGTCGCCCGGCCAGGTCACCGCCGAGGAGCGCAACTGGTTGTCGACGCACTGATGGTGCACGATTGAGATGGGCAAGTTGTCGACAGTCTCGGCTGCCTTCCAGTAGACATGTACATTGTTGGCGCCGTCGATGGTAACGCTGCGCCCGAAGAGTTTGCCGGGACCCAGCGACTGCCCCGTCGCCCCAAGCGTGCCGCCGGTCCATCGCCAGTAGCGCATTTCGGCGCTGTCGTTGCCATAAAGGTGGGCGCCACTGCTTGCATCTGGCCACACGATGTCCGCATCGTTCGGTAGCGAGAAGGTAGCCAGCTCCTGCCAGCCGCCGATCCCCTCGTACTGAAGGTATGCCCGCCACGCCAGGAATCCGTTTGTGATCCCGACGCGCAGCCGACCGTCGGCGTCGAGGCGCGGCCAGGCGTTGATCGTGCTGTACTTGGAGCGGAAGACCTCGTTGACGTCGCTCCAAGTCTCGTTGGCGAAGATGGTGTGCACATAGCGGTACGGGCGATCGCTGCTTGTGTCGAGCCTGTTGTACCAGGTCAGGTGCACGCGGTTGTCGTTTGTCACGACGGGCGCCTTTGAGAGCGACGAGTCGCCCTCGATGCCTGTGCTGGGCGATGTACTGTGCCAGGTATCGCCGTCAAGGTAGACGTGGTGGATCTGGTTGTCGGCGATGCTGTATGACCAGAAGAGGTGCGGTCGCCCGCTGTGGTCGATGGCAGCCAGGGGTGGATTGGTCGTACGGGACGAAACGGTTGTCGTGTACGTGTCGCCCCAATGCCATGACGGCAGGAATTCGCTCATGACCGCCGGTAGATACAGGCCATTGGCCAATTCTTCCGCCTGACCGGCTGCGCTGCCGGCTGCCAGGGCAAGACCCAACCCTGTGATCAGTACGGCGACAATGACAAATCGCATGGTGCCTCTCCTTCCAGAACCCAACAAGCGGACCGTTTCGATCGACGGCGGTGGAGGCAGCGGCGGATCGGCGCCAGAGATGATGCGGCACCCTTGATCGTAGCAAGCGACGATCTGCCGGACAATGGCTTTTCGGCTGGAAACAGAGACGGCATTTTGCAGACAGTTCTTGGGGGACCAGGGTCAAATGACTGTCATGCCCCGTGTGGCGAAACGCGTAGAGGATTGTCTTCGCCGTTCTTCCCGGACGGGGCAAGGTTGGCAAGCAACTCCCGCAGGGCGACCGGGCCGTCATTTGCTAATTCGCTCAGATCGGCCGGCGCGTCGAGGTCAAACCGCAGGTTGTCCGTCTCGACGACGCGCACGTCGAGCGCCGACCGGGTCGCGCGTCGCGCATGGTGCTGGAAACTGTCGCGGCCATAGGCGAATGCAAACGGCACAGGCAGGGAGAGGAGCAGGGCATTCGTCCCTCCATCACGGCTCGGGGTGATCACAACCGTTTCCGGCGCATCCGCCGCAGCACAGAGCAGGTGCAGATCGGCGGCGGTCAAGCGCGGCAGATCGGCGGGCAGGACGAGTACGCACGTTGCGCCGTTCTCCTGCGCGTCCCGGCACGCCTGGGTCACGGCTTCGTTCAACTCGACGCCCGTTTCGGCCAATGCCCTGGCGCCTAGCCCCGACGCAAGTTGGAGCGCGACCGGGTCGCGGCTGATGACCATGATTTCGTCAAAGGCCTCCGCCTCTTGGGCAACGCGCAGGGTGCGTTCGAGCAGGAAAGCGCCCAGCCGGGCGCGCTCTGTGGGAGAGAGGATGGTGGCCAGACGGCTCTTGGCGGCGGTGAAAGGTTTGGCCGGGATGATCAGCCAGGGCTTCATCGGTTGGCCGCGGCGGCCCGACTCTTGGCGACAGGCTGGTGCTGTTGCCCCTTCAGGCCAAGGGCAAAGTGCAGCGCAGCTTCGGCCAGGGCAACCTTGTCGTCCAGCGTTGTCATGATCGTGTTCGTCACGAGGGCAGGCATGCGAACATGATCGGCTGCCGCGGCGTCCTCCATGTCGAGGATGAAGCCGTCGAGCAGCCCGTCGTAGTGGGCGGCGATCGTTACCGGCGTCACCGGCAGCCCCATCTCGCGCATCATCTTGGCGGCCGGCCCCTTGAGCGCCTTCCCGCCGACGATCGGGGCAACCGCCACCTTGGGCGCACGCACATGGCTAAGCAAGCCGCGCAAGTTGCCCACGCTGAGGATCGGGTCGACGCTGAGATAGGGATTGCTCGGACAGACGACGATGACGTCTGCCGTTGCCAGGGCTGCGTGCACGGCCTCGCTCAAGCCCGCCTCCGCGGCGCCGACGAAGGTCACATCGATGACGCAGGGCTCGCAGCGGCGGCGCACGAAATAGTGCTGGAAGGGCAGATCGCCTTCGTCGGTGTGGACGAGGGTGCGCACCGGCGTGTCGCTCATGGGCAGAATCGCGTTCTGGATGCCGAACGCACGGCGTAGGCGCTCGGTGATCTCGGTCAGCCCGACGCCCTGGTTGAGCCACTCCGTGCGGCGCAGGTGTACGGCCAGGTCGAGGTTGCCCAGCCGGAACCAATCTTCGCCGCCAAGCAGCTCCATGGCGCGCAATGTCTCGAAGGTTTCGCCGGCCCGTCCCCAGCCGTTCTCCGCATTGTTGACGCCGGCCAGGTTGTACATGACCGTGTCGAGATCGGGACAGATCGTCAGCCCCCACATCTCGAAGTCGTCGCCCGTGTTGACGATGACGCTGAGCGCGCCGGGGGCAAGCACGGCCTGCAAGCCGGCGGCCAGCTTGGCGCCGCCGACGCCGCCCGCCAGCGCAACCACGCGCAGGTCATCGGGCAGGCGGCCATTGCGTGACATCTGTGGGTGTGGGGCGGGTTCAAAGTTCTGGCTCACGGCCTATCTCCATACGATACGACTTGCAAGCGGTTCGCGCGCTTTCTGTTTCTCTTCGGCGGGATGGCCAAGGGTCAGGATGGCCTGCGGCTCCCAATCTTCCGGCAGTTCCAACGCCTGCCGTACGAGCGCCGGCACGAAGAGCGGCGCACACATCCAGCAGGCGCCCAGCCCGGCGGCGTGTGCGGCCAGCAGCAGGTTCTGGCAGGCAAGGGCCACGCTCTGCACGGCCATGGTCCGCTCGGCCTTGCTGCGCACGGCGTCCGGATAGACGTCCATCTCTGCCAGCGTCACGCACGGCACGATGAGCACCGGCGCTCCGGTCAGCCGCGCATGGCTGATTGCAATCCGCCGCTCGATGGCCTCCCGGGCCGCACCGTCCCCCGCCAGATCGGCTCGCCACGCCGCCGCCATCGCCGTGCTCAAGCGCTCCTTGGTCGCGGCCTCCGTCACCACGCAGAAGCGCCAGGGCTGGCGATTGTGTGCCGACGGCGCCCAGATCGCCGCGTCCAGCAGCGTCTCGACCAGGGCACGATCTACCGGCGCCGGCGCGTAGCGCCGAATCGACCGCCGCGAACGGGCAAGGGCCAGGAACGCATCCAATGCGTCGCCCGTGGCGTCGTCGGGCAGACTCTCACCTGTCGGTGTAACGAACTCCTGTTGAACTGACACTGGCGGCCATTATAGCATGGCGTCGGGTGGGGGGAAATTGGTTTGAAGCCCTCTCTACCTTCCTTTCCACTTTCATTGCCCGGCAGTGTACAATGACAGCACCTCACATCCAGACCGCGAAACCGAGGAGTAACCAAAATGACCGAACCTCGCTACACCCGGGTTGCCATGTATTTGCAGGATAAGCACCCGATCCGAGAAGGCATGGAGTATGCGCGCTATGCCGAGGAGAAAGGCTTCGAGGCAGTCTGGCAGGCGGAGAGCCGCCTCGTGCGCGACGCCATCGTGCCCATGGCTGCCTTCGCCGCCGTCACCGACCGCATCGACATCGGCTCCGGCGTCATCAATAACTGGACGCGCAACATCGGCCTGTTGGCCGCCACCTTCCTGACCCTGGATGACCTGGCGCCGGATCGCATCATCTGCGGGATCGGCGCGTGGTGGGATCCGCTGGCCAAGAATGTGGGCATCGACCGGCGCAAGCCGCTCACCGCCATGCGCGAGACGATCGAAGTCATGCGCCGCCTGCTGGCCATGGAACGCGTCACCTATCACGGCGAATTTCACCATGTCGACGGCATCGAGCTGGATGTGGTGCATGGCCGCCGCGAGCCGCGCAACGTGCGCGTCATGATCGGCGCCACCGGCCCGCAGATGATGGAGCTAACCGGCGAGATCGCCGACGGCGCGGTGCTCAACTACTGCGTGCCGCCGGAATACAACATCGAGGCCATGGAGCAACTCGAACGCGGCGCGGCCAAGGCCGGGCGCAGCATCGACGACATCGACCGGCCACAACTCGTCGTCTGCTCCGTGCACGACGACCGCAAGGCCGCGCTGGATGGCGCGCGCGAGCTGCTCACGCAGTACCTCGCCCAGCAGCCGCACATCGCCAAGGCCAGCGGCGTCAAGCCCGAGGTCGTGCAGCAGATCCAGTCGATCCTGGGCTGGCCGGCCACCAAGGAGCAGGTGCGCGCGGCCATGAAGTACGTGCCCGACGAACTGGTGCAGCGCATCACTGCCAGCGGCACGCCGGCCGAGGTCAAGGCCAAGGTGCGCGAGTATATCAAGTACGGCGCCACCTGCCCGATTCTCTATCCGCTGGGCGATGTAAAGCTCATGATCGACACCTTTGCCGATGGCTACTGAGCGCACCGCGATGCTCGATTGTGACGTCGAACGCACGCGCAAGAGCCACATCCGTCTGATGTTTAACACGCTGGCGGTGCTGAGCTACATCCTGGAGGATGTCGACACGGGGCGCGCCACGACGCTGCGCGATCCCAACGACGACGACAAGGGCTGGACGACGCTGGAGGTACTCTGCCACCTGCGCGATTACGACCGCATCTTCCTGGATCGGGCGCGGCAGATGGTGGCTGGAACCGATCCGCAGTTGCCCGGCTACGACCACGAGCGGCTGGCCGTGGAGCGGCGCTATAATGAGCAGGATCTGGCGACCGTGCTGGCGGACTTGCAGGCATCGCGTGCCGCGTTCATTGCCTTCTTCGAGTCGCTCGACGAGGTGCAGTGGCAGCGCGCCGGCATCCATCCCGAACGCGGCCGCTTCACCATGGACGATGCGCTCATGCAGGTTGGCCAGCACGACGCCATCCATCTGGAACAGATTACGCGAATTCTGCGAGGTTGATCCCATGTGGGCATTCTTGCGCATCATGTTGAGCGCGACGCTGACGGCAATCGCCGTCCCCTTCTACCTGCGCTGGGGCGCCGACCAGGCAGAACGCCAGGTCGACAAGATGCAAAAGGCCGTACACTTCACGCCTGGCGCCGAGTCACCCATCACACCGGAGGTCGTCGCAGGAGCCGGCGGGCTGGCAATCAGCCACTTTGCCGTGGGGCGCCTGCTCGGGCTGCGCTGGTGGCAGGCGGTGCTGAGCCTCGCCGCCGGCGCGTCGATTGGTACAGGCGTCTTCCTCTACCGCATGATGGCGGAGGAGTAGGCCATGTATGCTTTCTACCATTCACCCGCCACACTGGACGAAGCCCTGCGCTTGAAGGCCGAACTCGGCGACCGGGCACGGATCATTGCCGGCGCCACCGACCTGCTGCTGGAGATCGAGCGCGGCGTGCGCAAGACGCCCGATGGCGACGCGCCGGGCGTCATCGACCTGACGCGTATCCCCGGCCTGGCCGAGATTCGCGAGGAAAACGGCGTAATTTACCTTGGGCCGCTTGTCACACACAACCAATGCGTCGCCAGCCCGTTGATCGTAGAGCAGGCTTTCCCGCTGGCGCGTGCCTGCTGGGAAGTGGGCGCGCCGCAGATTCGCAACCGCGGCACGATCGCCGGTAATATCATCACGGCCAGCCCGGCCAATGACGCCGTCGTGCCGCTGACGGCGCTCGGCGCGCGAGTGACCGTACGCAGCCTGGCGCGTGGCGAGCGCACGGTAGCGCTGGCCGCGTTCGTCACCGGCTTCCGCAAGGTCGACCTGGCGCCCGACGAAATCGTGACCGGTATTTCCTTCCCGGCGCCGGCACCAAACACATCCGGCACGTTTATCAAGCTGGGGTTGCGCCGCGCGCAGGCGATCAGTGTGCTCAGCGTGGCGGTCGTGGTCGAACGGGCGGCGGCCGGGCCGGATGCGCCGGTCACGCGCGCGGCGATTGCGCTGGGCGCCGTGGCGCCGGTCATCGTGCGCGCTACTTCGGCTGAATCCTACCTCGCCGGCAAGGTACTCACCACAGAGCACATCGAATTTGCCGCAACGCTGGCCGTCGAAGCGGCCACGCCCATCGACGACGTGCGCGGCTCAGCCGAATATCGCACCGGCATGGTGCGGACGCTGGTTTTGCGCGCGCTGCGCCAGCTTGCGGCGGGCGAGGAACGCGCTGGGTGGCCGGCGCGTCCGGTCATGCTGTGGGGCAGCAGCGATGGCCGATGGCCGGTTCCCTCCGACGCGGCCGGCGAACCGGGACACGCGGTCGTCAACGGCGCCGCGGTTGAGCTGCCCGGCGGGATGACGCTGCTGGATAGCCTGCGCGTGGCCGGGTATGCCGGCGTCAAGGAAGGGTGCGCCGAGGGCGAGTGCGGTGCGTGCACCGTCTTTCTCGACGACATGGCCGTCATGGCGTGTATGGTGCCGGCCGAGCGCGCCTGGGGCAGCCGTGTGACGACCGTCGAAGGGTTGGGCGATGCCGAACATTTGCATCCGGTGCAACGGGCGTTTGTGCAGGCGGGCGGCGTGCAGTGCGGCTATTGCACGCCGGGCTTTATCATGAGCGCGGCCAAACTGCTCGAAGAGCGCCCGCACCCGACGGATGCCGAGGCCGCCGAGGCGCTGACCGGCAACTTCTGTCGCTGCACGGGTTACCGCAAGATCCTCGATGCGGTGGTGGCGGCCGGACAGGGCGTGACCGCGCAGGCGTAGCATGGTGATGCGGCGCAACTGATCGGCGCGTCCGGTGTTTTTCGTAACAATCAAAATGCGATCGATCGGCTGATAGGCCGTCGGAAAGGAAAGCAAAGCACCGATCATGACCGCTGCCGCTGTCGCCCAACGGCGAACATTTATGCAAACGCTGTGGTACTGGCTCTTCCGCCTTCTTGGGTGGGATGGGGTCTATCACAAACCAGATACCGAAAAGTTCATCATCATCGTCGCTCCGCATACATCGAACTTCGACTTCTTCATCGGCTTCATTTTCAGCCGCGCCTTTGGCATGCCCTCGCCGAATTTCCTGGCCAAGGATTCCGCCTTCCGCGGCATTCTTGGCCCGATCATGCGCGGGGTGGGCGGAATTCCCGTCAATCGCAGAGAGCGCACGAACTTTGTCGACCAGGTCGCCGCGGCCTTCAACGAACGCAAGCGCATGATCCTGGCGATCACGCCCGAGGGCACGCGCAGCAAAGTTGAGTATTGGAAGTCGGGTTTCTACCACATCGCGCTCAAGGCCAACGTGCCCATCGTCATGGCGACCATCGACTACGCGCGCAAGTTCATCACCTGCGGCGACATGGTCGTTGCCACCGGCGACATGGAGGCGGACATGGACAAGATCCGCGCCTTCTACGCCGGGTCGACGGCGCGCCATCCGGAACGCGAGGGGCCAATCCGCTTTCGGCCGTCCGAGACTGCTGCCGTCAATGAGGATGAAGTGGCGGATGTAACCGCCGCAGAGCCGGCCGCGCTATCACCCGACACGACCAGTTCACCAGAAGCCGGCGAGAAAGCGCAGGCGTAACGCGCAGCGAAAGGGCCTAGCCGATGCTGCCGCCGCCCTGGCGCGCGGCAGCCAGGCTCCCACACGCGCCGACGACCTCGACCAGCCCGGCAAAGCGTGGGTCCTGCGTGTGGCCGCGACGGTAGCGTGCATAGATCTGCTGCACGATGACCGCGATCTTGAAGAGCCCGTAGAGGTAATAGAAGAGTGGATCATCCACGGCGCGACCGCTGGTGGCGGCATAACGGTCCACGACTTCGCGGCGGGTGAGGTTGCCGGGCAGCGTCGTCAGGCCCAGCATGGCCTGCAAAGCGGGCGGATCGCCCGGTTCGATCCAGTAGCCCAGCGTCGTGCCCAGGTCCATGAGCGGGTCGCCGATGGTGCACATTTCCCAGTCGAGCACGGCGACGATCTCGCCCAGGTTGGCGGGGTTCAGCATGAGGTTGTCGAACTTGTAGTCGTTGTGAATCAGCGCCGCACCGGCATCGGGCGGCAGATTGGCGCCGAGCCAGTCGATCACGTGCTCGATGTCGGCCAGCTCGTCGGTCTGGGCGGCCCGGTAGCGTTTGGTCCAGCCTTCGATCTGACGGGCGACGTAGCCATCGGGCCGCCCCAGGTCGCCCAGACCGGCCGCCGCATAGTCGACGGCGTGAATCGCGGCCAGGTTGTCGACCGCAGCCACGGCGATCGAGCGCATGGTCTCGGGCGCCAGGTCAAGCCGCGCGGAGGGGCGCCCGCGCAGAATCACCCCGTGCAGCCGCTCCATCACATAGAAGGGCGCACCGATGACCTCCTCGTCGTCGCAGTAGAGCAAGGTCTGCGGCACCTTGGCGTAGACGCGGTGCAGGCCGCTCAGCACGCGATATTCGCGCCCCATGTCGTGCGCCGACTTGATGTTGGCGCCGAAGGGCGGGCGGCGCAGCACCAGTTCGCGCGTCCCCAGTCGCAACAGATAGGTGAGATTGGAGAAGCCGCTGGGGAACTGCTCGACCACCAGCGGGCCGCCGGCGCCGGGCAGATGAGCGACAAGATAGGTCTCGAGCGCCGCCAGATTCAGTTCTTCACCACGCCGCACCGGCGCAGATTGGTCGATAATGTTCATGGTTTCCGGCTAGTGTGGGTCGAAATCGGAGATGAAACGTGCGGCCATCGTAGGTGAAAGGTGAGAAAATTGCAATTTTGTAGTATCGTGACCGGAAATACCTGACGCCCAATGGCGCGCTCAAATCAAAGAGGATGCATAATGGCCAAGACCTACGGCAAGATTACCGGCTGGGGCGCGTATGCCCCACCGCGAATCATCACAAATCACGAACTGGAAGCAACGCTGGATACCTCGCACGACTGGATCGTGCAGCGCACCGGCATTCACGCCCGCCACGTGGCAGACGCCAACGAAACGACCTCGACCATGGCGGTTAAGGCGAGCTGGTCGGCGCTGGCCAAGGCCGGCATCCCCTCCACCGAACTGGACCTGATTCTCGTTGCCACCTCTTCCCCCGATTACTTCACACCACCCGTCTCCAGCATGGTGCAGTCCATGCTCGGTGCGCATGATGTGCCGGCCATGACCATCGTCACGGGCTGCACCGGCTTCGTCTATGCGCTGGTGACCGCGTATCAGTTCATCGAGACGGGCGCCTACCGCAACATCCTGGTCGTGGGTGTCGAATTGCTCAGTCGCTTTGTCAATTGGGAGGAGCGCTCGGTGAGCGTGCTTTTCGGCGACGCGGCCGGCGCAGTCGTGGTGCAGCCGAGCGACGAACCGTGCGGACTGGAAGGCTACGTGCTGGGCTCGGACGGCACCAACGGTCAGGCCATCATCATGCCGGCCGGCGGGTCGGCGCGTCCCTTTAGCGAAGACGTGCTCCAGGAGGGCAGCCACTACTTGCAGATGAACGGCCGCGAGGTCTTCAAGTTCGCGACGCGCGTCATCGGCCCTTCGTGCGACGAAGCGTTGCGCCTGGCGGGCAAGAGCATGGCCGACGTCGATTGGATCGTCCCGCACCAGGCGAATCTGCGCATCATCCAGGCGGCGGCCAAGGACATGGATATCCCGCTGGATCGCTGGATCGTCAACATCGACCAGTATGCCAACACCTCGGCGGCGTCGATTCCGTTGGCGCTGGCCGAGAGTCTGGAGTCGGGGCGCGTCAAGCCGACCGATACGTTGCTGCTGGTTTCGTTCGGCGCCGGGATGACCTGGGCGTCGGCCGTGTTGCAGATGCAGCCGAACTGACGCAGCGCGCTGCATGGCGCAGGGAATCGAGGATGGCTGTTCGCCGCCGGGAGTGGGAGACCGCCCCGGCGGCGACTTTTTTCGGCGCAGTCAGCCGAGTTTGTAGCCAAACCTTCGGAGCAGCGCCTTGCGCGCGGCGATCTCTTCTTCGCCTTCAATTCCCTGGCTCTTCATCCCGTCGATCACGCCCAAGATGCCGCGCCCCTGCTCGGTTTCCGCCACGATCACCTCGGTCGGGTTGGCCGTGGCGCAGAAGATGCCGGCGACTTCCGGCACCCCTTGCACGACCTTGAGCACGTTGACGGGGTAGAACCCCGCTCCGAGAAAGACGATGAACGAGTGGCCGCACGCCAACGAGAGCGCATTGGCGCGTGCCAGTTCGAGCATCGCCTCGTCCGTGCCTGACCAGCGCACCAACGCCGGCCCCGACGCTTCGCAGAAGGCCACGCCGAACTTGATGCCCGGCACCGCCGTCACCAGCGCTTCGTGCAGGTCTTCGACCGTCTTGATGAAATGGCTCTGGCCGAGGATGAAGTTGATGTCATCCGGTTTTTCGATACGCACGGTAGTCAGTTGCATGAGATAGGCTCCTTGTGAGGTTTGCGAGACCTGGGTTCGAAACAGGGAGATGGCGGTCTCATTTCAGTTTACACGAAAACGGGGGCAGCGCCAGTGTGGCGCCGGTCAATCCTGGACGGAAAAACCCGTGCCAATAGTTGGACATTCTGCGCCGTTTCCGCTATACTAGCAAGACTAGAACCCATGTTCGGATCGTGCGGATCCCCATGTGTACAGGAGCGGATTCTTCAGCTATGCCACCGATTCAGGTTGTCAGCGAATTCAAGCCTACCGGCGACCAGCCGCAAGCCATTGCGCAGTTGGCCGGCGGCATCCAGCAGGGGATGAAACATCAGGTGTTGCTCGGTGTCACCGGCTCGGGCAAGACCTACACCATGGCCAAGGTCATCGAGCAGGTGCAGAAGCCGACGCTGATCATGGCGCACAACAAGACGCTGGCCGCGCAGCTCTACGCCGAGATGCGCGAGTTTCTGCCCAACAACGCCGTCGAGTACTTCGTCTCCTACTACGACTACTACCAGCCCGAGGCGTACATCCCGCGCACGGACACCTACATCGAGAAGGACGCGCAGATCAACGAGGAGATCGACCGCCTGCGCCTGGCTACGACGAGTTCGCTCTTCAGCCGCCGCGACGTGGTGATCGTCGCCTCGGTTTCGTGCATCTACGGCCTGGGCAGCCCGCAGGATTACGGCCGCGTCGTGCTGCACCTGAGCGTGGGCGACATGGTGCGGCGCAACCAACTGCTGCGCCATCTTGTCGAGATTTACTACGACCGCAACGACAACTTCCTCCAGCGCGGGCGTTTCCGCGTGCGCGGCGACGTGCTGGAAGTGCAGCCGGCCGATCGCGAGAGCGCCTACCGCATCAGCCTGTGGGGCGACGAAGTCGAGCGCATTAGCGAGATCAACACGCTCACCGGCGAAGTCGTGGCCGATCACCAGCAGGTGGACATCTTCCCGGCCAAGCACTTCGTCACGCCGCAGGACCGCATGGAAGAGGCCATCGAGGACATCCGCAAGGAGATGGAGGAGCAGGTCGCCACTTTCGAATCGCAGGGCAAGTTGCTCGAGGCGCAACGCATCCAGCAGCGCACGAACTACGATATCGAGATGCTGCGCGAGGTCGGCTACTGCAACGGCATCGAAAACTACAGCCGCCCGCTGGCCGGGCGGCCGGCCGGCTCCACGCCGTGGACGCTGCTCGACTACTTCCCGCCCGACTGGCTGCTGATCATGGACGAGAGCCACATGACCGTGCCGCAGGTGCGCGGCATGTACAACGGCGACCGCGCGCGCAAGGAGGTGCTCGTCGGCTACGGCTTCCGCCTGCCCAGCGCGCTGGACAACCGGCCGCTCATGTTCAGCGAGTTCGAGGATCACCTCAATCAGGTTGTCTACGTCAGCGCCACGCCCGGGCCGTACGAGAATGAGCACGCCGAGCAGGTCGTGGAGCAGGTCATCCGCCCGACCGGCCTCATCGACCCCGTCGTCGAGGTGCGGCCGACCAAGGGACAGGTCGACGACCTGGTGCGCGAGATCAAGCAGCGCACGGCCAAGGGGCAGCGCGTGCTGGTGACCACGCTCACCAAGCGCATGGCCGAAGACCTGACCGAGTACCTGGCCGAACTGACCATCAAGGTGCACTACCTCCACAGCGAGATCCACACCATCGAGCGCGTCGAGATCCTGCGCGACCTGCGCCTGGGTGTCTACGACGTGGTCGTCGGCATCAACCTCCTGCGCGAGGGGCTCGACCTGCCTGAAGTCTCGCTCGTCGCCGTGCTCGACGCCGACAAGGAAGGCTTCCTGCGCAGCGGCAGCGCGCTGATCCAGACGGTGGGGCGCGCCGCGCGTCATGTGGAGGGCAAGGCCATCCTCTACGCCGACGTCATGACCGACTCTATGCGCTACGCCATCGACGAGACGAACCGCCGCCGCACCATCCAGGAAGCGTACAACCGCGAGCATGACATCGAGCCGCAGAGCATCGTCAAGGGCATCCGCGACCTGACCGACCGCGTGCGCGTCATGGCCGAGGCCAAGACCGAATACAAGGTGGATGACGGCGGCCGCAGTGTCGTGCTCGACGCCAATCCCGAACACCTGGCGCCGGAAGATTTGTCCAAGCTGATCAAGTCCATCGAGCAGGAAATGAAGGATGCGGCCAAGGCGCTGGAGTTCGAGCGGGCCGCGGGGCTGCGCGACCAGTTGGTGGAGTTGCGGCGCATCGAGGTCGAGCGGAAGGTGGCGGCATAGGCGCGACTGGCCTCACTTGAGCCACATATCTATATGGGTTACAATCCACATATCTATGTGGATTGAGTTTGGCGATGGAGAGGTCTGATGACCGTCAAGACAATTCAGATGACGATTGACGAAGAGCTGCTGGTTAGCGTCGATGCGTTGGTGCAGGAATTGGGAACGTCTCGGTCCGCGTTGATCCGTGAGGCTCTGGAAGAGGCGCTACGCCGTCATCGCATCAGGGTGATGGAGGAGCGACAGATCCGCGGCTACGAATTGCACCCAGTACAGCCTGGTGAGTTCGACGATTTCCAGGCAGAGCAGGTTTGGGGTGCTGAGTGAAGCGTGGCGAGATTCGGTGGTACACATTTCGGGCGCCCGACAAACGCCGGCCCGTCTTGATCCTTACCCGCACGCTTGTTCTTGAAAGACTGACTGGCGTTACGGTGGCGCCACTGACGACGACTGTACGCGACATCCCTTCCGAGGTTTTTCTGACGCCCGAGGAAGATGGTGTCTTGACCTCATGTGCAGTCAACCTGGATAACATCGTCACGATACCGCGCGATCAGGTCGGGGCTTTGATCTCGGTATTGGGAACAGAGCGTATGAAGGAAGTGGAGCAGGCAATCTGCTTCGCCCTGGGAATCGACTGGGCGCTTTGACAATCATTCAGAGATAGCAAACTCACTCGCCGACAGAGGGGCATGGCTCAGAGCTGCACTCGGCTGAGTATCTGACTTCAATAGGAATTGGATTTCATGGCAAACACCAACGGCGCCGCTGATCTCAACGGAGCGCCTGCCACCGATACCAATGTCGGCACCGTGCGCGCCGCCGACATCACCCAGGAGATGCAGACGGCGTACCTCGATTACGCGATGAGCGTCATCGTAGCGCGCGCGCTGCCCGACGTGCGCGACGGGCTGAAGCCGGTCCATCGCCGCATTCTCTACGCGATGTGGCACGACCTGTCGCTGACCCACGACAAGCCGCACAAGAAGAGCGCGCGCATCGTCGGCGAGGTGCTGGGCAAGTACCACCCGCACGGCGACACCGCCGTCTACGATGCCATGGTGCGCATGGCGCAGCCCTTCAGCCTGCGCTATCCGCTGGTCGATGGGCAGGGTAACTTCGGCAGCATCGACGGCGACAACGCCGCGGCCATGCGCTACACCGAAGCACGACTGGCGCGAATCACCGACCTCATGCTCGAGGACCTGGAAAAGGATACGGTCGGCTGGCACAACAACTTCGACAACACGCTGCGCGAGCCGGATATCCTGCCCGCGGCGCTGCCCAACCTGCTCATCAACGGTTCCAGCGGCATCGCCGTAGGTATGGCGACCAACATCCCGCCCCACAACCTGGGCGAGGTCGTCGACGCGCTGGTCTTTATAATCGACCGCTTCGATAAGGTCGACGACATTACCGGCGAAGAACTGATGAACTTCGTCAAAGGCCCGGACTTTCCCACCGGCGGCATCGTCTATCGCTTCCGCGAGGAGGGTAAGGGCGAGGACGACACCGACGCCATCGCCCAGGGCTATGCCGTCGGCAAGTCGCGCCTCATCATGCAGGCCAAGGCGCACTTCGAGGAGATCAGCCGCGGCCGCACGCGCATCGTCGTCACCGAGCTGCCCTACCAGACCAACAAGACCGCGCTGCTCGAACGCATTGCCGACCTGGTGCGCGATGGCAAGCTCGAAGGCATCAGCGACCTGCGCGATGAGTCCGACCGCACGGGCATGCGCATCGTCATCGAGCTGACGCGCACGGTCGAGCCCAAGGACGTGCTGGCCGACCTCTTCAAGTACACGCCGCTGCAGCAGACCTTTGGCATGCAGATGCTGGCGCTGGTCGATGGTCACCCACGCCTGCTCAGCCTCAAGCGCATGTTGCAGCTCTTCGTCCAGCACCGGCAGGAGATCATCCGCCGCCGCTCGGAGTTTGACCTGAAGAAGGCACGCGACCGCGCCCACATTGTCGAAGGACTGTTGCGCGCGCTAGATATCCTCGACGAGGTGATCCAGACCATCCGCCGCAGCCAGACCGTGGAGACAGCGCGCAACAACCTGGTGAGCAACTTCAAGTTCACCGAGATTCAGGCGCAGGCGATTTTGGACATGCAGTTGCGCCGCCTGGCCGCGTTGGAACGCAAGAAACTCCAGGAAGAGTACAACGATCTCAAAAAGCTGATCGCGTACCTGGAAGACCTGCTGGCGCACCCGGAGAAGATCCTGGGCGTGATCAAGGACGAGTTGCTGGCCATCAAGCAGGAGTTTGGCGACGCCCGCCGCACCCAGATCGTCGACCGCACCAAGGGCACGCTGACGACGACTGACCTCCTGCCCGACCAGATGGCGTGGGTCAGCGTCGGCAAGAATGGCGAGTTGCGCCGGCAGGCCGTTTCCAAGCCCGGCAGTTCCACCATGCGCCAGATCGGCAAGGAGAGCCAGGTTGCGCTGCTCACGGCCAACACGCGCGATTATCTCTACGTCTTTAGCAAGGACGGTCGCACCAGCCGCATCGGCATCCACGAAATCGCCGAAGATGGCGGCAAGAAGGTTTCGGATCTGACCGGCTTCATGGGACGAGACGCCATCACGGCGGCGGTTGTCCTGCCGCGCGAACGCAACGGCAACGACGAAGGCTACCTCTTCCTGGTGACCGATCAGGGGGCGGTCAAACGCGTCACCGTGGCTGACGTGCAGGCCAACACCGGCAGCGAGTTCCCGGTGATGAACGTCGACGACAAGGACCGGCTGGTGTGGGCCTTCCGCACGCGCGGCGACCAGGAGGTGATTCTGGTCAGCGCGCAGGGACAGTCGATCCGCTTCACGGAGGAGGACGTGCGCAGTATGGGCCTGCCGGCCGGCGGCGTGGGCGGCATGAAGCTCAAGAAGAAGGACCGCATCGTCTATGCCGGTGTCGTCGATCCCGACGGCGAGTTGTTGACGGTGACGAGCGGCGGTTTTGCCAAGCGCTCGGCACTCGGCGAATACAGCGTGCAGGGGCGCAACGGCGGCGGCATCGTCACGCACAAGGTGACCGCCAAGACGGGCGACGTCGCGGCGGCCGTGATCCTGCCCCCGAAGAGCGACAACGCCTGGATGGTCTTTGTCACGGCCAAGGGCAGCCCGAAAGCGGCGCTGACGGTCGAGACGCCGGTCATGGGGCGCGGCGTACAGGGCAAGGCGGTCGTCGTGGCCTCGGCGCAGGATGGCATCGCCGCCGTGTGGCGGCCGGATGTCGGCGC
>ERZ795053.3641-NODE-3641-length-17360-cov-11.349726_pt1 | contig 17360 bp, 15 predicted proteins | sample MGYA00375137_ERZ795053 | MGnify/ENA primary metagenome ERZ795053 (study PRJEB30182, sample SAMN05720284) | activated sludge metagenome | isolation source: Anaerobic digester | place: Hong Kong | collected 2014-12-17 ...
TGGCGGGGCTGGCCGCGCTGTTCTGTGCGGCGCTGGTTGTGTGGGTGGTTGTGCGGGGCGGCGTGGCGTTTTCCGTTTCGGGGTGGCACATTCGTTTGACCCATCCCGACCGGCCGGCGGTGCTGGGGCTGGTGCTGGCTTCGCTGGTTGTGTGGCGCAAACGGGGGATGGGGCTGACGGCGCAGGTGGCGGCCGCCAATGACTGGCTGGCGCGGCGCGACCGCCGGGTGACCTGGGTTCTGGCCCTGGGGGCCTTTGTCTTTCTGGCGCGAATCAAGGCGATGGATCACTGGACGTTCCAGACCGATGCCTACGATCTGGCGCTGTACGACACGGCAGTCCGCAACACTCTCCACGGCCGCTTTCTGTTCGCGGATCAGCTCGGACGGAACTTTTTCTCGGACCATTTTTCGCCGATCCTGCTGTTGTTCTGTCCGCTCTATGGGCTGGCGGACACGCCGCTGACCCTGATGTTCGGCGAAGCGCTGGCGGTGGCGGCCGGACTGGGCATCCTGTACCGCATCGCGCGGCAGCACGGGCTGTCGCCGCTGACCGGCCTGGCCGTTGCCGGGTTGATGCTGAACCACCGGCAGATGGCATCGGCCATTCTGTACGATTTCCACACCGAAGTGCTCGGAGCGGTCTTCCTGCTGGGGTGCATCTGGCAGTGGCGCCGGGGGGGGATGGGCTACTGGCTGTTCCTGCTGCTGGCGCTGTCGTGCAAAGAGGACGTGCCGCTTTACACCGCGGGACTGGGGGCCTATGTCTTCATTCGAGGCCGGCGCCGCCTGGGGCTGGCCACCTGCGCGGTGTCGGTGGTCTGGGCGGTCGCGGCGTGGAAATACATCATTCCGCTGGCCGGCCAGGGGCACATCTCTCCCTTTGTCGAGGCGCGCTGGAGCCATCTGGGCAACGGCTATGGCGAGGTGGCCTGGACCCTGCTGCGGCGTCCCGCCTACGGGTTCTCGCTGCTGGTTTCTCCGGGTGTCCGGAATTGGCTGGGAGGATTCGGCTGGCTGCCGCTGGCGGGAATCGAGGCGCTGCTGCCGGCCCTGCCGGGTGTGGTGTTGAACGCCAGTTCAAGCCTGGACGCACAGGCGGGCCTTCAGTTGTATTACGCGGCGCCCATGCTGCCCTTCGCGGCCTGGGGCATGGTGATCGGGATGGCCCGCCTGAAGAGCCTGGCCAATCGGATCCACCTGCGGCCGGCCGTCCGCGCCCGGCTGGGCGCGGCGGGCGCCGGCCTGCTCCTGCTGGCGGCGGCCGGGACCTTCGGCGCGCACTATCCGTTTGATTCCGTCAGTCCCCGGGTGCGCGAGCGGCATCGGATCATGCGGATGCTGCCGGAAGGGGCATCGGTCAGCGCGGAAAGCGGATTCATCCCGCACCTGACCCGGAGGCACCGGCCGTTTCTGTTTCCGGAAGAGCCCAATCGGCGCATGACCTATTCGGATTGCGATTACATTCTGCTGGACCGCGAGGGCGATGCCTGGCCGCTGAGTCCGGCGGACCTGCAGGCGGCGATCGACCGCCTGTTGACCCAGCCGGACCGCTATCCCCTGATCGCGGAAGCCGAGGGCGTTCTTCTGTTCCGCAACGCCGCGCGGGAGGCGGAGCCGTAACCCGCCAAGGGGGGGCGAAGAGATGAAAGGCACCCTGCAGGATTGGCTGGAACCGCCTCGAGATGGCCGGTTCAGGATTGCAACGCGTGGGTGGCCGGGGTAATCTGAACGGCATGAAAGCGGTGGATGATCCCCAAGCCAAGATCCGGTTTTGGGCGGCCGAGGCGGCGCGCCCCGGCTTCCGTCCTCCGCCTTGTCCGGTTCCGGAAAACCTGCCGAAGTTTTCGCCGCAACGGTTTTCTTCGTATGCGGAAATGAACGAATGGAAGCGCCGCTATTTGCTGGGAATCGCCCGGCAGGGAGGGGTCAAATGGAAGAGTTCATCGCCCGGTTGAACGCCGCGGGTGTCCGCTACGTGGTGATTGGCGGCCAAGCGGTCCGCCTGCATGGAATGCCGCGGTTCAGCATGGATTGGGATTTGCTGATCCCGGCTCGCGATGCGGGGAATTTCGAGCGCCTGAACGCGGCGGTGGGTGAATGGCTGGAGGAGCCCGTGGTGGCCATGGGACCGCGCGGAGAGAATTTCGTCCAGACCTTTCAAACGCGGCATGGCGTGGTGCAGTTCCATCTGGCGGTTCCGGGGATCGCATCCTTCGATGACGCGGAATCCGCAGCCGTGGAAATACCCCTGGAAAACGGCATGCCATGCCGCGTGCTGTCTGCAGAGGATTTACTTCATGCCAAGCTGGCCGCGGGTCGCAGCCAGGATCAGCTTGACGCCGAGTTCCTTAAGGAAAAACAGCGCAACTAGCCGGGTGTAGTTCTGTGCGTCACCGCGCGGGATAGAGCAGGTAGGTGGGGTAGCCCTGGACGGCGAAGGGGGCGAGGAGGTCCTTGGCCGGGGGCTTGTTGGGGACGTCGGCGATGACGTGGATGGGGAAGACGTCTTCCAGCCGGGCGACGACCTCGGGATCCTGGAGGGTGGTGGCCTGCATGACCTTGCAGACCTTGCACCAGTGGGCGCCGAAGTCGAAGAGGATGGGCTTGCCGCTGGTCAAGGCTTCGCGGACGAGCGCCTCGAAGTCGCCGGGGGCGGCCTGGGCAAGGTCGATGTTGCGGAAAACGGAGCCGCCGGAGACGGTTTCGGCGGTGTCCACCGGCAGGGCGGCGGGGCGCAGCGCGCGGTAGGCGTTCCAGGCGTAGTAGGCGGCCAGCAGCAGGATGAAGACGCCGAAGGCCTTCTTGACCTTTTCCATCCAGGCGCCGGGCTTCGGCAGGACGGCGAGGCCGGCGGCGGCCAGGGGCCAGGGCAGGGCCATGCCGACGCCCAGCAGAAACGGCAGGGCGAGGGCCATGCCGACGCCCTGGGCATAGAGCGAGCCGGCCAGCGCCAGCACGGCGATCAGGACCGGTGCGACACAGGCCCCGGCCAGCAGAGCGGAAATGCCGCCCAGCACCAGGACGGCGGGCAGCCGTGCGCGTCCGGCAAGTCCGCCGGGCCTGCGGAAGCGGCTGAAATCAATCTGCCAGACATCGAACATCGCCAGGGCCAGGACGAAGAACAGCGCGGCGATGCCGGCGTTGAAGACGGGCGAGGAATTGATGGCGCCGAAGACGGAGCCGGACAGCACGACGACGAGGCCGAGCGCGCCATACACCAGGGCCATGCCGAGACCGTAGACGAGGCCGAGGCCGAAGCGGACATGGCGCGGCGAATCGGTGCCGCTGGCGCCGATGATGGCCAGGTTGATGGGAATCATGGGCAGGACGCACGGAGTCAGGTTCAGCAGGAATCCGCCGATCAGGATGAGCAGAATGGAGGGAAGCACCCCGTGGCGAAGATAGAATTCGCCGGGATCGTCGAGAAACAGCGCCCAGGCCGAAGAGCCGGGTTGGGCCTCGGCCGGGGCGGAGGAGGAATCGAGAAACGCGAGAAAAGCCGGGGCATCGGCGTAGCCGACAAGGCGGGCGGGTTCGCCGCGGGCGGCGAGAAGTTCGGGCCAGGGCGTTGCTTCGGGGGCCGGATTGAGGCCGGCGGCCGGCGCGGCGGACGGGACGGGGCCGGAGTCCGGCGCGGCGGGAGCAGCGGTGTCGGCGGCGGGGCCGATCGCCAGGGTGACTTCTTCGGGCAGGAAGCACAGTTCGCCCTTGCAGCCCTGATAGGTCACCACGATGGATTCCGCGGCCGGCGGGGCGTAGAGGGCCGCAAAGGAGGCCGAATAGCTGGCCTCGAAATCCCCGGGCTTGAAGGTATCCGGTTCCGGGACGGCCAGCGGCGCCAGGGCGTCGCCGTCGGGGGTGGCGACCGTGAAGCTGGAATAGAGGTGGTGATCCGCCGGAATCTCGAAGGCAACGCGCAGGGCGGGGCGGCCGTCATGGGCGGCGCGTTCGGCCGACACGCCGAACGGCGAGGCTGCCGCGGCCATGGCGCCGAGACTGAAGAGGACGGCGATTTTCCACAGCGTGGAAAACTTTTTTCCACAGCGTGGAAAACGGGATGCGTTGTTTTTCATAGTGCGAAAAAGATACCCCGGATTTTCCACAGTGTGGAAAACTTTTTTCCATGGCGTGGAAAAATCGCACGGAAATTTTCCATGGCGTGGAAAACAGGTCTGTTGCCGGGGCAAGGTCATTCGGGACTCCCTGTCCGTTCGGATTCGGCGGGGGCATTTGTCTCGGTTATAATTATAACCGAGACTGGCGGGAACCAGGTCCGGGGGGGGCAGGTGGGAATCAGTCTGCCGCGGGTTCCGGGTCTTGGTCCGTCGCCAGGGAGGGCAGGGGGAGGCCGTCGAGGGCGGCGTCGATGTCGGCGCGCAGGATCGGCCAGGGCTCGAACCCGGCGTAGGCGCGGGCGATGGCACCGTTGCGGTCGAGCAGGAAGGCGGTGGGGATGGCGCGGATGGCGTCGGGGCCGCCGAAGGCGGCGACGACGGGGGGATCGGCGAGCCCGACGGGGAAGGCGGCGCCGAGAGAGGCGGTTTCCTGCGCGAGGGCGGCGGCGGGGCGGGGGTCGGCCGCCAGCCCGATCACGGTGAATCCGCGGCCGGCGTACTCCGTCTGCAGGGCGTTCCATTCGGGGATGGTGGAGCGGCTGGGGGTGTCGTCGGTGCGGAAGAACACCAGGAGCTGGACCTGGCCGGCCCAGTCGGCGGTCTGGATTTCGCCGGGAAATTCATCGGCGAGATTGCGCAGGACGAGATGGTTCACGGGGGGCGGCGGGGGCGGGGGGGCTGCTTCCTTGCGGCGGCAAGAAGCCGTCGAAAGAAGAATGAAGAACGAAGAAAGAAGAAGGAAGAATGAAAGAACAGACGGCTTCATGATTCGGGCTCGTCGGCGCTGTCCTCCGGCAGAAAGGCGGGAGGGGGGAGGCGCTTGGGTTTGATGATGTTGGATTTGACGAATTTGTCCATCTGGCGGACGAGGTTGCCGTCGCCGGTGGAGAGCTTTCGGACGGCGGCGGCATAGGCGTCGCGGGCCTTCTGGAGGGAGTCGTCGATGCGCTGCATGTCTTCGGTGAAGCCGACGTATTTCTCGTAGATTTTGCGGACGGCGTCGAAGACTTCATGGAGGCTGGCGCGTTGGTTTTCCTGGCGCCAGAGCTGGCCGACGAGGCGGAGGGCGGCGAGGAGGCCGCCGGGGCCGACGGGGATGATGTTCTGGCGGACGGCGGTTTCGTAGAGGACGGGTTTGCCGGCGAGGGCGAGGGCGAGCGCGGGCTCGTTGGGGATGAACATGAGAACGAAATCGGGGGAGGCGTCGCGGAAGGCGGGCAGATCGGCATAGCGGCGGGCGGCGAGGCCCTTGATATGGGTTTCGATGGAGGCGAGGTGGGCGCGCAGGGCGGCGGCGCGGGCGTCGTCGGAGGGGGCGTTGACGTACTCCATGTAGTCCTTGAGGGACATCTTGGCATCGACGAGGAGACAGCGGTTGTCGGGGAGGCGGATGACGGCATCGGGCTGGGCGCGTCCGCCGTCGGGGTCGGGGACGCTGACCTGAAGATCATAGTCGCGGCCTTTGGCGAGGCCGGCGGCGTCGAGGAGGCGTTCGAGGGCGAGTTCGCCCCAGTTGCCGAGGAGTTTGTTGTCGCCTTTGAGGGCGTCGGCAAGGGCGTCGGCCTTGAGGCCGACGTCGCGGCTTTGCTGGGCAAGGAGTTCGACCTGTTGTTTGAGGGCGCTTCGCTGCTGGGCATCGGCGAGGTGGACATCTTCGATTTTCTTGCGGAAGTCGGCGATCCGGTCGCCGAGGGGGGAGAGGAGGGCGGAGAGGGCGTCGCGGTTCTGGTCGGTGAATTTCCGGGACTGGGCATCGAGGATCTGGGCGGCGAGAACCTGGAAGCGGTCTGCGAGTTCGTTGCGGGCGGCGACCAGGGCATCGTACTGGGCCTGCAGGCGGATCCGTTCGGATTGGGCCTGGTGGATGCGGCGGGCGGCGACGATGGCGGTCAGGGCGGCGCCGAGGACGAGGCCGAGTAGGAAGGCGGCCGGCAGGAGTATGTAGGGGGCAGGCATGGAAAAGTGGTACCTGCTTCACGGGGCGGAAAGCAATCCCAAAGACGCCGCGGAGAGGGGGCGGGGCGAATCCCTGATCTGATTTCTGTCTTTTTCAGAATTCCGGGACTTGATTTGGAGTGCGGCGGCATGCCCGCCCGCCGGCGGAGGGACGCCGCTCTGGAGCCGCGACATGTCGCGGCTCGGGAAAGCGCGGTCATGCCCGCGCACTCCAGAACGGCCAATCCGCTGGCATACCGTTGTGTTGACTCCGTTCGGTCAAGGAATCGCAGATGCGTTGGGCGGCTAGGGATTGCCGGTGAAGGGCTTGTCGCGGTCGAAGTCGGGGAGAAAGTCGTCGGTTGCGTCGAGAGGCTGGATCAGGAGGTTTTCGAAGCCGAGGTCCTGGGCGTGGTCGAGGGCGGTTTGGTATTCGTCCGACGACAGAGGGCGGTCGAAGGGGGGGCGGGTTTGCGCCGCGGAGACCGGGGTGTACTGGCTCATGAGGGAGAGGGGGAGCCAGCGGCCGAATTCTTCGCGGAGCAGATCAAGAACGCGCAGGGTGTTTTCGATCTGACCGGGAAGCACCAGGTGGCGGACGAGCACGCCTTGCCGGGCCGGGAGGGTGCCGGCGGGATCGAACGGCTCCAGGAATCCTTTTTCGGCGACCATGAGGCGGAGGGCTTCGAGGGCGATTTCGGGGTAGCGTTCGTCGCGCATGACGGTGCGGGCCAGGAGGGGGTCGGCGAATTTGAAATCGGGCAGAAAGATATCCATGAGTGCGGCGTAGCGGGAGATCATCGCGGGGAGCTGGTAGCCGGAGGAATTGAAGAGGAAGGGGATTTGGACGCTTTCGTCGCGCAGGCGGGCGCAGAGCTGTTCGATGTGCGGCCAGAAGTGGTCGGGGGTGACGAAGTTCAGGTTGTGGACGCCGGAATCGATGAGGCCGCGGGCGAGGCGGTGGAACTCGTCCGGGGAGACGATCCGGCCCTTGCCGCGGGCGTTGGAGATCTGCCAGTTCTGGCAGAAGAAGCAGTGGCAGGCGCAGCCGGAGAAAAAGATGGCGCCGGAGCCGCGGGTGCCGGTGAAGCAGGGTTCTTCGCCCAGGTGGGGGCCCCATGAGGCGATGCGCAGCTCGGCGGTTTCGCCGCAGACGCCCGGGGAGCCGCCGAGGCGGTCGGTGGCGCATTGGCGCGGGCAGAGGCGGCAGGGGGTGTAGGAGGCGAAAGCCATTTTAGACAGGATGACAGGATTTACAGGATGAACAGGATGGGGATCATTGTTCTGGCCCAAGTGTAGGAGGCAAATCGTCCCAGGTCCAGCGGAGGAATTGGCGGCGGAGGGGCTTGGGAAGGCCGCGGGTCGGGGACCGCAGGTCGGCGGGGGCGTACGGGGCGAGGGCGGGGGGGATGTCGCGGGCGCCGGCGTGGCGGTAGCCGCGGAGCAGGGCGTCGGCGGCGGTTGCGGGCGGGATGCCTCGGAGGGCGGTGAGAAATTCAAAGACCGCCTCCACGAGCGCGGAGAGGGGCACGCCGTGTTCGCAGGGAAAGCGCGTGCCCATCCAGTCGGCGAATGCCATGAAGGAGGCGAAGACGGATTTCTCTTCTGCCCAGATCAGGGGGGCGGCGGCGAGGAAGCGGTTGGAACTGACGATGGCGTCCCAGTAGTGGGCGAAGCGGGCGGTGCGCGCGAGGTGCTCGGCGGGCCAGTCGCGCGTGGAGAGGATTTCGTAGGGAGGCGCGGGGGCGTAGCGCATGGCGAAGGCGTCATCATGGCGGGCGATCGGGGCGCCGGGAAGTTTCTTCAGGATGCCGAGCTGGATTTCGTGGGGGCCGAGAGCCACGAGGCGGTCAAAGCCGTCGGCGAAGCTGTCGGGGGTTTCGCCGGGGAGCCCGGCGATGAGATCGGTGTGCAGGAAGGCGTGGGTGTGGTCGCGCAGGAAGCGAAGGTTGTCGGCGGCGCGGTCGAGGTTTTGCGGGCGGCGGATGGTTTCGAGGACTTGCGGATTGAACGACTGGATGCCGATTTCGAGCTGGAGGGAGCGCGGCGGGAACCGCGACAGGATCTCGCGGAGTTTGGCGGGAAAGCGGTCGGGCAGCATCTCGAAATGGAGAAAAAGGCCGGGGTTTTGCGGGATGCGCTCGAGGAAAAAAGACAGGATTTCGACGGCGCGGGGGATGTCGAGATTGAACGAGCGGTCGCAGAACTTGAACTGGCGGGCGCCGCGGGTTAGGAGCCGGTCGAAGGCCGCGAGCAGGGCGGGCATGGGAAAGAAGCGGACGGATGCGTCGTTGGCGGAGACGCAGTAGTCGCAGCGCATGGCGCAGCCGCGGGAGGATTCGACGTAGAGCAGGCGGTGGGCGAGGTCGGCGTCGGTGTATTCGTCGTAGGGGAGTTGGAGGATGGCGAGGTCGGGGGGCGGGGGATGTAGGACCTGATTCACCCACGGGGCAAGCCCGTGGGGGGCTGAACCGCCGAGGATTTCGCGGCAGAGGGCGGGGAAGGCGAGGTCGCCTTCGCCGGGAATCAGAAAATCGGCAGCCTCCCCCGACGGGGTCGTCGGGGGCTCCATAGGCGGGAGCTCGGGGCCGCCGAAGATGATGTTCAAGTCCGGCAGCTTTTGGCGGAGGAGGGGGAGCAGTTCGGTAACGCGGGCAGTGTTCCAGATATAGACGCCGAGGGCGAGGATGCGGGGATTCTGTGCGGCGATGGCTTCGGCGATTTCGGCGGCGGATTGCTGGAGGGTGAATTCGAGGAGCCGGGTTTGCGGTCGCAGGTCGCCCATGTTGGCGAGGAGACAGCGCGCGCCGAGAGAGGCATGGCTGTGGCGGGCGTTGATGGCGGCGAGGAGGATGGAGACGGGAGCCGTCACGGCGATAACCAATTCAGGAGCCTCAATATCCACTGTTCAAGTTGAGGAGGAAATGCGGCCAGTCGGCGGGAAGGGGGCAGGCGAGGTCGAGGGGGATGCCGGTGGGGGGGTGGCGGCAGACGATGCGGGCGGCGTGGAGCCAATGGCGGGGGGCGGACAGCGTGGAACCGTAGAGCGTGTCGCCGGCGATGGGATGGCCGGCGGCGGCGAGGTGGCAGCGGATCTGGTGGGTGACGCCGGTGTAGATGACGACATCGAGAAGCGAAAACTCCTTGCCGGTTTGGAGGGGGGTCCATTCGGTGAGGGCGTTGAATTGATCGCTCGCGGGCAGTTTGTCGGGATTGCGCACGACGGCCATTTTGCAGGGGGAACGGGTCTGGTGGGTGAGCGGGGCGTCGAGGCGGCCGGGGCCTTCGACGACGCCGTGGACGAGGGCCGTGTAGTGCTTCTGCACGGTGAAGCTGCGGAATTGCGCGCGGAGGTTCGTGTAGGCGGCGGCGGTTTTGGCGGCGAGGACGAGGCCGGAGGTCTGCGTGTCGAGACGGTGGAGGAGAGCGGGGAACAGGCGGTCGCCGCCGATGGCGGCGAGGGCGGGATAGCGGGCGACGAGGGCGTTGGCGAGGGTGTCGGTTTCGGTTGCGCGCAGGGGATGGGTGGGCTGTCCGGCGGGCTTGTCGAGGGCGAGAAGGGAGTCATCTTCGTGGAGGATGGCGAGGGGCAGATCGGGGTTGGGCTGGAGGCGGAGGTCGGCGGGTTCGGGGATGTCCCGGCAATCGAGGGTGTCGCCGGCGGCGAGTTTGGCACCTTTTTTGGCGGGGCGGCCGTTGAGGGCGATGTGGCCGGCGGAGATCAGGTCTTCGACAGTGGGGCGGTCGAGCCAGGGATAGGTGTTGAGCAGGAAGCGGTCAAGGCGGGTGCCGGTGCCGGGGACGGTGTGTTGGTCGCGGGGGATCATGGAAAATTAAGAATGAAGAATGATGAATTCCATTTCGAGCCCGCCAAAATCCAAAAGAAATCCTCTGCATCCACGTCCACGCCCATGGCGTGGCAGGCCTGCGGACAGCAGACACGATTTTCCACGGTGTGGAAAAAATGTTTCCACGGTGTGGAAAACCCACGGATTTCTCGGCATTCCATCATTCTGCTATTCCGTTTCTTCCAGGAGGAAGCGGAGGGTTTCACGGGCGGCGAGGAGGCCGGCGGCGGCGGTGCAGGCGTGGAGGGAGCCCATGGGGGGGCGGAGGCGGCCGCGGATGTAGAAGTCGGCGGCGGGTTCGACGGGCTCAGTCGGATCGAGGGGCGGTTCGGTGGAGAAGACGGCGCGGATGCCGGCGGTGCCGCCGCGGCGGCCGAGGCGCTTTCGGAGCAGGCGGGCGAGGGGGCAGGTATGGGAATCGGCGAGGTCGGCGGTGACGAATCGGGTCGGATCGGTTTTGCGGGCGGCGCCGAGGCAGGTGAGGATGCGGGGGACGCCGGCGGCGCGCGCAGCGAGGAGGAGTTCGGTCTTGGGGAGGAGGGAATCAATGGCGTCGATCAGGACGTCGCAGGGGTGGTCGGCGAAGAGTTTGGGCGAGGTTTCGGCGTCGAGGAAGAGGGAGAGGGGGACGATGTCGGCGGCGGGGTGGATGTCGCGGAGGAACCGGGCGGCGGTTTCGGCCTTGGGTGTTCCGATCGTGGAGTGGAAGGCGAAGGGGTGGCGGTTGATGTTGGAGGGGCGTAGTTCGTCGAAGTCGACGAGCACGAGGCGGCCGACGGCGGAGCGGGCGAGGGATTCGGCGGCGGCGGCGCCGACGGCGCCGAGGCCGGCGATGACGACGCGGGCGTTGGCGAGGCGGGGGAGGGCGTCGGGGCCGAGGAGGAGTTCGAGGCGGGCGAAGGGCGTCGTCATGGAAGGGAGACTAGCATGGTGGTGTTGGGGAGGAAAGAAATCCTCTACCACCACGTCCACGCCTTCGGCGTGGCAAGCCAGCGGATCCCCCTTCGCTGAAGCTTCGGGGGACGAGTTCCCCTTCGCTGAAGCTTCCCCCTCCGCCACAGGCTACGGGGGACAAGACGGGGGACAAGCCAGCGGACAACTGATCAGCGGAACCTACTTGTTGATGCGGACGTAGTCCTCGGTGCAGTCGCAGGAGTAGACGGTGGCGGCGGCGCGGCCGAGATGCAGATCAATGGTGAGGGTGAACTGCTTTTTGGCGACGACGGTGGAGAGGCGCTCGATGGAGGCGCCGGCCTTGAGTCCGTTCTTCACGGCCAGGAGCTTGTCGTAGAGGATTTCGACCTTGGTTTCGTCCACCTTGGCGGGGGAGTAGCCGAGGGCATCCATGACGCGGCCCCAGTTGGGATAGGTGCCGACCCAGGAGGTCTTGACGAGGAAGGAATTGGCGACGGAGCGGGCGGCGGCCTCGGCGTCGGCGGCGGAGCGGGCGCCGCGGACGTGCACGGTGACGAGCTTCTGGGCGCCTTCGCCGTCGCGGACCATGTCCATGGCGAGGCGGAAGGTGAGGCCGTCGAGGGCGGCGGTGAACGACGGCCAGTCGGGATGGCCGGGCTTGAGGATGGCATTGCCGGCGCGTCCGTTGGCGAGCAGCAGGACGGTGTCGTTGGTGCTCTGGTCGGCATCGACGGAGATGCGGTTGAAGGATTTCTCCACGGCGGTTTTGAGGGCCTTTTGCATGGCGCGGCGGTCGACGGCGGCATCGGTGAGGAGGAAGGCGAGCATGGTGGCCATGTTGGGCTGGATCATGCCGGAGCCCTTGGCGATGCCGGTGAGGCGGCAGGGTTTGCCGTTGGCGGTGAACATGACGGTATGGCGTTTGGGAACAAGGTCGGTGGTCATGATGCCGCGGGCGGCGCGTTCGCCGCCGGCGGGGGAGAGGGCGGCGGCGAGCTTGTCGATGCCGGGCAGGATGAGGTCCATGCGCAGGGGGACGCCGATGCGGCCGGTGGAGCAGACGAGGACGAGTTCGGGGGCGATGCCGAGGGTGCGGGCGGCATGGGCGGCCATGGCTTTGGCGTCGCGCATGCCGGCCTTGCCGGTGCAGGCGTTGGCTTGTCCGCTGTTGACGACGATGCCGTGGGCCATGCCGATTTTGGCGACGCGTTCGGCGTCGAGGCGGACGGTGGCGGCCTTGACCTGGTTGGTGGTGAAGGTGCCGGCGAGGACGGCCGGGGAATCGGAGAAGAACAGGGCCATGTCGGGCTTGCGGGTTTTCTTGAGCCCGGCGATGATGCCGGCGGCGCGGAAGCCGGCGGGCAGAACGGCCTTGGCGGAGAATGTCAGGGGGGATTTTTTCATGATGGCGGGGAGTATAGGAGTTGGGACGCGTGGGCGTCGAGGAGATTGCGGACCTGATTCACCCACGGGGCAAGCCCGTGGGGGTCTGGAACCTTCAGGAAGCCGGCAGGCAAGCAAGCCCGTGAGGGTTTGGGACCGTCAGGTTGCCGGCAGGCAAGCAAGCCCGTGGGGGTTTGGGACCGTCGGGCAAGCAAGCCCGTGGGGGTCTATGGGAGAACAAAAAACCCCGGGCGGGCGCCCGGGGTTGTGCGGAGGCCGCAGGGGCCTAGCGCTTGGAGAACTGGAAGCGGCGGCGGGCGCCGGGCTGGCCGGGCTTCTTGCGTTCCTTCATGCGGGGGTCGCGGGTGAGGAGGCCGGCTTTCTTGAGAATGGGCCGGAAATTCTCATCCACCTGCAGGAGGGCGCGGGAGATGCCGTGGCGCAGGGCGCCAGCCTGGCCGGCGATGCCGCCGCCTTCGCAGATGGCGACGACATCGAAGGCGCCCGGGCGTTCGATGGTCTTGAAGGGGCCTTCGACCAGCAGGCGCAGATCGGTGGTGGGGAAATATTCCTCGAAGGTGCGGCCGTTCACGGTGACCTGGCCGCTGCCCTGGGAGAGGCGGACGCGGGCGATGGCGGTCTTGCGGCGGCCGGTGGCGAGATATTCGATTTCAGCTTTTTTGGTGGCCATGATGTTTCTCCGGAATTAGCCGATGACGGTGGGGTTCTGGGCGGCGTGGGGGTGTTCGGCGCCGGGGTAGAGCTTGAGGCGCTTGAGGAGCGTGCGGCTCATGTGGTTCTTGGGGAGCATGCCCTTGACGGCGTGCCAGAGGATGTAGTTGGGGTTCCTGGCGCGCATTTTGCCCGCGGAGGTTTCGGTATAGCCGCCCTGGTAGCGGGTATATTTGGCGTAGGTCTTCTTCTCTTCCTTGGAGTTGCCGGAGAGGGCGACTTTGGCGGAGTTGATGACCACGACGAAATCGCCCATGTCGATGTGGGGCGTGTAATCGGGCTTGCCGCGGCCCCGGAGGAGGCGGCAGATGTCGACCGCAAGGCGGCCGGCGGGTTTGTCGGCGGCATCGATGAGATACCACGCGTGTTTGACTTCAGATTCCTTCGGCTGTGTCGTCTTCATAATTCTTCAATTCCCAACGATGAGCGGCGAACAGTAGCGCGGGGGGCGCGCGGCTGTCAACGCGGTTCTTTCTATGTGCATGGAAACAACCCCGTGCCGGAGGGATCGGGAAATCCGACGACAGAGGACGCCTTTCGCGGGACGTGGCGCAGGGATGAACTCCCTGACGCGGCGCCGGATCCGGTTACCGCCGGAACAGGCGCCCGAAGCGCGAAAGAATGGCTCCAGCGACAGGACTCGAACCTGTAACCTATTGGTTAACAGCCAACCGCTCTACCATTGAGCTACGCTGGAACCGAAAATCGAGTGGTGAAGATAGCGGGACGGGGTGGAAAGTCAAGCATGCATCCTGAAAAATGCGCTTACACCGGTTCCGGGCCGGGGTAGTGGGCTTTGCCGGGGATGACGCCGCGGATGCCGCCCTTGGGGGCGGGATGGTCGCCGGGCCGGCGGGGGATGAGGTGGAAGTGGCAGTGGAAGACGGACTGGCCGGCGGTTTCGCCGTCGTTGGCGCCGAAATTGAAGCCGGCGATGGAGGGGTCGGCGGTTTGGAGATCCGCCGCCAGTTTTCGGGCGAGCCGGAGGGCGGCGGCCCATTCCTCCGGAGAGAGATCGCGGAAGGAGGCGGCATGGCGCCGGGGGATGATGAGGGTATGGCCTTCGCTGACGGGGTAGCCGTCGCGGAAGGCGAGGCAGGGGCCGTCTTCGGCGAGGATCCGGTCAGCGGGCATGTGGCAGAAGGGGCAGGGCGGGTTCATGGATGGGGAGAGTAGAAGAGGGGAGCTAAACAGAAAAGCAGGAAACAACAGCCAAGCAGGAAACCAGGAAACACATGAACACAGGAAGGGAGGGGGCGGGGGACAGAGGAAGATTGGAGGAAGATTGGGCGAGCCCAAGGTTGACAGGGACGGGGGGGAGCGGCTATACACGCGGGACATTTCATTCAGGTGGCCAGATAGCTCAGTTGGTAGAGCAATGGACTGAAAATCCATGTGTCATCGGTTCGATCCCGATTCTGGCCACCACTTTTTTTGCCCGGATGAGGGGACAAAACTCTTTGCGGGGAGCGGCCGGGCGGTTAGTATCCGGCACCATGGTGTTGACCCGGGAGAACGAGGCATGAACCCCATTTTGTTCAAGGAGCAGCTGTCACAGGATGTGTACCGGATGCGGGTGCGGGCGCCGCTGATCGCGGAGGAGCGCCGGCCGGGACAGTTCATCATTCTGCAGCTGGACACGGAATACGGGGAGCGGATTCCGCTGACGATTGCGGACGCGGATCCGGGCGAGGGGAGCATCACGATCATATTCCAGGCGGTGGGGAAGAGCACGAAGCAGCTGGCGCAGATGGGGGCGGGGGAGAAGATCGCGAACCTGGTGGGTCCGCTGGGGCGGCCGACGCACATCGAGAACTTCGGCCGGGTGGTATGCGTGGGCGGCGGCATCGGGGCGGCGCCGCTGTATCCGATCGCGCAGGCGATGAAGAAGGCGGGCAACGAGTTGACGGTGATCATCGGGGCGCGGACGAAGGAACTGGTGATCCTGGAGAAGGAGATGCGGGCGATCGCGGACGAGGTGATTATCTGCACGGACGACGGCAGTGCCGGGCGCAAGGATCTGGTGACCGCCCCGCTGAAGGAGCTGTGCGGGCGGGAGCCGAAGCCGGATCTGGCGGTGGCGATCGGGCCGCCGATCATGATGAAGTTCTGCGCGGAGACGACGCGGCCGTTTGCGGTGCCGACGGTGGTGAGCCTGAACACGATCATGATTGACGGCACGGGGATGTGCGGGGGCTGCCGGGTGACGGTGGGGGGGCAGACGAAGTTCGTGTGCGTGGACGGGCCGGAGTTCGACGGGCACCAGGTGGATTTCGACCAGATGATGGCGCGGCTGGGGTCGTACCGGGAGCAGGAGCGCATTGCGGCAACGGGCTGCAACCTGCACGACGAGGCGGTGAAGAAAGGGCTGAAGGAATGAGTCACCGGACGCCGGACGATCTGCTGGACGCCGCGCGGGCGGAGTGGGAACGGATCCGGGGGCTGCCCCCGCCGTTGAAGCCGCGGGACCGGCTGGGGATTCCGCCGCAGGAGATGCCGGCGCAGGATCCGCTGGTCCGGGCGCGGAACATGCAGGAAGTGACGCTGGGCTATTATGAAGAGCAGGCGCGGGTGGAGGCGGCGCGCTGCCTGCAGTGCCGGAATGCGCCGTGCGTGCAGGGGTGTCCGGTGCGGATCGACATTCCCCGGTTCATCGCGGCGCTCGCGGAGGGCGATCCGGCGAAGGCGATCGGGGTCATCAAGGAAACGAGCCTGCTGCCGGCGGTATGCGGGCGGGTATGTCCGCAGGAAACGCAGTGCCAGGCGCCGTGCACCGTGGGCAAGAGTTTGAAATCGGTGGAGAAGGCGGTGGCGATCGGGCGGCTGGAGCGCTACGCGGCGGACTGGGAGCGCGCGCACGGGGCGGCGAAGCCGCCGGAGGTGGCGACGGCGACGGGGAAGAAGGTGGCGGTGGTGGGCAGCGGTCCGGCGGGGATCACGGTGGCGGCGGACGTGTGCCGGGCGGGGCACGAGGTCGTGCTGTTCGAGGCGTTCCACAAGGCAGGGGGGGTGCTGGTGTACGGGATCCCCGAGTTCCGGCTGCCGAAGGCGATCGTGCGGGCGGAACTGGACACGCTGCGGAAAATGGGCGTGGAGATCCGGACGAATTTCGTGGTGGGCCGCACGAGGAAGATCACGGATTTGATCGAGAAAGACGGTTTCGACGCGGTGTTCGTGGGGTCGGGGGCGGGGCTGCCGAAGTTCATGAACATCGAGGGGGAGAACCTGGTGGGGGTGTATTCGGCGAACGAGTACCTGACGAGGTCGAACCTGATGAAGGCGTATGACCGCGAGCGGGCGGCGACGCCGATCCATGCGGCGCAGCGGGTGGCGGTGCTGGGCGGAGGCAACGTGGCGATGGACGCCGCGCGGACGGCACTGCGGCTGGGGGCGGAGGAAGTGCATCTGATCTACCGCCGCACGGAGGCGGAAATGCCCGCGCGGGTGGAAGAGGTGGCCCACGCCAAGGAGGAGGGGGTGCAGTTCCACATCCTGCAGAATGCCAAGCGCATTCTGGGGGAGAACGGCAAGGTGACGGGCATCGAGTGCCTGCGCTACGAGCTGGGCGAGCCGGACGCGAGCGGCCGGCGGCGGCCGGTGGCGATTCCGGGCAGCGAATTCCGGATTCCGATCGATGCGGTGATCGTGGCGATCGGCAACGAGTCGAATCCGCTGATCGAACAGACGACGCCGGGGCTGGAGACGGACAAGTGGGGGCACATCGTGACGGACGAGAACGGGCGCACGAGTCTTCCGAAGGTCTTTGCGGGAGGGGACATCGTGCTGGGGGCGGCGACGGTGATCCTGGCGATGGGCGAAGGCCGGAAGGCGGCCGCGGCCATCAACGAAATGCTGAAGGGGGAGTAGAGAGAGGTCCGTGTTCAGGGGGGCACTATCCAGCAAGAAAAATTCGATGTCCAAGTGGGCAGCCGGCAGCCGGTTTTGGACAGGATTAACAGGATTTACAGGATGGGGAGGATGGGGGGGATCGAGCAAGCTCGACCCCTGCGAAGGTGGAATGCCGCAGGGGGGTGGACGAGGGCGTGGCGGCGATCAACGAGATGCTGAAGGGATGGATACGGATCAAGCCCTTGCAGATGCGGCCTGTTGGGCGCGTCGGAGCAGGAAAACAGCCGGCTACGGATTTCACGGATGGTACGGATTTGAACCATGAGTCACGGGATCGGAACCGTGGAATCGGCATGATTCGCAGCCAAGTCCTTTCGGCTGTTTTACCTGCGTAGGAGTAGAGGAAAGGGGGAAGGCAATCGCGGGGCCAACCCGCGGGAGGTTATAGCCTTTCCAATAAGCATGTAGCGGCCCAACAGCCCGGCTCGGCAGGGACGCCTCGCCCTGCCATAAACCAGATGGGGCAGGTCTTGGGCAGGACGAACCCTCCGGGTGGGCCGGGACGATGGATTAATCATCGC
>ERZ795053.3642-NODE-3642-length-17349-cov-6.161039_pt1 | contig 17349 bp, 13 predicted proteins | sample MGYA00375137_ERZ795053 | MGnify/ENA primary metagenome ERZ795053 (study PRJEB30182, sample SAMN05720284) | activated sludge metagenome | isolation source: Anaerobic digester | place: Hong Kong | collected 2014-12-17 ...
GCAAATGATCTGATTCTGAATTATGATGGCCTGAACTGGAAAGGAATTACTGAATTGGATAAAAAGGAAAAAAATCCTGAACGTTATGGTGGTTTCAAACTGGCCTTTCAAAACAATGTTGTTTTTATTTATGCTACCAATGGATCTGAGGAAGAAAATCAGTGGTACAAAAACAAGGCGCGCTTTGATGCAGAAACTTTTTTATACCGTGGAAACAGTTCGGTAGATGTGATACCCGACTTTGAATATATACCCGACAGGTTCAAGGGCCGCAATGTGATTATTTATGGGAATGCTGATAACAATCTTGCCTGGAAATATTTGCTTACCGACTCACCGGTTCAGGTTTCTGCCGACCGGATAGTTTTTGGTGAACAGATTTTCAGGGGTGATGATTTGGGTACGTTTTTCATTTATCCCCATCCCGATAATGATAAATCAGCCATTGGCATAGTGGCAGGAACCGGAGTCAAAGGAATGAAAGCTGTTTTTGCAAACGATTATTTCTCAGGTATAACCGGTTTTCCGGACTTACTTGTTTTTTCGGCTGACTGGATTAAAGACGGTCCTGAAAAAATAATCGTTTCAGGATTTTTTGGCCATGACTGGAGTATTGACAAGGGTGATTTTGTAATTACCAGTCAATAATATCCCAGCAAAATCGCTATCGGTAAGAGTAACAAATATTGATTCTCCCTGATGCCCTGGGAATAAGTCATTTCGTGTAAAATTAAAATATCGGTTTTTGTATTTGAAATACTTTTTTGTGTATTAACAAAAAATTAACATAAGATTAATTATTACTTAATCAACTTTGCCTGCTGCAAGGGATAATTTTGCCAAAAAATTTGCGTACATGAGAATCAAACTTCTTTTTCTCCTGCTTATCCTTGGCTCTTGGCTTTCTGCAATTAATCACGGCAAAGCTGAGAATGGTGAAAAGAATTCAATAAATGCTCCGGAGCAATGCTCTTTAAGAGGCAGTGTTATTGATAATGAAACAGGTGAAAAGTTGGTTTGTGCAAAAATCGATATTGTCGAAACCGGTGAAAGCGTTTTTACCGATATTCTCGGTAATTTTACCATAAGCGGCATTAATCGTGGTACTTACACTTTCAATATTTCTTATATTTCCTATCAGGAACAACAACTCGTTACTCAGTTTACTGATCCTGGGCAGGAAATGGTTATTTCACTCAAACCACGCTGATCATATCCTGAAAACATTTAATTCCGGCGAATAGTTGACAAAAGCTTGTTGTTTTGCTGATTGATAACTATGTATGGCACCGTCTTTTGTGATGCCTGTTCAAAGGTAAAAAAGCCTGTTTTTTTTCACCGGTGTCTGTTAAAACAAATAATTTTGGATTATTAGTAGATAGATTTCTCTCCGCGGGCCGGCGTAGAGAAATCATAATTTAGTTTTTCGGATAGTAGGGTTTATGAATAAAATTTTACGTAAACAATCTTCCTTATTTTTCCCGGTTCATATTTTATTATTAAACACTCTGAATGACAATGATTTAAAAATCTTTGTTGAAAATATTTCCTCAGGCAGAAAAATTTTTTTTGACAAATATTAATTTAATGTTAAGAAATAATCATTTTATTGTTATCTTTGCAAAGATAAATTTTTAAAAGCGGAGGGAAAAATGAAAAAATATTTGTTGAATTTGATTTTAGTATTCATTCTGCCTGTATTTGTGTTGGCGCAAAGCATTGTTGAAAAAGATGGTTTATACTATGCTGATGGTAAATTGTTCACCGGTATTTATAAGGAATTTCATGATAATGGCATAATTAAAACCGAGCTTTCGATTGTTAACGGGTTGAAAGACGGAATGTCATTTATTTACTTTGAAAATGGTCAGAAAAAAGAGCAATGGTCATACAAGGCTGGTAAAAAAGACGGAACATGGCTGACATGGGATGTTAATGGAACGCTTACTGCCGAAGCTAATTTCAGGGATGGACAAAAACACGGACACTGGTATGTTTGGGATAGCAATGGTAACAAACGCTATGATATTTACTACGAAGAAGGCCAGAAACGTGGCGATTGGTTCATGTGGGATGAAAATGGCAATTTGGCTATGCATAAAAACTATGAGGAAGAATAATTCAATGTTTCTTCAAAAAAAATCCCCTGATTGAAACGAATCAGGGGATTTTTTTATCGGAAAATCAGAAAATATTATAGGTAAAACGCAAACTGAATTTTGTACCGGGGCTTAAACGTGTATAAAACTGATCAGCGGCTTCGTAAGATTTGAAAACAGTTTCAATGTTCTGATTGAGAATGTTTTCGATTTTTAATCCGATGCTCATCCGGTTATCTCTGCCAAATCCTTTTGAAGCATTAAAATTCAGGCTGTGAAAAGGTACAGTATAAATATCAGGGCGGTCAACAATGCCAACAATAAGCAGTGTTTCTCCCTGCATGTTATAGTAAAGTCCGGCTTCGAGTCCCCTGCCAAATCCTTTTTCACTACCATTAAAAGCTAATCCAGCATTTAGCAGGTAAGGCGCTTGCCCGGACATATCTCTGTACCTGTCAATTTTCTGTCCCAGACGGGCATTGGCTATACGTGACTGATATTCCGTCGGGCTCAGCTCAATCTTGGATTGTGTATAGGTGAAATTGGTATTGAAAGAGAAATTCGAAAGGGATTCGCTGATAAAATTAAGGTTTTTCCTGATTTCCAGTTCTCCGCCCAAAACCTCACCATCACCGACATTTCGTGGCTGGAATGCTCCTACAAGCGTTGCGTATTGAACCAGCTCAATCGGATGATTGAACTTTTTGAAGAATAAGCTGAATGAAAGTGTTTGCCCTTCCGGCTGAATGGTTTCCCAGCGCAGGTCAATATTGTAAATGCCGGTACTCACCAGATTTCCGTTCCAATACTCAATTCCCTGAACATCATCGGCATCCCTGAACAATCCGCCAATAAAAGTATGGCCGGAAATCGGGTCGAAAATCTCGGCATAGGATAATTCTTTAAAAGAAGGACGCGCGATAGTTTTTGTAAAAGAAAAACGCAGATTTTGATTTTCCCTCAGGTTGTAAACCAGATTCAATGATGGCAAAAGGTCAGTTTTACTGAGCACTTCGGTTTTGTCCAGTATATTAGTTCCCAGTTGATCCTGACCAGTGTAAAACTGTTTGTAAACTTCCATGCGAAGACCGATGATTGATCTTAATTGTTCGAACGGCCTGATGTCGAAGGAAATAAAACCGGCCGTCATGTGAGTGGAGGAGTTGAATTTATTTGGATTGACAGGAACAAAACGAGCTTCATAGGTAGTACCGCTACCAATTTCCCCATCTCTGGGCCAAAGGTTTTCCGGATAAAACAACTCATCAGGATTGCCGGTCAAGGGAAAGGGTGGACGGATGTTCAGGGCAAAGCTTCTGATGATATAATCTCTCTCTTTGAAAGAAGCAGCAGCTCCAAAAAGTATTTCCGATTTATTTCCTAAAAAGTTAAAATCCCTTGAAAACGCAAACTTTCCTGTATAATTATTTTCAGAAAGATCACGCCAGATGCGCTCCGGGAAACCACTTTCGGTGCCGATAACGAGTTTGTTCTCTTCGGTAATTACATATCTTGTAAAACGAATGTCAGGATCATAGATGGTTGATTTAGTGGGAGATAATTTCCATTCCAGATTCCATTTGCCTGGTAAAAGGTGTTTTCCGTTGAGAAGAATGTTGGAAAGACTGCGCTGACTGTATTCAAGATTGTGTTGATATCCCCTGAACTCTGTACCCTGATTGGCCTTTTCATAATCGAAAATGCCTGCTTTGGAGACACCATCCTGCAGATGAAGCACATTAAATTTTATTTTGGTTTTAGTCGTTTTCATTGCCAGGCCAAAAAGACCACTAATCATCACGTGCTGCTCGCCGTAATCTCCGGTCTGAAATTCTCGTTGTTCCATTTCGTTTACCGAAATATCGCTAAAAAGCCCATACCTTCCAAACACCGCATTTTGATAGAAGTCAGTTTCGTTTGAATAGGAAAGAGCGGCAAGGTATCCAAGGCTGATCTTGGGAAAATTCAACTGATTACCGGTTGATGCACTAAAGCCAAAATCCATAAAACTTTGTTTTTCGATTGCCCCCAGAACAGGATTGAAGTTGTTCAAAATTTCACGATATCTTTCACCTGCGGGGCCGTCGGGATTTGCTATAGCTTCGCTAAAAAAAGGTATGTTATCGGTTGCAGGAATAGCTCTGGAACCATCGTCAAATCCCAGCCAGTCGGTTTTGCCGCCTTCATAGGTAAGATAGGCGGGGTTAAAGTGCATGGATGGGATTAATCCAAGATTAGCTGAAACAGACAGTTTTTTTTCTTCAGGGAAATCTTTGGTGGTAATATCTATAATTCCTCCGGTAAAATCACCGGGCAAATCTGCCGTGAAGGATTTACTTACTATGATGTTGTCAATTACCAATGAAGGGAAAATATCTAATTGCAGTGCATTTCTGTCCGGGTCAAGTCCGGGAATCTCCATGCCATTCAGTGTGGTTTTTGTATAACGGTCACCCAGGCCACGAACGAATACATATTTTCCACCCTGAAGTGAAATTCCCGGTACACGTTTGAGGGATGAGGCAGCATCAGAATCGCCTATTTTACGAAGATGAGCAGCAGATATGCCATCTGCAAGATTTGCCGATTTCATTTTCATGGCCAGCATGGATGCTTCTGTGTTCCTGAGAGCTTCAGCGGTTATCTCCACACCCTGAATTTCTATTTGGGCTTCTTTCAATCTGAGGTTGTCCAAAATGATGGTTTTTCCGCTTTCAACCTTTAACCCGGTAATTTTAAGTGTTTCATAAGAAATAAAGGAAACGGAGACGTCATAAATGCCTGGTGAAATGGATATGCTGAATTTACCGTCAAAATCTGATATTGATCCGATTGAGGTTCCTTCAACAAAAACTGTTACCCCTGGCAGGGTTTCTGCTGTTTGATCGTCATAAACAATACCTCTGATAAAACCATTTTGTGCCATCATAATCATCGGCAGGATGATAAGTATTTTTATCAGAGCTGCTGTTCTTAAGATCTTCATTTTATTTGTTTTATTGTTAGCCATTAATATTAATAAAGCCCGCAGGAAATATTTCCCTGCGAGCTTCATCCTGATATTTTCTGTAACTGCTATATAATTACTTGCTGATCTGTCCTGAAACACTTGACCATGTCCAGTTTTGGAATTTACTGAGGTCAGCACCAACGGTGTTTTCTCCTAATCCGACATTGGTGGTAAAAGCATCAGACCCACCCTTGAAAAAGTCCGTAACGGCAAAACCGTCAGGAATAGTAGCCTGCAGGTTTTCGAATACGCAGGTATATACGGTAGGAATCTGGTCAAAATCCTGACCTTCTTTCAGATCGCGGAAATAAACTTTGGACATATCCAGGTTTGAATTGTCATCATTGTCAACAAGACCGTCGGCATCAAGGGCATACACCGAGCCATTCATAATGGTATGTTTAGCAACCATTTCACCTTCAGGTCCGTCGAGTTCGAAACATTCATCTCCGGGATTTATAACCACGAAATTATCCAGTGTTCCTCCCCACGACTGGTCAGTGTCGATAGCATCATCACCGGAATTCCATACAATTGCATGATGAACGTTTACTGTTCCGCCAAACCATTCGATGCCGTCATCCTGATTGGCAATAACTTCAACATATTCTATTACTGTTTCTGAACCTACACCACCAAGAGTCAACCCGTTAATTTCGTTACCTTCACCAATATTTGCTCCGCCATGGCGAATGGAAACGTAGCGAATAACTCCTGAGTTATCAGCAGCATTATCGCCTCCGTAAAGTCCGTTTTGATCTGATGGCGGAATACCTTCAATCTGAACAGAAGCGGCATCGGCTGAAATCGGGGCATTTCCCAGAATAATTAAACCACCCCAGAGACCGTTAAGGTCAGGATCAAGATTGGGGCTAACAATTTCTCCGGGCATAATTTCGTCAGCAATTGATGTAAAAATAATAGGTGCTTCAGCAGTACCTTCAGCCATTAGTTGTGCACCTCTGGCAATTAATAAAGCGGAAGCATTGGCACCAGTACCTGCTTCACCTTTAACCACCACGCCGGGTTGTATGGTGAGGGTGGTGCCTGCGGTAACTGCTACACGCGTTTTCAGAACATATACTTTTCCTGTTTCCCAGGTGGTATTTTCAGTAATATTGGCATTAATTTCAAAAGTAGTTTGTTCACCTACCACGGTTAAAACGCTGGTGGCATCGTCACTTTGGTTTTGTAAATCCGAAATAGTTACTAAAACTGAACCTGCTCCGGGTTGTTCACCAGCGGTGAAAGTTACCACAACATTTCCACTGGTTGCGCCATTAACTCCGTCTGTTTTTATTACTGCAGTTCCATTTGCAGCGGTTACTGCAGAAGATTTAAATCCTGCCGGAGCTACAAAATCAAAGGTCAGATCAAGCGATTCTCCGGTAACAATTTCCTGACTCTCTGGTGCTGTTACTGTTGGTGCTGCCAGTACAGGATCATCATCATCGTCATCATCACATGATATAATGGTTGCACCTACTAACAATGACATCATGAGCATTGCGATCATTTTCAAACTGAACTTTTTCATCATTTTTGATTTTAAATTATTGTTTTTTAATTATTTAGAATATAAATTTTTCAAAAAAATGGTGTTGCAAAAGTCCGATTATGATTTTTAATCCTCGTTAAGAAAGTGTTAAATAATAATTAAACTTAGTTTAATGGATTCTTATAAACAGTAGATAATCAGTTTAATAACATACAAAATAGGTGATTTTAATGATTTTCCTCCGATTATTTTCAAGATGTTATTGATCTTATGATAAACGAGACAAAACCGGGAATAAAAAAACCGACATTTTGTAAGAAATGTCGGTTAACCCTGATTATGTGAATTATTCGGTGAATGAAACCGGATATTAATTTCGGTTTTTCTTTTGCCGCCGCCAGCGTCTGATTCGTGTAATTATATCGTAGGTGATGCGTGCTGTATTGATTGCTATTGCAGGGTTTTGGATAATGTTTTTGATAATATCGTTTTTCAGATCTAAGTCCTGTACGTTGTTGCGCAGTTGTCTGAAATCTTTTTTGATTTGTTGTTCTTTCATTTTTATCTCTGATCTGAGATAAAGCTTACGAAAGCGTAAATCTTCAAGGTTATTAATCTTTATCTTCTTCATCGTTGGAAGGTTTTGTATGGTTGTCCATAAGTTCTTCTTCTTCACTGAAAATTGAATAAATGCCTTTAATAAAGGTGTTGAGGAAGAGTTGTTTTTTAAAGATAATGATTAAAATGCTGATAACAAGGTAAAAGGCAGCCACAATGAGATATCCGGTAAGTGTACTGCCTGTTTGTGTCCGCCACAATTCAACAAATGCAAAGGATAAAAAAAGCAGAAAAGCAAACATAAGTAAAACTACTATAATAATTACTGCTACCTTGGCAATAAATTTTGCACTGCGGTCAAGCAACATCAGCGAGTAGAGTTCTGTTTTAAGATCCAGGTACTGTGTGATGTTTTTGAAGGTCTTATTCAGGTTTTCGCCGAGTTTTTTTTTATCCATCAACTTAAATTTTAAAATATCCGATTAGCCTGAACTAACGTTTGTTGTTTTCAGTGTTTATTTTCCGGAATTTTCGGAGCAGTTCGTTTTCTTAGTGATCAGGCTGGTTTTTCTTTTTTATTCATTTTTTCTTTAATATCATCCACTTTTTCTTTTACGCTATCTATAGATTCGTTGAAATATTCCTTCATTTCATCCATTTTTTCGTAAAATTCGTCTTTAAGGTCTTCCGCTTTTTTGGTAATTTTTTTCCTGGTGATTTCCCCTTTATCAGGTGCATACAAAATTCCAAGTGCGGCTCCGATTGCTGCGCCACTAATTAATCCGATAAGAAAGCTACTTGTTGATTTCATGTGAATATAATTTTAATTGTTAGTTTGGCAAATATACTCAAAAAAGCTGATAAATTAAGGAAAATGATCTTTAAAAGGTGTTAAATTAAATATTTCGGGTAAGCCGTTGCACGATCTTAAACTGGCTAAAAAATTCTTTTGCGATAATGCGGAGCACGGTGTAAAAGGGGATAGCAAGAACCATTCCGGTAATACCGGCGAGGCTGCCTGCAATGAGTATGACCAGATAAATTTCCACTGGATGTGCTTTCACGCTATTGGAATAAATGAGTGGCTGTAAAACAAGATTATCGATCAGATTAGCACCTGCAAAAACGCCAATGACAATGAGCACGGTTGAGATAATTTCCTGGTAAAGGCCAAAGCTAAGCATTGTGGAAACGGCCAGCAAAGAGCCGACAACTGCGCCTATAATCGGCCCGAGGTAGGGAATGATGTTCATAAGTCCGCCAAAAAAACCTATTAGTAGTGCATTCTGGACGCCAAAAACTGAAAGCCCGATGGAAATCAAAGTCATCATGGTGCTTACCTCAATGGCAATGCCTATAAAATAACGACTTAGCAGATGTTTGGTCTGGATCAGGATGTTTTGTATTTCCTGCTGATGATTTACCGGAGTGAGTGCATCGATGATATTATCGATCAGATGATTGTCCTTGATGAAAAAGAAAGTGAGAAAAACAATCGAAAATACAGCAATAGAAATCGAGCCGGTAATATCGATTATTGATGAAAATGTATTCGAAAATGAGGCAAAACTAACCAGTGAGTTTACCTGATTTTGAAGTATCTGACGAATGTTTTCATGTTCTTGAAGCAAACTGTATTTTTTTAGAAATAATTCCAGATTCATTATAGGTTTTTCGAGTGACTGGCTCAAAGAGTTAAAATCGATGTTGGAAATTACAGTTGCCTGCTTGGCAATGAGCGGAACAAACATAGACATGAAAAGCAGGACAATTACAATCATTATCAATATGGTCAGTGTTGCGCTGAGTGCGGAAGGGAGTCTGAATTTTCCAATTCTGACTGAATTGAACATTTTTATAAGAGGTCGGCCAATCAGCGACAAGATGGCAGAGAATATGAAATAAAATACAATATCAGAAAACCTCCAGACTAAAAGGGCGGCAATAAGCCCAAATATTATGCCAAGTACTATTTTCAGAGTTTTACTCACGGAATCATTATTTTTAGGTTGAACAAATCTTAAACAAATATAGCTAAAAACGGGAAAAATGAAATTTTAGCTAAAACAAAAAATTTATTGTAAGCCGATAGGTAAAATTATCTGCTGTTTTTGGCAAATGATAATAGCCGTATCTGTAAAAAACACCCAGACCAAGATTATAAAATCCCTGAAAACTCAGCAGGTTGTTAAGCATTATTCCCGATTCGCAATAAATCTGCTTCATTATTTTGAATTCGATGTTTTTATGAAGTTCTGGTTGCTTAAGCGAACCTGTCCCAAAGTTGGAAGTAATGCAGATTTCGGGTTCGAAGCCTTTGGTTCTGAAAAGAAGTGAGCCGAAATTGTGCGTGTAAAAAGCATACAAATAGCGATCAGCTAAAAATTCATTCATTCGCATGGTAACAAAGGCGTCAGGTGCATAAATCGAAAACGGGGCATAGGCTCCTCTTCCATTGTAAAGACCTGAAATAGGAACAGGTTGATCAACATAGCCGGCCATCAGATGAAGTGTCGATTGACCGAAAAATTTGATATAATGGCTGGCATTGATTTTTACATCAAATTTATTGTAGGAAAATTCTCCGCCGGCAAAGTTGTCAAAACCTCGTGTGTATTGCAGATAAACGATCGGGAAATTGGTTCCCAGCGAAATTCTTGAGTCGGGGGTTTCGATGAATTGTTCCCTGTATGCAAACCTGATACTTGTTGTTAATTCAGTAAAATTGAATCCGGTAATTAATTGGTTGGTTCCTTCATCATTGGCGAACTGATACAGTTCGGGAGGAAGTTTTGTTCCGGTTTTTAATTTTGCATTAAGCGTGGTATAGCCCAATGGTCTCCAGTTCAAAGAAACCTGCATTTGTCTGGTCTGGTCCATTTGTCTGATAAAAAAATCGCGGAAATTAGCCGGATTGATTATGGAGATTTTATCGTCAGGGAACTCAACCCCTCCGGTTTCGGTAGCAAAGTCATTATATCCGATACTGAGCTTCAGATCATTGTACCTGTTGAACAAAATCCCTGCTTCAACACCGTATTTTACTTTTTTATCCCCAAAACCATATCCAAAGAACCCGCCTATCCCGACTACCCTTGAAAATTTTTGATTGGTTTTAAGCCCAAGTCCGAGATATAATTTTTCGTAATCATTGTATTTCAGAATATTGGACAGGTCAACATCCAAAGCCCCGACAGGAAGTCTTCCCCGGATCAGCGATTTAAAATTATTGGCAAACCGGTCGAACTGAAGTTCACGGCCTATACTGTCGATAAATGTATAGGTACGTTTTTCACGATCAGACAAAGAATCAATGCGATAAAATGTCCAGAAATCCTCATTTCGTTCAGTCGCATCCGGATCAATTTCAATGGAAATCTGATCGAATTGTTTTCGTACTAAGTCGGGGTTGAGTGTAATATTGCTAAGGTAACTTTTGCTGCTTCCCAGCGGCGAAAATTCATTAATCCTGATATTATTGAAGAAAATATCGGTGTTCAACTGAATGGGAAACCACTGTTTATCATCCACCAGCTCATACATTTGCCGGATTTTTATGCTTAATGAATTTTCCTGACGTGCCGGTTCGGCAGTTACATTCTGAATAGCCCAACCATTGGAATTTATCCAAAAAACACCTGTCAGCCCGTCGAAATTGGTATTAACCCGGGGTTTGAAAGAAATAATAAAAACTGTGTCCTTACTTGCTGTAAAAGTAGTGTCTTCGATGATGTAGGAATATCGGTCAGGACTTCCTTTTGAAATGGGGCTGATATAATTTTTATCGCTGATCTGTATCATTTCCCTGTAGAAGGAGGTGGATTGCAATTGCGAACTAAGAAACAGAAGTAGTGGGTCCTGAAAACCCGAAATGCGGGTTGCAAGTATTTTTTCATGGTTTCGGTCGGGCGCAAGGAATTTACGTTCAGCAACAGTTTCCATAATAAACAACTCCTTGTCGTTCAAAAACCTGCGCAATCGCATAACACCGGAATCACTTGCTGAAGAGGGAATCCTGGTGGTATCAACAGTAAAAATCATTTTGTCATAAGAAGTATAGGAAAATGAACGGAGTTTTTCGGGGTCATTTTTGTCTTTGTTGCTGATTACATTGCGAATAATTCTGAGGGCAGGATTTTCGCCGGCTATGATTACAACTTCCTTTAATTCCACTGCTGATTTTTGCAAAAAAATGGTCATAAACGAAGTATCATTTTTTACAGGGAAAAGTAATTGTTGATAACCAACATAAGAAAAGTGAAGTGTTTTGACTGGGTTTACGGAGGTAACAGAAAATTTTCCGTCAATATCAGTGGCTGTTCCGGTGTGGTTTTCATCTGTAACAATGTTTACAAAAGCAAGAGGCTGTAGGGTATAGGCATCCAATACCCTCCCCTCATAATAATAAGGTTGTGATTGACTTTTTTTTGCTGTCAACACCAAAAGTATAAGCAAAAAACCATATAATGAACAGATTTTCTTCATGTTATCACCCTGGATTTAAAAAGATGAGAGTAAATTCTGCCACAACAAAAGGGGCAGGGGTTCAGCTTTTCAGCTTTTCGTTGTTTTGGTGTCTGACTGCATCACGAAGGGTTTTCTTTTCCAGATTTTTATTCAGCGCCTCGGTGAGGTCAACACCGGTTTGGTTAGCCAGGCAGATTAATACAAACAATACATCGGCAAATTCATCAGCGAGATCGTATTCTTTATCCTGTGGTTTAAACGACTGTTCACCATATTTACGGGCAATGATACGGGCTACTTCTCCTACTTCCTCGGTGAGTATGGCCATGTTGGTCAATTCGTTGAAGTATCTCACACCGGTTGAATTTATCCATTTATCTATTTTTTCCTGCGCCTGCTTAATGGTCATAATGATAAGTATTAATCGTTTTTTTTCAATTTTGAAATGGTAAAAGTAGAAAAAGAAAAAGTTTCGGTAGCTTTCAGTAAATGCGATTCTAAAACCAGTTATTTGCTCAGATTATGGAACATAATGTACGGGTGAGGCTGCGATTTAATGGCAAAACGGATTGATATTCAACCGAATGATGAACGTTTTCAATGGAAAAAGCTTAACGTCCGGTTACGTGTTTTTAGGTACTTTTGCCTCAATAAATTTTTAAATAAGAATGATTAAAATAGATGATGATCTTTTGGATCAGATTTCTGCCAAGGCAAAATCAGTTAAACGACTTCGGATGAACTACAATTTTCATCAGGACTATGACGATCCAATCAATCGTATGGTAAATGCAATGGAACCCGGTACATATCTTCAGCCACATAAGCATGAAAATCCTGACAGGTTCGAAGTTTTTCTGGTTTTGCGCGGAAGGTTTGCTGTGATCACCTTTGATGAGCAGGGAAATATCAAAGATCATTTCATTTTGGATGCACGTGACGGAAAATATGGAGTCGAAATACCGGAAAAAACCTATCATACCCTGCTTTCGCTTGAGAGCGGATCGGTAGCCTATGAAATTAAAGCCGGGCCCTATTCTCCTCTTACCGCCAAAAATTTTGCTCCATGGGCACCCGCCGAAGGCAATCCGGCTGTAGAAACTTACATGAAGTCTTTGCTTAAGCTAATTGGTGAATAAAATATTTTTACTAAAACCGGAATTAAAATGACTGTTCAGAAGCCATCTATACCCAAAGGAACAAGAGACTTTTCACCTGCCGAAATGGTGCGGCGCAATTATATTTTTGATACTATCCGGGATGTGTTTCAACGCTATGGATACCTCCCCATCGAAACACCTGCAATGGAAAATCTGACCACCCTGCTCGGGAAATACGGCGAAGAGGGCGATAAACTATTATTCAGAATTCTCAATTCAGGGGATTATCTTGGTAATGTTACCAAGGATGAACTACAACAAATAGATGCTTTTGCTTTGTCCTCTAAAATTACTGAAAAGGGTTTGCGCTATGACCTCACCGTTCCTTTTGCCCGATATGTGGTACAATATCGTAATGATTTGACATTTCCCTTTAAACGATATCAGATTCAACCTGTCTGGCGGGCCGATCGCCCGCAAAAGGGACGTTACCGGGAATTTTTTCAGTGTGATGTGGATGTTATTGGAAGTGATTCATTGCTGAATGAGGCTGAATTGATTCAAATGATTTCAGATGTATTTGAACATCTGGATATAAGAATATCCATTAAGCTGAATAACAGAAAAATACTGGCTGGTATTGCCGGATTAATTGGCCAGGCAACCAGGCTGACCGATATTACAGTAGCCATTGATAAGCTGGAAAAGATTGGTCTGGAAAAAGTAAATGAAGAGCTGGCTGCAAAAGGTATTTCTCAAATGGCAATTGATAAATTACAACCTTTTTTGTTGCTCGAAGGCAGCTCGTCGGATAAACTGGCCAGTTTATCGGTTTCACTGAAAAACAGCGAAATTGGTCAGAAAGGTATAGAGGAAATGAAAACCATTCTCCGGCTTGCTCATGACCTTATTCCTGAAACTGATGTTGAACTTGATCTTACCCTTGCACGCGGACTGAATTATTACACTGGTGCCATAATCGAAGTAAAAGCAAGGGATGTGGCAATGGGAAGTATTTGCGGAGGCGGTCGCTATGATGACCTTACAGGTATTTTCGGGATGCCGGGTATTTCAGGTGTGGGTATCTCCTTTGGTGCTGACCGTATTTATGATGTGATGTCTGAACTAAATTTGTTCCCTTCAGCCAATCCGGCTTCATCGCAGGTAATGCTTGTAAATTTCGGGGAAGAAGAACAGTCGTTTTGTCTGAAAACCATCCAACAGATGAGAAAAGCCGGAATCAACGCTGAATACTATCCTGATCCGGTGAAGATGAAAAAGCAAATGGCTTATGCTGATAAAAATAAAATTCCATTTGTTGTTTTGATCGGACAAGAGGAAGTTGCCAGTCAGATGCTGTCGGTAAAAAATATGACAACCGGACAGCAGTCAAAAGTTTCTCTGAAGGATTTCATTTCGGAATTATTGCATAAAAGCTAATCAGCTGACCCTTCATATCATTTTGGAAATTGTTGGCTTTTTCAAATGAGAAAAGCAAAGAAGTATTTACTTTTTCCTGTTTTTATTTCTTCCGTGAATTAAATAACACAAAATCCACAAATCCTGCAAAGTTGTGTACTTTTGCAGCCTTATTTAACACATTTTTTAACCCGATAATATTGTTTTAGAATATGCTGACAAATAATTTTGCCCAAAGGCACAATGGCATTGCTGACAGAGAAATGCCCGAAATGTTGAAAATGATTGGTGCTGAAAGTCTCGATAAATTGATAGATGAAACAGTCCCACAAAAAATCAGAATGAAAAAACCGTTAAATCTTCCCGATGGAATTAACGAGTATGAATACCTGACCCATGTTAAATCACTTGCTTCAAAAAACCGTTTGTTTCGTACCTATATCGGGATGGGATATTACAATACCATTTTGCCGGGGGTAATTCAGCGCAATATTCTTGAAAATCCGGGATGGTACACTTCCTACACGCCTTACCAGGCTGAAATTTCCCAAGGCCGGCTTGAAGCCCTGCTCAATTTTCAGACAATGATTGCCGACCTGACCGGGCTGCCCATTGCCAACGCATCGCTTCTCGACGAAGGCACTGCTGCTGCTGAGGCCATGATTATGGCTTTCAACTCGCGCTCACGTGAAGCGGTTAAAGCTGGTGCTAATAAATTCTTTGTTTCTGACCGTCTTTTCCCTCAGACTATTGAAGTAGTCAAAACAAGAGCTCTCCCACTCAATATTGAGCTGGTTTTTGGAAATCACAATAATTTTGTTTTCAATCCTTCAGTATTTGGTGCTATAGTTCAATATCCTGATGAACTGGGTGAAATTCACGATTTTTCCGAATTTACCAACAAGGCTCATGCTGCCGGCACTTACGTTGCTGTAGCCGCTGATTTGCTTAGTCTTGCCTTACTCACTCCTCCCGGGGAGTGGGGTGCTGATATCGCACTTGGTTCAAGTCAGCGTTTTGGCGTACCTATGGGTTTTGGTGGGCCTCATGCTGCATATTTTGCTACATCAGAAGTTTTTAAACGTAACCTCCCGGGCAGAATTATTGGTGTTTCGATAGATGCCAATGGTGATCTCGCTTTGCGAATGGCTTTGCAAACCCGTGAGCAACATATCAAGCGCGAACGTGCCACTTCGAATATTTGCACCGCTCAGGCTTTACTGGCAACAATGGCCGGAATGTACGGCGTTTATCATGGCCCTGAGGGGATTTGTAATATTGCAGCAGATGTTCACCATCTGGCAGTTACTCTTGCTGAAGGTCTTGAAAAATCAGGCTATACTCAAAACAATAAATACTTTTTCGACACATTGAATATTACCCTACCTGAGGGAATAAATATAGAAACAATCCGTACCCTTGCTCTCTCACAGGAAATAAACTTCAGGTATTTTGAGCATTCGATTGGTATCAGTCTGGACGAAACAACCAGCATTGCAGATGTCAACCAGATTATTGGAATCTTTGCCAAAGCAGCCGGAAAAAACTTCGATGGTATTTCGACGATTTCTCAATTGAAATTACCTGATTCTCTTACCCGTAAATCACCTTTTATGACCGATCCGGTTTTCAACAGATATCATTCCGAAACGGAAATGATGCGTTATATAAAAATGCTTGAAAACAGAGATCTTGCGCTTAACCGGACCATGATACCATTAGGTTCATGCACAATGAAACTGAATGCTGCTGCCGAAATGTTTTCGCTGTCCTGGCCGGAATTTGCCAACCTTCATCCTTTTGTTCCCAAAGATCAGGCTGCCGGCTTTTTTGAACTTATTGAAAATCTTGAAAAATCCCTTTGCGAAATTACCGGTTTTTCAGCTATCTCATTTCAACCAAATTCTGGTGCTTCAGGCGAATACACCGGATTACTTGTCATTCGACATTATTTAAAAAGTATAGGGCAATCACACCGCAATATCTGCCTGATTCCTTCTTCTGCTCATGGCACCAATCCTGCAAGCGCTGTTATGGCTGGTTTGCAGGTAGTTGTAATTAAATCAGATCAGGATGGGAACATTGACCTTTCCGATTTGCGCGAAAAAGCTGAGAAATACAAAGATAATCTGGCTGCACTTATGATTACCTATCCTTCCACACACGGGATTTTTGAAGAGGATGTTATGGACATCATCAGGGAAATTCACAGTCATGGTGGACAGGTTTACATGGATGGTGCAAATATGAATGCACAGGTAGGTCTTACCAATCCTGCCATCATTGGTGCGGATGTTTGTCATCTCAACCTTCATAAAACGTTTGCTATTCCTCATGGTGGCGGAGGTCCGGGAGTAGGACCTATCGGTGTTGCCAGTCACCTTGTTCCGTTTCTTCCATCGCATAAATTAGTGAAAACCGGTAGTGACAATGGTATTACGGCAGTTTCATCAGCTCCTTTTGGTAGTGCTTTAATACTTCCGATTTCTTATGGATACATCAAATTGCTTGGTGGAAATGGACTGACACTGGCTACAAAAATGGCCATTCTCACCGCCAATTATCTGAAAAATGCATTACAGAATCATTATAAAATTTTGTACACAGGCAAAAACGGTCGTGTAGGTCATGAAATGATTATTGATTGTAATGAATTCAATAAAACAGCTGGTGTTGCTGTTATTGATATTGCCAAGCGCCTTATGGATTATGGATTTCATGCACCTACAGTTGCTTTTCCGGTTCATGGAACATTAATGGTGGAACCTACCGAGAGCGAGCCGCTCAATGAACTGAAACGTTTTGTCAATGCGATGATAAACATTCGCTGTGAGATTGATGAGATTGTTCAGGGTAAGGCAGATGCAAAAAATAATGTTTTAAAAAATGCTCCGCATACTGTCTGCATGATAACCTCGGATGAATGGGATAAACCATACGCAAGGTCCAAGGCAGCATTTCCGGTCAATTGCAGCAAAGCAGATAAATACTGGCCTCCTGTTACCAGAATTGATGATGCCTATGGTGATCGCAACCTGATGTGCACCTGTCAGGCTTTTCAATCAATCGAAAGTTAATATTAATCCTTTAAAAGCAGATTGAGCTGTAATTTAATAATAATGATGAATGTGTAAGATTCTTCACCTGGAAACTGCTACCCAGCGTTGTTCTGTTGCCTTGAGCGAAGGGGAAAATATA
>ERZ795053.3644-NODE-3644-length-17341-cov-9.542346_pt1 | contig 17341 bp, 15 predicted proteins | sample MGYA00375137_ERZ795053 | MGnify/ENA primary metagenome ERZ795053 (study PRJEB30182, sample SAMN05720284) | activated sludge metagenome | isolation source: Anaerobic digester | place: Hong Kong | collected 2014-12-17 ...
GTTCGGATCAAACAGGTATTGATCAGGTTCTTCGTTCGGGGGCAGGGACCGGTCTAGTTTTCCATCGCTTTCTTTTCCGGAGCCTTGCAGGTAGAAGGAGGTAGTGACCGCCCGTTGCAGCGGCCATTCGTTTTCCGCCCGCCATTTATTTTCTCCCATCACAAAGATACTGACTGGTGGCATGTGACTTTTATCGGTTTTATCTCGCAGTATCTCATCGAACCAGTCAAGCAGCTCTTCGTCATAGTCCAGGCCGGCATTGGTAGCAAATTCAACCTCGCCAAAACGGGTTTTCCGGCTATTCAGCGATGTATGATTCCAGGGACCCAGGATCAGCCTGGTATCTTGCCGGGCTTCGATGGTGGCCGTCTCTTCCTTCATCTTATGAAAAGCCCTGGAGGCTCCTTCCGGGCCATAAGCTGCGTCGTACCAGCCACTCAACAGTAAGGCAGGGTTCCGGATTTTCTTAAAACCCTGCTCCACATTGAGAAAATCCCACCAGGCGCTTGAGTCCGGGTGCGTAAGCCACTGATAATATTCCGGAGCATATTGCTTCAATAAAGGCATTTCGGTCATCGGCCGGTAGTCGTACCAGGGCTGACGGTCAGAAGCCTCCCATGCTTCAGTTGCCCGGCTTGCATCCCAGATACCGGTAGGATCCTGGGCACGTTTCATTTTGTCCGGCAGGATGTAGGGCATAAACCAGTCAATCCATGCGTGTGAAAATGCCCCTCCATAATACATAAAATGGTGGCTTCCAATAGGAGTCAACTCAGGTGCGGCAGCTTCGAGATGGGGAGGAGACTGGGACATGGCCAGCCATTGTACAATACCCGGATAGGATCCGCCATAGGTGCCCACGCGACCGTTGGACTGCGGATGCAGCGCCACCCATTCGATGACATCGTAGCCATCTAGCTTTTCATTTCGATATGCTTCAAACTCGCCTTCACTCCGGTATCTTCCCCGGACATCCACCATGAATACCAGGTAGCCCCGTCTGGCGGCCTTGATCGGAATCTGGGCATAGGTATCGTAATTGTCCACACCATATGGTGTCCGGTATACAATGGTGGGATATTTTCCGGGCTCTTCCGGCCGATAGACAATCGCGCCTAATTCAACACCATCCCGCATAGGTATTTTAACTTCTTCCCGGATGATATTAAGGAGATGCTGCGCTGACAGCGGGAATGAAATGGTAAATCCGCTTAGCAGAAAGAGCATCCTGATCACCAAAATTCTCATGGTCGTGCGGTTATAACGCTTATTCAATTGTGGCATTGGTAAAACAATTTTCGTAGAATTTCCGGGCTTTATTCAGGTCTTTCAGGATCAGTTCTTTCTCCTCCATTGTCCGGAAAGCATCAAAGGATGAAACGATTTTTTCAATGCGACCAATCCACTCCAGGAAGAATACGGCAGAAGAACGGGACATCAGTTTCTTGCCGGATGAAGTTATATAAATTGGGCTTGTCGTGGCATAAGGATAATAATCCGGGATATCGGGATTTGCTTCATCATTAAAGGCTCTAAGGACCATCCATCCGGGGCCATCCACTTCAATTTGTCCGGTAAAATCAGCGGTATTCCGGTCTTCTTTGAAGGCATATTCATGGATGACCCGTCCATTCCAGACGACCTCCAGGTGATCTACCGGGACCGCACTCCGAAGGAATGCCCGAAATTGCAGATTCGTTTTCTGACCGTTTATTTCGATGGTATCGCCCGGGTTTGATCCATTTACAGTCAACCCGAGCAAGGCACCGTTAGTAACAAAGCTTTTTCCGCGTTTGACCTGTTCGATCATATGATCGCTGGTGAATGTGCCATTTTGCTCGACGTAAACCCGGTTCAGACCTACGGGACCACGCAGACTGGCATAATTGGCCATGGCATCCGTGCCGGCGCCCGCCGGGATACGCAGTCCACAGTTCAGCAACATGTACCACACAGCTGCCGATGCCTTGTGGTGAGCAAATCCGACCACCTCGTAATAATCCACATTGCCCAATGCTGCATCGACGGGAAGGGCATTGGTCAGTGTTTCAGATTGCTTGGGGAAGAGCTGAAAATCGTAAAAGGGATGTACATACCCAACAAGCCCATTTTGACGGTGCACCTCATCGGCGATATAACTGTTGTGCGGGAAGATGCTGGCTACCGCCGTGTATGGATAACCGACGTAATCCGGGACCAGGTAATGCTCAGTCAGATTGAGGAGCCCAAGGTGTCCCCAGAAACTGGTGTGGTATTCCTGGCCCTGGAGAATCATGATATCCTTTTCTATTTTGCTTCCTTCCGGTGGGGTATAATAATCCAGATCCGGGATGCGCTGTTCCTTGTTGACAATCAGGTTGTAGATGAAATCTACGTTTTCCGCTCGTGCTTGTTCACGGAGGATGGCCGTTGTGTTGCGGTAGTTTCCGGTGTAATTCATGTGTACATGCAGGTCTCCGGACCACCAACGGCCAAATGACGCCGGTATTTCCCACCGGCTGAGCGGAATCGTGATCGTATCCGGAAGTCCCTCATTTTCGGCAATTTGCCGTGTTGCTATTTGATAATCCGGTCCCTTCTGGGCCGTGATTTTGGGACGAATTCCGGCGGGAACGGATACATTGACGATGCCCGTTGAATGAAAATAATGGGTCTCGAATTGCTGACTTTTCGGATACCGCGAATCGTCGCCATGAATCCATACATCACGGGGTGCATAAAATTTCCCCTGACCATCCAGCACACTTACCCTTGCCGGGATCGGCCTTCCCAAAGCATCCACCGTCTTGATAACAACATCTTTTCTTGGCCTGAGGTAGTGCAAGTCCTTGGTAACTACTGGCATTTCCTTACCTACGTAGCTATCGATGACCCACAGTGAGGTGTTTCCGGTACGATTAGAAATATAGGCGATTCGTTTACCGTCTGGTGACCACTTCGGAGAAGTATTGTCGTAGTCTCCATAAGTGATCTGGATCGGATAACCTCCCGTCGCGGGCAGAAGCCACAGTTGCTGCCAGTTGCGTCCCAGGTAAGAACTGTAGACCATCCTGCTGCCATCCGGCGATATATCCGGAGCTGTTTTCCAGGCGGTCTCTTCTGAGTGGATCGTGGTAGTCTCCCCAGGATTATCGAGGTCCATAGAAACGATGTTCCCCGTGCCATGTGCCACTTCCCGGTTGGATACAAAAAGGATACTGTTCCCATCCGGTGACCAGGCCGGATTGATGGCATGATCGTATTCGCTGTAGTAATACCGCTTGATGGCACTAACCCGGTCAGGCGTTCTGGTGACAAGGTCTTTCAATTTATCTTTATCGACATTAGCTGTGTGCAATAGAAAATGACCCGTTCCAAGCGTCGAAACAAAAGCGATAGAATGGCCGTCCGGAGACCACTTAGGTTCCAGGTTTACCGCGCCGTTAGCAGTCAATGGGGTTACCTGACCGGACGCAATATCTAAAAGCATCAGCTCCATGGACTGTCCGTTATAACGTACAAACAGGATCTCTTTCCCATCCGGGGACCAGTCCGGCTGGTAATCATAACCATCTCCTTCTGTCAATTGCTCCGCAGTCTGGCTTTGAATATCCTGCTTCCAGAGACTTCCGGCCATCGCATAGACCAGTTGGAGACCATCCGGCGACCAATCCGGCGATGAGGGACCACTCATCAATTGAGGGAGGTATAATTCACGGAAATAATAGTCGTGAGGAAGTTCTATCTGGGGTAAAACAGGAACTCGCTGACTATGCAAGGTCCAGCTGGCGATTAATAACAATGCCGTCATTACTTTTCCAGACCCGCTCATCGGTTAATCAATTTATGCCAGACATTCATATTTTCTATCCCTGAATAAATATTGCAATTATTGACAAGACAGCCACTGAAGTTGTATCCTAAATTGTAAAAAACCTTGTTCATCCCAAAAGACGGAGCACGGCATATCGTATAAAGGCAGGTTATCTTCTGCTGAATGAGTAGTTCTTCCAGACGTGTAAGCAGAGCAGGCATGTAGCCTTTCCCTTGCTCCTCGGGGAGGGTTGCGCAGTCGGTCAGTTCGGCATTGGCAAACTTCCGGTTGACCTCTGCGGAAGCAGCACTCAGGACCTGACCATCCCGTTCAATATGGACATAAACCGTCCCGTGTTCCATCGTTTTTCGAATGTACGAGGGGTCACCCAACGGAGCAGGATAGATATCAAAAACAGTCTCATAAAGGATGGCCAGCTTTTCCGCGTCTTGAAGTGACGACTGCTGGATAACGTCTCGGCCTGTTTCGATGGGCTTTCTGTCCATGCCCAGGATTGTATTTGCAATGGATTCATCCAAATCCAGCCGGTCTGAATGTGCCCGCGGTTTTTGCGGATAAAACACCAGGAAATACAAGTCCTCCCCGTTGAAATAACCAGGGATCATAGCTTCCTGGCTCCACCCTTGATCATTCAAATAGCCAATTTGTTCCCGGTGTGCTTTGATGATTATTTTTTCAGCCCAATCCGGCGATAGATCCAGAATTTGTAAAAGACCCTGCTGTAGATCGCCCTGAAACTCATCCACCCGTACTCTGCGATTGAATGGGTCGAGACAGAGAAGCAGGTCGAAGCCCGGTTGGCTAATGGATTGGAAGCTGGGAATCATGTTAAGTGGTTTCGCACCATTTGAGGATGGTTAACGCAAATAATTTGGCCACCTTCACCACTTTTAGCAGTTCCACGTATTCGTTTGGATAATGGGCTACACTCGTTTCTCCGGGACCGATCACAATGGCTGGGATCCCGCCGACGGTGCCCAGAATACCGGCATCCGTTCCCCAGGGAGATGCTTCCACAATGATGGAATCACCGAATAGTTGCCGGAAGTTTTCTTCTACGATACCGGCAATCTGGGACTCTACCGGCACGCTGTTTGGAAGCCATTGGGCTCCAAAAAATTCCAGCTTAGCAGGATGATCGCTAAACCAGTCATCCGCAGCAGATAACTGGTTGATGCATTCATGCAATTCCTGCTTGACGGCATCAATGGTTTCATCAGGACCCACGCCGATCCGCCCCTCGATGGTCACAAGGTCGGGGACTGAAGAGGGCCAGGTTCCTCCATGGATTGTGCCAACGTTGATGGGAAGGGGAATCGGAAGTTTTTCATACATGGGATCGGTGATCCGGGCGTTTCTTTCTTTCTCCAGGTCAAGGATCTTCTGATGGGCGATCCATGCTTTTTCGATCGCTGAAACTCCTTCGTAACGGGTACCTCCATGCGCTATAATGCCTTCGATCGATACTCTGAACCACAGTGAGCCTTGTTGCTTGATGAAGAGCTTGAGATTAGTCGGTTCAGGGATGATGGCGGCATCTGCATAATAACCGCGCAATACTGTAGCCAGTGTCCCTGCTCCTCCGGATTCTTCCTCGATGACCGATTGAAAAATTACGTCGCCCTTCAGTTGGATTCCTGTCCGTTTGATGGACTCGATGGCCAGTATCATGGCGACATTGCCACCTTTCATATCGGTCGTGCCCCGCCCGTACATTCTGCCATCTTCAATTTTTCCCGAATAAGGGTCGTCCTTCCACTTAGTCGTTTCTCCTTCAGGAACCACATCGATATGACCATTGAGAATCAGAGACCGTCCGCCGCCCTGACCCTTGAGTACCCCCACAACATTGGGACTGTTCGTAAAATCTTTTCGGGTAGAGACGAAATACGGATTTTTTTTCAAGGCTTCAATGTCCGGATCCCACACATCCACGTCCAGTTCTAGTTGTTTCAGTTTATCAATCACGACTTGCTGCGCGCCGGCTTCATGATACTGAACGCTCGGTTGTCTAACCATCCTGGCCAGGAGATCAAACGTTTCCTGCTGGTGTTGATCAATGTAAGCTTCTACCTTTTGCTGGTCAGTCATGATGCATTGCGTTTAATTTGTCAGATAAGGCAAAATCAGCTTCCGTATGATTGCGAATGTCTGCTACGGTGAACCCAGGCATCAATTCGGCCAGGGTGAGTCCGTTTTCATCAATGTCGAACACTGCCATCTCCGTGATAATCCGCCGGACACAGCGGGTTGCTGTCAATGGGAGGGTACACGTAGTTACTATTTTGGGCTGCCCATTCTTCTCACAGTGTTGCATGAGTGCAATCAATCTTTTCGCGCCATAAGCGAGTTCCATGGCTCCACCCACACCCGGTACACGTTTTCCCGGTACGATCCAGTTCGCCAGATCTCCATTGCAACTGACTTGTAGAGAACCTAATATTGCCAGATCGATGCGTCCACTGCGGATCATACCAAAAGATGTGGTGCTGTCAAAATAACTAGCGCCCTTCACGATGCTAACCGGATAGCCTGCTGCATTGCTTAATGCCCAATCCGGATTGACCCTGGGAGCCGGCCCAAAACCGAGCAGGCCGTTTTCAGAATGAAAAAAGACCCTGGTCGACGGATCAAGGTAGTTGGGAATGAGTGAGGGTATGCCTATTCCAAGATTGACGGTCATACCTGTTTCAAGCTCCTGCGCTGCCCGGTTGGCAATTATTTGCCTTGCATCTCCCATATCCATTTCCAGTTGATGCCGCGCGTCGGCACGACATAGTTAATATAAGCTCCGGGAACAATGATTTCCTCGGGATCCAGTTCGCCCATGTCAACAATTTCTTCCACTTCGGCAATGGTAGTTTTTGCAGCCATGGCTATGAGCGGATTATTGTTACGAGCTGTTTTGTCAAATACCAGGTTGCCAAAGGTGTCTGCCTTTTTAGCATAGACTATACCGAGGTCCCCGGTTAAGGGGGATTCATACAGGTATTCTTTACCTTGTATGGTCACCAAGGGCTTATTTTCTGCCAATAGGGTTCCTTTGCCTATTTCGGTTAGAAATCCGTTGAGACCTACCCCTCCCGATCGGATCCTTTCGTTTAAAATACCTTGCGGTGAAAATTCCACCTTTAATGCACCGTCATGCATCAGTTCACCAGCGATGGGGTTAGAGCCGATGTGGGATGCGATCAAAGATACAGCCCGCTTCAGGCACACAAATTTACCGATGCCGATCCAAGGGAACCCGGCGTCGTTGCCAATCAGATGCACGTCTTTAACGCCAGATTCAATCAAGCAATCCACAAGGGTGGGCGGCGTTCCTACCCCTCCAAAGCCACCGAACAACAGGGTCATCCCGTCAAAAAATAACGGCTTGATAATCGCGTAATCAGCAACCTTATTAAATCGATCCATTTAAAGTGTTTGAGCCACCTGACGAATTGAAGTGTCCAAGATATCCAATAATTGCTCGGTTTCAGCTTTAGAAATAACATAGGGTGGGGCGATCAGGATACCGTTTTCATCTTTCCCTTCCTTGCCGCCCACCGATGGATAGACCAGCAAACCGTTTTCGAAACATTGGTCGATTATCCTGCCCTGCATTCCAGGAATGGCGGGATCCAATTCTATCCCCAATAAAAGCCCCTTTCCCCTGACTGTCCTGATAAAGTCAACATGGACTTGACTGCTTTTTAGCCCCGCCATAAGCAAGTCACCCACCTCCCTGACATGCTCAATCAATTTATCCTGTTCGATGATCGTAAGAACCTGCAAGGCAACAGCGCAGGATAGGGGATGGCCGCTGTAGGTGTGGCCACTCATGATCAGCCCACTTCCTTCTCGGATAGGGTCCAATATTTCGTCTGTCATTAAGGTTGCTGCAATGGGCGCATATCCGGCACCCAGACTTTTGCCGACAGTCACGATGTCTGCAAAGGTCTCCCAATGATCCAGGCCAAAATAACTTCCGGTTCTACCCAGGCCGGTCATTACTTCATCACCTATTAAAAGGATTTCGTGTTTTTTACAAATTTGCTTGATGGCCTGGTAGTATCCTTCAGGCGGAACCATTGCGGTTCCGGCAGCACCTATAACCGGTTCAAGAATTAGGCCTGCAATTTTTTGAGAGCCTGTATGGTGGATGATCGATTCCAATTCCGCCAGGTGTTCTTCCAATGGATCTTGCTCCAGATCCCGGGTTAGCTTTTCCGGTCCGAGCCAAAGGACGCCTTCAAACTGCTGGCGCCGTAGCTGATGCCCTGATACACCTAGTGCGCCCATCGTAATCCCATGATAACTCTTTTGACGGGATATAAACTGAACTTTGGAGGTTTTGCCTTTTTCCCTCCAATATTGGATGGCGATCTTCAGAGCGGTTTCGGTTGCCTCCGAACCGCTGTTCACAAAAAAGCTATGGGAATAATGTTTGCCGGGTGAAATATCAGCCAATTTTCCTGCCAGCTCTTCAGCCTCCTCGGAACCGAACTGTGACCGGTAGACATATTGGATCTTGCCAAATTGCCTGATAAAGGGTTCCAGCATAGCCGGGTGAGAATGACCCAGTGAGCAGGCCACAGGCCCGGAAGACCCGTCCAGGTAACGTTTGCCATTTTCATCATAAATGTAAACTCCGTGGGCAGTTACGGCCTTCAGGTAGTTTTTTCGTAGGAGCGGTTGAATGTTGTGATTTTTCATTGAAAACATTTGCCTGATCGCATAATATTAGGTTTAATAATGATCTCCTACAAGACTGCAAACAACTATTCTGTACTACCCGGTGTGCAGGGTAAACCTGCGAATTAGGATTAAAAATTTTACTTTTAAAATTCACCAATTTTACGATCAGCCGGATAGGACGTATGGAAATTCATTGGATAGACCTTACCATCTTCATTATCTACTTGTTTTCCATGTTGGGAATCGGATTCTTTTTTTACCGCAAGAATGAATCGAAAGAAGACTACTACGTAGGCAAGCGCGAAATGTCAGCGGGTCACATCGGATTATCCGTGGTGGCTACCGATGTCGGAGGTGGTTTTTCAATTGGATTAGGAGGGCTGGGATTTGTGATGGGGATATCCGGAAGCTGGATGCTCTTCACCGGTATTCTGGGCGCATGGCTTAGCATTGTGTTTCTGATACCCAAAGTCTATAGCCACGGTAAAAACTTTAATTTTTTGAGCTTCCCTCAACTACTCGAACACTATTACGATAAAAGGCCGGCCTTGATTGCAGGCGTCATTTCCTTCATTGGATATGTAGGCTTTACCAGTTCGCAGATACTTGCCGGAGCAAAGCTCGCATCGGCAACTTTTCAGGTCATCACGACGACTGAAGCAGTACTGATGATTGGCATCATCGCAATAGTGTATACCGTAGCAGGCGGGCTGAAAGCGGTCGTCTATACAGATACGGTGCAGTGGATCATTCTGATGTCCGGCTTAATCCTGATCGCCATCCCTTTTGGCTACTTTCATCTGGGAGGTTGGGCCGGAATATCCGGGTATTTGCCGCCAGTTTTTTTCAGCCTGACCAATATTTCCCTGGTGCAAATCATAAACTGGATGATCACTATTGTCCCCATCTGGTTTATTGGAATGACTTTGTATCAGCGGATCTATGCCTGCAAGGATGAGAAGACCGCAAAGAAGGCATGGCTCATAGCAGGCTTATTTGAATGGCCGGTGATGGCTTTTTTAGGCACCTTACTGGGACTCTTTGGTCGTGTGGCATTGGAGCAGGGATTGTTGGCCGGGATGGGCTACAGTACGGTCGCCGACATTGACAGTGAGATTGCCTTACCGGTGTTTCTGCGCCATATCCTGCCGATCGGGTTGATGGGCCTGGTCATGTCGGCTTATTTTTCAGCGATCATGTCTACCGCAGACAGTTGTCTGATGGCCGCTTCCGGTAATCTCATGACCGATATCATCCGCCCCTTTCACAACAGGCTGGGAGACAGCATCCGGGCTTCCCAATTGTTTACCTTAATCATCGGGATCCTGGCGATCATCATTGCCTTGCAGATGCAGCAAGTCTTGGAAATCATGCTCTATTCCTACGCGTTCATGGTTTCCGGCATATTTGTGCCGGTATTGATGTTATTGATCAATAAAAAACATTCTGCATTGGCAGCGATATTATCGATGATCAGCGGCGGGGCCGTTACGTTAATGCTGATCCTGTTTGGGATAAATCTTCCCTATGGTTTGGATGCCATCGTTTTTGGCATTTTAACTTCGCTGCTGGTATTCCGGATCACGGCCTATTTTGATAGCAGGGTGAAAATCATAACGTGAAATTTTGCATTGGACATCTGTATCTGCAGAAACAATTTTTAAAAATGGATTACAAAACCATATGGATTGAAAAACAATTTCAATTCTGAAATAAATTTTGGTGATCATTTATGGCTTGACCCAGCTAAACGCACCAATTCTTCGTCCAGGATATCCAACCCACGCTTTAGATGATCATCCGAGATGGTGAGTGGACTCAGTATCCGGATGACATTGCCATAAACACCGGCGCTGATGAGGATCAGACCCCGATCCAGACAGGCGAGAACTAATTTCCGGGTTAGGTCTGCATCGGGCTCCTGATGCTGCTTGTTTTTGACCAGCGAAAAGGCCAGCATAGCACCTAGTCCCTGGATGCTACCTATGACCGGAATCCGGGATTTCATGTTTTCAAACCGGGAACGAACGATTTCGGCAACATGTTCGGCCCTGGAGTTGATATCAATGGACTTCATGAACCGGATATTGGCCAATGCTGCGGCTGCACAAACCGGGTTGCCTAGATAAGTACCCCCGATCGTGCCGGGCATGGCGCTATCCATGATCTCTGCCTTTCCCATCACACAACCTATCGGCATGCCGGCGCCCATTGATTTGGCCCACACAGAAATATCAGGCGTTATTCCGTAATGTTGGTAAGCTCCCCATTTGCACGTACGGCCAAAACCGGTTTGTACTTCGTCGATGATCAATACAATTCCGTACTCATCACACACTTTTCGTAATTCTTGTATATAGGAAACCGGAGCCTCCACAAACCCGCCTTCGCCTTGAACCAATTCGATGATCACAGCTGCCACGTTCTTCGGATCCACGCGGTTGATCAGGCTTTCGCGCAACCGTCGGGTTTCTCTTGCCACAAAATCATCCAGACTGAGGCCATCGTTGTAGCGGTAATAATTCGGATACTGCAGGTGATAGACATCAGGTGCAAAAGGGCCACAGCCTATCTTATAGGAGACTTTCGAAGTAAGGGTCATGGCCATCATGCTGCGGCCATGAAAGCCATCGGTAAAGGCCACAATGGCACTCCTCCCGGTATATTGACGCGCAATTTTTACGGCATTTTCAACCGATTCGGCCCCGGTCGTTGTTAGCATCACTTTGGTGTGATCGCCGTGAGGGAATAAAGCAATGAGCTCTTCTGCTAGTTCCATGTACACGTCATAGGTCGCTACATTAAAACAGGTGTGGATGAGTTTTTGAGCCTGATTTCGAATGGCCTCAACTACCGGTTCAGGACAATGGCCAGCATTTTGCACCCCAATCCCTCCGGCAAAATCAATCAGTTCTCTTCCATCCACATCTGTGACGATGGCATTTCTGGCCGATTCAGCCGTTGCGGGGTTAAAAACACCCACACCCCGGGGTACTACGGACTTTCTCCTTTCATGAATAATTGCATTCTTGTCCATTGCTGCTTGTATTGATGATACCCTGTAAGTTCCAATTTTTCTGGCAACCTGGACCTGTCCATTTCCAATAATTGTATCCGTACCCGGGCGTATGCTTTTAAAGCTCTGGCATGGATTGAAATATTTCCCGCGTAATCTCTTAGGCTAGCCGGATAAAGTTGTGGAAGTTATAGCTCCATGACTCTTCAATCATGGCCCACTCAACCATGGCAGCTTCATCCCGGTTCCGAGGCTTGTGATTCACCAATCATTTAAGCTGAAAATGTATCTTACGTCATCAAAGATATGGCAGGTCGGACGCGATGGAATGAAAATGAAACCTCCTCTGAGACTGCTGTATTTCTAGTAAACAACACAACCAAAAAACCAAATTAGCCATGAGATCAATGTTTATTTCTTTAGTCACTACCTTGCTGCTGGCCTGTGCGCCTGATTCAGGGAAACAAGAAGCGGCCACGGGCCAATCCGGTCAGCATGGGACGGTTACTGAATATCTTTCTGTGCCGGGCCCGATTCGGTATCAGGATACAGACTTTGGTCTGAAGTGGTCGGAACACCCAAATGATAACTATTACATCCAGGAATATCTCCCTGCAGGCAATACTCTAGAACATTTCAATGAGATGCTTACCATCCATCTCTTCCTGACCGACCTTTCCGTCGCAGATGCTGCCGATCAAAAAATTGAAGAGCTGGAACAGCGCAAACAATCCGATTCTTATTGCAGTTATCAGGCAAAAGACAGCCCTGACGGGAAAGAAGTCATGCTGGAGTTTTTTGTCAGCCAGTCCGGGGATGAAGAGGTCGTGGAATTTAACCTCTTCCATTATCGGCAGGTTGAGCTGAAGGATAAACAAACAGGACTGGCAATACTTGCCTATTCCAAAAGGAGCTATGGAGCGGATGAAATTGCATCATTTTCTCAGACATTTGAAGGCAAGCGATCCGAATACTTTTATGGGATGGTCAATCTTGAAAAACCTGCTATCCATCTGAAATAAAATAAGGAAGTTGAGATCCAAAATAATGAGCTGACAATAACCTGCCCATTCCAGGGTTTCCAGGAATTGCATGCAATTGGGTATCTTATGTTGATGAGGAGCCGCCTAATGGATTTTACCTTTTTCCTTCGCAACGAATTGCGTTATTGTTCCTATTTATTTTTCTCAATTTTAAAGCTGCTTACGAAGACCAAGATGACCGAACCCGCAAAGCTTAGTCCGACGGGTGATTTGTCGAATTCCTCACAAACTTTGGGTTTCTTAAGCATTGAATAATTCCTGAATTAAACAAATACCTAAGTAGTCCAAACTTGTCAAAGCCTCCCGCTACCGGAGTTATAACCTGTTTGTTGTATTTTTCATAATCTAGTCATAAATTGAAGCTAATCTGATGTGCGGTGTGGATCATGAACTTGTTCCAGATTTTGCCATTTTGTTATAACCCTGAAAACTTGCATCCGAAATGGTGGCAATCTTAAACCAATTAAAATTTCGGCTACCACTACTAATTTTTCTCAGTTTACTGGCAATTCACTGTTTTTCCCAATCTCCATCGATCGGGATCATCGGCTCTGCCACACCGGGAGGATGGAATACAGATACGGATTTGATCCCGGATCAGGATGATCCAAACAGGTGGTCCCTCATCCTGAAATTGACCCCTGGAGATTGCGCGTTCCGAATGAACCACAGCTGGGTTGCCAACTGGAGTTCAGGAAGTTTTCCCTCCGGCAAGGGTACCCAGGACGGTCCGAATATTCCGGTGAAGAAAGGTGGAAAATACCGCATCACCTTCAACTCTAACACTGGTGATTATTCATTTGTACCATACTCCGACATTGGTATTTATGGCTATGCCACTCCTGGTGGCTTTGATTACGACATGGATATGTACCAGGAAACGAGCGATACCAATCAATACAGTCTATCCATTCAACTGACCGATGGTGAAGTCATATTCCGGGCAAATGATGCCTGGGTTTTGACCTGGGGCAATGTGGATTTTCCAACCGGAGTTGGTATTGCGAATGGGCCTTTTATTCCGGTTCCAGAAGGGAAGTACCTGGTTCATTTTAATAAATCGACTGGTGAATACTTCTTTGAAAAGGATAACTCATTTAATTCTATCGGCATCATTGGAGATGCTACTGCGGGAGTCTGGGATGTTGAAACCGATCTTAAACAGGATGAGGTAAACGCAGACTTGTGGACAGCCAGAGTAATGCTAGAGGTCGGCGAGCTAAAATTCAGAGGTAATCATGACTGGATTTTCAATTGGGGTGGGAATTCATTTCCAAACGGCATAGCTATCCGGGACGGCTATGACATTCAAGTCCTGTCTGCCGGTGAATATGAGGTCTCTTTCAACACTAAAACACTCGAATATAATTTTGAGAAAATCATTCATTACCGCGGTATCAATATCTTATTTACTACGCCGTCAGGTGATTCCTCTACGATAACAGCTATGACACGCGATCCGGACGATGCATCCATTTGGAGATTACGGATTGATTTATCCGATGGTTTTTTAGTATTTAATGCAGATACGAACCTGATTTTCTTTTGGGGTGGGGTAAGCTTTCCATCCGGTATAGCCACCCACGAATTAGATCCAATTCCTGTACCTGCGGGTAGGTACAACATTACCTTCAATTCAACGACCGCGGAGTATAATTTAGATTTGGTGAAAGTTTTTGGTACAGTTGGAATCATTGGGACAGCAACCTCTATTGGTACCTGGGATGAGGATGTGAAAATGACCAGGGATTCTTTGGACAACTATTTCTGGTACATCAATTCGATACAGCTTAAAGATGGTGAAGTCAAGTTTCGGGCGGATGATGACTGGTCAAATTACTGGGGCAATGTTAGTTTCCCGACCGGAATTGGCAGCCGGAATGGTCGTAGTGTTCCGGTAACTGCGGGAAATTACAGAGTTACTTTAAATACGGAAACGGGTGAATACAAGTTTGAGTCGAACACAAGTGCGGTACATCAAACGAATTTGAATCCGGAGGTGGTCCGTATTTCTCCAAACCCGGCCAGGGAAGGAATTAATATTTCGCTCACGTCCGATGAACTAAACGGAGATGTGCAGATCACTCTATTTAATCCATTGGGTGCCCGGGTGAAAACATTCAACCTGCCTGTGGACGGCACAACCAGGCTCGATGTTTCCGATTTACCAGCCGGCAATTATCTGATGCATATTTCAAATGGAAAATATGCGATAAGTAAAAAGGTTATTCTGATCAGGTAAACGAGTGGATTAGCTCAAAGTTATTCAGTCAAATAACCTGTTCTGGCAATTAATTTGAATAAATGGTGAAAGATATCCGTTACATCGGGTTGGGAATAAATTATTAAATGAAATGACTGATTTTAAATAATTCAGTAGGGGAGTTAAGCGGTTGAATTATGATTTATCGGATGCCAGGAGGTACCACCCAATGAAGCCCAGGATGGGATCCAGGATGCCGAATGTAAGCAGAACATGGGGAAATACACCAGCCAAAGCAACCGGTATAAGCACCGCTGGAACCAGGATGATCCGATCGATCACTGTGGATACAACGAATGACCGTGATCCGGTTCTGCCGCCAAAGAAATAGAACCAACCGACGATCGTCAGAAGCATACCGATTACCCGGAAAAGCATGGACTCATTCCCGACAAATGCTTCATCTCGAAACAAGGTTTGAACGACACCAGGCCAAGCTAAAATAAGTAGCCCATTTGCCATATAAAAGATGCCGCAAAATGTAGTATACCTGGATGGAGCTGTCGACTTCTGTGGTGCTGCCATCAAATCGGAAATGAGAGACATAACAAACGGTTTTAATAACTTTGAATCTGAACACAATGAATATAATCAGTTTCGTGGCATGAAATGCTATTTATCGAACTTTTGGGTAATTGTATCGATTAAAAAAGTCAGGTATTCTGGGTTTTGCGAACTTACCAGACCAACTTAACTATTCCCAGACCATGAATAAACGTATGTTTAATTCAAATAAAAAATACAGCTACTCCGTACTCATCTTTATAGGTGCATTATTTAATCTGTTAGCTGTATTTAGAGAAGATAGCGGTGCCCTGGTGGCTGTAGGGTGCAGTTTGATTGTTCTGGGGATAGCTGCTCGCAAGAGGATCCAAGAATCATAAGGACTATTTTGCCAATATTGACACTGATATCCTAGCATAAAAATTCATAGGAATCACTATAACCCATTTGTTTTCGCCATCATTCCGGATATTGATAGGTTCAGTAAATTGTAGATCAATTGTGCCTTTAATTAGTGGCAACGCTATTTCGCCGCAGCTGTAGGATGCTGTTCGATACGTATCAGGTGAGAAAAAATACCTGACTTACACGATGGGGGAAATAGTTCTGATGGTCATCGGTATTTTGTTTATTTTATAAATCAACAACTGGAATGAAGACTGTAAGGGTCGCATCCCCGAGGCGTCTTATCTGGTTGAGCTCTTTAATTAATTTACACCCAAATCAAGCATTAGACCAAATTTACTATAGAAAGCCAGACGATTATAAAAATGATCATCAACCTGTTTTGAATGCTGCAATAAAAAAATTCTGGAAGATAGTAGCACACCTCACTGCTATAATGGTGAGACCATATATGATGGCACATAGACAACGGAATAGAATCCTTTCTATTTATTCTACTACGGCTCATTTCTGCTTCATTATCAAGCACTTTTCTTCGTTGCTATAGCTTGCACTATGCTTCTTCCGGGAAATACATGCTTCGCTTGCATAAATCGCCTCGTTTTGAATTCTAATGCATGATTTGGATTACAGAATCGGCAGTCCCGATGAGGGATATCATCGCCGTTACGTAAAAAAACACCTTATTCATACCGGAATTGTTCAAGTATTTCTCATATTCGTATTTCGCACTAAATCTTTTCCATTCGCTTCCGACTAAAACGCTATCTATGAGAAAAATAACATTATTATCTTGCCTGGGTATTGGGTTTTGCCTTTTTTTAAATTGCTCAAATCACCAAACGAACTACATCCATATCGAACCGGAAAAGGAGGAATCCAAACAATCTCTTGGCAGTGGGGTAGTCATGGCTATCCCAACGGATTATTTGCCTCGAAACAACGGCGATTTTCGTACTGAAAATAAATATTCATCAATTGCTTCCGTCGAAACATCTTATGATGATTTTCGTGCAAGTCGGGATGAATACGATCCCAAAGTGATGAAAAGAGTCAACTTGCAATTGATGGAGTTAAGTACGGTGATTTATGACGGTGATACAAGCGGTTATTTGTCGGTTGTAAAAGATAATATTACTTATTCCATTCGATATGTTCTGGCCATTGAACACAACGACGTACTCTACACCATCAAAGCCCGAACCAATGCTGCTGTGAAAGAATTATATGATCAGAAGATTCGGGATGCATTCTTGTCTGTTTACATCGGAAGTGCAGAAGATAATCCGCCCAAATTCATCCTGACGACACTGAATGAAGACGGTGGTATCATTTACACCAGAGACCAGTTGTTTCCCACCCAGTCGAAGGAGGGGTCCGTTATTTCAATCATGCATATGCCTAAGGTAAATGTGAATGAGGCAAACAGGATTATCCGGGGACAAGTTGACAAACTTGGCCTTAGCTCCTTATTACTGGACATTAAGAATGAAGGCCTTGGTAATGGCTATTATTACTATACGAAAATAGCCAATGCAGAAGTTAAGCTGTTTATCGCCCTGCTTATTGAAAAGAGCGGAGAAGGAATTTTGATATCATGTAACGGTAAAGGTGAA
>ERZ795053.3645-NODE-3645-length-17338-cov-21.478910_pt1 | contig 17338 bp, 5 predicted proteins | sample MGYA00375137_ERZ795053 | MGnify/ENA primary metagenome ERZ795053 (study PRJEB30182, sample SAMN05720284) | activated sludge metagenome | isolation source: Anaerobic digester | place: Hong Kong | collected 2014-12-17 ...
GCGCGTGCTCCACCGCCTGCGCCAGCGGCCATGCCATGCCCTCTGCCAGCATCCCTGCCGCCTCGTCGCCCAGGGCCGCGTACGCTGCGTGCAGGCGCCCGTCGAGCGTCTCCTGCTCCGACTGTGATAGCGGCGAAGAGATGGCCGCACGCAGCGCCGACGCGGCGCCAACCAGCCGCAACGCGTGGCGGTGCCGGCCCCGGCTGGCAGCGAGCAGCCCGATATCCTCGAGCAGGTAGGCGAGCGCGCGGCGGTCGCCCAGGGCATGGTTCAGCGCCAGGCTCTCGGCATAGAGTTGCTGCGCTGCGTCGAACTCGCCCAGGTCGCGGCGCACGTTGCCCAGGTTGTTGAGCGCATTGGCGATGGCCCACTTGTCACCCACCGCGCGTTGAATGGTGAGCGCCTCGTCGAGATAGGCGCCGGCCGCAGCGTACTCATGCCGGTCGAGCAGCGTGGTGCCGAGGTTGTTGAGCGACATGGCGATGGCCCACGTGTTGCCCAACTTGCGCCGGATTGCCAGCGCCTCCTCGTGGAAGTGCTGGCTGCGCGCGTAGTCGCCCTCGAACTGCGCCACGATCGCCATGTTGTTGAGCACGGCCGCGACGTTGAGTTGATCGTCCAGCGCACGGCGGATCGCCAGGCTGCGCGCATAGTGAGCGGCGGCGGCGGCATAGTCGCCCTGCTGTGCGGCAAGCGTGCCCTGGCAGATGAGCGCTTTCGCCAGCCCTGGCTGGTCGGTGTGCTCTTCGGCAACGGCGTGTGCACGGCCATACCACGCCGCCGCTTCGGCGTAGCGGCCTTGCTTGCGCTCCAGTTCGCCCAATGCGATCTGCGCCTGCATCCGGGTCGCGTGGTCGCCCAACGCTTCGGATGCCGCCAGCGCCTCCAGATAGCGCTCTTCCGCTTGTTTCCACTGCCCGATCAGGTCTAGCACCTGCCCGAGCCGCAGCAACACGTTCGGGTGTTCTTTCGGTTGCAGCAACGGAAGCACGCGCGTGAAATAGTCGATCGCGGCGTCATTGGCGTAGAGCGACTGCGCGGCTTCACCGGCGCGGCGCAGATAGAGGCGGCGCTTCGCCATGTTCTCGCTGCGGTCGTAATGGAAGGCCAACAGGTCGAGCACGGAGTCGAGCGTGCCGGCGTAGGTGGCTTCGAGAAAGTCCCCGATCTGTTCGTGCAACGCCGACTTCACGGCAAAGGGCAGGCTCTCATAGGTGACGCCCTGCGTGATGACCTGGCGGAAGAAATAGGTCAGCTCCGGTTCGCCGGGCGCCGGCAGCAGCAGTTCCTGGCGGCGCAAGGTTTCCAAGTCGGCACGCACGCGGGTGGCATCGCCGATCTGCGGGTAGACGCCCCACAACCACGCTGCCTGGAAGACGCGGCCGATCACGCTGGCGACCTTGACCGTGATCTTCTGACTTTCGCTGAAGCGGTCGACCAGGCTGAGCACCAGCCGCTGCACGCTGTCGGGGAGGGCAATGCGATCCAGCGCAGTGGCGTCGCCAAAGTCGATGCCTTGCAGGTGCAGATAGTTGATCAGCTCATCCAGGAAGAAGGGATTTCCCTCGGCGCGGGCAGCGATCCGATCCACCAGCGCGGGCGGCACGCGTACTCCGTCGCCGACAAGTTGTGAGATCTTCGTGAGCACGAATGTTGCAATTTCTTCGGCGTCGAATGCGGATAGGGTGAGCAGCGTATGGTGCGGCAGCGTACTGACGCGCGCCGCGCGCAGCCGGTCGTGCTCAAACGGGCGAAAGAGATAGACGAAGATCACCGGGAGGCCAGCGATCGTTTGCGCCAGCGCTTCCAACAGGTCGTGCGAGAGAGGATCGAGCCATTGGCAATCCTCCAGCACGATCAGCAGCGGCTGGGCGCGCGCCGCCGCGACCAGACAGTCCGCCAGCAGCCCTTCACGCGCCGCCTTGCGCAGCCGGGCGTCCAATGAAGCGGTCAGATCGTTGTCGGGAATTTCCAGTTGCAGCACCATGTCCAGCAGCGGCAGGCGTGGCGCCAGCCCCGGATCGATGGCAGTGACGTGTTCCGTCAGGCGCTCGATCTGGCGGGTGGGCGGCCATGTGGGGTCGATGCCGAATATCCCGCGCCAGATCGGCTGCCAGACAAGATAGCTCCTGTTGACGCCATACGACTCGCATTCGCCGCCATAGATGGCAAACCCCTGCTGCTGCGCCGCCTCGATCAGCGCGGACGCCAACCGCGATTTGCCGATGCCCGCCTCGCCGCCGATGCCAATGACCTGTCCGTGCCCCGCTGCCGCCTGCGCCAGCTTGTGCAGTGCCGTGTCGAGCTCGGCCCGGCGCCCGATCATGGGCAGCGCATAGACGGGCGACGTCAGTTGCAGAACCTGGCTGCTGCGCTCGCCCGTCAGCGCAAAGATGGCGACCGGCTGGCGCTTGCCCTTGACGCGGATCGGCGGCAGCGCATCGAGCACGAAACGGCCGGCCATCGGTGGATAGGCGCTCTGGCTGACCAGAATCTGGCCGGGTGTGGCCGCCATCATCAGCCGCGCGGCCATGTTGACCTCGTCGCCCAGCACGCCGTAGGTGCGATGGTTGGCGCCGCCATACGCGCCGGCGCGCATCCGCCCCTGGCTGATCCCGATCTGCACGTCGCCGATGAAGGCTAGCTGCGCCGGCGGCGTGCGCAACGCGAGCGCAGTGGCAGCGGCGCGTTCGGCGTCATTCTCATGGGCCTGCGGCGCGCCAAAATTGATGTACAGATAGCTGCCCTTATCGCCGATGTTGAGGTCGATCAAGGTGCCGTCATAGCGGGCGGCGATCGACTGCACCCAGCGCATGTAGCCGTCAAGTTTTGCGCCGGCCTGGTCGTCGGCGTCGTAATCGATGCCGTCGAAGCGCAGGAAGAGCGCAACCGTCGGCCGTAGCTCGGCCAGGAAGTTGCCCAGCCCGCTTTGCAGCCGTTCATAGACCGCCGGCAGCAGCCAGGGACGCACGTCGGCGGTGGCAAGTGAAGCCGGATCGAGCGTTGGCCAGGGCGCCGGCGCCGCCGGCTTCTCAAGCGCCGTGACGACGGCGAACTCCTCACCCTTTTCTGGGTCGCGCCGACGGTCGCCGAGCTCGGCGTGGTCGAGCGCAGCCAGCGTCGCAGTATCGACGATCACCTCGCCTTTGCCGGCCTGATGTTCGGCCGCTGCCAGCCGCACCAACGTCTCGCCGGCCAGCGCGTCCAGCACGCGCCCGCCCGGGTCGCCGACGAGAAAGCGCCGCGCCGGCCCGGTCGCCACGGCCGCCTTCATTGTCAGGCTGATGCTGGCGCCGCCCGGCGTCGTGAGCGCGGCAAAGGGACGCATTGCCTCCTGCATGGCAAGCGCCGATGTCGTCGCACGGTAGCCGTTGTCGCCGTCGAACCAGCAGGTGATGGCGTCGCCGGCGAAGGCGATCACGCTGCCGCCAAAACGATGCACTTCGTCGATCACGGCGTCGTAGATGAGGTTGAGAAAGCGCGTCAATTCCTCGGCGCCGCGTTGTGCGCCCAGTTCCAGCACCAGCGCCTCGGTCAGCGGGGTGAAGCCCGAGATGTCGGCGAAGAGCGCGGCGCCCTGCGTCCGGTCGGGAAACTCACGCGGCCGAACCAGCGCCTGCCGCCGATCCATGGGGATGTAGGCAATCGGGCTGTCCATCGTCAGGGCACCCTGAGCATGAGCGCAAAGAATGCGATCACCATGATGTGAAAGACCTGGTCGACGCCCATTTCCACCGCGCCAGTTCCAGGGCTGTCTTCCCCCATGCGCTTGACGACGCGCATCCACCAGCGCACGGGCACGCGTGTGTCGACCAGCAGATGGGTGACGCCGATGAGGAGGGCAATCAACGGCGGGAAGACCAGCGCCATGAACAGTGCGTAGACGGTGGCGTGAACATAGCCGGCCGGATGGCGCAGATTCACCTTGTGGATGACCATCCATTCGGTTTGGAAGAGCCAGTCGGCGGCCAGATGCGCCACGAAGGCCCAGACGAACAGTTCCGTCGCCGTCTGGAATGTGGAAAAGAACATGCAACCATCCTTCTTGCCAGGCCATTGATGTCATCGCTTCAAACGGTGCGAACTCTATCCGATCTCAGCCGATTTGTCACCTCTCGGCGCAGTATTCAGCCATGATACCCATGAAGACGTGATAGTTTTACTCGCCGGATATGGATCGCCGGTTGGCGCGAACCTGCCAGTTCCACACAATCTTCGCATCTCGTCTTCGCAACTTCTTCACAAGCTGCGCCTACACTGGAGCCAATCAAGCGAGAGCCAACAGGCTCGTAACAACACTCAAGATTCCGAGGAGGATCATCATGTTGAAGACAAAATTGGCCGCCGGCGCACTGGCACTTTCCACGCTCTTGATCGGCGCTGTCCCGGCGTATGCGGCGCCTGCCGCCCAGACGACCGGCACGCCCGGGACACCCGCCGCTGCGCTGGCCGTGCCCGGCACGCTGAGCGAGGAAGAGAGCGCAGCGCTGCTCTTCATGCGTGAGGAGGAGAAACTGGCCCACGACGTGTACGTCACGCTCTACGACCAGTGGGGGCTGCGGGTATTCAGCAACATCGCTGCCAGCGAGCAGAAGCACACCGATGCCGTTGCTGCGCTGCTGGACGCCTACGGTCTGGAGGATCCCACCATCGGCAACGGCGTTGGCGAGTTCACCGACCCGGCCTTCCAGGCGCTCTATGATGAACTGGTCGCCCAGGGCAGCATCTCGGCGGCGGAGGCGTTGAAGGTGGGCGTGGCCATCGAGGAACTGGACATCGCAGACCTGGAGCAGCGCATCGCCGAGACGGACAATGCCGACATCCAGCTTCTCTACAGCAACCTGCTGGCCGGCTCCGAGAACCACCTGCGCGCCTTCAGCGGCGGCGGCGGTCAGGGACGGCAGGGTGGTGGCAGGGGCGCACGTCCCTAGCCATAACCGCTCGAAGAATCAGCGATAGAGTACCAACCAATACACAACCCGGCACACGAAGATGTCTCCTCGTGTGCCGGGTTGCTTTTGGGCTCCGGAGTAGGTTGGCGCATGAAACGATACTACGAGGGTGGGACAACCATCCCTGCTCTTTCCTTGTGCCGTTTGGTGTTTTGGGAATCTTGGTGGTTCCAAAATCAACGGGGCTGGAAAAGCGAGGGACCGTGGTTGCGGCCACGGTCCCAGAGGCGGAAGGGCAAAAGCCGGGATCTTCCACTGCCTAGTTTACCGTACCCGGACGCACGAAGGGATCGGTCATTTGGACGATGATGGGGGTGCAGAAAGTCGCGTCGTGATCTGCACCTTCCCAGGAACGAAGAAAGGGCCCATATTGGACCCTTTCTCCGTCAGTGCGGAAGCAGTCTGACTTGGTCGATGTGCCGACCCGAGGAACTGCCGGCTACGGCAGTCAGGCGGCGAGCCGCAGCAGGCCGCCTGATTGCACTCTCGTTTACTGGAAGAACCCCATGATCTGCTGGATGACGGCGTCGAGCGTGTCGAGCGGTTGCTCACCGGCCTCGACTGAGTAGCCGCCGTTCTCCATGTGGATCTTGAGCGGGATCAACTCGGCCGCATTATCCTCGTTGATCAGCTCTGCCACGTGACAGCCGCCACATGCCCGTGCGCCGGGTCCTACCACGACGGACGGCATGTCCGGAATCGCGCGGTCCCAGCCGGTGATGGTGCTAGTTGCCGACTGGATGCCGGGCAGCGAACTGAGCTGGCTCGGCATGTTGTAGGTGCCCTCGACGTGGCAGGACTCGCAATTGGGACCGTGCGTCGGATACGGGAACTCGACGTGGTGCTCGTAGTGCATGGCCTGCACAGGGTCGGCGAAGTCGATGTCGCCGATATCGAACGCCTGGAACGAGTGGATCGCGTGGGCGTAGGAATCGAGCGAGCGCGACTGGAGTTCCAGGTGCGAACCGCCGCTCTTGGTGATGTGGCACATGCGGCAGACGACGAGATTGCCGCCGCGATCCGGCGAGTGGAAGGTCGTTGCCAGTGCCTCGTGGCAGTTGTTGCAGCCGTCGTCCACCTTGGCGATGGGGCTGTAGAAGTCGTCCACGAAGTCGTTGGCGCCAAGGTCGAAGGTCCGCGACGGGGCATTGAGCGCAAGCTGGACACCGTCGGCGTCAAAGAGTTCCGGCATCACGGCGATCTCGACACGCTTGACAGTGCCATCGGCGATGAGGTCTGTCCACGTGGAGAGGTCGGCCGTCACTTCCCAGGCGCCGCCCTCTGCGCTGCCCAGGGTGAAGCGCGGGTGTTCTTCGCCGATGGCGTATTCCAGCGCGCGCATGTCGTTGCGGTCGATGACGCCGTCGCCGTTGTCGTCGGCCAGCCGCTCGTGCGCGCCGATGATGAAGTCCTTGGTGTCCCAGCCGTAGAGGCCGACCATGACCGTGGGCGTGATGCTTGCCGGGTCCAGGCCTTCCAACGGCTCGGAAGCCGCCGCGCTGAAGCCAATCGTCAGCATGGTGCCGTCAAAGGCCGCGCTGTCGATGGTGACCGAGATGATGTCGGAGAACTTCTGGTCGGGTGCAGCGTAGATGACCGAGTTGTAGCCGGTGTGAATCTCGCTGAGGCCGGGCGCCTTCATGCCCACTTCGTGGCATTCGGTGCACTCATCCACGTTGATGTCGACCTTGTCGTGCGAGTCGGCGGGGATGATGTTCACAAGCGCCAACTCGGCCGTCCCTGCTTCCTCGGAGCCTGTCATGGGATGGCAGCTCTTGCAGGTCTCGATGGTGAAATTCTCGTCGGCCAGCGTCGTGTCGAGCTTGCCGGCATGGCAGGTCACACAGTTGGCCATGGACTGCGGATAGGGGAATTCCATGGCGTGGGACATGTGCACGTCGTTCATGAGCGTCGTGCGATACGCGTATTGCTCCTGCTGCTCCGGCGTCAACTCGACTTCGCCGGCCAGGAAGGCCGCAGCCAGCGCCGGGTCATCGACCAGGAGCTGCCATTCGAAGTGACCGCCCTCGCCATTGTCCAGATGGCACGCCTTACAGGTGACAAAGTCGGTGGCGGGGTCGCCGTCGACCTGGGCGTAGATATAGCCGTGCTTCAGATACGGGTCGGTGTGACACTTCGTGCAGCCGTCGTCGTTGGCGGGCGAGACATAGTCAACGCCATCACCCATCTGCAGGAGCGCAGCAAAGGGGTATTTCACCAGGCGCACGCGGGCCGGCAGCGAACCGACCTGTTCGTCGGCGCCAAAGACGATGATGACGCCAGTCTCGCCGGTCAGGTCCGGAACTTCGGCGTTCACAAGCGTGCTCGTGACGCCGCCGGCGCCGTCATAGCTCAGGTCGCCCTTCAGGGAGAGACGCTCAAGAGCCGGATCGAAGGCAAAGCTGCCGTCGGCATACGGCGCAAAGTAGATATTGAGGGAGGTTGCTTTGCCGGCGTTGAAGGGAGCGCCGTTCTTGGTCGCCTGGAAGGTGACCACAGTCGTATCAGGCGCCGTATAGGCATACGCCAGATCTGAGATCTGGATGACGCCATCCTGATACAGACTGTCATAAAAGGCCTGGTGGTTGTCACCGGCGCCACTGTGACAGGTCACACAGGTCTCAGGCTGGATGTTTGCCGCAGCGACGGCCCCTGCTGCGGGCTCAGGGGTATCCTGCGCAGCCACTGGCGTCGCCAGCATCCAGCCGGCAAAGAGGGCAACTGCCAGCACGAGCAGCCCTACCCATAGAACTCCGGAATTTCTAGACCACATAGCTCTTTCCTTTCTGTGAAGAATGTGGCACGAAATTGACATTTGACTCTCTGCAGGCCGCAGCCCGCTGACCGGTGCTGCGTACTACAGGTGGATACGATGAACAAGTCAAGCCGCTCCGAAACCAGTCTGTGTGACCGGGCGAACCTGACGATCGATTGAACCAGTTGATGGGACTGCGCTGTGTTGGTTAGAGCAGCCGTACCCCAAAACCTGCCTGGAGCATGGCATAACACTTAGTAAGTCTAACCCAGATTGATGGGGATGGCATGGGGCAAATCAATCACACGCCTGATGCATGCGGGCCATTTCGCGCCAGGCGTGGGTTATTCGTAGGCCAGACACTCGCGCACGCTGACACGCGTGGCGGAGCGGGCGGGAAGCCCCGAGGCGGCAACGGAGAGAACGGTAATGATGGCCAGCCAGATGAGGGGGCCGGCCGGCGTGTACTGGTATACGAGCTGGCTGCCCAGCGCGCTGCTCAACCCGCTGACCATCAACTGGCCGACGGGCAGGCTCAGCGGCCAGGCAATCAGCCAGCTCAGCAAGCCGAGGATGAGCCCCTCACCCACGAACTGGCCGCCCACCGCGGCCGACGACGCGCCGATGGCGCGCAGCACGCCGATCTCGCGGCGCCGCTCCAGCACGTTGAGCGAGAGCACGCCGCTCAGCGCCAGGCTCCCCACCACGCCGATGAGCACGGACATGGTGGCCAGCAACGTGAAGATGACGGCAAACTGCACCATGACGCCGTCGATGATTTCCACGGACGTATCCTTGCCGAAGACGGAGCCGGCCTCCAAGCGCACATTCTCATCGTTGTAGACGGTGCGCAAATCCTGCGCCAGTTGGCGGATGCCGGCGCTCTCGCTTGTTGTGGTCTGGATCCAGATGGTATTGGCGCGGTTGAGACGGTGCTCGGCGCGGCCCAGCGCCATGAGCGGCACGTGCGCCGACACCGTGACGACCGGGTCGAAGAGCAGACCGACGATCAGCCACTCCGACTCATTGTCGACGCCGATCTTGAGCGTCACCGTGTCGCCCACCGCCAGCCCCGCTTCGTCGGCCACCTTCTGGTTGAGCACCACGGCGTTGCCGTCGTCCGGCGCCAGCCACCGCCCCGCCACCATCTGCGGCCCGTACAAATCCGTCGGCAGCGGCACGCCGAAGACGGCCACCCGCTTGTCGTCGTTAGACTCAGCCGCGCCGGCCAGGCGGATTTCGGCATTTTGCAAATACCATGCTTCGACAGTTTCCACGCCGGGATAGCTGAGCGCAATGTCCTGAACGCGCTCGATGCGTTCGGCGCGTTCGGTGGCGTAGTTCACATCGAAGCGCAGAATGGAAAAGAGCAGCTCGCCAAAGGTGTAGGTAGCGCTGTCGCGCGTGGTCATGACGGCCATGAAGATGAGCCCGCTCAGCACCAGCGTGATCTCGGTGAGGATGACGCGCTGCTTGTGACGAAAGGTGTTGCTGATCGTCAGCGCCAGCAACTCGGGCAGGTAGCGCAGCCGCGCCATGAAGCGATCGAGCAGTGTCGGTTCGGCGCGCAGACCGTAGTAGCTGATCGCCTCGCGCACGGTGATGCGCGACGCTGTCCACAGCGGCCCCAGGCTCGCCAGCACGGGCGCCACAAGGGCGATGATGATCTGCGCCTGGATGGCCAGCGGCGAGAGTTCGAAGGTGCCCTCGGCGTTGAAGGAAGACATGAGATAGTCGCCCAGCACCTGCGCCGACCACGCGCCCAGCGGCAGCGCCAGCATGAGCGCCATGACGCCGTAGGCAAAGACCGTCGTCAGGTAGAGCATGAAGATCGTCCGCCGCCGCGCGCCGATAGCCTTGAGGATGCCGATCTGGTTGGTCTGGCGGTTGATGAGCGCGGTGATGGTGTTGTAGACGAGAAAGAGGCCCAGAATCAGCGTGATGGTCGCCATGAAGCCCATGATGAAGAAGAGGCCGTCGAGCGGATCCTGGAAGAAGTGCTTGGACGGGTCGGCGATGCTGCCGCCGCGCGGGGAGGCGCCGCCGGCCATAATGTCCTGCTTCTCCAGCTTCTTCTGCATGGCGTCGGCAATCGCCTGTGCCTGCACCGGGTCAAAGCCGGCGGTGGCGGCAAAGATGCGGTTGAAGCGCTCGCCGCCGGTGAGATGGCCGAAGGTCTCCAACGTCGTGTAGAACTGGGCATTGCCGCCAAAGCTGGGCGGCTGCACATTCTGATCCTGGAGCACGCCGTCGATGGTGATCTCGGTCTCGTAGTCGTCGACGCGGATGTAGACGCGGTCGCCCAGGTCGATGCCATAGGCTGCATCGCCGCCCTGCCCCACGGCAAAGAATTTCTTGTGCGGCCAGGCGCCGTCGATCAACTCGTAGGTGGAGACGATCTGCTCGTCGTAGTCTCGGCGAGCGCTGAGACCGGCCGGCTGCCACGGGTCGCCCGGGGCAAGGCGCCACTCGATGCCGGCCTGCGCGATGCCGTCGATGGCCGTCACGCCGTCGACCCGGCCCAGCGCAGCCAGGCCGTCTTCGTCGATGCCGGGGCTGGTCCACAGATAGACGGTGGCGGGCGAGGACATGCCCCACACCAGTTGCATGCCGGAGATCATGAACTGGCGCGTGCCGATGATCATGCCGATGGCAAAGGTGCCCACGGCGATGATCAGCACCACCTGGATCGTGCGGCCCTTATTCTCCCACAGGTCGCGCCAGACCTTGTCCCACAGCACGCCCATGCCCAATCTCCAATCTCCCGATCTCAGGGAGCAACCGTCTGCCCGGCAGGCAGCGTGTGCTTTGCCGCCTGCTCGGTATAATCCGCCACAATCTCCCCGTCGGCGATCTCGATTTTGCGCGGCACTGCGGTCGCCAGTTCCTTGTCGTGGGTGACGACGACCATCGTCTTGCCGTCGGCCACAAACTGATGAAAGAGGTCGAAGATGCGGTGCGCCGTCGCCTGATCCAGGTTGCCCGTCGGCTCGTCGGCGACGATGAGCGGCGGGTCGTTGGCCAGCGCACGCACGATGGCCGCACGCTGCTGCTGGCCGCCGCTGACCATGCTGGGCAGCTTGTGCGCCTGGTCGGCCAGCCCCACCATGTCGAGCAGTTCGAGCGCGCGGGCGCGGCGCTGGCGTGCCGAGTACTTGCCGGCCAGGTCCATGGGCAGGATGACATTCTTGAGCAGCGTCAGCGCCGGCAGCAGTTGGAAGAATTGGAAGATGATGCCGACCGCCTCGCCGCGCCAGCGTGCCAGGCCATTCTCGCTCAGCTTGTGTACGGGCTGGCCCAGCACCATCACCTTGCCCGCCGTGGGCCGGTCGATGCCGGTGATCATGTTGAGCATCGTGGATTTGCCGCTGCCCGACGGGCCGATGATCGCGACGAATTCGCCCGCGTTCACCTGGAGCGAGACGGTTTTGAGGATCTCGATCTCGCTGCCGCCGACAGTGAAACGCTTGACGACGTCGCGCAGGTCGATGATGGGTTCGGAAATTTCAGACGGCCACATGGAGAAGGCTCCGGCGATTGCAGAAATGCGTGGCATCCGGTTGTCGCGCCACGCTCAGTATAGCATACGCAATCAGGGCCGATCTCGTCGCGCTGCTACCTGCGCCCGTGCTCCTCAGCGGTGGCACACTGAACGCGGCAGGAGAGAAGACAGGGCGATCGGAAAGCTGACGGAAGCTTACAAAAAAAGCCGTTGACACGGCGGGCAAAGTCGAGTAATCTCGAACCGTTTTATCTCGAAGCAATGGCGCGCTGCCCTGAAAGATGCCTGCCCACACTGGAGGTATCCAGCGCGCGGTCCTGATTCAATCGCATCCACATCCACACCCGGCCCGTGACGCTGCTCATCACCGGCGTGTGCGCGGCCGGCTGCATTCGTGTCCGTTATATCTTGCCAATTCTGTGCGGAGGGTCTATGCACTTTCGGCTTTTCCATCGTTCGACCGCTTTGCTTGGCGGGAGTCTCCTTCTGCTTGGCGCGCTGCTCGGCCTGGCGCTTTTCCCCACGTGGGCTGGGGCGACCAGCCCTGACGCCGTGACCGCGGCGTGGCAGCGCGCGCAGGCTGCCGGCAACTACCACTTCACCAGCGACCTCACGCAGATGACGCTGCCGCTGGCAACCGTTGCCAACGTGGGCCGTAGCAGCCGCACCGAGACGCTCTACCTGGAAGGCCAGAACGACTTGCGCGCCGGGCAGATGGCCTTCACCCTCTGGTCGCAGGGCGGGAGCGTGCAGGACACAGCAAGCGGTGTCAGCGTGCGCATGGAGGAGGGCAAGACCTATGCCCGGCAGGGCGCGGGCGAATGGGAGGTCATCGACGACTTCACGGGCGCGCTGGCGCCGCAGGGTGACTTTATGAGCTACCTGGCGGCGGTCAAGGATGTCCAGGCGCAGCCCACGGAGCAGCGCAACGGCATCGCCTTCACGCGCTACACCTTTACCATCGACAGCCCGCGCCTGGCCGTCAATCTGCACGAGCAGATGGTCGCCGCCCTGCGCGCCCGCGGCGAACTGCCCAACGGCATCCAACTGGAGGTGCCGGCCTACTTCCGCGACATGGTCGGCTCGGGCGAACTGTGGGTGGGCGATGACGGCCTGCCGCTGCGCCAGATCCTGACGCTGCAATTCCCGCCGCAGGAGGACGAGCAAGTTCACGCCCAGATCGTCGTGAACTTCTCCGGTTTTGGCAGCGCGCAGCTCGCCGCCATCTCGTCACCCACCGCACCCGGCGGCGCGTTCGGCGCTGCGATGCAGGCAGCATGGTCGGACTATGGCGTCCCCGCGGCCATGCTCCTGGGCCTGCTGGCCCTGGCTGCCGTGTTGCTCTCCTACCGCCGCACGCGCGTCCTCCAGGCGACCGTCGTCGGCGTGGTGATCTTCGCACAGGTGGCCGGCCCGCTCTTCACGACCGACACCAACATGAGATTCTTCGCCGCCCAGACTGCCAAGGCCGACGACCAGCAGGAGCGCCGCGCCAGGGCCGACGATGACCGCGCATTGCGCGACGCGCTGGGGACGGTCGAGTTCAATCCGCATGTCAGTCCACTTGAGCGTGATGAGATTGGAGATTGGAGATTGAAGAGCGCCGACGTGCCGCTTGAATCCAATCTCCAATCTCCAATCTCTACTCTCCAATCCGCCCCCGCGCTTCAGACCACCGACACCGGCCTCGACACCGACGGCGACACGCTCACCGACTTCGCCGAAGATCGCATCGGCACCAGCCTTGCAACGGCCGATACTGACAGCGACGGTCTCCGCGACAATGTCGAGGTGAATGGCTTCGCCTTTGGCGGCCAGACCTGGTATACCAATCCTGACGCCACCGACAGTAACGGCGACGGCCTGGGCGACATCGTGGAGTGGGGAGTCGATGCCGGCGACAACCTGCGCGCCACGCCGCTCGATACCGATGGCGACGGGATCCCGGACCTCTTCGATGCCGACAACGACAACGATGGCGTGCCGGATCACAAGGATCTGGCGCCCTTTGCCCGCGGCACAACCGTGCATAATGCCAACACACCCCTCCAGTTGACGATCAAGAATCTCACCGTCGGCAAACCAACCTTTGTCGAATTCCAACTGCGCCCGCAGGATGAGAAGCAACTCTGGTTTGCCTACAACGTGCTCGACTGGCCACGCGACGATGCCGGCCAGGTGCGCGATGTGGACGGTAAAAGCTATGCCGACCTTGCCACCGCCGCCGGACGCACCGCCGAATCGAGCGAAGCCAACGGCGACATGAAAGTGCTGCCGATGTTGGAGATCCGCATTCCGGCAGATAGCGCCAATCTCCCTGCCCAAAGCGATCTGACACCCTTCAACATCACGGTCAACGACTTCACGGCCGACGGGCAGACCAAGGTCGCCTACATTCCGCTCAACATCGTCACCGACGACAAGAGCGGCCAGCGTGTGGCCTTCTCCGGGCAGATGCGCTATCTGCCGACCGGCAGTTGGCTCAATCCCCACCAGGTGCGGCTGGCCTGGGTCGTGCAGACGCTCGTCGACATGCCGTGCGACAAGGCCGCGGACACCTCCGCCGATTGCCAGGCCGACGGCTATCGCAACAACGTGCCGCAGATGCTCCAGACCTACTACGGCGACTGGACGCTGACCGGGCTGAACGTGCGCGAGGAACACGGCACCGATATGGCCATCGTCTTCGAAGACCCCGCTGTCGACGACAATGTCAAGGATGACACCGCGCTCTGGGCGCTGGCCCATGTCTTCGACCAGCACTTCGTCATCGGCCGCGATGCCGGCAATGACGGCGTGCGCGATGTGCAGGTGGCGAACATGGCCGCCCGCTTCGATCGCGACAACAACCCCACCGACGCGCAACGCATGGACGTGCCCAACATCCTCCAGGTCGTCACGCGCAGCTATGCCACGCTCGACGCCGCGCTGGCCTCGACCACGATGACCGAAACCGCCGCGATCCTGGATACTGTCTTCAAGCCACTGGTCACCAACGACCGCCAGATCAAGCCTCTGCTCTTTTTTGCGCAGGAAAACCGCGGGCGCTATCTCACCCTCGATCTGGCAACGACCGGACAAGGCTATGCTGCTTTCAACGGCGCCGCGCTGACCTTCGACCTGGCGCCAGGCGCGGCGCCGGCGCTCACGGTGGACGTCAACGCCGGCATGAAGTGGATGAGCTACTGCGCACCGGCCACAGGCGCCGTGACGCTCAGCCCCTGCTCCGACGACGACGCCTGGGGCACGCTGGAGGCACGCTATGCGGCGCTCGCCCCGCAGCCCGACGACGAGGAGCCGGGTTGGGTGGGCGCGCGCGTGATGCTGGCGCAACTCTTCTTCACCGGCATGCGCAGCGGTTTCTACGCCAATGTCCAGGCCGGCCCACAAATCCTCTCCCAGTTCGGGCTGGAGACCGAAAGCCAGACTGCGCTGGCCGTGCGCGCCGCGCGCCAGGGGGCGGCCACGGTGCCATTGCTGGCCGCGCAGAGTTTCTACCGGCTCTTCCCCGGCTATGTTCCGGGCGATTCACCGCGCATTCAGAAAAAAGCCACGCTTGGCTATGCCGGTGTCTTGCGCGAGGGGCTTAAGGACGCAAAGGAGAATCTGGCGGACAAGATCAGCACGGGGCCTGGTTCAGATGACACCGCCAAAGACTACGCCAAGGCGCTTGCCAAACTTAAAACCAAGGTGTCCAGCGCCAAATACCTGATTTTCCGCTTTGGCGCGGCTATTGCCGGCGCGGCCGGCGCCGTGTTGATGGTGTCGCTGCAGATTGCCAGTCTCGTGCCGAACCTGCCCAACCAGACGCGCTTGATTCTGGGCGCGTTCTCCACCGCGCTCAACATCCTGATCAACGTCGTGGCGCCCATCGTCGACCTGGTGCGCAGCATCATTCAGTCACCGCTCAGCGCCGCCAGAGTGCTAAGCTTTGTCGGCAAGAGTTTTGCTGTCGTGCAGCGCGGCGCCGCGGTGGGTGCCGTGCTCGCGTCGGTGTTGATCTGGGGCTTCTTCATCTATGGCGCGGCCACCAGCGGGTTGGCGGCAGGCAGTCCGACGCTCAATCGCCTCTTCTTCGAGACGGTCGCCGCCACGATCGTCACCGTGCTGATGGCCGTGCTGACCGCCAATCCGGTTGGCGCCATCATCTCGGCCATTCTCGGTGCCATCGATGCCATCCTGTCGCTCATCTGCGAACTGGGCGTCGCGGAGTTGCGCCAGGTGCCAACGCTGGACGGCGCCTGTTTCACCCTCACCGGCGCGCTGACCAAGGTGCTGACCAAGCTGCTCTACAGCTACGACCTGATGATCGACATGGGGCGCAGCGACCTCATGGTGACCGGCGCACCCGATGTGGTCCTGGGTGACCCTGGTAAGGGCTTTGTCGCCGGCAACACGCTCAACGTTACGCTGCCGGTGACGACCACCGCGGTGCACAAGGACCCGGACCCCAACAACGGCGTCCTCATCTATCCGTACATGTATCTCTTTTCCGCAGACAACCTCAGGCGTAGTTCGTTCCTCTACAGCCTGACCAGCGGCGCCAACCAGACGCTGGCCGTTGCGCTCGACCAGATGAAGACACTGTGGCAGAACGTGCGCGTCGATCATACCTACCTCGTCTCGCCCATGTACCGCGGCGAGATGAGCAGCACTCCGCCGCCGGTTACGGGCCAGGTGCTCGCCGCCGGCATCAACCGCCCCGTTCCTTTGATGCTCAACATGAGCTATGCCGTGCCGGCTTACGAATGTTGGACGCTCGTCGTGATTCCCATCTGCTACACGCGCGAGTACAAGGGCGACAACCACATGCCCATCGACTCGCTCCACTACGACGTCTTCCCCGCCACCTTCGCCGAGTTCCTGGCCATGAGCGCCAAGGGCGACGGCGGGCTGGGCCTGAGTTGGGACGCCCGCTTCCCCTCGCTGCGCGACGCCGATGGTGACGGCCTGCTCTCCACCGCCTACAACGGGCTCGATCCCAACGACGCGGCCGCCGACGCCGACGGTGACGGCCTGACCGACCGCTTCGAATTGGACCGCCGCGCGGCCGGCGTGAATATCTCGCCGGTGCTGCGCGATACGGACAACGACGGCCTGCCCGATGCGCAGGAGCTTCGCCTGGGCACGGACCCCGCCGCCGCCGACTCCGACAACGACGGCCTGAGCGACGGTGACGAGGTCGCTCACCTGACCATCGACCCCAACACCGGCGCGCTGACGACCGTGTGGGCCGGCGGCTGGAACGTGACCATCAACGCGCTCACGCCCTTCACGGTGCGCGTCTCCTCCGACCCGCTCAACGCCGACGGCGACAACGACGGAATCAACGACCTGGCCGAACGCCAACTGGCGCTGGACCCCAATCCCGCCAACCGCGTCGACAGCCAGAACCGGCCCTATCATCCGGCCGTGCCCAACAGCCCGCCGCTGGCCGTCGTCGTGGAGACGGACGATTTCGACGGCTACGTGGCGCCGGGCCAGAGCTTCATCTACACCAGCACCGTCATCGCCAACGCGGCCGCGGTTCCGGGCGTGCTTAACGTCAACGCGCCGGCCATCCTGGGTGGGGCGCGCAACCCGCTGCTGCTGCCCTTCAACACGCAGACCTTCAGCGTGACGCAGTCGGTCGTGCAGGGCGTGAGCGTCGCCGTGGCGCCCGGTCTCGGCACGCAGCAGACCGCCCTGTCGAGCACCGCCAGCACGCGCCTGAGCGACACCGCGGTCGCCGGCTGGACGCTCGGCCAGGTGACGACGGAGGCGCCGCTGGGCGGCATCGTGGTGCCCAACCTGCCCTACTACAGCGAGGTCACCGCCAGCCGCCCCGACCGCCAGGACAACTTCCACATCGGCGTCATGGCCTTCGACAACCTCAATTCGCCCGTGCCCAGCCCCATCGGCCGCGGCGACATCCTGGCCTACACGCTGCCCGCCGGCTCCATGCGCGCCATCGAGAACGACGCTGGCAACACGCGGGCCTTCATGGGCAACAGCGCGCCGAGCATGGCGACCAACGCCGCCGGCGACACCTTCGCCGCCTGGGGCCAGCAGCGCTTCTGCAACACCGTCACCTTCAACTCGATCCGCGTGGTGACGGCCGGCGCCGATGCCCAGGACGCATCGAACGGC
>ERZ795053.3651-NODE-3651-length-17311-cov-9.186660_pt1 | contig 17311 bp, 12 predicted proteins | sample MGYA00375137_ERZ795053 | MGnify/ENA primary metagenome ERZ795053 (study PRJEB30182, sample SAMN05720284) | activated sludge metagenome | isolation source: Anaerobic digester | place: Hong Kong | collected 2014-12-17 ...
CAATATTACCTAAGAACCAAATATGATTTGGAAAGCTAACCACTCAACGCGTTAAGTCTATGTTTTCAACGAGCATATCTCTTTCATGGGGATATTCAAAGAGCTTATTCCTCTCTCTTCAGCGTGATTAATGTAATTTCCGGTGCCATCCCCAGGCGCCCGGGAAAACCCAGCCAGCCGAGTCCCCGGTTCACGTGGAGAAACTGACCGGCGTCTTCATACAACCCCGCCCAGTGCTTGTACTTGTATTGGATAAGACTCCATTCTTTATTTTTCGTTTTGATCCCGGCTTGCATACCATGGGTATGTCCTGAAAGGGTTAGGGCTATATCGGTATGTTTTAAGACCTCGCCGGACCAGTGTGAAGGGTCATGGGACAGAAGGATTTTACAAGGAATGCCGGCCACCTCCTTCATGGCAAGCGAGAGGTCTCCATATTGTTTAAACGGGGGCTTGCCCCAGTTCTCGACTCCGATTACCGCTATTTTATCGCCGGCTCGGGAGAGGATGACGGAATCATTACGCAGCAATGTGAAACTTATTTCCGAAAAGAAATCAGTGATTTGCCGGAAATTTTCACGTTTCATATCGTCACTATCCCAGGTGCTGTAATCACCGTAATCGTGATTGCCCAAAACAGCGATTTTACCGTGGTGCGCTTTAATTTTCTTTAGCGTGGAATTCCAGCCTTTTAATTCCCAGGCATAATTGTTGACCAGATCACCGGTAAAAAACACATAGTCGGGTTGTAAATGATTGATTAAGTGCACCGCGCGCTCCAGTATCGAATACCGGTAATTAAAGCTACCCAGATGCAGATCCGAGATTTGAACGATACGGAGTCCTTCAAAAGCGGCAGGCAAGGTTTTTAATGGTATTTGAATCCGGTATATTTTGAACCGGTACACGGTCCGGAAAATGCCGTAGATGATGACAAAAAATGGTAAAAATCCCGCAAATAATCCAATTAAACTGATGATCAAAAAGGATTGAGCCGGCGGAAAAATAAATTTGGCGTGTTGTAGAATAGTCAGAATAACTGCGAACAAAAGTTTCGGAGCAAAAGAGGAAACGGTTAATCCGTATAGAGAGGATATCCATAATTGACGGCGACGCGGATGCATTTTATCAAATCGGATCTTCAGGGCCAGAATGGCGGAGACCAGACCAATAGTAAATGTCCAGAAGAGGATATTGATCCCGATCCTTAATACAGGATTGTAGGCAAAAGCCGTATTCGTGATGGATTGCAAAGCACGAAACGCAAACGCATCAATCACCACCAGGAAGATGCATAACAAAAGAATCATACGAAAGGAAAATCGGCGCATGATTTATGAATTCAATTCCTGATCATCGGCGAACCTGCGCGGATCTTTCAACGCCCAGTAAATGCCCTTAACTCCGGCGACCCATTTATCATAGAGGAAGATAAGCGTTATCTCTTCCAACGTTTCGATGATTCCGAGCCCGATCATGAGCCAAAATAACCACATAACCGGACCAAAAAAAAGGATGCCTAAAATAAATGCCGACTGAGCAATGGCTGAGCTTTTCGCCAGGTAGGTGTGGAATGCTGTGGTCTTTCCGTATTTGTAAAAGGCCAGGCCCATTTGAATTAAATACGGCGCAAAGGCGATGACAATCCAAATCCAGTGGTCCAGAATGAACTGCGATTCAAAACGAAGAACGCCTAAAAGTCCTAAGGTAAATGTTATCTGATCCCCCAGTGAATCCAACTCCGACCCACGTGAACTGCAAATCTTCAACCGGCGGGCCACAAAGCCATCGATTGCGTCCGTAGAATAACTGATAAATAACATCCATGCAAACCAATCACGGTATCCAAGCAAAAGCAATAAGCCCAATACCGGTGAGGCTCCGATCCGGTAAAACGAAAACCAGTCGGCAATATTGAACTCTTTGAACTTCCACATACCTTAAATAATAACCAAACATTGAAATATAGGTTTGGGAGCGGGCATAATCAATGTTCGTAATATTTAAAAAGATGATGTTGATCAACAATCCTTGACGATAGCATTCCTACATTTAGCTTTTAAACGATTTACCATTCTCCGGGCTTGGCAAAGACCTTTATTGTCCGGGGTGAAAACACCATCCTGGATGCCCAGTACCGGAGCACTCAATAAAAAGGCAATTCGATGAAGAAGCTTATTTATCCTTATGCCACCTTATGCATCGCGATATTATTCCTGTTGCTGACTGCAGACGTTCTTGCCCAGGCCACCAGATACACCCGAGGTATCGGCCAATATCCCGGGGATGACGCTGAAAATTTCAATCCGCTTCCGGCCCCTGACAGTGATCAGGTACGTAACCTGGCATTGTACCGAACGGTAATCCACTCCTCCAGTTATGATTACAACCTCACCGGGCAACTGATAACCGATGGTATTATCGGCACCGATATGCCGGTCACCTATTCCGGATTTACCAGTCAGGATGGTGAATTACCTAAAAATCAGTGCCTATACCTGGTGGACCATAATCCGGTAACCCGCTTGCCTATCCAGGGATCAGAAGGCTGGATTCAAATAAGTTGGTCCGGACCGCTTGCCCTGCCTGTTTTTGATTCGTTGATATTCGGATTCGATGTTCAGGGTGACAACGCATCCCAGGCTGCCTGGAGCGTGGAACTAAGCGGTTCCGTAGACGGGACAACGTGGACTTCAATCCGTACGGCAACAGGTGCAGGCATCCCTGGTGATACCATCTCACCGGCTTTTAAATATTTCCTGCCCGGCAATCACCGGGTGATTCCGATGAATTGCAGTCCTGGCGAAGGATTGCACCATCTGCGGATTTCCTTTAACGCACCTGCAGTATCCTGGTGGAACATTGGTGGGTTGGAAACATTCCTGCAGGGGGACAAAGTGACTTTTCTGACATCGTCTACCTTTACCAGCGCCTGGATGGATACCGGAAATCCGCAGGAGTGGGTCTCCGTTGATCTGGGTGCACCCTCCCAGGTTCATGAAGTGGTCCTGGATTGGATCCGCAGGGGCGACGGATGCCAGTTACAACACTCCATGGATGGACAGCAATGGACGGATTGGATCGCGATGCCTGAGTCATCGGACGGCACGCGGGATCTGCTGATCGTCAGTGCGCCTGTCGAAATGCGGTACCTCCGGGTGTTGATCAAGCACACCAAGGCAATACCTGCACTCCTCAGTGAACTCCAGGTCATGGGAACGGGAGGAAAGTTATGGCAACCGAAACCTGCGGCAGAAATGCAGGACCATAAAATGCTTCTGTCCGGTGGGTCATGGAAACTACAGCGTGCATCAGAGGTACAAGAGGAAGGTTTAAACCTGGGACGACCGGGGTACAATGATCGGGATTGGGTGACGGCTACGGTACCCGGGACGGTATTGTCCAGTTTTCTCAACGTTGAAGCCATTCCTGATCCCAACTATGGGGACAATCAGTTGATGGTTTCCGAATCCTACTTCAATGGTGATTTTTGGTATCGCAATGAATTTGAAGTGCCACAACCATTTATCCGCGATCGGGTATTTCTTCAATTCAAAGGGATCAACTGGAAAGCGGAAGTCTATTGCAATGGAAGGGTCGTCGGCACCATCGCCGGCGCTTTTACCCGGTCTGTGTTTGATGTGACGGATTTCATACATCCGGGTTCCAATGCCATTGCCGTCAAGATCATGGTGAATGCCAATCCGGGCGGCGTCAAAGAACAGACTGCAGCCAGCCCGGATCTCAATGGTGGGGTCCTCGGTGCCGATAACCCTGCATTTCATGCCACCATCGGCTGGGACTGGATACCGACTATCCGGGGGCGAGATGCAGGCATCTGGGATGATGTCTTGTTGACTTCTACGGGGCCGGTCACCCTCGAAGATCCATTTGTCGATACCAGGTTGCCTTTGCCGAGCACGGATGCAGCCGATGTTATGGTAGCCGTGAATCTGGTGAATCATACCAATCTGGCGCAGGAAGGCATCCTGGAAGGCCGCCTGGGTGAAGTAGCCTTTCAACAAGCGTATACCTTGCAGCCCAATGAATCCCGCCTGGTTCGCTTCACCCCGGTGGAAGTAAAGGGTTTACACCTGAGTCATCCGGATTTGTGGTGGCCAAATGGTTACGGCGAACCCAATCTGACGGACGTCAACCTAAAATATGTTCTTTCAAATGGTTCGGTTTCCGATGAGCAGCATTTCCAGACCGGTTTGCGTCAAATGACTTATTCTGGTGAAGATAAAGCGTTGCGCATTTATGTGAATGGCGTGCGTTTTGTTCCTAAGGGAGGCAACTGGGGCTTTGCGGAGTCGATGTTGCGGTACCGATCAAGGGAATTTGACATCGCAGTGCGCTACCACCGGGATATGAACTACACCATGATTCGAAACTGGGTCGGAATGACCGGAAGCGATGCATTTTTTGATGCTTGCGATCGCTACGGGATCATGGTCTGGCAGGATTTCTGGCTGGCCAACCCGTGGGACGGTCCGGATCCGGACGACGACTCGATGTTTATGGCCAATTCGCGGGACTTTGTTCACCGGATACGCAATCACCCATCCATTGGTCTGTATTGTGGGCGGAATGAAGGCAACCCACCTCCTTCACTGAATCAAAGTCTGGCAAACCTGGTTGATTCCGATCACCCGGGCATGATCTATTTCCCGCATTCGGCTGAGGGCCCGGTCAGTGGTTATGGTCCTTATGGGGCAATGCCGGCTTCTTTCTATTTTCAGTACCGGGCTACTGAAAAGCCTCACAGTGAGTTGGGGATGGCCAATATTGTCAGCAAGGAAAGCCTTGACCGGATGATGCCGGCCGACGCCCAATGGCCGATCGGCAGAATGTGGGGCATCCATGACTTTTGTGATGGAGGCGCTCAAAATGGTGCAGCGTATAAGAAATTAATGGAAATCAACTTCGGTCCGATAGACCAACTGGAAGACTGGTTAAGTCTGGCACAATTCCGCAACTACGAAGGATACCGGGCTATGTACGAAGCCCAGAGCCGTAACCGGATGGGGCTGCTTATCTGGATGAGTCATTCGGCCTGGCCCTCTTTCGTATGGCAGACCTATGATTATTATTTCGAACCCACCGCCGCTTATTTTGGCGTAAAAAAAGCATGCGAACCATTGCATATTCAGTGGAATGCTTCCACCGACTCCATTGAAGTGGTGAATTACAGTCACCCGGATGTCAAGGGGCTGATCGCCCAGGCTGAACTGTTTGATCTGAATGGAGCATTAAAATGGAGTCACCGCATGAATGTGGACAGTCGAATTGACAGCCGCCAAAATTGTTTCCCGGAGGAAAAACCGGAGGACCTGACCAGGGTCTATTTCCTGCGACTGAAATTGATGCAGGGAGACGAAGTCCTTTCGGAAAATTTTTATTGGCGAGGGCCGGGTACGGAGGAAGCCCTTGGAGATAATTTTTTACTCCGAAATGCACACGATAATGATTATTCGGCGCTGAGGAATTTGCCCAAGGTCCCGGTAACGATGACTGAAAACGGCCGGCAAACCAATGCAGACGAAACCGGATTTACACTAACAGTCAAAAATACCGGAGACCGGCCGGCATTGATGATCCGGCTCAATGTCGTAGGGGAACAAACCGGTGAGCAGGTTCTTCCTGTGCTTTACGAGGATAACTATTTTTCGCTGATGCCGGGCGAACAGAAAGAAGTGTTGGTCCGTGTAAGAAATGAGGATACGCGGGGAGAAAAACCGGTCATTAAGCTCTCAGGATTTAATGTAATTGCGAAATAATTCAAAGCGGGTGTCCACCCCTTATTCATGATTAAAGCGACGGAAAAACTGTTCTGCATCTTTTATGCTTTCGAGGTTCAGGATCCAGCAGACTTCGGATAGATCAGAAAAGTCAAACCCGCCGGAGGCGATCGCTTCATTGTTGTATCTGCCTTCCTGACCATTGTAACGGTTGCACAAGCCGATAGCTGTTTGCCAGACCAGTTTCAATTCAGGATTCCTTACGGACAATTGTTCGATTTTATATTCGGAAGTTCGAAAACCCGGAGTGCCATTTCCGACTACATTGCCGTCGGATATTTTATGATAATCCGACTCTTGTTTTACAAGGGACAGATCTTCATCCGCAGTGACTTCTTCATTCCAGTCGCTGTGCTGAACAACGTGTATTCGTTCATGTATATCCAGGGCAGGCAATTCGCTTTGGAGGGCTTTGATGAGCGAAGCCGTAAAGTCAGATTGGCCTGCTTCAGCAATCCAAATGTCGCCATCTGACGCTAAGAACGGCATGACCAGGTTTTTTACTTTCTCTAGGGCGGCGGCCCGATCTATGTTTGCATCTGTCCAGTTGTCGCCAAAGGCTTGTTCAAATAATGCATTTGGCGGAACATACAGACCTTCCTGGACACCATATGTCCCGGCAACCGCGTGGTATTTTATATTGGAATAATCAGGATCGGCAACTAAAGTTCGAAATGCTGCCACCGAGTGCAGATCATCTACATCGGTCTTGCAGTCGTATTGTACCAGCAGCAAGTCGGTAGCCTGGTGAAAACGTAATGGGGACTCTACTGTATTGCGGGTTTCGTTTTGTTGTTTACAGCAGACCAATAAGTAGGCTGCCGTAAGAAAAATAACTTGGCGGAGGTACATAGATTTCCAGATTATTATTAAAAATCAGTTCAATAATTTTCTGCTATTCCAGTTCACCCAGTAATTTCTGGTATTTAGCCAGATAAGCCGGATTGGATCGAAATCTGCCCAGACCTACTGCATCAAATTCATCCAGATGATTTCCCTGATCAGCCCCCAGGTAGTTAAGTGCCTCGTTGATCGTCTTTACTGAGAGGTCTGCGTTTTGGTCATTCCGGTAAATGTTTGCAAATTGGTCGCCCATTCCTCCGACATATGCCGTGACTATGACGGCATACTCTATTGGGTCGGATAAACTTATTCGTTTCATCAAATCATAGATAACCCGTTTATTGACAAGATGGCAATTCGATTCCAGATACCCGGAATATGCCAACTTCTTTTCCCAGTAATCAATAAAATCGTTGTCAATAAAAAACAGGGTTAGATCGAAATTCAGGTCGACGCCTGTCAGTTCATATTTATCAGCTTCTTGATGATTATATGGACCTTTTAGTACGATGGCGTGAATGATGTGACTCATTTTGAAATATTTGATTGAATTTCTTTGGTTTCAGGAATACAACAGATAAGAGACCCGGTTTATTTTTCTGCTATTGTTCCGGTCATTTGTTTGTATTGTTTACTTCGTGAACGTTTTCCAATTTTACGACAACCGGATTAGGCCATTTCCGGTCGTTATAGATACGCTGGGCCCGCATGACCGATAAATGTAGCCCCTGGCTGGTCGGCCTAATGACAGGACCGGGATCTGTTTCCGGATGGTATTCGAGCACTTTTCCGGCATGGCCCAGCACCGATATCTTTGATTCACCGGAACCGGTCAGCGTGGCCAGTTCAAATTCCCGCCGCTCTCCGTAGCCCCAATCCGGTTCGGTCAGAAATGCATAAACAGCTGAACCGTCCCTGGCTTTCAAAAACCAATTGGGGCCCTCATGAATTACATCGAGTGGTTCGGTTTCAGCGAAAGCCTCCTGGTTGATGAACATCCACAGAGAAATCTCATTTAATATGGCCCGTTGTTCAGATGGAAATTGCCCCAGTTCATCCGGTCCGAAGTTCAATAGAAAGTTGCCGCCTTTGCAGCGAATTTCGATCAGTTTCAGGATGACTTCCCGGGCAGATTTATAGAACTCGTTGGTAGGCCGGAATTGCCATTGTTCGCCGAGCGTATAGCATGCTTCCCAGGGGGCGGGCAGGGGAGCGTCCGGAGTGTTTTGTTCCGGTGTTTCGAGGGCACCCCGTGTGACGACCACATCGGGATTGATTTCCCAGCATAGTTTTGCCAGCTCGGTCTTGCCAAATTGTTCCAGGCCATCCAGGAATACCACATCGATCGGCCCATAATTTGTCATCAACTCCCGGATTTGCGACTTGGCATATTCGTTAAGCGCAGCATTGTGGCTGGCCATAGCTTCCGGACGTGCCCGGGAGATGGGGATTTTATGCTCAAACAGAAAGTAAAAGTCATCCGGGGAATAATAGATGCCCACGGCCAAGCCTTCCCGGTGGCAAGCCGCTATAAGCTGGGCAGTAGGGTCCTTGGCATAGGGGGTATGCAGGATGCTGAAATCGGTTGTTTTCGTATCGAACATGCAGAATCCGTTGTGATGTTTGGTTGTAAACACCAGATACTTCATACCCGCTAATTTGGCGGCCCTGACCCATTCATCGGCGTCAAATTTGACCGGATTGAAAGATTTTGGCAGTTGGTGGATGTATCGGTCCAGGTATTCATCCGAAGCGCCGACCATGGAATGACTGATGACCATACCGAGCTGAACATCAAAGCTCCAATGAATAAACATACCAAAGCCGAGATTCGTGAACCAGGCTTCCCGGTCTGGTTTATTCAAATTCAGAATGGGCTCCTGGGCATAGGCATTCAGACTAAAAAGTATGCAGGCTATCAGTAAAAGATGGCGAAAAGACATGAAACGGATTTTTTGAAATATAGGTAATAATCCGGGAGCGTCCGTTAAAAAAGCCACTGCCGGGATGTGGCCGGCAGTGGCTCTGTATTTTGCGGACAATTAATTAATCCCTTAATTGGAACAATACATCCGTTGTTTCGATTTTTGGTGCCTCGACCACCTGGTAGGCCTGAGGTATTGTTTTGGCCAGCTCGGTAGTTCTAAAAGACTGCATGGATTCTTGTGAGTCCCAAACATACACCCCTATGTATTCACCAGGTTGGTCTGTTTTTGTATAATATTTCTGCAGTAAACCAGGTACCTGGCGAAACTTTTCTGCACGTTCATGCGCAGTTTTCATCAGTACATCTTCTGACAGACTGGACTTGATTTTGATGGTTTGAATAAGCATATCGTTATTGGTTTTTAGTTTCGAATTGGAAGCGAGGAAATTCTTTTTTGCAGCAGCAATGATCGGGGTCCGGTCGTAGTACGTAAAGATGCCGTCAATCCTTTTTTCCGGATTAAAATGGAACGCCCAATGCATCCTGACCCAGGCAATTTCCGAACCATAGTGCAGCGTGGCTGAGAAGTAACATACATCAAATACACCCTGGGTATTGACAAACTCCACGTGTTGATTAACCTGGACCGGAATGTGAACAAAGTCGGTAAATTCTGCCTGGTTGTTGCCTGATTCTACGACATAATTGTCCCAAAATTTCATCACATTATCCAGCCCTTTGTAAATGGTACGCGTATCGCTGTCGCCGTCAGGAAGTTTGAATTCGACATTATCTGCCAGAAAAGCATAGGAATCTGTAAATTCCTGATGAGCGAGATGCTGCAAATACTGCTCGGCAATTTGAGTGTATTCGGCGGATGCAATTTCGTAGGTAGCCTTATCCTGCCCACCACATGCCAGCACAAATATGCTGATAAAAAATAGGGTAATGGATGCATAGAAAAGTGATCTTGAGTTCATGATTGTACGTTTTGAGTTTCTAAAATGAATCAACATCACAAAGTAAAGGCGAGGAGCCTGCATCCCGTTTAGGCTGAACGTTCAGAACGTTAGGCTAAAAGCTCAAGCTTGAGCCGGATAGAGCGAAGGAGCGACGCCATAGTGTTTTTTGAACTCCAGGCTAAAAGAAGACAGGTTTTCATAGCCCAGCTCATAATAGATGTCAGAAGGCCTTTGGTTATGCAAGAGGAGCATCCTGGCTTTTTTCATCTTCTCGACAATCATGTATTTTTTAGGAGAGGTCTGGTAGACTTCGAAGAATTTTCGCTTAAAAGTCGAGAGGCTCATGTTACACAGGAAAGCCAATTCTTCTGACTTGAGGTTGCTGAATTTGTGGTTTTGGACCACATGGGTAATGGCATTGTTTTGTGATTTGGTTATGGCGTTATTGATAAAACAGGCCATTTCGCCAGGATATTTGTTCAGCAGATAAAGCAGAATCTCTTCAATTTTGGCCAACCGGAAATAAGCATTTTTAAAGTCCATTTCCAGTAATTTCATTGATTTCTGAAATGTCTGGAGATATTCGTCCTTCGGGAAAGTAATGACCGGCGGTGTTGAGTCGCTGCTTTTCTCATCAAGCCTGATGTCGTACTTCTGAATAAATTTGGTCAAAAATTCGTTGGAGAAAAAAAGGAGTAGACTTTCAAACTCTTGCCGCAGCGTGACTCTTTCTGTCATGAGCATATTACCAGCGGTGACCAAGCCGATCTGCTCATTATTCATTGAATATTTTTGGGACTCATCGATGATGTTTTTGACCCCGTGGATCATAAAACAGAGCATGTTCTGCGAATAATGTAATTTAAGATTGACCTGGTCTGGGCCTCGTTCCCGGATGTAGAATAAAATATTCACATCACTCATTGGTTCGACTAGAAACTGGTCCGGTACGGTAAAGAATTCCATTTAATTTAATCAATCGTCAACGATGGTGTGGCGTATTGCATCGAAACAAATTCAATATATAAATTTTTGCGAAATGGGCCAAAAGGTCATCAGGGAGAGGACTTACCGGATGAGGGTCAGATCACCGCTTTGAATAGTTTTACCACAATATTCCGTAGAGCGCTCCAGGGTATATAAATACACTCCAGGAATGGCTTTCGTACCGTTGATTGAGCCATCCCAGCAATCCAATGGATTAGTTGTTCCGAAAACCAGGCCGCCCAACCGGTCGTACACGTTAAACCGGTATGCAGATTCATTTGGAACAGCCAAGAAGGGCTGTAGACAATCATTAATTCCATCGTCATTGGGACTGAAAATGTTGGGGACGCTGGCTGTGCTGCCAAACGTTACTGCTACAGTGTCTGCGAAGGTGCATCCGACGGAGTCGGTCATGATGGCCCAGTAAGAGCCGCTTCGAGAAACCCGCTTGGATGGGGAGAAATCTCCGTCGTACCATTGAGTGTGTGGATAGGAACTCCGGAGAAGGTATTCGTCACCCCTGCATATGAGGGTATCCCTGCCCAGTGCCTGGTCGCCGGTCACCTGCAGGTTTAGGTTGATGGTACTGTCACAGCCAAATCGGGTAAGCATGGTATGGGAATAACTGCCGGTCTTCGATAACTGAAGGCCATAAAAGTCATAGACTTCACCTTTGCAGATGGTCCTGGATTCCAGGGTCTGATAGCTATCATTAACCTGTAATTCAAGCATACGGACGGAGTCGCATCCCAGAGAGGAGGCAATGGTGTCCAGATACATGCCGGAAGCAGTGTAGCCGGCATATTGTTCTCCGGTGCAAATGTTTTTCTTAACAGTTACCGGGAAATATTCGGGTTCCACCGCGGTGAGATTGGCCTGGGCCAAAAAACCTTCTGCAGTAGGACAGCTTTTAATTTGTACGATCAGATAGTTATTGCCCGAATGCCAGCCTTTGTTTAAAACAACGGTGATTGCCGTGTCATGTCCATGAAATTTGTAAGGGTCGATGTTGCCGGTATACAGGTAATTGGTGGCTCCGTTTACCCGGACCTCATAAATACAATTATCGGCGAAAAAATCCATCGCAATGGCATAATGATCAGCGATAGGCAGGCCACAGGCGTTGGTCTCCGGAAGGACAATGATCCGCTGGTAAAAGATATCCACACAACCTTCTGCGGCATGATAGCATCCATTGCCAAAATCGTAAGCGATCCAATCGTTGTTGGGAAAAGGACTGGTATGCCAGGCCGGATCGCAACGACCCACAACCCGGGCAGGCACAAAAGCAGTGGTGGAATGCATGGTGTCTCCTTCGGCAGCATACCAGAATGCATCATTGGCTCCCAATTGAAACCTGCCTCCGGTCCCGTTTGCAGCGGTGTTCAGAGTTAATGGATTTGGCAGCTGGGCCCCGGCCTGAAAACCGATGCAGAGCTGAGCCAAAACAACCATCCATAGCCAACGTATCCGGGTATTCTTCACTGGTATCGAATGTAATCAATTTAACCCGGAACCCTGTGGGATTTATTGCCGGGTGCAACGAAAAAGGCCCCGAAAAGTGTTCCCTGCTACCGGACGATAGGAACACTTTTTATGCGTCTACTTTTTGTCTACCTGACATTTTTGACCGGTATGATGAGTTACAATAGTTTTGAGTATTCGCTAAAAATCAATGAATGGCTATGAAAAACAATTTTTATTTGATCCGTATCATGATTCCTTTCCTGGTCATGACGCTACTCCAGGTCCATTGCACCAAAGATCCATTGGATACCGTACGGAAAAAGATCCCTGCCGAGTTTCAATACCTCGCCGGAATTTTTGATGGCGACGGGGTAGGGGCTGGCTTCACGATGGGACCGGTAACCGTCTTATTTAACCAGACTGGTGACAAATATGCCTGGATTGAAGATGGGGTCATCCTGTCTGAACGGGGCTTAAATGACAGTCTGAGTCTGTTTAAAAAGGATGTACTGGGTAGCGTTGGAGCGGCAATTATCAATTTTCCCAAACAATTGTATTTATTTGACCGGACCGGAAGTCAGTATACGGTGGTAGAACTGGATGCGCGGATCGCCCATGCTCAATGGGCTAATACCAATTTTTTCCGGTTTAATGCTTATACGTTTACCACGCACGACTGGGGAAAGAATGACTCATGCCCTTTTTCGACGATAGGGTCGATCTGGTACGATAAGACGGACCGGATCTGCGGACCCTATCTCACCGATTACGGAACCTTTATAATGAGCAACGGCACCGGAAATTTAATGGCCAACTACCAGATTGCTACAGCCACGTTTAGTGAGGTAAAATCGATCAATCACTACGAGCTATTTGAATGTGGAGACCGGAATGCTGAAAGTAATGGGATCCTTAAGCATTTATTGCCATTGGCAAGTATCGATGCGGTGGTCGATTATTTTGGACCCGATCAAGCATTGCAGGGCGAAATATTTTTCCTAATGGACGGCAGGCAATTTGGCTACCAGGCATTTGGCACAGGTGTGTTTATGGGGCCATACGATCTGTATTGAAATTACCTCCACTTAGAGGGCTTTACTATCACAAAATTAATTTCAGAAAGATGAAAACATATAGGGTGTTAATTCAGATAGGCCTTGGCCTGATCATGACCAGTCTTATATTGTTGTCTTGCTCCAAAGACCCCTTGGATGCAGTACGGGATAAGATTCCCGGAGCGTTTCAATACCTGGCTGGAATCTTTGATGGCGAAGGCGTTGGAGCGGTGTTGGATTTGCGAGGAGCAACGGTATTATTCAATCCAGCGGGAGATCAATATGCCTGGGTGGAAAATGGCGAAATCAAAGTGATACGCCGGATAGATGATTCACTCAGCCCGTTCAGAAAGACAATCCTCGGCAGTATTGGCCCATCCTTTCTTTCTATTCCGAAAACGGCCTATTTCTTTGACCGGTCGGGGAGCAGGTACACGACGGCAACCTATGATTTCAAGGATGTTGCCGGCAAATGGGATGATCCTAATCTTTTTAGTTTTAGCAATAAGAGTTATGGTCCACGCGATTGGGGAGGCAGGGATGAATGTCCCTTTACGACCATTGGCGCTATTTGGGAATATCAGGTTAACCGGTTTTGTTCCTATTACGCTCCGGATTACTATGCGGTCTATATGACCAATGGGGATGGCAATTTATTTACGCAGTATGCATTTTCCAAGGAACGTTTCGGGGGCGTTGTCAATGCAGTCAACCAATATGAGATTTATACTTGTGATGGTGAAGACGGGGATAAACATCAGACCGCTATGGGTCAAATCCCATTCAGCTCAATTCGTGCAGTGATGACCTATTACGGCACAGGAAGCCTTCCTGTTGGTGAAGTCTTTTTTATTTCAGACGGGAAACAATTTGGATACAACCAATTTGAAACCGGCGAGGTCCTCGGTCCCTTTGACCTGTATTAGAAGTCTGCATCACTCCTTGTAGCGCTGACTCATTTGATCACCGCCAATTTTCCCTGCATCTGCTTATCCTGGTTTACTACATTGACGATATATAGGCCGGAAGGAAGCTCATCAATAGGTATTACCTCCCTGTTTCGGACAGACCGGACGAGGATCAGTTTGCCATCCAGCTGTCTGATTTCCAGCCGGCTGCCGTCCGGTACGTGTTTCAGATTGAGCACATTGCGAGCCGGATTGGGATACAATTCCAGAGCAGTAATATCTATGTGATCTCTTGCAGAGGTGGCACAGAGCGTGTCTTCTGCATTGGCTACGATGATTTCAAATGCGCGGCTTACGGCTATGCCACACGAATTGTATACCGTATAGGTTAGATAATTGCTTCCAGGGTCCACCCTGGCCGGATCAAAGGTCCCTTCCGTTACCCCTTCTCCATTAAAAGTACCCCCTTCCGGAGTGGCTTCCAGGATTAGCGGATTATCATTGTGGCAAATCACCATTTTGTTTTGAGGTGTGGTTACCGGAGGATATCCGGCTGCCTGGAGCAATACGGAGTTTCCCCAGGCACTGCAATTTGGGTCTACGGAAGGGAAGGGGATGAAGAATGTAAACCGCACGAGGAAAACACCACCGACACCATCGGTCCGGTCTACAATCCGGATTCGCCAGATGGCATTGGGATCCACATCGGTTTCAAACAACAGAGTGGCTTCACCGGCCGGCTTGGTTGCCACATTGGTAAATGGAAATTCCTGCGTTGCCGCGTACTCGATGTAGATGTCTGAAAGCCCATGGTTATTCGAAAAATAATCGTCCTGGTTAAACAGCTCGATCTTTATTTTAGCACCGACTGCCTGATCATAGGGTATGTGTTCGGACCTGAAATCATACGTTTTAATTTGAAAACTGGCCCAGTATTCCTGAAACAGATCATTGGGATAAGAATAGATGTACGATTGATCCGCTACCGCCAGGAAAGGGGTGACATAGAAAGCATCCGGATGTTCCGTGCACTCCACAGGATAGTCAATAGCGGTACCAGAAGTATAAAAAATATCCGCCTTGGCAAGATCGTCGTATTGTGTGATCGGTTCATCAGAGACGGCCCAGGCGATGGTATGGTCCCCCAGCAGGGATGCGTTTTCAACTTCCAGGTGAACGGTATCGGCACAGCAATAGTCGATCACTTCCGCATTGACCGTTCCCGGGTTACAGCCGTAAGCAATAAACCACTGATTGCCTGAATAAGGAGTGCCTGCCACCTTGTCGTCGATGGTGAGGTTGTGGAGGAGTCGATTGAACCCGGTGGAATCTTCCCAAACGCCCTCATTGGCCAGGCGGATGGAAAATGCAGGATTACCGTAGAGGGATGATTTTGGATCAGGCAGGTGCATCAGCAGTTCGTAGTTACCGGCAGGCATGGTAACCGGAATCCCCAGGTCTTCCTGAAAGGCGATGGTGCCGGCTTCTTCCTCTTTAAACCAAAAACGGGGATCCTGCCTGGATCCGGCCACCCAGGTTTCACCGCTTAGGATATTGCGTAGAATGAATTCTACCCTTCGTGGATTAAACGGTGCCGCATAACCCAGATTTTTTAGGGACAACGCCAGTGCAAAACCACTTCCCTGTGCCACCGTATCGGGATAGGTCCCTTGTTCCAGCCCAAAGCGATACCCCAGTAGGCGGGTAAAGTCATCGTAACATCCCTGAGCTTTGAAGCTGGCTAAAACATCCGGATGATAACCGGAGTTGAGAAAGGACCAATGGAAGCGGTCCAGTTCATCATCCGCAGCGCCGCCTTCATCCGAACAGTTGGATCGGGGAGGGTTAAGGTCGCAGGTCTCCCCACCCATAACGGTAAATTGGGTTTCCCGGCTCAGGAAGCCGGCCTCGGCGATTGATTCGTCGCAATAGGTGCCGTAGTCGGTGGCGCTGGCCATAAAACAGTCGTTATGCTGGCCGATGCGGTACGCATCACTACCATCATAGGCCTGCGTAATATCTAGCCCGGATGGATTGGTCAACGGGCAGATGGATGCGGCATCCGCATAGACATCGTGATCATTTGACCACCCATCCCAATCGTAGAACGCATATTTAAAGTAAGGGGTGCGGACCTGGATCATCCTTTCCGGAGGCAATGCTTCCAGCAAGGCATCCAATACGGCTTTTCTTCCACTGAGATTCAGGATGCCCTGGTTATTCTGAAAATCCGGGATCACATTGTTATAGTTAGCCCATTCGCCATAGGCTCCCACGAACCCGGCCTGCATGACTGCAATAACATCCGCATTTTTTTGGAGGATGGGAGTTAACTGACCGATATGGTTCCGGACCATGGCCAATGGTGCATCGACGGTGTCTGCATGGACAGAGTCCAGTACCGAATAAGCAAAACGCAGGATGCATTTGAAACCGTGGTCACGGATAACCTGCAGATCAGACTGAATGTAATCCAGAAATTCGGGGCTGATGGGCTTATCCACAAATTCCGGTAGATAATACAACCGGAGTATCAATGATTGATGATCTTCCGCAAACAAATCGAGCAGATTGCCATCCATGGGTTCCATCTCTGGAAAGCCCTGCGAATTTTTCGAGTATCCGGTAAATTGGGTGTAAAATCCCCGCTCCGGATTGCGGAATATCTCGGAGGAGGCATGATAAGTGACCGTATGCTGTGCAGGGAGTGACGAGCAAAGGATTAAGATGCAGTTGATGAAAAGGATTGTTCTCATAGATAATTAGTTGAGCTGTTGAAGTCATGTGAATTGAATGTTTTAAAATATCCCAATTCCATTCAACATTCAACATACAACATTCAATATTCCCTGGTGTCTACCCTTTGTCTACCTTCCTGAATTGACATCTTATTCCCGATGGTATAAGTTTGAAAGCAATAGATTGAAAAAACCTCAAAAAAGCATTGTTGTTATGAAGCGGTATTCTAAATCAGGTTATATACCAACGCATTTATTTCGTATTGTTCACCGGTTCAAACGCCTCTTAATATTTGCTGTACCCCTGATTTTATTATGTTCTGGTTCGTGTTCAAAGGAAAATCTTGATGCCGTCCGGAGTCAAATACCCTCCCCATTCAAATACCTGGCCGGGATATTTGGAAATAACGGGGTTGGAGCAGCCGTGGTACTAAACCCTGAGGTGATGCTCCTGTTCAACCAGGCAGGGGATCGCTACGCCTGGATAGAAGGAGATTCCGTTTTGGATGTACGGGATATCAGTGATCCGGAAGGATTATTTGATGGATTGGAAATTGCAAGCATTGGCGCTGGAGTAAGCATATCCGCTCAAAGCATTTATCTGTTCGACCATTCAGGAGGAC
>ERZ795053.3652-NODE-3652-length-17310-cov-8.956129_pt1 | contig 17310 bp, 11 predicted proteins | sample MGYA00375137_ERZ795053 | MGnify/ENA primary metagenome ERZ795053 (study PRJEB30182, sample SAMN05720284) | activated sludge metagenome | isolation source: Anaerobic digester | place: Hong Kong | collected 2014-12-17 ...
CAGCGGCGAGTACGCTTCCCCCGTTGCCACCACCCGTGCCACGAAGCGACGAGCCGCGCCAGCGGCGAGTACGCTTCCCCCGTTTGCCACTACCCGTACCGCCCCCGTACCGGCGCCCGGAGTTAAGCGGCGAGCGCGTAGCGCTCGTCCGCTTGAACCCGGGCGAGCGCATGCGGCCCACCGGGTCCGCATGCGCCTTGTTTTTCTGGAGTACGTTGTTTATTTTAGTCGGAGTGAGCATCGATAGAGAAACGGAAGGCGGCGTCCTCGCGGACGAGGAAACCGATGTACAGGAACCGGAGGAATACCGGGTGATCCTCCTCAACGACGACTACACGACGATGGAGTTCGTCGTCGCGGTCATCATGTCGGTATTCCATAAGGACCTGTTCGAGGCGACGCGCGTGATGCTCGACGTCCACAGGAAGGGTCGCGGCGTGGTCGGCACGTATACGTACGATATCGCCGCCACCAAGGTGAGCAAGGTGCACGAGATGGCGCGGGAGAACGGTTTCCCGCTCAAGTGCGTCATGGAGAAGGCTTAAGGGTGCTATGAAGGTCAACCAGCAGGTTCAAGCTATATTCAACGCCGCGTACAACGAGGCCAAGCTCAGGGGACACGAGTACCTGACGCCCGAGCATATCCTGTACGCGTCCCTGTCGTTCGAGCAGGTCCGCTCCATACTGGAGGCCTGCGACGCCGATATAGAGCACATCAAGGTCGGCATGGAGTCCTACTTCGAGCAGAAGATCCCCGCGGTCAAGGACCAGGAGCCGATCCAGACGGCCGGTTTCCAGAGCGTCATCGAGCGGGCGGTGCTGCAGTCGCAGGGCGCGGGCAAGTCCGAGGTCGGCATCCCGGAGATCCTCGTGTCGCTGTTCGACGAGGAGCGCAACTATTCCGCCTACTACCTGCGCAAGGCCGGCGTCAACCGCCTGCACCTGCTCGAGGTGATATCGCACGGATCGGACGAGGACTACGGCGCCGACGGCGACCTAGACTCGCCCGACGACTCCGCCGCCGGGCCCTTCTCGTCCCCCGACGAGGACGACGATGAAGACGGCTCTGAGGCTCGCCAGAAGCCGCGCTCGACGGTCAAGGCCGGCGCCCTCGAGAAATTCGCGACCGACCTGACCAAGGCCGCCCGCGAGGGCCGCCTGGAGCCGGTCATCGGGCGAGAGCAGGAGATCGAGCGCACCGTCCAGGTCCTGTGCAGGCGGCTCAAGAACAACCCGATCCACGTCGGCGACGCCGGCGTCGGCAAGACCGCGATCACCGAGGGCCTCGCCCAGCGCATCGTCGAGGGGAAGGTACCGCCCAAGCTACGCGATTATACGATCTACTCGCTCGACATGGGCTCGATCATAGCCGGAACCAAGTTCAGGGGCGACTTCGAGGACCGCGTCAAGCGGGTGGTCGACGAGCTCTTGAAGAAGGACAAGGCGATCCTGTTCATCGACGAGATCCACACGATAGTCGGCGCCGGCGCCGTATCGGGCGGCTCGATGGACGCGTCGAACCTCCTCAAGCCGGCTCTTACCTCGGGCAAGCTGCGCTGCATCGGCTCGACGACCTACGAGGAATACAACAAGTTCTTCGACAAGGACCGCGCGCTGTCGAGGCGCTTCCAGAAGATAGACATCGTCGAGCCGACCGTTGGCGAGGCGATCGAGATACTCAAGGGCCTGAGGCCCAAGTACGAGGCCTACCACGACGTGACCTACTCCGACGAGGCGCTCGAGCTGGCCGCGAGGCTGTCGGCCCAGTTCATCACCGAGCGCCGGCTCCCCGACAAGGCGATCGACGTGCTCGACGAGGCCGGGGCCTGGGCGAGGATACGCGCCTACAAGGCCGCGTCGGCCGAGCAGGGCTCGCTCGACGCGAGCGCGAACGACGCCGTCGGGAGCGAGGCGCGGGCCACCGAGACCCTGGCCATAGGCCGCGGCGAGATCGAGACGGTCGTCGCCAAAATAGCGCGCATCCCCGAGAAGAGCGTGTCCCAGACCGAGCGGGACCGGCTCGCCACCCTCGAGGCCGACCTCAAGGCGAGCGTCTTCGGGCAGGACGCGGCCGTCGAGGCCGTCGCCAAGGCCGTCAAGCGCGGTCGGGCCGGCTTCCGCGCGCCGGACAAGCCGGTGGCCAACTTCCTGTTCGTCGGCCCGACCGGCGTCGGCAAGACCGAGCTTGCGCGCAGGCTGGCCGACACCCTCGGCGTCGCGCTCCACCGCTTCGACATGAGCGAGTACCAGGAGAAGCATACCGTCAGCCGGCTGATAGGCTCGCCGCCCGGCTACGTCGGCTACGAGGAGGGCGGCCTGCTGACCGACGCGATACGCAAGACGCCCCACGCGGTCGTACTGCTCGACGAGATCGAGAAGGCCCACCCGGACGTCTATAACATCCTGCTGTCGATCATGGACTACGCGACGCTGACCGACAACCAGGGCCGCAAGGCGGACTTCCGCAACGTCGTGCTGATCATGACGAGCAACGCCGGCGCGCGGGACATAGGCAAGCCGATGATAGGCTTCGGCGAGCGCGCCTTCACCGAGGCGGCGATAGACGAGGCCGTGCAGAAGGCCTTCACCCCGGAGTTCCGCAACCGGCTCGACGCGGTCGTGCGCTTCGGCAAGCTGCCCCGCGAGGTGATAGAGCGTATCGTCGCGAAGGCCCTCGACGACTTCAGGGCCCAGCTCTCCGAGAAGAGGGTGACCCTCGAGGCGACCGAAGCCTGCGTAAAGCGCCTGGCGGAGCTCGGCTACTCCGACGAATTCGGCGCCCGCAACGTCGGGCGCGTCGTCGAGGAGAAGGTCAAGTCCTGGTTCGTCGACGAGGTGCTCTTCGGCGGGCTCAAGGACGGCGGCGCCGCGCTGGCCGACGTAGAGGACGGCGGGATCGTCATCAAGACGCTCTAGCGGGCCCCCGCGATGAGGAAGCGGCCCTTTCCATGGCTCGGCGAGGACGACTACTTCGCGTTCCCGCCGGCCTCCTCCGCCTCGAGCGACGGCGTGCTGTGCGTCGGCGGCAACCTGTCGCCGGGCATGCTGCTGTCGGCCTACCGCCAGGGCGTCTTCCCGTGGTTCAACGACGACGAGCCGATCGTCTGGTGGAACCCCGACCCGCGCTTCGTGCTCGAGCCGGCCGAGCTCCACGTCTCCGGCACGATGCGGAAGCTGATCAAGAAGCGGCGCTTCTCCTTAAGCCTCGACCGGGCCTTCGGCGAGGTCATACGCGCCTGCTCCGCCTCTCCCAGGAGGGGCCAGCGCGGTACCTGGATCACCTCCGACATGATCGACGCCTACGAGCGCATGCACGCCCTCGGCTACGCCCACTCGGTCGAGGCCTGGCTCGACGGCGCCCTCGTCGGCGGCCTGTACGGCCTGTCCCTCGGCTCGGCCTTCTTCGGCGAGTCGATGTTCAGCCGCGAGCCCGACGCGTCCAAGGCGGCCTTCATTCCCTTCGTCTGGGCGCTCGACGAGGCGGGCTTCACCGTCGTCGACAGCCAGGTCCGCACCGACCACGTCGCGTCGCTCGGCGGCAAGCCGGTGCCGCGGGACGAGTACCTGGCCATGCTCGAGCGGGCGCTAGCCTCCCCGACGGTCAAGGGCGACTGGGCCGTCGCCTTCTCGTCCTTCCCGTCGTCGCGGCGGTGGCGCGAGCTATGCGAGCGCGGCGTTTCCGGGGTATCCTCTAACTGACCGTCACGACGGAACGGAGCGATTATCCACGAGATGAAGATCCTTTGCGTATCATTGCCGCTGCAGGACAGTACGGGAGCCGGGGCCCGCGATAACGTGCCGCTGGCCTCTGCCAGGGCCATGGCCTGGGCGGAGGCGTCCGGGGCGCTGTCGCGCGACGAGTGGGCCTTCCTCGACGGCGACGCGGCCGACCACGGCGGCGACGCCGCGGTCATAGCGGCCGCCATGGCCTCTCGCCCCGAGCTGATGATCTTCGAGCTGCAGCCATGGAACCTCGAGCGCTCGCTATGGATAGCCAGGAGGCTGCGCTCGCTCCTGCCGTCGACGCACTTCGCGGCGCTCGGCCCCGAGGCGGTCCAGGGCATGCCGGTCTTCAAGGCGCAGGCCTTCGACGCGCTGATCGAGGGCGAGCCCGAGGCGGCCGTCGTCGAGCTGATCGCCGACCTGGCCTCCAGGTCCATCAAGCCGCGCTACGCCGGCTCTCCCGCGCTCGACCTCGAGCTCCTGCCCGACCCGTACCTGAGCGGCGCCCTGCCCGTCGTCCCCGGCAAGCCGGTGCTGATCGAGGCCTCCCGCGGGGCCGTGTCCTATCCCGCCTTCCTGCGCCCGTCGCCCGGCCCCAGGTTCTTCGCGCGCGACGCGGCGCCCCGCGTGCTCAGGCTGGCCTCCGACCGAGGCGTCGACGAGGCGCGCTTCGTCGACCGCAGGCTCGACGCCCGGCCCGACTTCAAGGCCTTCGTCAAGTCGCTCGCCGCGGTCAACGAGGCCGGCGTCGCGCTATCGGGCAGGCTCGACCCCGCCGGCGTCGACGACGAGGCCGCCTCCCTCCTCGCGGACGCCGCCTTCGTGTCGGCGTCCGCCTGGCTCGGCAGCGTCAACCCGAAGGCCCAGGCGGCCGTCGGCGCGTCGCTCGACAAGGACGGCCTCGAGCGCGGGGCAGGCGTCCTGTGGAACCAGGGAATCGCGGTGACGCCCGAGGTGTACCTCGGGCTGCCGAACGACGACTACGACGCCGCCATAGAGACCTTCGACTATCTCGGCATGACGGGCATGGGCCAGGACGCCAGGCTGAGCCCGATGCCGCTATCGGCCGGCTCGGCGGTCCGCGCCGACACGGCCGCCTTCGGCGTCAAGGAATACCTCGAGAGCCCGCCGTACTGGGTGATCGAGACCGACTGGATGGACGAGGACGACCTCCTCGACGCGGTGGCCGACTACGAGGAGAGCTTCGACGTGGCGCTCGGCTCGCCGGTCGCCCCTACCTTCAAGCCGGAGCGCGGCGGCTACGCCTGCTTCGCCGACCTGCGATCGGGCCGCGGCGGCGCCGACGGGCTCGACGCCCTGCTCGTCGCGCCCGAGCGGCTCGCCTCGTCGGTCACCCTGCTCCTCGACGCGGACGACCCGGAGCGCGCGGCCAGGGTCGCCCGGGCGGCCAGGGACCTGCGCAGGGAGAACCCGTTCTGCCTCTGGCAGATAGCGCTAGCCTCCGACTCCGGCCTGCCGCCGGCCGGTACGGTCAGGCGCCTCGCCGACGCGTTCTCGATGCCCGAGCACTATTTCGAGCTGTCCCGCCTGTTCGCCCTCGACCCCCAGCCGGACTACCAGGTCAGGTGCTTCTTCGTCACCGGCTCGGAGGCGCTGGCCCTGGCCACGCTGCGCGAGCGGCCGGACGTCGAGACGCTGTTCGTCCTCGGGGACGCGATGCCAGGCGCCAGGCTGGTCGAGTCCCTGCCCTTCCTGGCCTTCGACCGCGAGGCCTGCCCCTTCGAGCTACTGTACGACGTGATGAGCGCCTACCGCGACTACCCCGACCTGCTCGTCGAGGCGCCGCGGCGGCTGTTCGGGCGCTAGTAGGACGCGCGCAGGTCGACGCGGTGCTCGGCGTCGCCGGTCCGGAGCCAGCGATCCAGGTTCTCGACGGTCTGGGCTATGTTCAGGTCTACCGCCTCGTAGGTGGAGCCGGCGACGTGCGGCGACATGACCACGTTCGGCAGCGTATGGATCGGGTAACGCGACGGCGCGCCCGTGACAGAGCCCTTGGGCGGGTAGACGTACCAGACGTCGATGCCGGCCCCGGCCAGGACGCCGTCGCGCAGCGCCTCGTAGAGGGCCCGCTCGTCTACCACGTCGCCGCGCCCCACGTTGACCAGGAAGGCCCCGCGCATCGCCTCGAGCTCGGCCGCGCCGACGAGGCCGCGCGTGGCGTCGGTCAGCGGCAGCGTGACGAACACGATATCGGCTCCGACCACGGCGGCCTTAAGGTCGCCGGTCACCTCGTCGAAGTGCTCGGGCGCGGGCTCGCCGGGCCTGCGGCGATAGCCTATCACCGTGCAGTCGAAGGCCTTGAGCAGGCGCGCGAGCTTTCGGCCTATCGCGCCCGCGCCGAGGATGGCGCAGCGCTTCCTGAAGATCGAGTGCCAGAAATCCTCGCTGCCCTTATCCACCCAGAAGCCGTGCCAGGTCTCGGCCCGCAGGTCGTTATGGAACTCGATCAGGCGCCCGAAGCCGGCGAGCGCGAGCGACAGCGCGTGCTGGGCCACGCTCTCGGCGTTGCCGTGGCAGTTGAACACCGCCACGCCCCGATCGATCAGCAGGTCGGCCGGCAGGTGATTGACGCCGACGAAGGGCACGAAGACGGCCTTGAGCGACCGGGCCGCCTCGTAGCTCGAGGCTTCGACGCGGTTCGCTATTACCGCGTCGAGGCTCGGGAACGCCGCGAGGCAGGCCTCGACGCCCCGTACGAGCTCGACCTTCTCTCCATGCTCCCGCGCTATGCCGTCGGCGGCGGCCGACCAGGCCTTGTTCATAGGTACGCAGAATCCGATCCTCACGCTCTCGCCTCCGTTGGCGCCCGGCTACGCGGACGCCGATCTAGTGGTTCAAGCATAGGATACGCGATTCCGATGATAAAAAGAAAGCCTATCGCCCCGCGACCTCCGACGCGATACACTATACCGTGGAAGGAATAGACTGTGGAAACCAAGAGAACGCTATTGATAGCGGCATGCGCATTGACGCTCTGGTCATGCGTATCGTCGCCTAAGCCGACTAACGAGCCGGCGGCCCAGGCGCCGGCCCCGGCGGCCGAGCCGAGCATCGCCGAGCTGATAGAGGCCGGCGACGCGGCCGGCCTCCAGGCCCTGTTCAAGGGCAGGGAGAAGGCCAGCCAGCCGGCCGCCGACGGCCGCTACCCCCTCCACGCGGCGGTTCTCAAGGGCTCGGCCGAGATGGTCGACATCCTGCTCGCGATGGGCGCCGCGCCCGACCCCAAGGACGCCGATGGTAAGACGCCCCTGCGCTACGCGATCGACGCGATGGACGCCAGGTCCTCCAAGGCGCTCATAGCCAAGGGCGCCTCGGTCTTCGCCGTCGACGCCGCCGGCGTCAGCCCCCTCGACGCCGCGATAGCCAAGGGCTTCGTCGCTTCGGTCATCGACTCGGTCTCCGTCTCGGCCAAGGGCCCGAACGGCGAGACGCCGCTCCATACGGCGGTCGACAGGCTGTCGATCGACGCGGTCAAGGCGCTCCTGGCGCTCGGCCCCGACCTGGCCGTACGCGACGGCTCGGGCAGGACGGCCCTCGACGCGGCCTTCCTGCACCCGGGCAACGTCGAAGGCGCCGCGATAGCCGAGCTCCTGGTGTCGAGGAACGCCCCCAGCTCGATAGACGACTTCGCCTATTTCATACGCGCCGTCAGGGACACGAACTACGCCCGCGCCCGCTTCGCCGACGGGGCGACCGTGCTCCACGAGGCCGTACGCTACGACCATCGCGGCTTCCTTTCCTTCTTCCTGGAGCGCGGCGTGCCGGTCGACGCGAAGAACGCGTCGGGGGCCACCGCGCTGCACGACGCCGTCAGGCTCGGCCGCCTCGACGCGGCCAGGCTGCTGCTCGCGAAGAAGGCCGACCCGAACGCCGTCGACGGCTCGGGCGACGCCCCTCTCCATATAGCGCTGCCCGGCTCGGCCGGACAGGACGCCGTCGACCTGCTGCTCGGCGCCGGCGCCGACCCGGCGATCAAGGACAGGGCCGGCAATACGGCGCTGCACCTGGCCGTCGCCCTCGGCTACGGCCAGCCGATGATCGAGCGGCTCATCGCCGAGGGCGCGCCCATCGACGCCGCCAACGCGGACGGCGACACGGCCCTGGCCCTGGCGATGCGCCGCCGGAACGAGGCCCTGGCGACCGCGCTGGCCGGCCGGGGAGCCAGCATGTTCGTCAAGAACCTCAAGGGCGAGACGCCGCTATCGATAGCGCTCGCCGACGGCCCCGAGTCGACGCGATTCCTCGTAGCCGCGTCGCCGAAGGGCGCCAAGGACGAGTCGGGGGACTCCCCGTACCATCACGCGGCCAGGCTGCGTTCCGATCCGGGCGACATAGCCGTATTGGCCGAGCTCGGGCTCGACCCGTCGGCGCGTAACAACGAGGGCGACACGGCCCTGCACCTGGCCGCCCGCCTGCGCGCCGAGCCCCAGGGCCTGGCGCTGATCGCGGCCGGCTCCGACCCGCTGCTCGCCAACGCGGCCGGGGCAACGCCGCTGACGACGGCGCTAGCCGCGTCGGGCGGGCCGCTGGCGTGGTTCTTCGCGCCGGCGGTGCTGGCCGCCGAGGATCAGTCGGGCAACGGCCCGCTCCACCACGCGGCGATGGCCGGCCTGGCCGACGGCGCCGCCTACCTGGCGAGGCTGGGCGTGCCTGTGGACGGCAAGAACGACGACGGCCAGACGGCGCTGATGCTGGCGCTCAAGCGCGACTCGACCGGCACCGTCAACGCGCTCCTGGCGCTCGGCGCCGACTCAGGGCTACGCGACTCGTCGGGCTCTACCGCGCTGCACCTGGCGGTCTACTGGCGGGCCGCCGAATGCCTCAAGCTGCTCGCCCGCTCGGCGTCCGACCTCGACCCGCGGGACTATACCGGCAAGACGCCGCTGCGCGACGCGGTCGACCGCTCGGACGTCCAGGCGACGGCCTTCCTGCTCGAGCGCGGCGCCGACCCGCTCGCGCGCGACAACTCCGGCGAGACGCCGCTGCACGCGGCGGCGAGGGTCGCCGACGAGCGCTTCGCGAGCGCGCTGGCCGCCAAGGCCGGGCGCGTCGACGTCAGGGACGACTCGGGCGCCACGCCCCTGCTCGAGGCCGTCTACGCCGAGAACGCCAGGTCGGCCCGGGTGCTCGCCTCGCTCGGCGCGTCGATCCACTCGAGGGACTCGGCCGGCGAGAGCCCGCTCAGCTACGCCCTCAAGAAGGGCGGCGCGGTGCTCCAGGCCCTGCTCGACCAGAAGACGGCCAGGAGCTCGGACGCCGACGGACGCTCGGTGATCAGGGTGATACTCGAGGCCAAGCCGTCGATCGAGTTCATCGAGCTGGCCCTGGCCGCCGGCGCCTCGGTCGACGACCGCGACGCCTTCGGCCGCTCGCCGCTCCACGTGGCGGCGGCGAACGGCTACGCCGAGATCGCCGAGCTGCTCGTCGCGGCCGGCGCCGACCGCTTCGTCCGCGACTCCGGCGGCGCCACCCCGGCTGTCATAGCGCTGTCCAAGGACGACGCGATGATAGCCGCGCTGTTCGGCGCCTCGCCGAACGACGCCGACTACCTCGGCGAGACCGCGCTCCACTACGCGGCCGCCGGCGGCCTCGAGCGGGCCGCGCAGGCCCTGATCGCGCTCGGCGCGGACAGGACGTTGCGCAACGCGGCCGGAGAGACCCCGGCCGACGTCGCCGCCCGCCGCGGGCACGACGCGCTCGCGAAGCTGCTTTCCGATTCGTAGGCCTACGTAGAACGGGGCCGTCCGGAATCGATCCGGACGGCCCCTCGTTCATCGGCTAGGACGGACTATCAGCTGATTTCCTGGTACTCGTCCAGGCGGCGCAGTTCCTTGAGCTTCTGGACGGCCTTTTCCTGGATCTGGCGGACGCGCTCGCGCGTGATGCCGAGCAGCTTGCCGGTCTCCTCGAGCGTCAGCGGCCCCTCGCCGTTCAGGCCGAAGCGCAGCGTGATGATAGTTATCTCGCGCTGGTTGAGGTTCTTGAGCACGTCGCTGATGGTATCCTGCAGCGTCATGCAGAAGACTTCCTCGAACGGCTCGACGGCGTTCTCGTCCTTGATCAGGTCGGCGAGATGGGTGACGGCGTCCTCGTCGACGGTGGTATCGAGCGAAGCCGTCTCCTGGGACAGCTTCATGATCTCCTTGACCTTCTTGGGATCCATGCCGAGCTTGTCGGCCAGCTCGGCGGCGTACGGATCGCGGCCCAGGTCCTGGGTAAGCTGCTTCGCGACGAAATAGCACTTCTTGATGGTGTTGAGCATGTGGATAGGGATGCGTATGACGCGTCCCTTGTCGGCCAGGCTCTTGATGATGGCCTGCCGTATCCACCAGGTACCGTAGGTGGAGAACCTGCAGCCGCGCGTGTAGTCGAAGCGCTCGACCGCCTCGATCAGGCCGATGTTGCCCTCGTCGATGATATCGAGCAGCGACAGGCCGCGGTGCTGGTAGTTCTTGGCGATCGAGACGACCAGGCGCAGGTTGCTCGATATCATCCGGTGCTTGTACGCCACGAGCTCGGCCTGCTTCTCGGCGCGGGCGGCCCTGTTCCGCTCGTAGTCCGGGTCGGCCTCGTCGGCGATCGAGTCGAGGGCGGCCACGGCGTTCCTGGTCTTCTGGATGGCTCCGCCGAGCTGAACCTCTTCCTCGGCGCTTAATAGCGGATACCTGGAAATCTGCTTGAGGTACAGGGCGAGCGGATCGCTCTCCCTCGTGGCTTTCGGCCGTTTCAGCTTCTTCTGCTGCAAGACTGATCGCGCTTTTTTACCTCGCTTCGCGGGGGCTGCTTTTTCAAGCAACATTTCGTTCATCCGGTCTCCTGAATTAGGCCGATAGGCCTAGGCCGTGGCGAATAACCCTCGTAGGCATTGAGTAGCAGGTGGAATTTTATACAGTCAGAGGAATAAATCAAGGAAAATCAGCGACTTTTTATCAAAAATATTAAATTTCACCATATCTCGTTTCATTTTGTAATTGAATATTTACCGATTGTATTGCCCTGGATCGACGACTACAAGATAGGCTAGTCCCGAGGCGCCGAAGCCGGATCGATCGTATCGGCGCCATCGAAGACGAAGAAGTACGCTGACGCATCGCCGTCGGAAGACAGCTTGCCGATCAGCGAACCCTTGCGCACCGAGTCGCCGAGCTTGACCGATAGAGCCGCCGCCCCGCCGTAGACATAGATCATGCCGTCTCCGGCCTGCACATAGGCGACCAAGCCGAAGCCGCGGAACGGTCCGGCCGATATGACCGTACCCGACCTGACGGCGGTGATCGCCGAGGCGGACTCGGCCGAGATCGACACGCCTTTGAGCTTGCCCTGTAGGTACGAGACGGCACCCGCGACGGGCCAGCTCTGGCCGGTCGCGGCGGCCGGCTTAGCGCCGGCGGCGGTTCCGGAGGCCGGCGCGACGGAGGCCGGAACCGGCGATGACGGCGAGGCGACCGAGGCCGCGGTCGAAGTCGCGGGTATGCGCAGGGTCTGGCCGATCTTGATGGTCGTCGTCGTCATGCCGCTCGCCTTGACTATATCCGCGACCGCTACGCCGTGGGCCTTGGCTATGCCGTAGAGCGTGTCGCCCTTCTTGACGACGTACTCGAGCAGGCCCGGGACGGCGCCGGGGTCGCCGGGAATGGTCAGCTTCATGCCGACGAACAGCTTGCCGGCGTCGGCTATGCCGTTGAGGCTCATCAGCGCCTCGACCGATACGTCGTAGCGCCTGGCTATCGCGTACAGCGTCTCGCCCTTCTGCACCGTATGCGATCTGGCGCCGGACGCGACGGCGGGATCGGCGGCGGCGGCCGACGCGGCCATCATGATGCAGAACGAGGCGGTTAACAGGAGCACGGCGATGGATCTCGGTCGTGATACGCTCATACATTCCAATTGTCGGCCTGGCCCCCGCTCCTCATGAGCGGCATTCCGGGCCGGCCGGCGCGATGGCGCGGCGGGGCTCAGGCCGTGGCGGCGCCCTTATAGAGCCACTCGCTCGCCTCGTCGAGGATCTTCGACAGGATGACGATATGCACCTCGCTCTTGGCGCGCTCTATCTCGCGAGCCCAGGCGCGGGCGGAGTAGCGCCCGGCCAGCCTCGAGCGCTCGGCCTCGGCGACGGCCTTGAGCCGGTCGCGCTCCCCGCCGGCCGCCGAGACGGCGCACAGCGAGCCGAGCAGGTACGCGGAAAGGAGCGACAGCACCGGGTCGCGCGCGCCGACGGAGGCCTCGAGCGGCGCGGTCGCCTCTATCGCCCGCTTGTCCAGCACGAGCGCGAAAGCGTGGTGGAATTTGATCCAGGCCGCGTTCTCGACTCCCTTGCCGTCGGCGTATTCGGATAGGAAGCGCACGCTCTCCTTGGCGTCGTTGCGCAAGAGGCGGGCGGCGCCGAAGATCACCGCGTCGCGCCTGAGCGCCTCGGGCTTCTCGGCTCGCAGCGCGCCTTCGAGCCGCTCTATCGTCGCCACGTCCCCCCTCAGGAGCGAGGTATTGACGAGGAGCCGCACCGTCCGCCTGTCCCGGCGCTTCTTGACGAACACCCTATCCTCGAGCAGGGCGCCGAGCTCGTCCCAGCGCTCTGCCTCGAGCAGCGTGAACAGCCTCCAGTTCCGGCCGAAGAATACGTTGAAGCCGACGAGCACCGCGGCGAAGAACGTGAACAGCGGCCAGTTCTTAGTCCAGAACGGGATCGAGTAGTCGAGCCCGAGCAGGAAGAACGGCATCAGGAAGATAAAAGCGAACGAGAATATGAGGATCGCGTTGAAAAGTATGAATATTGTCTTAAACTTCATGCGAATTGTCTCCAATAATAGAAGAGAGGGCCTAGCGGCTCTGCGCGCCGTTCGCCGGTGGCGCGAAACGCGAACAAAGCATAGAATATCGCCTGAGAGGGGTCAATGGGCATGAACGCCGTCCCGTTCAAGGATCTGACGCCGGATACGTACTATAGCGAACCGGTCTATATCGACGAAAGCTACATACTCCTGACGCCGGAAACGCCGCTGACCTCGTCGCTGATCAACCGGCTCGCCGAGTGGGAGATCCGCGAGCTGTACACCGACGGCTCCCCGCTGGGCGGGGACGAGGAGCCGGCGGCCGCGGCCGAGGAGGCCGAGGGCGACGCCGAGGGCCGCCCCGTCACGTCCCAGACCGCCGGCGACAAGGAGAACCTCGAGCGGGTCTCCGCGTTCTACGGCCAGTTCCTGAAATACGTCGACTCGGTGTATACGCGCTACGTGACCAAGGGCGAGATCAGCCTCAAGGAACTGTCGGACAAGGTCAAGACGCTCTGCGACGTGATACTGGAGAACAAGCGCTACATACTGCGCGTGCTGAGCGGCGAGTCCGGCTCGACGAACTACCTCGTCAACCACTCGACGCGCTCGACCATCCTGGCCATCGTGCTCGGCGGGCACCTCAAGCTACCGCCGCACCGCCTCATCGAGCTCGGCGTCGCGGCCGTGCTCCACGAGATAGGCATGGTCAGGCTGCCGCCTCAGATGTACATGGCCGACCGCAAGCTGTCCGACAACGAGCGCAAGTCGATCACCGCCCACCCGATACTCGGCTACAACATCCTCAAGGACAAGCAGTTCCCGCTGTCCATCTGCCTCGCGGCGCTCGAGCACCACGAGCGCATGAACGGTACCGGCTACCCGCGATCGCTGACCGGCGACAAGATATCGCTATACGCCCGCATCATCGCGGTCGCGTGCTCGTACGACGCCGTGACGGCCTCGAGGCCGTACAAGGAGGCGCGCGAGGGCTACGCGGGCATGGTCGACATACTCAAGAACGAGGGCAAGCAGTACGACGACGCGGTGATCAAGTCGCTCGTCTACTCGCTGTCGGTCTATCCGGTGGGCTCCTACGTGCTGCTGACGAACGCGAGGCTCGGCCAGGTCATCGACGTCAACCCCGACAACCCGCGCTACCCCATCGTGCTGGTGCTCGGCTCCAAGACCCCCGACGGCAAGGAGACGACGATCCAGACCTCCGAGACCGGCGTGCGCATCCTGAAGCCGATACGCAGGGAGGACGTCGAGCGCCTCTCCCAGGCCAAGGGCTAGCCTCTCCGGCCGACGCGACCTTGCCCCGCGGGGCTCTATCCGGTATCCTCGATAGTAACGCCGCCCAGGGCGGCACGACCACGAAGGAGCCGAACATGCAATTATCTCCCCTCCAGGAAGCCAGATACGCCTACGCCCCCAAGCTGCCGAAGGTGCTAGCGGGCGGCGTCGGCCGCGTAGCCATTGAATTCGGCGAGCCGACCGAGTCGGTCGCCGACCGCGAGGCGCTTCGAGCGCTGTTCCCGTCATGCTACGGCAAGCCGGCGGCGAAATTCGTCGCGGGCCCCGGAGCGGCGAAGCGGGCCAAGATGACGATAGGGGCGATCCTGTCCGGCGGCCAGGCCCCCGGCGGCCATAACGTCATAGCGGGGCTCTTCGACGGGCTCAAGGCGGGCAACCCCGAGTCGACGCTGCTCGGCTTCAAGGGCGGCCCGGGCGGCCTCGTCGACGACAAGGCTGTCGTGCTTGACGCCGCGACGATAGACAGCTACCGCAACACCGGCGGCTTCGACATCATCGGCTCGGGCCGCACCAAGATCGAGACGCCCGAGCAGTTCGCCAAGAGCGCCGCGACGGCCCGCGCCAGGGGCCTCGACGCCATCGTCGTGATAGGCGGCGACGACTCGAACACGAACGCGGCCCTGCTCGCCGAGTACTTCGCGCGCGAGGGCGTGCCCTGCTCGGTGATCGGCGTGCCCAAGACCATAGACGGCGACCTCAAGAACGACTACATCGAGGCGTCCTTCGGCTTCGACACCGCGACCAAGACATACGCCGAGCTCATCGGCAACATCGAGCGAGACGCGGCGAGCGCCCGCAAGTACTGGCACTTCATCAAGCTGATGGGCCGCTCCGCGAGCCACATAGCGCTCGAATGCGCGCTCCAGTGCCGCCCGAACGTCGCCCTCGTCTCGGAGGAGGTCGAGGCGCGCGGCATGACCCTGGCCCAGGTGACCGAGACCGTCGTCTCGTCGATCGTCGCCAGGGCCGAGAGCGGCATGAACTTCGGCGTCGCGCTGATACCCGAGGGCCTGATCGAGTTCATCCCCGACTTCAAGGCCCTGATAGCCGAGCTCAACGACATGATGGCCGCGCGCGGCGACGAGTTCAGGGCCCAGAAGGACGACGAGGCCCGCGTTCGCTTCGTCGAGGGCGCCCTCGCCGGCGCCTCGGCCGCCCTGTATGCCGGACTGCCCGCCGACATCAAGCGGCAGCTGATCATGGACCGCGACCCCCACGGCAACGTCCAGGTCTCCAGGATAGACACCGAGAAACTGCTCATAGCGATGGTCGAGAAGCGGCTGGCCGCCCTCGAGGCCGCCGGATCGTACTCGGGCGCCTTCAGCGCCCAGGCCCACTTCTTCGGCTACGAGGGACGATGCGCCTTCCCGTCGAACTTCGACGCCGACTACTGCTACGGCCTCGGCTACTCGGCCTTCGTGCTGGCCGCCAGCGGGTTGACCGGCTACCTGTCGTCGATCCGGAACCTGTCGAGCCCGGCCGCCGAGTGGATAGCCGGCGGCGTACCGCTGACGATGATGATGAACCTCGAGCGCCGCCACGGCGCCGAGAAGCCGGTCATCAGGAAGGCCCTCGTCGAGCTGGACGGCGCGCCATTCAAGGCCTTCGCCGCCGCCCGCGACGACTGGGCCGTCGAGACCCGCTACCGCTTCCCCGGCGCCATCCAGTACTACGGCCCCGCCGAGGTCTGCGACCGCCCGACCGAGACCCTGCTGCTCGAACGGCCGAGGAAGTAGATAAGATAACGAAGAGGAATGAGCTCCTGGTGTGACGGGCGAGGCGGATACAAGGGCCTTGTACGGAGCCGGTAAGGAAGAGGTCAGTTCGGCGAAGAACGGAACATGATGCGCCTTCATGGTCATCATGTTCTGTCTTCTCGACGATCTCGGCGCCTCCGCTCGTACGATTCCTCATGGATCTCGCGCAGGCGGAACTGGCGCCAGCCCCGAGGATCGGGCTTTCATGCGGCACCCAACCCTCTCCTCGACGGCTAGGATTCAGGGCGCCGCACGAGGCGCGGTATCGGACGGGTTCGGCGTTGCGTTTCACGCATGAACCCAGCAATGCCAAGGCGCCGTCGCTATGCGCTACCGGTAATTATAGCCTAGCCTGCAATTATGCCGATGATCCCATAAGCGGTTCTTGCGAGGGGAAATGCATGTTTTCACCATTGCGCTATTGCATCAATCTGCGGCTCAGAATCCGACGGGATAAGAAGGTATTCGTCCTCTATGCCATTCTGCACGTTCTCGTGATCCTGATCCTGATCCGCTCGATTTTCATCAAGAACTGGGAAGGAGTCTTTTTCTGCGCCCTGACGGAGGCCCTCTTTATGCTGCCCGGCTTAGCCGAGGTCAACTTAAAGATTGAGGTACCCACTCTTTTCGAAGGCTCCTTTTATATTTTTATCTTTGCGGCCGAGATTTTAGGGGAATTCGGGCGTTTCTACGAACATGTGCCGGGATGGGACACGATACTTCATACGATAAACGGTTTCCTTGCGGCTGCCATGGGTTTTTCGATGATCGACTTATTGAACCGTAAAAGCCACAGGGTGAGCCTTTCTCCGTTCTTCTTATGCATGGTGGCCTTCTGTTTTTCGATGACGATCGGGGTTCTGTGGGAATTCTTTGAATTCGGCGGCGACAAATTCCTCAGGCAGGACATGCAGAAGGATTTCATCGTTAAGAATATTGATTCCGTCGCGCTAGATGCTAGCTCAGAACATAACACTATACATATCAGCGGAATTGAAAAGACTATTCTGATACTGGATAACGGGACCGAGTATAGCGTTGAAGGCGGCTATCTCGATATCGGCATAATAGACACGATGAAAGACCTGTTCGTAAATTTCATCGGGGCGATCGCCTACAGCATCCTGGCTTATATTTACCTCGGGCAGAAGAATAAGAAAAAGAAAAGCACCGCCGCGAAATTAGCCGAGAACTTGATCGTTACCCCGACCGATACCGACGAACGAAGCCAGATGTTCAAAATGGCGCTAACGGAAAACAAAGTCGATAGAACGAAGCGATAAGGAATAGTCAGTCCCTCGAAGCTTGCGAGGAGGAGCCCGTAGGCGCTGTATCCAGCGGCGTTCTGGCCGGCGGGCCACGAGCGGCGTCCCGAGCGCACGCTCCGCAAAGTTCGAGGAACTATGAATACCTTTCTGTCGCCCGATAGCCCCACAGTCACGACGCGCTGCCCCGAGAAGGCTGTTCGTAACCAGGCCTCGCGGAATCACTGAAGCGGATACGATACGAAGAATGGGGACATGATAAACAAGATAAAACGCGGCTATCGGACGCCATGATTGCTTCGACCGGATCGCGAACCGGCTCTTGTGCTCTACCCGCTTTCCGGTCACGACACGCAGCCCAAACCGAACTGACTACCGGCGACCGATATCCGCCCCATGCCCGGCACGACGCGCTGCCCCGAGAAGGCTGTTCGTAACCAGGCCTCGCGGAATCACTGA
>ERZ795053.3655-NODE-3655-length-17308-cov-32.249058_pt1 | contig 17308 bp, 16 predicted proteins | sample MGYA00375137_ERZ795053 | MGnify/ENA primary metagenome ERZ795053 (study PRJEB30182, sample SAMN05720284) | activated sludge metagenome | isolation source: Anaerobic digester | place: Hong Kong | collected 2014-12-17 ...
GTCATACCGATTCGGCGGGCTATTGCCTGGTTTCGTCGGCCAAGCGCAACGATACTCGTCTGATCGGCGTGGTGTTGGGGGCCACCAAGGAGCGGGATCGGTTCGTGGCCAGCCAAGCGCTGCTCAACTACGGTTTCAGTTTTTTCGAAAGCCGCAAGCTGTACGATGCCAACACGCCCATCGTGACCGCTCGGATCTGGAAAGGTCAGGAAAACGAATTGCCGTTGGGCGTGACTCAGCCCTTGTACGTGACCGTGCCCAAGGGGCAAGCACCGCAGGTTAGCACCACCACCGTCGTGCAACCGACCATTATCGCGCCCGCTCAGAAGGATCAGGTATTCGGCGACATCGTGGTCAAGCTGGGTGAACAGGAGGTCAGCAAGACGCCGCTGGTCGCGTTGCAAGAGGTGCCGGAGAGTGGCTGGTTCGGGCGGATGATCGATTCAATCCTGCTGTTTTTCTATTCGCTGTTTAACTGAACCTGGCTTGAGGCGTGGTCCGGCATGAACGACGAATCGCCGCTGCAATTTCCCTGTGAGTTTCCCATCAAGATCATGGGTGCCGGCACGCCTGATTTTCGGGGACTGATGGTGGATCTGGTGCGTCGCCACGCCGCTGATCTGGACGAGGCGCGGATTCAGGTGCGGGACAGCCGCACCGGTCGCTATCAGTCGGTGACGGTGGTGATAAACGCCCAAAGCCGCGCGCAACTGGATGCCCTCTATCGGGAACTCAGCAGCCATCCGGGTGTTGCGATGGTGCTGTGACCACGGGCATGGCGACGCCCGTTTCCCATTGCGGACCCTTGTGCCTGCGGGGTCTCGGCCGCCGCGAGTACCAACCGGTGTTCGCCGCCATGCAAACCTTCACCGCAGCCCGCGACGCAGCCACGCCGGACGAACTGTGGTGGGTCGAACATCCGCCCGTCTTCACCCAGGGATTGGCCGGCAAGGCCGAACACCTGCTGGCGCCGGGGGACATCCCGGTCGTGCAAGTGGATCGCGGCGGTCAGGTGACTTACCACGGTCCCGGTCAGGTAGTGGTGTATTGCCTGTTGGACGTGCGGCGACTGGGCTTGAGCGTGCGCGGCTTGGTGACGGTGCTGGAGCGCTCGGTGATCGACCTGCTCGCCGCTCACGGCATCGCCGGTCGCGCCCGGCCCGACGCACCGGGCGTCTATGTCGGCGATGCCAAGGTAGCCTCGCTGGGCCTGCGCCTGCGCCAGGGCCGCTCCTACCACGGCCTGAGTCTCAACGTAGCCATGGACTTGGAACCCTTCACCCGGATCAATCCCTGCGGTTATCCCGGCCTGCGCGTGACCCAGTTGCGCGATCTGGGCCTCGAACTGACCCCCGAGGCCGCCGCCGCCGAATTGCTAGCGAACTTGAGCCGCAATCTGGGTTACACCGCCTTCACGCAGGCCAACGGTTTGCCCTGAGCATCGGGCATCGTCCGAATCGGGATTTGCCGGGCAACCTGCGGCATAATGTTGAGTCAAAACCTCAACAATTCGCCCTCCATCCTTCCAGGAACAGGCCATGTCCGAACGCACCGCCCCCGACGAAACCGCTCTTGCCCCAGCCGCTTCCGCCCAGTCCACCACGGTCAGAACCGCGCCGCGACAGGGTGAGAAACTGCGTGGCGAGGACAAGGTTGCCCGCATCCCGGTCAAGATCGCGCCCAGCGATCCCAGCCAGCGTTTGCGCAAGCCGGCCTGGATTCGCGCCCCGTTTCCCGGTACGCCGGAGGTGCAGCGGCTGAAACGCATCTTGCGGGAGAACCGCCTGCACACGGTCTGCGAAGAGGCCAGTTGCCCCAATCTGGGCGAATGCTTCGGTCACGGCACCGCCACTTTCATGATCATGGGCGACATCTGCACCCGCCGCTGCCCGTTCTGCGACGTGGGCCACGGTCGCCCCAATCCGCTCGATCCCCAGGAACCGGAGAACTTGGCGCGCACCGTCGCGGCGATGGCGCTGAAGTACGTGGTCGTCACCTCGGTGGACCGTGACGATCTGCGCGACGGCGGCGCGGCGCACTTCGTCGAGTGCATCCGAGCGATGCGCGCCGCCTGGCCGGGCATCGTTATCGAAATTCTGACGCCCGATTTTCGCGGCCGGATGGATGTGGCCTTGGAGATTCTGGAACGGGAGCCGCCGGACGTGTTCAACCACAATCTGGAAACCGTGCCGCGCTTGTACCGGCAGGCCCGGCCCGGCGCCGACTATCAGTATTCGTTGACCTTGCTCCAGCGTTTCAAGGAACGGCATCCGCACGTCCCGACCAAGTCGGGGCTGATGCTGGGTTTGGGCGAGACGACGGAGGAGATCGAAGCGGTCATGCGCGACTTGCGCGCCCATCGCGTGGAGATGCTGACCCTCGGCCAATATCTCCAGCCCAGCGCCCATCATCTGCCGGTGGAGCGCTACGCGCCGCCGGAGGAATTCGCGCACCTGCGCGAGCTGGGCGAGGCCATGGGATTCACCCATGTCGCTTCCGCGCCGCTGGTGCGCTCGTCCTATCACGCCGATGCGCAGGCCAAGGGTGCCGGGGTGGGTTGAGTCCAAGCATTCCCATTGCGGTCGTCAGTATACGTCCGGCGGTCACGGTTTCAGGAGGCGTAGCGAATGATGAAGATCGAGAACTGGCGAACCCCGGCGGTCATCCTGTGGAGCGGCGCGCTGATCCTGGCGGTTTCGCTGGGCATCCGCCATACCTTCGGTCTGTTCCTGCAACCGATGAGTCTGGACAACGGCTGGGGTCGGGAAGCCTTCGCCTTCGCCATCGCCCTGCAGAATCTGGTCTGGGGGCTGGCGCAACCCTTTGCCGGGCGGCTGGCCGACCGATACGGCGCCGGTTGGGCGATTCTGGTCGGCACCCTGCTGTATGTGGTCGGCTTGCTGTTGATGGCCCAGTCCGCTTCGACCTTCGGCTTGGCGCTGAGCGCGGGGGTGCTGATCGGGCTCGGTTTGAGCGGCACCACCTTTCCGGTGGTGTTCGGCGCGGTCAGCCGGGCGGTGCCGCCGGAACAGCGCAGCATGGCCATGGGTATCGCGATGGCGGTCGGTTCGCTCGGGCAGTTCGTGCTGCTGCCGGGTAGTCAGTGGCTGATCGGGGCATTCGGCTGGGCGGCGGCACTGGTCGTGCTGGGGCTGCTGGGGATCGGCATGGGACCGCTGTCGGCCGCGCTGTTCGAGCGCCCGTCGGCGAATCCCGCCGCGCGGGAGGCGCGGCTATTGCGGGCGATTCTGGCGGAGGCGTTCACCCACCGGGGATTCTGGCTGTTGTCGCTGGGATTTTTCGTGTGTGGTTTTCAGTTGATCTTTATCGCCACCCATATTCCCGCCTTTTTGATGGATCAAGGTTTATCACCGCTGGTGGGTACCACCGTGCTCGCCTTGGTCGGGCTCTTTAATATCTTCGGTTCCTACCTGGCCGGTTTGGGTGGTGGGCGGTATCGCAAGCCGATGCTGCTGAGCTGGATTTATGTGACGCGGGCGGTGGTGATCACTACGTTTATCCTGCTGCCGGTCACGGCCTGGAGCGCCTATGCCTTCGGTATGGTGATGGGTCTGCTGTGGTTGAGCACGGTGCCGCTGACCAACGGCACGGTGGCGACGGTGTTCGGCGTTGGGAATATGTCGATGCTCGGCGGCATCGTGTTCCTGTTCCATCAGGTCGGCGCGTTTCTCGGCGGCTGGCTGGGGGGCTATCTGTACGATGCGACCGGTTCCTACCGCGTGGTCTGGATCATCGCCATCGGCTTGAGCCTCGTCGCCGCTCTGCTCAACTGGCCGATCCGCGAACAGGCGGTGCGTCCGGCCACCGCGACGGCCTGATGGCGATGCGCAAGCCGTTGTCCTTCTCCGGTGCGCTCGCTATCGGCCTGATGACGCTGGTCGCGTTGCTGGCGTTCGTCGCCTATCGCGGCCCCGACATGATGGTGGTGTTCTTCGCCGCCTGGAAGCTCTGCATGTAGGCGGCGGCGGGGTAAACACCGTGCAAAACCAGGTCACCCAAGCAAGGGGCATCACGCCCCGAACAATTCCGCCAATTTCGCGCCGGGGTCGGAGGCGCGCATGAAGGCTTCACCCACCAGAAAGGCATGCACCCCATGCTCGCGCATGAGCGCCACGTCCGCCGAGGTGTGAATGCCGCTCTCGGTGACCACGGTGCGGTCCTTGGGTATTTGGGACAGCAGATCGAGGGTGGTGTCCAGCCGGGTTTCGAAAGTGCGCAGGTTGCGGTTGTTGATGCCGATCAGGGTCGCGCCGGTGGCCAGCGCCCGTTCCAGTTCCTCGGCGTCGTGGACTTCCACCAGCACGTCCAGGCCGAGTTCCGCCGCCAGTCGCGCCAGTTCGCCCAAGGTGGCATCGTCCAGCGCGGCCACGATCAGCAGGATGCAATCGGCGCCGATCAACCGTGCTTCATGGACCTGATAGGGATCGACGATGAAATCCTTGCGCAGCGTCGGCAGGTCGCAGGCGGCCCGCGCTGCTCTTAGATAATCCTCGTGGCCCTGAAAGAAATCGCGGTCGGTCAGTACCGACAGGCAGGCCGCCCCGGCGGCGGCATAACTTTGCGCGATGGCGGCCGGCTCGAACGGATCACGCAGCAGGCCCTTGCTGGGCGAGGCGCGCTTGATCTCGGCAATGACGGCGGCTCGACCGGCCGCGATAGTCCGCGTCAACTGATCCTGGAACGGGCGGGGAGCAGGGAGATTCGCCGTCTGCTGGCGCAGTTCGCGCAGACTCAGCCGCTGCTGGCGCTCGGCGATTTCCTCGGCCTTGCGGGCCAGGATTTTTTGCAGAATGTCGGGCGTGTCGCTCATGACGCTCATGACGCCAAGGTCTGCGTGTAGCGCACGAATTCGTCCAGCTTGACCCGCGCCGCGCCGCTGGCCAGGGCCTCGCGGGCCAGTTCGATGCCGGTGGCGATGGAGGGCGCTACGTTGGCCGCGTACAGCGCCGCGCCGGCGTTAAAGGCGACGATGTCGCGCGGGGTTCCCGGCTCGTTGTCCAGCGCATTCAGCAGCATGGCCTTGGACTGTTCGGCGTTTTCGACCTTGAGCCCCCGGTTGGAGACCATGGCTAGCCCGAAATCCTCGGGGTGAATCTCGTATTCCACGATTTCGCCGTTCCTGAGTTCGCCGACTTGGGTGGGGGCGCCCAGCGAAATCTCGTCCATGCCGTCCTTGCCCCAGACCACGAGGACGTGTTGCGCGCCGAGCCGCTGCATGACCCGCACCTGAATACCGACCAGATCGGGATGGAAGACGCCCATCAACTGGTTGGGGGCGCTGGCGGGGTTGGTCAGCGGGCCGAGAATATTGAAGATGGTGCGCACGCCCATTTCGCGACGGACCGGCGCGACGTTTTTCATGGCCGAATGGTGGTTGGGGGCGAACATGAAGCCGATGCCGGTGCTGGCGATGCAGTCGGCGACCTGTTCGGCCTGCAGGTCGATGCGAACGCCCAGCGCTTCCAGCACGTCGGCGCTGCCGGATTTGGACGAGACGCCGCGATTGCCGTGTTTGGCGACCCGCGCGCCGGCGGCGGCGACGACGAACATGGAGGCGGTGGAGATGTTGAAGGTATGCGAGCCGTCGCCGCCGGTGCCGACGATATCGACGAAATGTTCATGCGGCGGCGGAACGTGGACCTTGGTGGAGAGCTCGCGCATCACCGTGGCGGCGGCGGTGATCTCGCCGATGGTTTCCTTCTTGATCCGCAGGCCGGTCAGGACGGCGGCGGTCATGACCGGGGAAATCTCGCCCGCCATGATCTGACGCATCAGCGAGAGCATCTCGTCGTAGAAGATTTCGCGGTGTTCGATGGTGCGTTGCAGGGCTTCCTGGGGGGTGATGGACATGTCGGGCGTTCTCCGGGGTGGTTCAGTGCCGGGTCAGAAAATTGCGCAGCAGGGCGTGGCCGTGTTCGGTCAGGATCGATTCGGGATGGAACTGCACACCTTCGACCGGCAGGGTTTTGTGGTGCACGCCCATGATTTCGTCGATATCGCCGTCCGGGGTTTGGGTCCAGGCGGTGATGTCCAGGCAATCCGGGGCGGTGGCTTTGTCGATCACCAGGGAATGATAGCGCACCACGGTGAAGGGGCTGGGCAGGCCGGCGAATACGCCTTGCCCCCGGTGGTGGACCTCGGAGGTCTTGCCGTGCATGACATGCCCTGCGCGGACGATGTGGCCGCCGAAGGCTTGGCCGATGCTCTGATGGCCCAGGCAGACACCGAGGATCGGGATCTGACCGGCGAAGCGTTCGATAGTGGCCAGCGAGACGCCCGCTTCATTGGGGGTGCAGGGGCCGGGCGAGAGTACGATGCGCGCCGGGGCATATTCGGCGATCTGGTCGGGGTCGATCTGGTCGTTGCGGTAAACCCATACCTCTTCGCCCAGCTCGCCGAAGTATTGCACCAGGTTGTAGGTGAAGGAGTCGTAGTTGTCGATCATGAGCAGCATGACGGGCTGAACCTCTTGGCGCGGCTAGGGAGTGCGTCCAACAAACATCCTGGATACCCGCATGGGAACCTGCCTTGTTCGTTGGTGTGCTGGTTGGATTGTACTGGTTCGGCGGGGTTCGATGGAATTCGCATGGGGCGGGGAGGGTGAGAACCGGGACTGCCCAAATTGGATTAGAGATTCCATCTGGTGAATTTGCCTTCCGCTTGGACTGGTAATTTTCCCAAATCGAATGATAATTATGTAACTGTATTTGACGTCTTGTTTGGGAGGCGTCTCTTAATCGAGCCATGAATCGTCGAAGAACCACGGGGCGGCGGATACCCATCCGCATGGTTGCTTGGCGCTTCGCGCCGCACAACCATGCGGATCAAGCCGACATCGGCCGTCAACGCTTTCGGCGTTTCCGTCCTCGCGGCTTATCCGCCGCCCCGTTATATTTCAGAGGCAAAGTGTCGTGCCAGAAGAAAAAAAAGGAATGCCAATCTATTTGGATCCTATCAGTAGAAAAATCATTTCTACTGGTGACGAATCCAATCGAATTGATGTGTGGCATCCATCGAACACTGTTGCTAGAAGACTATGGGGCTGTTTAGAGGTTCTACGCGACATCAATGATCTACTCGAAGACGGTGCTAGCGCGAAAAATTCTGGAAAGAAAAAAAGAAAAGCCAAAATTATTGCTGGCTATGTTCATAGCTTAGCAAAATCAGTTGATAAACTTTGTGCTTCAATAATTGGGGAGAGTAATGCGCGAAGCGAATTAGGAAAGGAAAAATTAAACGAAGTTGTTAAAATTCAGAAGGAATTTTCTCAATTTGTTCCGTTTCAATGGAATAGCGAGCTATCGAGTTATCGTAATAAATTAGCCGCTCACTTCGACGAAAACTTTTGGCCATCAGAAGCAACCGAATTATTAAATTCTATTCCAACGCATAAAATTGGTAATTGGCTACACGTATGTCTTCACGTTCTATTGGATTTAACTAAATTAGATATTTATGCATGGTCGTGTGATTCCAGCCACGATGGTTTTATACGCCTTATGAGTAATGAACCATTTATGGCGACTATGGAAATGGATGTTAACACAAGGTCAGTCAAGGCGTTGGCAGGCGTCGAGATAGCAAATGAATCACCCCGAAACACCGTTGTTGAAGCAGTAGGGCAAGCTATAGAGCAATCTCAATGGATGTTTAAAAAAGGCCAGCCGCGAATTGGAGGGCTGAAACCCGATTCCAAAGAGGATTGGAATACGTTCTCTAGAGATAGTGAAATATATAAAACTGAAATATAACAATGCATTTCAGGCGGACCCACAAAGCGTAGGGCCTTTTTGCATATTCCGCTTCGCTCCATTATCACACAAAAAGGCCCTACGCTTTGTGGGCCAACTGAATTCAACGTTAGGTATCCAATACGAAAGAGATATGCCTCGAAAAATTAGAGAACTACTACGTGATCTTGAGAAAGTCGGATTCAAGAATCGTGGAGGTAAAGGAAGCCATCGGAATTACGAGCACCCATCTGGAACCCGGATTACTATTTCTGGAAAACTTGGTGATGATGCAAAAAGTTACCAAGAGCGAGAAGTTAAGCAGAAAATTGGAGAGGCTAAGCAATGAACGATAGCGCGAGGTATCTGAAAATCGTTGAATGGTCAGATGAGGACCAATGCTTTATTGGTCAATGCCCAGGAATTATTGGACCATGCTGCCATGGTGAAGATGAGAAGAAAGTATATTCTGATCTCTGTGAAATCGTTGAAGAATGGTTGACGCTGTGGAAGACAGAAGGCAAGCTATTGCCTCCACCAACTTATGGTAAAGGCATTGTGGAAAAACTTGTCGAAATTGTTTAACAAGTCGCTCCAAGTCGATCTCGGCTCCACTCCTGCTTAGCCAAGTCGACTGAATTGGCGTTATCGCGGAAGCTTCACGCCCGCGATAACGGGGCGGCGGATACCATCCGCATGATTGCTTGGCGCACCACGCCGCACAACCCACGCGGATCAAGCCGACATCGGCCGTTAAGGACTTCGGCTTTTCCGTCCTCGCGACTTATCCGCCACCTCATTGGAGTGAAACGCTATGCCACGGCAAATTCTGATGATTCTTATTACACTCGCAGTAACCACGGCGTCGGCCAGTGATGAAATCAAATGCAATCCTGGTGGAAACCAACTAGAGCTTAATGCTTGTGCTCGCGATGATTTTGCCAAGGCCGATAGCGAGCTAAACAAGACATATCAAGCTCTGATCAAAAAAGAAGCTGATAACAAGTTATTTATCAGTAAGCTCCGACTAGCTCAAAAAGCATGGCTAGCGTTCCGCGATGCGGAACTTGATGCACGGTTTGCTTGTGCGGAAAGCGATGTAAGAGTTTGTTGGGGGAGCATGTACCCGATGTTGTTTCTCTCTCGCAAGGCAGAACTCACACGAGAAAGAAACAAACAACTCCTACAGATGCTAAAAGATGGACCTGGCGAATAATCAATACCCTAACACCCGCCAACCTCTGGTAGAGGTGATGACACAAAAACTGTGCGAGACAGCTTAGTGAGTGCCTCCAGCCGACCACTCGCGGTGGCTGAGGCTTGTTGTTGTCGCGAGCGCCTCATATCCGCGACAACGGGGTAGCGGATCAAGCCATCTTTGGGAGAAAAAGCCTGCGATTTTCCATCCTTCGCGGCTTATTCATCGCCCCGTTATTAGCTGCTGAAAGCTCGGATTGACGTTATAACGTTATAGCGCTACTCTAAATCTTAGAGGTGCTATGTTATGAACGGAATGTCAAAAAGATCAACTATTTACTTCGAACCCGAAATCCACCACGCCTTGCGGGTTAAAGCAGCAAATACACATCAATCTGTGTCTGAGGTGGTGAATGAGGCCGTTCGGTTAGCCTTGCGTGAAGATGCGGAAGATTTAAGCGCGTTTGAAGAACGTGCCGCGGAGCCTACGTTGAGCTACGAGGCCCTGCTGAAAGATCTGAAATCGCATGGCAAGTTATGAGCTTGTATTCAAAAAATCCGTTGCGAAAGATCTACGAAGCATCCCAAAAAAGGATGTTGCGCGTATCCTGAAACGGATCGAGGCTTTACGCGATGATCCACGAGGGGAGGGGTGCATAAAGCTTTCCGCACAGGAACGGTATCGGGTTCGACAGGGAGTCTACCGAATTATCTATGAAATTCGAGAGCATGAGCTCATCGTTATGGTTGTCAAAGTTGGCCATCGGTCTGAAATCTACCAAAGCGGCTAACAATACAATCGAGTCGTTCGCTGCACTCACTCGGACGCTTCGCAGCGTTGGCCACACCGCTCATTCATCGGTGCATCGTCTTGGCCGCCGATGCGTTTTGATCAAGGTCGAGTTCGTTCTTCAGGCCGCATGAGGTAGGCAAAAAGCACAACACAACCTATGTTTTGGGCCGGTACACGATATCGAGGAAGCGGTCATGACCCAGAACCAACGGCAGTCCGAGATCGAAAGCAACGCCTCTTTCGGACCGATCGAATTGGATTACTACCCGGTCGGTTCAGGTAGCGACTGGTTCGCCAAGTGGCTACCCGGCTATCCAGCCCCTCCACGAGGCTACAAGATCCATGTTTCGGTCTTTCCCGAGGATGCCGAGATCGTGGCGCGCAGTGTGCTGCCCGCCTTGCGCCGGTTGCGGGTCGCCCACAAGGTGGTCAGAAATCTGGAGCGTTACCGGATGCAGCTTACCACGGCGCAGCAGGGCAAATTCATCACGATCTACACCAAGGATTCCGCCCAAGCGCAAGCAGTGCTGAACGCGATCAACCCGGAGCTTCTGCAGCTCCGGCAATACGGTGGGATCAGACCGGGACCCGCGCCCACCACTCGCGAAAGCGGTCATGCCGAAACGGAAATCCCGATGGGTGGCAGCGGGTTCGTTTGGTCCCGCTGGTACGAGGAAGGCGACCAGGATTGAAGGCGGGCATCCTTTCCCGCTGAGCGTCAGATTTTTGCTCCGACCGCCCTTGGTTCGTCCAGCCCCTGTTCCGCCAACGCCGCCGCCCGGAACAGGGCGCGGCCTTTGTTCATGGTTTCTTCCCACTCGTTTTCCGGCACGGAATCGGCGACGATGCCGGCGCCGGCCTGAACGTGCAAAAACCCATCCTTGATCACGGCGGTGCGAATGGCGATGGCGGTGTCCATGTTGCCGGACCAGGACAAATAGCCGACCGCCCCGGCGTAAACCCCACGCTTGACCGGCTCCAGCTCGTCGATGATCTCCATCGCCCGGATCTTGGGCGCACCGCTGACCGTGCCGGCCGGAAAAGTGGCGCGCAACGCATCGATGGTGCTCAGTTCGGGACGCAGCCGCCCGGTCACGTTGGAGACGATGTGCATGACGTGCGAGTAGCGCTCGACCACCATCTTCTCGGTCAGGCGGACGCTGCCGATCTCGCTGACCCGGCCGACGTCGTTGCGGCCCAGATCGATCAACATCAGATGTTCCGCCAGTTCCTTGGGATCGGCCAGCATTTCGGCTTCCAGCGCCCGATCCTGTTCCTCGGTGGCGCCTCGGCGGCGGGTGCCGGCGATCGGCCGCACCGTCACCAGCCCGTCTTCCAACCGGGTCAGGATTTCCGGCGAGGAGCCGACGATATGCAGCTCGCCCAGGTTGAGGAAATACATGTACGGCGAGGGATTCAGCCCGCGCAGTGCCCGGTACAGATCCAGCGGCGCGGCCCGGAACGGCGCCGACAGGCGCTGCGATGGCACCACCTGCATGCAGTCGCCGGCCAGGATGTATTTTTTGATCCGCTCGACCGCGTTTTCATAACCCTGCTGGGTGAAGCCGGAGACGAATTCGATTTCGTCCGTCTCGGGACCCGGGCGGCGCGGGGCGTAGAGCGAGCGGGGCGCGCGCAGCTTTTCCACCCACTCGTCCAAGCGTTGCTGGGCGCGGACCAGGGCACGTTCCACCGCCGGGTCCACCAGGGTGATCAGGTACAAGCGCCCGGCCAGATTGTCGAACACCACCAAATCCTCGGATACCAGCAGCAGAATATCCGGGTTGTCGAGCGGATCGGGATTCGGGCAGGTGGCTAGCCGGGGTTCGATGTAGCGGACGGTGTCGTAGCCGAAATAGCCGACCAGCCCGCCGATGAAGCGCGGCAGACCCTCGCCGGTGGCCGGTACCCGGTAGCGGCTCTGGAAATCCTGAATCCAGTCCAGCGGGTCGGGACACTCCAGCGCTTCGACGATTTCGCCGGCATGTTCGACGGTGATCCGCTGACCACGCACCCGGATGATCTTGCGGCAGGGCAGGCCGATGATCGAATAGCGGCCCCATTTTTCGCCGCCCTGCACCGATTCCAGCAGATAGCTGTACGGCGCATCGGCCAGTTTGAGATAGGTGCTGAGCGGCGTATCGAAGTCGGCCAGCACTTCGCGGGCGACCGGAATGCGGTTGAAACCTTCGCCAACCAGGCGTTGAAATTCGTTCGGGGTCATGGGTGAAACAGCCTCGGGCAACGGAAACGGGAAACGGTGTCGATTCGCGGGCGTCAGTCCGGGCGACGCCATCGAAAATCCGGAGCTGGTTTCGGGCGCGGGAGGTAGGGGAGGGGATGAGGGTGCATCAGGCTGCCTTTCGCAGCAGGGCGGGCAATTCGGCAATGGAGTCGATCACAGCGTCCGGCGCGGCGTCGCGGATGTCGCGGCCGTGGTTGTAGCCATAGGGCACGCACACGATGGGACAACCGGCGTTGCGGGCGGCGCCCACGTCGTTGATCGAGTCACCGACCATGAGCCCTTGCGTGATCGGTATGCCTAGGCGTTCCGCGCACAGCAGCAGCGCGTCCGGGGCCGGTTTGGGCTGGGGGATGCATTCGCCGCCGACCACGGTGACAAAGAACTCGCCGATGCCGAGCCGTTCCAGCAGCGGTCGCGCGAACTCGGCGGGCTTGTTGGTGACGCAGGCCATCGGAAAACTAACGGCATGCAGGTCCGCCAGCCCCTCGCGGACGCCGGGATAGAGCGCGCTGTAGACGCTGATATGATCGGCGTAGGCGGCTCGGTACAGCGGTTTGGCTCGGGCGAACAGCTTGGGATCGGCCCGGCTGCCGTCCATCTCGCCGACCAGGGCGCGGCGGATCAGGTTGTCCATGCCGTTACCGACCCAGGCACGCACCTGTACTTCCTCGCGCGCCGGCAGCTCCAGTTGCCGCAGCATGACGTTGATCGCCGCGGTCAGGTCGGGGACGCTGTCCACCAGGGTGCCGTCGAGATCGAAGAAAAGGGCCGCGATATTCTCAAACATGATTAGGGGTCCGCCTGAGCCAGTTCGGCGCGCAGGGCGGCGAGGGTGGCCCGATAGTCGGGAGTGTTGAAGATGGCCGAGCCGGCGACGAAGGTGTCGGCGCCCGCTTCGGCGATGAGCCGGATGTTGTCGATCTTGACGCCGCCGTCCACTTCCAGCCGGATCGGATAGCCGCTGTCGTCGATCAGCCGCCGGGCCTCGCGTAATTTTTTCAGGGTGCCGTTGATGAAACTTTGGCCGCCGAAGCCGGGGTTGACCGACATCAGCAGCACCATGTCCACCTTATCCATCACATATTTCAGATATTCCAGCGGGGTGGCGGGATTGAACACCAGCCCGGAGCGGCAGCCGCAATCGCGGATCAATTGTAGGCTGCGGTCGACGTGGTCGCTGGTTTCCGGGTGAAAGGTGATGTAGGTGGCGCCGGCTTGAGCGAAATCGGGGATGATGCGGTCTACCGGCCGGATCATCAGGTGGGCGTCGATGGGCGCGGTGACGCCGTGTTTGCGCAACGCCTCGCAAACCAGGGGGCCGACGGTCAGGTTGGGGACGTAGTGATTGTCCATGACGTCGAAGTGCACCCAGTCCGCGCCCGCCGCCAGCACGGTGTCCACTTCCGCGCCGAGTCGGGCGAAATCGGCGGACAGAATCGAGGGTGCGATCAGGTAGTCGCGCATGATGGGCAAGACGTCTCGGGCGAAATCCCCGGCCAGCGCCGGAGGCAGTCAATCGGGAATGGTCACTTTAGCCGAATCGCGCCGGGTTTGGCGACCGCCGGTCCCCGAAAATCCGGGCGACCGGCGGCATGGCGCGGTTTTCAGCGCGCGATGACGCGCTGGATGCGTTCCAGCGCCTTGACCAGATTGTCCATGCTGGTCGCGAACGAGATGCGGGCGCAGCCTTCGGCGCCGAAGGCCGAGCCCGGCACCAGCGCCACGCCGCCTTCGTTCAACAGTAGTTCCGCGAAGGCGATGTCGTTGGCCAGACCCAGCCGCTCGATGACCTTCTGGAAGCTGGGGAAGATATAGAAGGTGCCGTCGGCCGGCGCGACCTCGACGCCGTCCATTGCCTTCAGCGTCTTATAGACGTAGTCATGACGCTCCTTGAACGCCTGGGTCATCATTGCGACGCAGGATTGATCGCCGTTCAGTCCCGCTTCCGCCGCCACTTGGGAAATCGAGGTCGGGTTGGAGGTGCTCTGCGACTGGATGTTGGTCATGGCGTTGATCAAATCCTTGGGACCGCCACAATAGCCAATTCGCCAGCCGGTCATCGAATACACTTTGGAAACGCCGTTCAGGACGATGGTGCGGTCGTACAAATCCGGGCAGACGTTGAGGACGTTGCAGAACTTCTCCCCCGTCCACTGGATATGCTCGTACATATCGTCGGTGGCAATGTAAACCTGCGGATGGCGGCGCAGCACTTCGCCCAGCGCGCTCAATTCGGCGGCGTTGTAGGCGACGCCGGTCGGATTGGAGGGGCTGTTGATCACCAGCAGCTTGGTGCGCGGGGTGATGGCGGCTTCCAGTTGCGCGGCGGTGATCTTGAAATGCTGATCGATGCCCGCTTCGACAATCACCGGCACGCCGTCGGCCAGCAGCACCATGTCGGGGTAGGAGACCCAATACGGCGCGGGGATGATCACTTCGTCGCCGCTGTCCAGCAGCGCTTGGGCCAGATTGTAAAAGCTCTGCTTGCCGCCGCAGGACACCAGAATCTGCTTGGGCTCGTAGCTCAGGCCGTTGTCGCGCTGGAACTTGGCGATGATGGCTTTCTTCAGGCCGGCCGTGCCGTCCACCGGCGTGTATTTGGTGAAGCCGGCGTTAATCGCCTTGATGGCGGCGTCCTTGATGAACGCGGGCGTATCGAAATCCGGCTCGCCGGCGCCCAGACCGACTACATCCTTGCCGGCCGCCTTGAGTTCGTTGGCCTTGGCGGTCACCGCCAGGGTAGGAGAAGGTTTGATGCGCTGTACACGTTCGGAAAGAGGGGTACTCACGAGGACTCCTGGATACGGACGGAAAAGTTGAACACGGGAATAACTGAGATTGTCGGATCATACTGAAAATTCCCACGCCAACCAATTTCCCATGCAAACGAAAAAGCCCTTTACCCTTCGCGCCCGATTCCAGCCCGCCGGCGATCAGCCGGACGCCATCCGCGCGCTGGTCGCGGGCCTGAACGACGGCTTGGCGCACCAGACCTTGCTTGGCGTCACCGGTAGCGGCAAGACCTTCACCGTCGCCAACGTCATCGCCGCCGTGCAGCGTCCGGCGCTGGTGCTGGCGCCCAACAAGACCCTGGCGGCGCAGCTATACGGCGAGATGAAGGCGTTTTTTCCCGACAACGCGGTGGAGTATTTCGTCTCCTATTACGATTATTACCAGCCGGAAGCCTATGTGCCGTCGTCCGACACCTATATCGAGAAGGATGCCTCGATCAACGAGCACATCGAGCAGATGCGATTGTCGGCGACCAAGGCGATTCTGGAGCGGCCCGATACCGTCATCGTGGCCACGGTGTCGGCGATTTACGGCTTGGGCGATCCCGAGTCGTACATGAAGATGCTGCTGCATCTGGTGCGCGGCGAGCGGGTCGATCAGCGCGCCATTTTGCGGCGGCTGGCGGATTTGCAGTACACCCGCAACGATCTGGAACTGGCGCGCGGCACGTTTCGGGTGCGCGGCGAGGTGATCGACATCCATCCAGCCGAATCCGATACCGAGGCGGTGCGGGTGGAATTGTTCGACGACGAGATCGAATCGCTCAGCCTGTTCGATCCGCTGACCGGTCATGTGCTGCGCAAGACGCCCCGCTATACCGTTTATCCCAAGACCCACTACGTCACCCCGCGCGAGCAATTGCTCAAGGCGGTGGATCAGGTCAAGGACGAACTGCGCGAACGCTTGGCCGAGATGCACACTGCCAACAAATTACTGGAAGCGCAGCGTTTGGAGCAGCGCACCCGCTTCGATATCGAGATGATGCTGGAACTGGGCTATTGCAGCGGCATCGAGAACTACTCCCGCCATTTGTCCGGTCGCGAAATGGGCGAACCGCCACCGACTCTGCTCGATTATTTGCCGCCCGAGGCGCTCATTTTCATCGACGAAAGCCATGTCACTGTGCCGCAATTGGGGGCGATGTACAAAGGCGATCGTTCGCGAAAGGAAACCCTGGTCGATTATGGATTCCGGCTGCCGTCGGCGCTGGACAATCGACCCTTGCGCTTCGACGAGTTCGAACGAATCAGCGGCCAAACCGTGTTCATCTCCGCTACCCCTGGTCCGTTTGAGCTGGAGCATTCCGGCGGGGCGGTGGCGGAGCAGGTGGTGCGCCCCACCGGCTTGGTGGACCCCGAGGTCGAAGTGCGTCCCGCCCGGCATCAGGTGGATGATTTGCTGGGCGAGATCCGCGAGCGTGTCCAGCTCAAGGAACGGGTGCTGGTCACGACCTTGACCAAACGCATGGCTGAGGATTTGACCGAGTATCTGGCCGAGAACGGAGTGCGGGTGCGTTATCTGCACGCCGACATCGATACGGTGGAGCGGGTCGAGATCATCCGCGATCTGCGCTTGGGCCAGTTCGACGTGCTGGTGGGCATTAACCTGCTGCGAGAAGGGCTGGATTTACCGGAAGTGTCGCTGGTGGCGATTCTCGACGCCGACAAGGAGGGTTTTCTGCGTTCCGACCGTTCCTTGATTCAGACCATCGGTCGCGCCGCCCGCAATCTGCGCGGCAAGGCGATTCTGTACGCGGACCAGATTACCGGTTCGATGCGGCGGGCGCTGGACGAAACCGAACGGCGTCGGACCAAGCAGCAGACGTACAATCAGACCCATGGCATCACCCCGCGCGGCATCGAGAAGGCGGTGGCCGACATCATGGAAGGCGCCTATTCCCATCCTGGCGCGCCGCTGCCGGCGACGCAATACGCCAAGGTCGCTGAGGAGACGGTGGCCTACGCCCACGAAACGCCGGCGCTGCTGATGAAGAAGATCAAGCAGTTGGAGCAGACGATGTACCGCCATGCCCGCGATCTGGAATTCGAGGAGGCGGCGAAGTTGCGGGACGAAATCCAGCGAATTCGGCAGCTTGGGTTGGGATTACCGGAGGTGAAGGTGGGTTAGCCAGATTCCGGCGGATGTTCCGCCCGCTGGATGATTCCGGCAATCTGCTGAGCTTCGGGCAATTGCAACCGCTGAGCGTCTTGCAGCGCCAAGCATAGAAGCTCCAACGCCTTTTCGCGGTCTCCCGCCGCGCCGCGCGCCAGGTAATTGATGCCGATTTTGGCACGACAGATCAGTAGCTCGCGCACGTCGCCCAGCCGCTCGTAGACCGGCAGTTCTTCCTCCTGGCGAATCCGCAGCGCCTCGTCCCATTGCCCGCGCGCCTGATACACGTCGGCGATCTTCCCCAGCGTCACCGCCCGCGAGCGCACGTCGCCCAGCCGCTCGTAGACCGGCAGTTCTTCCTTCTGGCGAATCCGCAGCGCCTCGTCCCATTGCCCGCGCGCCTGATACACGTCGGCG
>ERZ795053.3656-NODE-3656-length-17306-cov-31.689583_pt1 | contig 17306 bp, 15 predicted proteins | sample MGYA00375137_ERZ795053 | MGnify/ENA primary metagenome ERZ795053 (study PRJEB30182, sample SAMN05720284) | activated sludge metagenome | isolation source: Anaerobic digester | place: Hong Kong | collected 2014-12-17 ...
GCGGCAGACTGGCCGGAACCTCCCGCCCTTCCTGATTGACGTCGTCCGCCTGGGTCGGGACGTCCGGGTCGTGGCAGATCAGCGCCAGCGAGCGGGTTCCCGGCGGCAGGTCGTTCCACTGGAGCGGTGGGTTGGTGTTGGACCCAAGCACGATGTGCTGCTGGGGGTCGGCAACGCCGAAGGCGAATTCGGCGGGGATCGGTTGATGATCGCGCAAGACGGGGCTAGTCAGTTTCATGAACTCTTTCCTTCAATCGGAGCGTGGCCGGGGGTGATAGCGACGCATCGGCGGCGAGGGGCGCGACCGATGGGTCGGGAGCCGGAATTGCTCTGGCATTCGACCGGTCAAGATGGCGGTATTCGCTTGACCTGCCTGCGCCGTTCTTAAAGAATTGCCGTGGCTCGCGAAGTGTCCGGGCAACGAGTTTACTGTTAATCAATCTATGATAACGCATACAACATAGCACGTTAATTCGCGATGCCGGCAAATGGAATTTAACGTCCCCGCCGCGAAACCGCCACGGAAGCCAGCGTAGCGGCGATGGTCCAGGCGGATGCTTGGCTGGCGAGCCAATCCGGCATTTTGATCGTGGTTTCCGCACCAGAGGATGGAGGTCTATTGGACCCATGAGCGATCGAAGCGCGCGAGGTGGAATCACGTGGAGCACGTTCCCGGATGGCGATGACGTTGACACCGAAACCGAGGAACGGCTGGAAGCCGGCCGGCCGGCGGTGGTATCTCCGAAGCAGCCTGGTGATGCGCGACCGGTCGCTTACCCGCGACGGGCACCATTCAGGACAGCGCTGCACATGGTGGGTTTGTTGCTGGTTTTGTTCAGCACCACCATGCTGCCGCCGATCGGGGTGGCGTGGTGGTACGACGATCTTCATATCGTGATGCCGTTCGCCGAGACCTTGGCCGCCACTTTGGGGTTGGGCTTGTTGTGCTGGCTGCCGGTGTGCCGGTTCAAGGTCGATCTGCGCAACCGCGACGGCTTCGTGGTGGTGGCGGCGTTCTGGGTGCTGCTGTCGCTGCTGGGCACCTTGCCGTTCATGCTGGCGGAACAACCGGATATCTCGTTCCTGGACGCTTGGTTCGAAACCACCTCCGGTCTGACCACCACCGGCGCCACCATTCTGTCCGACCTCGACGCCTTGCCTAAGGCGATCTTGTACTACCGGGCGCAAATGCACTTTTTCGGTGGCATGGGCATCGTGGTGCTGGCGGTGGCCTTGCTGCCGATGCTGGGAATCGGCGGGATGCAGCTCTACAAGGCCGAGACGCCGGGGCCGATGAAGGACGAGAAGCTGACCCCGCGCATCACCGAGACCGCCAAGAACCTCTGGTTCATTTATGTCAGCCTGAACGTGGTTTGCGCGCTGGCGTTCTGGGCGGCGGGGATGAGCCCGTTCGATGCGATTTGTCATGCCTTCACCACCATCGCGCTGGGCGGTTTTTCCACCCACGACGCCAGCATCGGCTATTACCAGAATCCGCTCATCGAACTGATCGCGGGGACCTTCGCGCTGATCGCGGCGGTCAATTTCGCCCTGTACTTTCTGGCGTGGCGCCGGGGCAGTGTCAGGATGGTTTTTCGGGACGCCGAATTCCGCTTTTTCTTGACGGTGGTCGGCGGGATCGTCGCGATCGCTTGCGCCTATCTTTACTTCGACGACAAGTTTCCGTTTTGGGAAGCGCTGCAGCACGGCTATTTCCAGAGTGTGATGATCGTCACCGGCAACGGCTTGACCACCGCCGGTTACTCGGCCGACTGGCCGGTTTTCGTGCCGCTGCTGTTGCTGCTGGGCAGCTTTTTCGGCGGCTGCGTCGGTTCGACCTGCGGCGGCATCAAGGCGATCCGCTTTCTGCTGCTGTACAAGCAAAGCCTGCGCGAGGCCCGATTGCTGATCCGGCCCACCGCGCAAATCGCGGTCAAGGTGGGTGGCCATCCCGTTTCCGATCGGGTGATGCAAGCGGTGTGGGGGTTTTACTATCTCTACATCTTCTGTTATTGCGCACTGTCGCTGGCGCTGACCGCGACCGGCGTGGATCTGGTGACGGCGTTCGGTTCGGCGGCGGCCGGCTTGAACAACATGGGCGTGGGTCTGGGGGATACTGCCTCCAACTTCAGTCCCTTGAACGACACCGCCACCTTCTTGCTGGCGCTGTCGATGGTGGTCGGCCGGCTGGAGATCTTTCCACTGTTGCTGTTATGTCTGCCAGATTTCTGGAAGTGAGTGGGTATGGAAAAAGCGGAGTATGTTGGTGAACTGCCGCTGGCGATGACTGAACAGGCGCGTTGGACCGCTCAGCGGCGGGCGCCGGTCAGAACGGCGCTGTACATGGTCGGGCTGTTGACGATTCTGTTCAGTGCAACTCTGCTGCCGCCGATCGCGGTGGCATGGTGGTACGACGGCATGCGGGTGGTGATGCCGTTTGCAAAAGCGCTGGGGACGATGCTGACACTGGGTTTGCTGTGCTGGCTGCCGGTGTGCCGGTTCAAGGTCGATCTGCGTAACCGTGATGGCTTCGTGGTGGTGGTGGCGTTCTGGGTGTTGCTGTCGCTGCTGGGCGCGCTGCCGTTCATGCTGACGGAACATCCGCACATGCGCTTGGTGGACGCGGTGTTCGAAACCGCCTCCGGGCTGACCACCACCGGCGCCACCATCCTGTCCGACTTGGACAAGTTGCCCAAGGCCATCGTGTATTACCGAGCGCAACTGAATTTTCTGGGCGGCATGGGCATCGTGGTGCTGGCGGTGGCCTTGCTGCCAATGCTGGGAATCGGCGGGATGCAGCTCTACAAGGCGGAGACGCCGGGGCCGATGAAGGACGAAAAGCTGACCCCGCGCATCACCGAGACCGCCAAGAACCTTTGGTTCATCTACGTGGGACTGAACGTGGTCTGCACGCTGGCGTTCTGGGCGGCGGGAATGAGTTTTTTCGACGCGATCTGCCACAGTTTCGCAACCCTGGCGCTGGGCGGTTTTTCCACTCACGATGCCAGCATCGGCTATTTTCACAGTGCCCCGATCGAGCTGATCGCCGGCTTTTTCTCGCTGGCGGCGGCGGTCAACTTCGCCCTGTTCTTCCTGGCGTGGCGCTCCCGTAGCTTGGCGGTGGTGTTTCGCGATGCCGAATTCCAGTTCTGCATGGTGGTCATGGCCGGGATCATCGTGCTCACCTGCGGTTACCTGTATGTTTCCGGTAAGTTTCCGCTGTGGGAATCGATTTATCACGGTTTTTTCCAGACCGCCTCGATCATCACCGATAATGGTCTCGTCACCACCGGCTATCCGGGGGACTGGCCGTTCGTCGTGCCGCTGTTGCTGCTGCTGGGCAGCTTTTTCGGCGGTTGCGTCGGTTCGACCTGCGGCGGCATCAAGGCATTCCGGTTCCTGCTGCTGTTCAAGCAGAGTCTGCGCGAGGCCCGATTGCTGGTGCGACCCACCGCGCAAATCGCGGTCAAGGTCGGTAACCGACCGATGCCGGACCGGGTGATGCAAGCGGTGTGGGGGTTTTATTTCCTGTACATCCTCAGCTACTGCTTTTTCTCCTTCGCGCTGGCGATGACCGGGGTGGATCTGGTGACGGCATTCGGCTCGGTGGCGGGTTGCCTGAACAACATGGGGGTGGGATTGGGCGAGACGGCGGTCGGTTTTGGCCCGCTGAACGATGCCGCCACCTGGTTGCTGTCGGCGTCGATGGTGGTCGGGCGGCTGGAAGTCTTCCCGCTGTTGTTGCTGTTCCTGCCGGATTTCTGGAAGTGAGCATGAGCGAGCAGGCGGAGCATCTGGAGGCGGAATCAAAGTCGACCTTGGAAGAATCCCCCAGTTTTGCTCCGCCACGACCCGAAACCGGCTGGAATCCGTGGCAAGCCCGTCAGCGACGGGCGCCGATCAAGACGACGCTGTACATGGTTGGGGTGCTGATGGTCCTGTTCAGCGCCACCCTGCTGCCGCCGATCGCGGTGGCGTGGTGGTACGACGGCATGTCGGTGGTGATGCCGTTTGCGGAAACCCTGGCCGCCACCCTGGGGCTGGGCTTGCTGTGCTGGCTGCCGGTATGTCGGTTCAAGGTCGATCTGCGCAACCGTGACGGCTTCGTGGTGGTGGTGGCGTTTTGGGTGCTGTTGTCGCTGCTGGGCGCGATACCGTTCGTGCTGGCCGAACATCCGCACATGCGGGTGGTGGACGCGGTGTTCGAGACCGCCTCCGGTCTGACCACCACCGGCGCCACCATCCTGTCCGACCTCGACGCCCTGCCCAAGGCGATCCTGTATTACCGGGCGCAATTGAATCTGTTGGGCGGCATGGGGGTGGTGGTGCTGGCGGTGGCGCTGTTGCCGATGCTGGGCGTCGGCGGAATGCAGCTCTACAAGGCCGAGACGCCGGGGCCGATGAAGGACGAGAAGCTGACCCCGCGCATCACCGAGACCGCCAAGAACTTGTGGGTGATCTACTTCGGCTTGAACATCGCGTGCGCGCTGTCGTTCTGGCTGGCCGGGATGAGCCCGTTCGACGCGGTTTGCCACAGTTTCTCCACCCTGGCGCTGGGCGGTTTTTCCACTCACGACGCCAGCATCGGCTACTTCAACAGCGCCCCGATCGAGTTGGTCTCGGGTGTTTTCACGCTGATCGCGGCGGTCAATTTTGCCCTGTACTTCATGGCGTGGCGCCGGCGCAGCCTCTGGCTGGTGTTTCAGGACGCGGAGTTCCAATTCTTTCTGGTGGTGATCGGCGGGATCGTCGCGCTGACCTGCGCTTACCTGTATTTCAGCGGCACCTTTCCATTGGTGGACTCGCTGGTACACGGTTTTTTCCAGAGTCTTTCGATCGTGACCAGCAACGGCCATACCTCGGCCGGCTATTCGGCGGACTGGCCGTTTTTCGTTCCCTTGCTGTTGTTGCTGGGCAGCTTTTTCGGCGGTTGCGTCGGCTCGACCTGCGGCGGCATCAAGGCGGTTCGCTTCCTGCTGCTGTACAAACAGAGCGTGCGCGAAATCCGGCTGCTGATCCGTCCCACCGCGCAGATCGCGGTCAAACTAGGTAACCGACCCATCCAGGATCGGGTGATGCAGGCGGTGTGGGGATTTTATTATCTCTACATTTTCTGCTATTGCGCGCTGTCGCTGGCCCTGGTGGCGACTGGCCTGGATCTGGTGACGGCGTTCGGTTCGGCGGCGGCGGGCTTGAACAACATGGGAGTGGGTCTGGGCGATACCGCGTCCAATTTCAGCCCGCTGAGCGATACCGCCACCGTCTTGATGACGATGGCCATGGTGGTGGGTCGGCTGGAGGTATTCCCCGTGTTATTGCTGTTCCATTCGGATTTCTGGAAAGGCTGATCATGAATCCAAAACGAGGCTACACCGGCGAGTTGCCGCCGGCCCGGTTCAACATGGCGCGCTACTGTCTGCAGGCAGCGGCGCGGACCACGCCGGACAAGGTGGCGCTGATCGTGGTTTCCGATGCCGGTGCGCCGGTCGAAGCGGCCAAGCACTGGACTTACGCGCAACTGGATGAGGCGGTGCGACGCACGGCGGCCGGACTGCGCCGTCTGGGCCTGGAGGCGGGCGCGCGGCTGATGATCCGCATGGGTAACACCAGCGATTATGCCCTATTGTTTTTCGGCGCCATCGCCGCCGGTTGCGTGCCGTTGCCGTCCTCGGCGCAACTGACCGAGGAGGAGGCCGCTTTCCTGCTGGCCGATTCCGGTGCGCGACTGCTGGCCATGGCGGATGAATTGACCATCCAGCCGCCGCCAGGCGTGCAAGTGCTGGGCATGACCGATGTTGCCGCGCTGCGAGTCGGCCACAAGCCGCTGGACTATGCCGACACCGCCGCCGCCGATCCGGCGTTCCTGATCTACACCTCCGGCACCACCGGTCAGCCCAAGGGCGTGTTGCACGCCCAGCGCTCGGCTTGGGGTCGGCGGCCGATGTACCAGGGTTGGTATGGCATCCGCCCGGACGACGTGATCCTGCACGCCGGCGCGTTCAACTGGACTTATACCCTGGGGGTGGGGCTGACCGATCCCTGGGCCAACGGCGCGACGGCGGTGCTCTACAACGGCCCCCGCGATGTCACGGTTTGGCCGACACTGATGGAGAAGTACCGGGCGACCCTGTTTGCGGCGGTGCCGGGTCTATACCGGCAGATCCTGAAATACAACGACCTGCGCGCGTACGATCTGTCCAGTCTGCGCCACGGTTTGACCGCCGGCGAAGCGCTGAGCACCGCCTTGCTGGAGCAGTGGCGGACGACGACCGGCAAGGCGCTGTACGAGGCGTTGGGGATGAGCGAATGCTCGACCTACATCTCTTCGGCGCCGGGCGAGCCGATCAAACCCGGCAGTCCGGGCAAGGCCCAGCCGGGTCGTTGCGTGGCGGCGTTACCGGTCGAAGGCGGTGAGGAGCCGCTGCCGCCGGGCGAAACCGGGCTGTTGGCGGTGCATCGCAGCGATCCGGGGTTGATGCTGGGTTACTGGAATCGTCCCGAGGAAGAGGAGTTGGTCTACCGGGGCGAGTGGTTTCTCGGCGGTGATCTGGTGCATTTCGACGCCGATGGCTACATGATCTACCACGGTCGCAACGATGACGTGATGAACGCCATGGGCTATCGGGTATCGCCGCTGGAGGTGGAACATTGCCTGAGCCGGCATCCGGCGGTGGCGGAGGTGGCGGTCACCGAACTGTCGGTGCGCGAGGGCGTCAGCGTGATCGCCGCCTTCGTGGTGCCGCGCGATCCCGACGAACCGGACGGGATGGACGCCGCGCCCTTGCTGGCTCATGCCCACGCCCATCTGGCGGGTTACAAATGTCCGCGCGAGATCATTTTCGTCGATAGCCTGCCGCGCACCGCTAACGGCAAGGTCCGCCGCCGCGATCTGGCCCGGTGGCGGCGGTGAAGTAGGACGTTCTCGCGACAGGTTCGCTACTTCATGGCATCCAGAACGGCACTCAACGATTTTTCCGGGTTCATGAAAAACCGCTGATGTACTGCGACATGGCCAGCATGCGGCTGGAAGAGGAATGAAATCATGTATGCCGAACGCCTGCTGATCGAAACCGACCCAGAGGGCAAACCCTGTCATTTGCCTAAACTACCGCCGAGCGCCAAGGTCGAATTGATCGTCTTGGTGTTGGAAGAAACCTCGGCATCGCCCCGCCGCCAGCCACCGCCCAGTATCGCCGGGCAAGGCGAGATTCTCGAAGATCTGATCACCCCAGCCGTTCCCGAGGTCGACTGGGACGCCTTGCGATGATCATTCTGGACACGCATGTCTGGTTACGATGGATCATCCAAAGTGGTCGCGGATTACCCGCTGGCATTCTGGCCGCGATTCAATCCGAACCGCGTGTCGCCGTTTCCGCCATCTCCTGTTTCGAGGTTCCCTACCTGCTGAAACGGCGTCGGATCTTGCTTCCCTTGCCAGTTGAAGCGTGGTTGCGGGACGCGCTGTCGCCGGCAGGCATCGAAAGTCTGCTGGTTTCCTGGGAAATTGCCCTTCGTTCCGCACAATTGCCGGAACACCATCGCGATCCCGCTGACCGCATCATCATTGCCACGGCGTTGGCATACGATGCCCGCCTGGCCAGCTTGGATGGCGCTTTTCCACGCTATGCGGAATTGGCCGGCCGGTTGATCAGCGCCTAACCCACAACATGGATGGACAATCCGAAAACTGGGTCACCGAAATCATGTGGAGTATGCTTCACTATGTGATGTTTAATATATCAATATGCAATTTTTATCATTGCATTTAAACTTCTTGTTATTGATAATTCATGCCTGTCTTGAAACCTGAATTTTCATCATGCTCACAGCGGCTCAGTTGAAAGCGGCGCGCGCGCTGTTGGGTATCGATCAGCGAACGCTTGCCGAAACCGCCGGTTTGTCCCTGCCGACCATCCAGCGGATGGAAACCAGCGAAGGCACGATTCGCGGCAATGTGGATTCCCTGGTCAAGCTCATCGCCGCGCTTGACGCCGCCGGCGTGGAACTGATCGGAGAGGGCGCCGCCAGCGAAGGCGGCGGGCGTGGAGTTCGGCTGAAGGGCTGAACCCCTCAGACAGTCCGTAGTGATCGTGAGTCGGAAGGAGTGGAATTCGTCACCATGCCGTTGTCGCTGTCATTGGGCTTGGCCATGGCCCTGTTCGCCGTCGGTCTCCATGCGATCGCCGTATCGCGCCGGGCGAGTTGCACCCGCCAGGTCTACGGGGTCAGTCTGGCCGTCTGCATCATCTTGTTGGGGATGGCGCTGGCGCATCTGCTGGGCGGCCGAACGCCGATCACATTGACCTTGCCCATTGGTTTGCCCTGGCTGGGCGCGCATTTCCGCCTGGATGCGCTGTCGGCCTTTTTCCTGATCGTGGTCAATCTCGGCGGCGCGGTGGCCAGCCTGTTCGCTTTGGGTTACGGCCAGCACGAGCAGGCGCCCGAACGGGTATTGCCGTTCTACCCGGCTTTTCTGGCCGGCATGAACCTGGTGCTGCTGGCCGACGACGCCTTCACTTTCCTGTTCGTTTGGGAATTCATGTCGCTGAGTTCGTGGGCGCTGGTCATGGCTCACCATCGGGAGCCGGCCAACGCCCGCGCCGGTTATCTGTATCTGGTCATGGCCTGTTTCGGCACCTTGGCGTTGCTACTGGCCTTCGGACTGCTGGCCGGTCCCAATGGCGGTTACGATTTCGCCGCCATCCGCGCCGCGCAGGTCACGCCGGGCGCGGCGGCGTTGGTGCTGGCGCTAGCGCTGGCGGGAGCCGGCTCCAAGGCTGGCTTGGTGCCGCTACACGTCTGGTTGCCACTGGCGCATCCGGCCGCACCCAGCCAGGTGTCGGCGTTGATGAGCGGAGTGATGACCAAGGTGGCGGTGTACGGGTTCATCCGCATCGCCTTCGATTTGTTGGGCGAGCCGGCTTGGTGGTGGGGCGGCTTGGTGCTGGCGCTGGGCGGAATCACCGCCGTGCTGGGTGTGCTGTACGCACTGATGCAGCATGATTTGAAGCGACTGCTCGCCTATCACACGGTGGAGAACATCGGCATCATCTTCATCGGTCTGGGACTGGCGCTGGCGTTTCAGACCAATCATATGTACGCGAATGCCGCGCTGGCGCTGACCGCCGCGCTGTTTCACATCCTCAACCATTCGTTGTTCAAGAGTCTACTGTTTCTCGGTACCGGCGCGGTGCTGACCGCCACCGGAGAGCGCGACATGGAGCGGCTGGGCGGCTTGATTCACCCGATGCCATGGACCGCGCTGGCGTTTCTGATCGGCGCGGCGGCGATTTCGGCGTTGCCACCGCTGAACGGTTTTGTTTCCGAATGGTTGACCTTTCAAGCCATCCTGGCTAGCCCGGAACTGCCGCAATGGCCGCTCAAATTCCTGGTGCCGGCGGTCGGCGCGCTGCTGGCGCTATCCGCCGCGCTGGCCGCCACCTGCTTCGTCAAGGCCTTCGGCATCACCTTCCTGGGCCGGCCGCGTTCGCCGGCTGCCGCCGAGGCGCGGGAGACCGATCGCTATTCACTGGTTGCGCTGTTCGTGCTGGCGGCGCTTTGCCTGCTGGCCGGCATTCTGCCCGGACTGGTGGTGGACGGCCTGTCGCCGGTGGTGAGCATGCTCAATGGCGGCACCCGACTGACGGCGCAGAGCAGCCAACCCTGGTTGACGCTGGTGCCGGTGGTGGATGTCAAAAGCAGCTACAACGGCTTGCTGGTGTTGCTGTTCATGGCATTTTCTGGAATCGTCGCCGCCCTCCTGATCCATCGCTTCGCCTCCGCCGAGGCGCGGCGCGGCCCGGCTTGGGATTGCGGCTTTCCCGAAGCCAGTCCCGCAACCCAGTACACCGCTGGCAGCTTTGCCCAACCGATCCGCCGAGTGTTCGGCAGCGTGGTGTTCCAGGCCCGGGAACGGGTGTTCATGCCGCCACCGGGCGACTCACGCGCGGCACGGTTGGAGGTCGAACTGCGCGACCCAGTCTGGGAGCGTGGTTACGCCCCGATCGTCGCGGCCGTGGTGGCGCTCTCCAGCCGTTTCAACGCTTTTCAATACCTCACCATCCGTCGCTATCTGAGCCTGGTATTCGGCGCGCTGGTGCTGTTGCTGCTGGGGATGGTGCTATGGCGCTGACCGCCGATCATGGGGTGCAGGGCTGCCAGATGCTGCTGACGCTGCTGTTGGCTCCGCTGCTTACTGGTTTTGTCCGCACGATCAAGGCGCGACTGTTGCGTCGGCGTGGCCCGACCCCGCTGCAACCCTACCGCGATCTGCTCAAGCTGTTGCGCAAGGATGTGGTGCTGGCCGACTCCGCCTCCTGGCTGTTTCGGGTGGCGCCCTATCTGATCTTCTCCGCCATCTGGGTGGCGGCGTCGCTGGTGCCGACTTTCGCCAGCGGCTTGCCGTTCAGTTGGACGGCCGATCTGATTGCCATCGTCGCCTTGCTGGGCACCGCCCGCTTTTTTCTAGCACTGGCCGGGCTCGATGTCGGCACCAGCTTCGGTGGCATCGGCGCCAGCCGCGAGATGATGATCGCCTCGCTGGCCGAACCGGCCATGCTGATGATGGTGTTCACTTTGTCGCTGCTGGCCGGCACCACCGAACTGTCGGCGGTCGCCCGTTTCATGCTGAATGCCGATGTCGGCCTGCGGGTGTCGCTGGCGCTGGCGTTGCTGGCCTTGGTCATGGTGGCGATCGCCGAGAATGCCCGGATTCCGGTGGACAATCCGGCCACCCACCTGGAACTGACCATGGTGCATGAGGCGATGGTACTGGAATATTCCGGCCGCCATCTGGCACTGATCGAGTTGGCCGCGTCCCTGAAGTTGTTGCTCTATCTGTCGCTGACGGCTTGCATCTTCGCGCCCTGGGGCATGGCGACCGCCGGCGCGGGTTTCGTGGATTACCTGGTGGGCGTGGTCGCGTATCTGGCCAAGCTGGCAGCGGGCGGCCTGCTGCTGGCGCTGTTCGAAACCAGCATCGCCAAGATGCGAGTGTTCCGGGTCGGCGAATTTCTGGGCGCGGCGCTGATGCTGGGTTTGCTCGGCACCCTGTTGCTGTTCGTGTCCCGGAGTCTGTGATGCATGGTCTGGCCTTCGATATCGCCCATTTTCTGGCGGGCGGCATGGTGGTGGCGAGCTTTCTGCTGCTGTATCAGGATCGCCTCTACGCCCTGATCCACGTTTTCGCCCTGCATTCGCTGGTGCTGGCGCTGGCGGTCGGCTGGCAGGCCGCCGTTCAGGGTGCGCATCACCTGTACATTACGGCGGGGATCGCGCTGGTGTTCAAGGCGATCGTCATTCCGGTGGCGCTCCAGCGTATCGTCCGGCAACTCGGCATCCATCGCACGCTGGAGACGGTGCGGGGCGTGGGTCGAGACATGCTGGCCGGCACCGGGTTGGTGGCGCTGGCGATTCTGGTGATGCTGCCGGTGACGACCGCCGCCGACGCGCTGGCGCGCGAAGATCTGGCCTTCGCCCTGGCGGTGGTGTTGCTGGGGTTGCTGCTGATGGTCACCCGCCACAACGCGGTCAGCCTGGTGATCGGCTTCATGTCGCTGGAGAACGGGCTGGTGCTGGCCGCCGCCGGGGCGCGCGGCATGCCACTGGCGGTGGAAATCAGCGTCGCTTTCTCGGTACTGATCGCGTTGATCGTGATCGGCATCTTTCTGTTCCGCATCCGGGAGCGCTTCGATAGCGTGGACATGCAGGCGATGGATACCTTCCGGGAGGAGCGGCGGCGATGAGCGGCGCGGATCTCGGTCTCATGGCGATGGCCACGCTGTTGGGTGTTCCGGCCGTCGCGGCGTTGGTGCTGGTGCTGGTGTCGGGTTACCGGTTCGGCGCCCGGCTGAACGTCGGTGCGGCGCTGCTGTGCCTACTGGCCGCCGCCGTTCTGTTCCAGGCGCGACCCGAGGCCAATCTCTACCTGCGGGTGGATGACTTCAACATCTATCTGATCGCGCTGAACAACTGGGTCAGCTTCACCACCAGCGTGTTCAGCGCCGGCTACATCGCCCACGAACTGGAAACCGGCAGGCTGACCCCGGCGTATCTGCGCTTCTATCACGCCATGTATCAGGCGCTGCTGTTCGCCATGAACCTGGCACTGCTGGCCAACAACATCGGACTGCTGTGGGTGGCGATCGAGTTGGCGACGTTGGTGACGGTGCTGATGGTCGGTCTCTACCGGACCCACGCCGCGCTGGAAGCCGCCTGGAAGTATTTCATCCTGGGTAGCCTCGGCATCGCCCTGGCGCTGTTCGGCACCATCCTGGTGTACCTGGCGGCGCAGCCGGCGATCGGGCAGGGGCTGCCGGCCATGGCTTGGGACCGATTGCTCGCGCATGCCGATGCTTTCGATCCGGCGCTGCTCAATCTGGCGTTCATATTCCTGTTGCTCGGTTACGGTACCAAGGCCGGTCTGGTACCGCTGCACGCCTGGCTGCCGGACGCGCACGCCGAGGGTCCCACGCCGATCTCGGCGGTGCTGTCCGGGTTGTTGTTGAACGTGGCGCTGTATGCGGTGCTGCGCTTCAAGATGCTGATGAGCGCCAATCCGTCGGCGCTGGCGCCGGGGCCGCTGATGGTCGGTCTGGGGCTATTGTCCCTGCTGTTCGCCGGCTTGATGCTGTACCGCCGGGGCGATATCAAACGCTTGTTCGCCTATTCCTCCATCGAACACATGGGTATCATCACCTTCGCCTTCGGCATGGGTGGGCCACTGGCCAACTTCGCCGGGTTGCTGCACATGACCCTGCATAGCCTGACCAAGTCGGCGATTTTCTTCACCGTGGGCCATATTTCCCAAGTCAAGGGTACCCAGCGGATTTCCACCATTCGCGGCTTGACCGTCACCCATCCGACTCTCGGTTGGGGGCTGGTGGCGGGCGTGATCGCCATCGCCGGGATGCCGCCGTTCGGGGTGTTCATGAGCGAGTTCCTGGTGGTCAGCTCCACCTTCGCCCGCCAGCCGTTGCTGGCGCTGCCGCTGGTGGTGGGGTTGCTGCTGGCGTTCGGTACCCTGCTATGGCGGTTGCACGGCGTGGCGTTCGGCCAGCCGGATAGCGCCGCCTTCGTGCCGGTGCGGGCCAGCACCCTGCCGACGACGGTGCATCTGCTGCTGGTGCTGGTTGCCGGGTTCTGGCTGCCCGAACCGCTGGTGGCCTGGTTCCGCCATGTCGCGATGTTGCTGGGGTGAGGGCGGTACGATGAGCGCGACCAATACCAACTCCGCCTTGCTGACCGTACTGGGGGTCGGCCAGCCGGTCACCGGGCATCGGCCTTGGTCCCGGTTCGTGGTGACCGCCGAAACCTGGAATGCACTGCTAGCTGGTCTGGCGAAAGGTAGATGGAGTCTGCTCGGATTATGGGGCGAACCCGGCATGGTTCACCTGGCGGCTCATGAGTTCGAGACCGGTACGCCGGGCATCGGCAGCCTGCCCTGTTCGGCCGGCGAGTTTCCCTCGGTGGGGCGCTGGCATCCGCCGGCGCAACGCTTGGAACGCGCCATCGCTGATCTGGTCGGTCTGCAACCGGCCGCCGGCCCCGATCTTCGTCCCTGGCTGGATCACGGCCGCTGGCCGCTGCGTCATCCCTTGGGCGCTCCGACCACGCCGACCGAAGCGCTGCCGCCTTATCCGTTTCTACCGACGGAGGGCGAAAGCCTGCACCAGATTCCGGTGGGGCCGGTTCACGCCGGCATCATCGAACCCGGCCATTTCCGCTTCACCGCCAACGGCGAGGCCGTGGTCCGGCTGGAAGAGCGGCTGGGTTATGTCCACAAGGGTATCGAGAGCCTGCTGAACGGCGCGTCGTTGGAGCGGGCGGCGCGGCTGGTGGGGCGGGTATCCGGCGACAGCACGGTGGCCTATGCCTTGGCCTTCGCTCGGGCGGTCGAGGCGGCGACGGAAACGGAGATTCCCGCCCGCGCGCACTGGTTGCGGGCGCTGATGGCCGAATTGGAGCGCTTGGCCAATCACTGCGGCGACATTGGCGCGGTCTGCAACGATGCCGCGTTTGCCTTGATGCTGGCCCATTGCGCGGTGTTGCGCGAGCAGGTGCTCCGCGCCAGCGCCGCCTGCTTCGGTCATCGTCTGCTGATGGATTGCGTGGTTCCAGGTGGCGTGGCCGTCGATTTGCCGGCGGATGGCGTGCCGATCTTGCGAGCCCTGCTGGCTGAGATGCGCCGCGCGTTTCCACCCTTGGTCGAGTTGTACGACAACACCGCCTCGTTGCAAGACCGCACCGCCAATACCGGGACGCTCGATCCGACCCTGGTCCAGCAGTTCGGTTGCGGTGGCGTGATTGGCCGCGCCGCCGGCCGTGCCTTCGACGCTCGCCGCGAGCCGGGTTATCCGCCCTACGATCAACTTGAGTTCGAGGTGCCGGTGCGGCGCGAAAGCGACGTCAACGCCCGGGTGTGGATTCGCATCCGCGAGGTGGAACAGAGCCTGGCCCTGATCGAAGGGATTCTGGAGCGATTGCCTTCGGGTCCGGTGCGTGGGGCACTGAACCAGCCAGGCCGGCTGGTCGAGGGCATGGCGCTGGTCGAGGGATTTCGCGGCGACATCCTGGTTTGGTTGCGCTTGGCCGCCGACGGCACGGTGGCGCGCTGTCATCCGCGCGATCCCTCCTGGTTTCAGTGGCCGCTGCTGGAAGCCGCCATCGAAGGCAACATCGTGGCGGATTTTCCCTTGTGCAACAAATCCTTCAACTGCTCGTATTCGGGCCACGATCTTTAGGCGCCCCGTCATGCGCAAGCTGCTGTTGCAAAATGGGTGGCGGTCGCCGCTGACCCTTCCCGCCCCGGCGCCTTCCGAATCCGCCTTGGCCGAATTGGGTGCTCAGGTCGATCGAGCTGCCCGCCGACGCCTGGGCCGCAGTTTGGCGATCCGCGAGGTGGATGCCGGCTCCTGCAACGGTTGCGAGCTGGAGATCCACGCGCTGAACAATGCTTTTTACGACCTGGAGCGCTTCGGGTTCCACTTCGTCGCCTCGCCGCGCCATGCCGATGTGTTGCTGGTGACCGGGCCTGTGACGGTCAATATGCGCGAGGCGCTGGAGCGCACCTATGCCGCCACGCCCGATCCGAAATGGGTGGTCGCGGTGGGCGATTGCGGGCGGGACGGCGGGGTGTTCGCCGGCGGCTACGCCTGCGTCGGCGGGGTGGCCGAGGTCATTCCCGTCGATCTGCACATTCCCGGTTGTCCACCCAATCCCATGCAGTTACTGGAAGGCTTGCTGGCGTTGTTGCAAGTGGTCCGATAGTTGTTTTACCGCCAACCCATCGATTTGGAGTCAATCCCATGACCATTACCGTTGCCGAACTGCAACGCTTCAAGGATTCCATGGTGTACCTGAGTCAACTCAGGTCGATCCCGCTGGAAATCATCGAGTTTTATCTGGAAAACGAGCGGGGCTACATCATCGAGGAGTCCGAGTCGGGTGATGAAAAGACCGTGATCGTTCAGCCCCCGTGTTCCCAAAACGGATAAAGAATCCGCTCTTCATGAAACCCGACCGGGAGCATTCACTTTATCTGCCGTTTGGTACCGCCCTGCGCGACAAGCTGCGCGGCGGTTATAACCTGTCCAAGTTGCGAGAAGATCTACTGGCCGGCATTACCGTTGGCATTGTCGCGGTGCCGCTGTCGATGGCGTTGGCGATCGGCAGCGGGGTGCCGCCGCAGTATGGTTTATACACCGCCATTGTCGCTGGGCTGCTGATCGCTCTGACCGGCGGCTCCCGCTACAGCGTGTCCGGGCCGACCGCCGCCTTCATCGTCATCCTGCATCCCATCGCCGAAAAATATGGTCTTGGCGGGCTGGTCACCGCCAGTTGCATGGCCGGTATCATACTGATCGGCATGGGCGTAGCGCGGATGGGCAAGCTGATCCAATTCATTCCCTATCCGGTGACCACCGGTTTCACCGCCGGCATCGCGGTGGTGATCGCCAGCCTGCAATTCAAGGATTTCCTCGGCCTGCAACTGGCTGCCCAGCCCGAGAATTTCGTGGAGCGGCTATGGTTGGTGGGGCAGGCGCTGCCCGGTTTGCACCCGCCGGATTTGCTGATAGGCGCCTTGACCTTGGCCCTGCTGATCCTGTGGCCGCGCTTGAAAACCGGTTTGCCGGCACCGCTGGCTGGTCTGGCGATCGCCACCGTACTGGCTTGGCTGCTCGGTCGAACCGTGGACGGTTTCGAGGTCGCCACCATCGCGTCGCGGTTCAGCTATACGTTGGGCGGAGAGACCTTGCCGGGTATCCCGCCGTTCCTACCGAGCTTCGGGTTGCCGTGGCAATTGCCCGGCCCGGACGGACAAGTGTTGGGGTTGTCGCTGGGATTGATCAAGGATTTGCTGGGTCCGGCGATGGCGATCGCCATGCTGGGTGCCATTGAGTCGCTGCTGTGCGCGGTGGTGGCCGACGGCATGACCGGCACCAAGCACGATCCCGACGCCGAACTGATCGGGCAGGGCATCGGCAACGTCGTGGCGCCGTTTTTCGGCGGTATCGCCGCGACCGGCGCGCTGGCCCGCACCGCCGCCAACATCCGCGCCGGCGCCCGAGGTCCGTTGGCCGCCGTCTTTCACGCATTGTTCGTGCTGTCGGTCTTGCTGGCACTGGCGCCGCTGCTGGGTTATCTGCCCATGGCCGCGTTGGCCGCCTTGCTGCTGCTGGTGGCATGGAACATGAGCGAACTCAAGCACTTTCGTCATATCATTCAGGTGGCGCCCGGCAGCGACATCCTGGTGTTGCTGGTCTGTTTCGGGTTGACGGTGCTGTTCGATATGGTGGTCGCCATCAGCGTCGGCGTGGTGCTGGCCGCGTTGCTGTTCATGAACCGCATGGCGGCCTTGACCGGCGGCAAGCATGTGGAGGCCGATCATCCTCATCTGGAAAGCCCGTTGCCGGACGGCGTGCGCTTGTACGAAGTTTCCGGTTCGCTCTTCTTCGGCGCGGCGGAAAAGGCGATGAGTGCCTTGCACGATATCGGGGTCCGGCCGCGAGCGGTCATCATCGATATCGAAGCAGTGACAGTCATGGATGTGTCGGGATTGGTGGCGTTGGATTCGGCTATCGAGCGGTTGCGGAGCGACAATGTGCTGGTGGCGGTGGCGGGCGTGCACGGTCAGCCGGCACTGCTGATGCGTCGCGCCGGGTTGCACAACATTCCCGGCAAATTGCTGCTGTCGGCCAGTCTGCCGCAAGCGCTGGCGCGAGTGCGGCATTATTTGGGCGAAACCGCGACCGGTCGGCCCTTGCTGACCGAGAAGATCTCCTGAACGGTTGAGGGGTGCCTTGTCC
>ERZ795053.3660-NODE-3660-length-17299-cov-9.096381_pt1 | contig 17299 bp, 13 predicted proteins | sample MGYA00375137_ERZ795053 | MGnify/ENA primary metagenome ERZ795053 (study PRJEB30182, sample SAMN05720284) | activated sludge metagenome | isolation source: Anaerobic digester | place: Hong Kong | collected 2014-12-17 ...
GGGTCGGATCCACACTGCTCAGATAGGGTGCCGGGAAGTATCCGTCACCATCCGTCGGCCAGGGATGGGCATAACCCTGGTCATCCAGGTAGGTATCTCCTTTGACACCCGTATTCCAGAGTAACTCGACTAATTTTCCGTCGCGCATGACTTCCGTCGTACACTCTATTATGGTGTCCGGAGGACATACCACGCTGTCAATGGTCTCTTTCCAGATAAAGATGGTGTCTTCACATTCCCGGAAGTTGCCCCAAATGTCCGTAGCACGTACTTTCCGTGCCATATAACCAATTAATTCGGGATCTTCATCGCAATCGTAGCTGACGTATTTTTTACTTAATACTTCTATTTGCGGGCCACCATAGAGCGTACAATTTTCTGTCGTAGTGACCGAATTTGCTGCCTCATCGGCAACCAGACAACTAACTGTAATGTTACGGCAATCGATCTGCGGTGGGTATTTGTCTTCAACCTTGATATGTCCCCAACAAGTATTTCTGGTATTCAGATCGATCACCTTATAGATCAAATCTGCTCCTACCAGGCTTACATCCACCCGGTCACGGTTAGGATAAAGGTCATTGTAGTAATCGTAAGGATAAGCCAGCATGGCAATCAGGTCCGTACAATCCGCATCAATGTCCGATAAAACATCTGCAGGAGTCACCTGGCGATCGCACGTGCTATTCATGGAGATGGTCACCTGATCATGGCAACTCAAGTTACAGATGCCATCCGGAGGACTGGGACGGCGGTTCAGGCCGGCACGGAAGGGTATACGGCCATCGGAGGCTGAAACGATGTAATAGACAACCGTCAGTTCTCCATCATCCGTGGTACTGGTAAATGTCCGGGGTGTTGTCGGCGTAATGATCGAGCCGTTCCGGAAGTTATCAAACAACGTATCCACCAAAGGTGACCCCGAAGGAATGTTTTGAGCAGCCATATTCGCACATACTGAAGGCAGCAGGCCCTCGTCGACATGACCATTCAGAACCAAAAACCGGCTAATCACGTTGACTCCCCCGTCGATGACATAATCATCCAGCAGGTTAATCATCACAGACATCGTGGGATCGCCCGGAACGATGTGCGTTACCGATTTGCAATAAATGCTCGGGTTAAAACCATTCAGGATGTCAAAATCACTGTTTGGCACTTCAAATTCTGAAGCGCAATCTTTGAATTTAACATCACGGTAGATGGTATCACCGGCGTTAACCGTAACGCTCGCTTCCTCACAAGCTCCAGCCAATGGCTTATTAGTAGCTTGCAGAAGGGTGACAGAAATGAGGGTAATACCAAATAGGATAAACTTGATAAAAGTAAAATTCGTCCGACTCATGTGTAAGTTATTGAGTTCAATAAACTACTGTGTAAGTATAGTGCCTTTAGAAATACCGGAATTCATCAGAGCTCCCGATACAAATACAAAAATAAATTAATTCATAGCATGCCTTCTACCGTATTCCTAGTATGTTTTACATCATTTAAATAAAACATTTTTAAAAAATTGAATACAAGCATACTACATATTGTAATATGTGTAATTTTTGATAAATGCTCGGTTTGGGTTTTGAGATTTAACGGTTCATACCCTGTAAGCAGGACATGCTCGTCGACGGCACAACTATTCGTATAATTTCATTTCCAGCGCTTTCTTAACAAGGCTTGCCGTGTTATTGACCCCCATCTTCCTCATGATATTTTTACGGTGTACACCAACCGTCTGATCGCTGATGAACAACAAGTCGCCAATTTCCCGGTTGGTCTTGGCCTGGGTGATGTATTTCAGGATTTCCCGTTCGCGATTGGTGAGGGCATTGCGCATCAGGTAAGCATCTCCCTTGAGGGTGTATTCGGAAGGTTTTCCTTTGGGACCGGACAGGTTTGGTATAGGCTTTACCCCTTTACCCATATACGTCTCTCCGGAGAGTACTTCATCAATGCCTTGCTTAAGGTCCTCCAGTGTATTCCGCTTGAGTAAATATCCATCAGCCCCATTTAGAAAGGCCTTTTTTACAAATTCAGCATTATCATACATGGAGACGACCACAATGCGCAGATGTCCATAATGTTCCCGGAAATGGGAAACCAGATCGAGGCCGTCACCGTCCGAATAGTGCAGCCCAAGCATAATCAGGTCCAGATTATCAACATGGTTCCACTTCAATGCGTCCTCATAAGAATGCGCCCGGGCTACGACCCGCAATCGATTGGACGTACTTAAATTTTCCAGCAATAATGCAAATGCCTGAACGAACAATTCATGGTCATCGATGAGACCAATTCTAACAATTTTTTCCATAGTATACCAAATTCACTACTATTCCAAATAGTAGAGGGCAGCCACAGTTGTACTCTGTTCTTCGTCTTGCAGAGCATAGGTAAAACCTTTCTGTAAGCTGTAGGCACCCACTTCGCCGTTGCGACCAAGTGCCAAATAGCCGATTTGCATATCCTGGGGTCGTTTCTCCCGTTTGGCTATTCGTTCAACTGCCTCCATGCAAGCCTCTTGGGGGCTGCGTCCCTGCCGCATCAATTCTACGACGAGAAATGATCCAACTGTCCGCATAACCGCTTCACCCAGACCAGTAGCAGCCGCACCTCCAATCTCCGGATCAACATATAAACCTGCCCCGATAATGGGTGAATCGCCCACTCTTCCGTGCAGTTTATACGCCAATCCACTCGTGGTACATGCGCCTGCCAGTCCGCCCTGACTGTCTAAGGCCAACATGGCAATGGTATCGTGATTTTCTACGTTTATTATCGGTTTATATTCCGCTGATTTTTTCCACTTTTCCCAGGCGTCTTTAGCCTCCTTGGTCAAAATGTTTTCCTTCTTGAATCCTTGAGAAAGCGCAAAATCCAATGCGCCTTCACCAGCCAGCATGACATGCGGGGTCCGCTCCATCACCATGCGGGCGACAGCGATCGGGTGGCTGATGTGTTCAAGGAAACATACGCTGCCTGCATTCCCGTGTTCGTCCATAATGCAGGCATCCAGGGTGACTTTGCCGTTCCGGTCCGGTAATCCGCCAACACCTACGGTCATATTGCTGGTATCGGCTTCAATCACCATGACTCCTTGTTCTACCGCATCCAGGGCTCTGCCTTGTCGACCCAGTATTTCCCAGGCCCGGGCGTTTGCTTTTTGACCAAAATCCCAGGTAGACACAACCACAGGTTTACGAACTCCGGTACCCAGATTTTGTGTCAGGGGATTGCTCAGTAACAATGAGCCGGTAGATGCAACGGTGGTATGTATAAAGTTTCTCCTGGTAAACATGTGTTGTTTGCTCTAATTGATAACCATACCTTAGCTGGTAAGATCAAAAACAATAATAGATAAATGCAACGAATTGCTTTCGGTATATCATGGAGTTTTATAAAAATCCTTGGGCTTATACCTGAATCGCTTATTTATAGGCAAGTAAGAATAATAGCTTGGTTTCTTCGGCGTTGCCTCAAATATAGAAAAAAAGTTCTTTATGGAAATTTAATTCGTGTATTTCCTGATTTGACGCCCGATGCTCTTGAAAAACTGGCAAAAGCCAATTACCGGATCCTTGCGACCACCCTCCTCGAATCCTTGCGCGGCTTTACCATGAGCAATGAGATGCTCCTGCAGCGATTCACCATAAAGAACGGCGAACTCCTGAATCGTTACGCCAGCGAAGGCAAAAGTACCGTGCTCTTATCGAGCCATATCGGAAATTGGGAATGGGCTGCCCTTGGAATGGCACAACAACTTGACCCGCCGGTCTATGGCATTTATAAACCTTTGACCAACAGCTACCTGGAAAGCTATGTCCTGAAAACCCGCGGAGCCTTTGGATTGCATCTGATTCCAGTAAAACAAACTGCACAGGCGGTCAAAGCCTGTCAGGAGAAGCCCGGATGTCTGGTTTTGGTCGCCGACCAGAGTCCCGGGAAAATAGCCAAGGCAATCTGGACGCCCTTTTTTGGTATTGAAACACCTTTTGTACATGGTCCTGAAGAGATTGCCCGGGAGAATAATTGGCCTGTTCTATATGGAGACATCCGGTGTACCGGGCAAGGTCGCTACACCATGGAGATCGAATTACTGGTTGAAAATCCACAGCAAGTACCTGACGGAGCCATTACCCGGGCGTATGCGAAAAAGCTGGAAAACATCATCCGGAATAATCCTGCCGATTGGCTCTGGTCACACCGGCGTTGGAAGAAAGTCGAACAAATAACCCAGCAACCGGAGCATAGCAGTCCTATCCAGGAATGACCTGGACACCACTTTCGCGCCCGAAGTAGCTTGGTAGCAGCTTAAAGTTTAGAAATTTTGTAGACGTTGATCACGTCACCCATCCGCAATTGAACCAGGTAAGTTCCCCGTACGATCTGATCTGAAACCGGTATGACAAAGTCATTTTCGCCCTCCAGCAAGTTCAGCTCGCGAAACATGGATTCTTGTCCCAGCATATTGATCAAGCGCAACTGACAAGAGCTGGCATGAGATGCATATACCTTCATATGCATTTCGCTATTGACCGGATTCGGGTAAATGGCCATATCCAGGTTACGCTTGGCAACCACGACTCCGGAATGAGGTATTTGTTCGTGGGGCATTGCCTGGAACACATTGTCCTGCATCAGGCTGATTCCGGTATTTCTTTTGATAATGGCGGAAAACTTGGTGTTATCAATTTCAGCCACTTCTGCCGGTGAGAGGGCAGGATCGTTTTTATAAAAGAAACGGTCTCCATCTCTAAGCTCTGTGAATTGCCGGTGCATGATCTCTGTCACGGTAGGGCCAAAAATAGTGCCTTCCATAGGGTCCTCAGAAAGCATACCAACCCATGGGTCAATGTTATTTACATCGCCATAAATCTGTGCGAGCAGGCGGCTCACATCGGTCTTGCTGGTTATTTCGGAAAATTTAGTGATCCTTTGCAACCCTACGGATGCGCGAATGGTATTGTAATCGGCGAGACCTCGTTCTCTTCCTCGCATGATATTAATAGCAGCCAGATCAAGACCTCCCTGTCCGGGAGCTCCGAACAGGAAATTCCGGACGTCATTGACTACTTTGCAGTCAAATTCCTGTTGCACCTGGGTAGCCATTCCTTTAAAAAGAGGATCCAGGCCGCCACCGGTGATCATTTGGAGAGGCTGGAAGAATACATCACGCAATGATAAATGCCCTTGAGGAATCTCTTCTCCCTTATTATCCACCCGTAAAATCTGACTGTTAATCAGGGTATGACCAAGGCGGAATGCCGCAGCAGAAAATTCATTGCTTATCCCGGCATCCACATTGCTCTGATAACCGGTGTACTCGGACATGGGAACGCCCATCGCCGGAAGCCATTCATTGTAAGTAATGGATTCGATGAATCCACCTATCTTTCTTCGGGCATGCTGGAAGATCTGTTCATCATTCCAGTCCGGATGCTGTTTCTTAATCTGATCGCACTGGCGATTGTGTTCCCGGACAAACAAGGTATGAACTGCGAGCAGATAGAGATTTTCATTGGCTCTGACGTCTCCTGCAACAAAGGTAGGATTCGGATCGTTTGGCGTCAGTTTGGCCATAAACGGAGCCAATGGGTCAATGTTTGAATTGTATTCACCGGAGAGGGTGGACAAAGGCAGTAAATCATCGGAAGAGGTGCGCAACTTTCCGTCCTGGAAGGTCCGCAGCCAATTAGCACGGAATGCATCTGACCCATAAATACCACTTCCATCAATGAAAGAGGTAATGGCATTGATGTGCTGGCGGGGAGAATTTATTCCGGTTGCCGGATCAAATACCGAGCGCTTGATCGGGATTACCGGCCCGATGAGGTCCCCGTCCGGAACACGGATCATCAGTGTTTCATTCTCTTCATCCGGAACGAGGGTAATGTCGTGGTCGATGAATTGACCAAAGACCCATACATAGGCACTTAGCCCTTTGGGGTCATTGGTGTTATCGGTCTGATCAAACATCAGGTTACTGATGATTCGCGGATTCATCCGGTCTACCGGAACTCCGATACCATCGGCGTAAAGTGCTGGGGCCAGGCGCTTCATGATCGTGTTAGCAGCCCCCATATTTGGTGCGTAAGGGTTGTTCAAGGTGCCGTCAACGGTCCTCGCTTCCTGAGCGAAAACCCATACTGAGCCCAATATCATTAAGCTAACAAGTACACATCTCTTCATAGGCTTAGCAATTGCGCTAACATCAATTAAGGATATACGTGCGTTCCAACAACACCTTAGAATCCAGGTCATTACCCTGGAGGGGAGAAGCAAAGATAAATGTTTTGGCGGTACCATGGTTGTCTGACTCATCCTTTATTTTGTTAAGATGGCGGAAGAGGCTTTTCCTAATATCTGTTTTGGGATGAATCCGGTTGGCCACGGGTTGTCATTCAAATATATAACGATATTTAATAACTTATAAATAATTGGATTATAATATTTTAACTTTAACTTTTGGCTTATTTGCTTTTCAATCCCGTATTCCGCATTATTGTATTTCAAAAATCAATCCATTTTGCCTAATCTGTTTTCCATCCAGCTCTGTGACCGGCACCGGGTTGAGATATGAAACATATAGATTATTTTTCGCGTTACATGCGTTACACCATTGACGACATTCTGATTCTTCGAAGAAATTTTTCGATCATGCCAAGACCGGTTTTATTGTTATTCGTAAGTCTGACATTCTCTTTTCCCTTAACCAGCATTGCACAGAATTTTTTCCGCCCGGTCCTGGATACCCGGGAGTTACCGGAACCGGCTAAACCCGACCGGCTCTATTTCGTGGCGGACCTGAAAGGTTTGTGGTCCTGGGTGGAAAATACCACCACTCCGGAAATCATTTTGCCCACCGAACATTCGACCACCCGCTTTCAGCTGTATCCCACCCAAATACTGGCCCCGGAACTGGCTGAGAAATACCCGAATATCCGTACCTACCAAAGCCATAGCGGGTCTATGGTACTCCACTGTATCATAACGCCCACTTTGTTTCATGCCTATTTGGATGATGGTCAAATGACCCAATTGTTTGAAGCCGATACGTTGTCTGCCAGCTTAGGACGAATTTCCTCCTGGATGGACTCCGGCGAGGCATTTCCCTGCACGGTACTGGATGCAAACGGTAGATCAGCTACGAAAATGCAGGGTGCGGATAACCTGCTTGAAGTAAGGGACCCGCTGGCGGATCCGGTCTTACGAACCTACCGGCTGGCGGTTGCAACTACCGGAGAATTTTCCGCCAAATACGGCAATACCACCACATCGGTAATGGAGGAAGTCGTGTCCATTATCACCAAGGTTAACGCGGTTATGGAAAGAGATCTGTCCATCAACCTGCAACTGGTCGATGGCACCGACCAACTGTTTTTCCTTAATCCCTTGACCGATCCTTTTACCAATGGAAAGCCGGACTCGTTGTTGCTGCAAGCACCTTTTGCCATCAACGCGGTCATCAACACCAATGACTACGACATCGGGCATGTGTTCGGCACCAATGCCGGCGGCGTCGCATTCCTGGGTACCGTCTGCACGGCAGGCAAGGCCAATGCAACATCCAGCACTTTCGGAGCTTATAGCAATAGCTTGTTTTATCTCATCGTAGCCCATGAAATGGGCCATCAGCTAAACGCAACGCATTCATTTAATTTTTGTGACGGTGAAAATGAATCTTCAGAATCAGCCTATGAACCTGGTAGTGGCTCAACCATTATGTGTTATGCCGGTGCAAGCAACTGCGGAGCCAACTACGTCACCAATAAAAATGAAGATTATTACCACAATATTGCTCTGAATCAAATCATTACATTCACCCGGCAGGGTATCGGGTCTACCTGTGGAAGCACCAGCTCCATCAATAATTCGGCACCTCTGGTCAGCATTCTTGATATCGGTTTTACCCATATTCCCAAGTCGACACCCTTCCAACTGCGCGGTGAAGCCGTAGATGATGAAGACAGTGATCTGACCTATTGCTGGGAGGAATACGATCTGGGGCCACAGTCGCCGCTGGGAGAACCGAAAGGGGATGCACCTGCATTCCGTTCTTATCCACCCACCAGCAATCCGGTAAGAACGCTTCCCAATCTGAATGATTATTTACTTGGTCTTACTTCCAAGACCGAGGTCTTGCCCGACTATTCCAGGAACCTAAAATTCCGGCTTACGGTAAGAGACAACCACGCAGGTGGAGGACTTGCTGCCTGGCAGGAGTTGAGCTTTAAGGTGGATGGAAACTCAGGCCCCTTCCGGGTAACCAGCCCGGGCAGCGGGGTCACCTGGGACAACAATCAATACCAGCTCGTGACCTGGGACGTCGCCAATACCGACAACAGCCCGGTGAACTGCCAGATGGTAAGGATTCTGCTGTCAACCGATGGAGGGCACAATCACCCGGTCATCCTGAAGGAATTTACAGAAAATGACGGATCGGAATACGTTTTAATTCCGGATGGAATCAGCACCACCTCCGCCAACATCAAGGTCGAGGCCATAAACAACGTATTTTTTAATCTCTCGCCCGGAACATTTAAGATCCAAACAGGGACAACTGCCACCTGGTCCTTTGGCGTATCTCCCAATTCATTGGATCTATGTATACCCGGATCTGCATCCATTGTGATTGAAACCAAAGCAACCAATGGATATCAGGAGCCTGTAAACCTGACCTGGCCGGATGAACTGCCTGATGGCATAACCCTGAATTCTGACCGGGTTTCCGTTTCGCCGGACGAAACTTTTAATCTGGAACTGACCGCTGCCTATCAAACCATCTATCAGGATACCACAATCGTGCTGACCTTATCGAGCGGAGCCGATGAGGTCACCGTGCCGATCCATCTTCATCTCACACCCAGTGACTTTTCATCGTTGACGCTGATGTCACCCGCAGATGGAGCAACCGGTCAATCCGGACTTCCCCGGTTTACTTGGCAAGCCGTTCCGGACGCCGATTATTACTGGGTTGAAGTGAGTACAGACCCCGGATTCGGTACTAAAATCCTGCAAAAATTATCCTATACCAACTTTTACGATTTAACCACTCCCCTATCCAATAGCAGTGTCTATTATTGGAGAATTATACCGGCGAATGCCTGCCGGACCGGGGAGCCGTCTCCTCCATCCGCATTCCAAACGAAAACGCAAACCTGTCAGGAATACACCAATGTGACCCCGGTCATCGGAGGCAGGCAAGCTGAATCTATCTTACCAATTCCGATGGGTATCGTTCCGACTGATGTCAATGTTCTGGATCTGAAGGGTACCTGGCAGTTGGTAGGAAATCTGACTTTTTCATTAATAAATCCCCTGGACAGCACGGTGATCCTCGCGAAAGGAAAATGTTCCAACCTGAGTAATTTTGATTTTGGTTTTGACGATCAATCCTCGATAGCCCTAACTTGTCCGCTGACATCCAAGAAAATTTTCAGACCAGAGGCCCCACTCTCCAAGCTGAATGGTTTGCCCGCAGGCGGGGACTGGAAAATACGGATCACGGACAATGGAGGGAACAGCGGTGGAAGCATCGATCAATGGACATTGGCACTCTGTTTTGACGATGTATTGAATCCCCCGGTGTACCTGGGCAGCGATACGCTGCTGGTCATGCCTTCCGTGAGTAGCCCCCTAAATCCGGATTTACTTACCGTTACGGATGGAGACCAAAGCATCTCAGAATTGCAGGTTACCTTGCTGGAAGGGCCTCAAAAAGGCGAAATCCGTTTAAACAACCAGGCTTTGAATGTTGGATCTCAGATAACGCTCTTGCAGTTACTTGACGGATCCACCAATTATACGTTTACTTCAAAAGAGGCAGGCTTAGACTCTATTGTGATAACTATCCAGGATGGACAGGGAGGCTGGATTCCACGGGCTACGATCTATTTCCGCTCGGATTCGGGAGTAGCCATCAAAAGATTAGACGAATTGTCCTTTCAACTTTATCCCAACCCCGCCACAGACCGGATCCGGCTGGAATTCGAAGAAGTTTTGGTCCACCCTGATATGGTGCTTACCGATGCCCTGGGCAGATCCGTCTGGAGTCATTCATTCAATGAATCCATTCGATCCTATACTTTTGAGTTACCACCAATCGCTCCGGGGATTTACTTTTTTCTTGTTCTGACCAAAGATAAGTCCGGAAATAAAAAAATAATGATCCAGGCCCGGTAGTCATTCCGCCACTATTACTAATTTAGACACGGCGGGGAGGTATTCCTGCTATCCTGAACTTATCTGATATCAATTCTTCCGCTTGAAAATGATCTATTTTCATAGTAAGAATTTCTTTACTATATTCCGAATCAAACCTTCTTAGCCATGAAGTTTCTATTCACCCTGTTTTTGTGTATTTCTGCAGCAGGAATCATCCATGCTCAAACCATTGCCCTGAATCCGGATAACGGAAATGCAGGTTCCGCCTTCACAGTAACCATTACCGGGACTGCTACCGCGTTCAGCGTTGCTTCGACTACAACCGCCCGTATTTCCAATGGCATCGAATCCTACGATATTTCCGGATCAGCGACCAGTGCAACCCGATTTTCCGGAACCCTTGATCTGCCACCCGATGCCACCTCCGGTTTGTACAATGCAACCCTCTGGCAACAAGGCACGGCCGGCACTTTCTGGTCTTGTGTGGATTGTTTCACCATCAATGCAGCCTGTCTGTTAAATGCTACCGCCACGGTTACACCGGCAGCCTGCTCCGGAGACTCCAGTGGCGCTATTAGTTTAGATGTAATCGGGACCATGGGAGGAGAATCCTACCTCTGGAGTAACGGTGAGACATCCAAAAATATATCCGGACTGGCTGCTGGTTCCTATTCCGTAACCATTACCGAAGGGAATTGTCTGGTTTCAGTGACAGCAGTAGTTACCGAGCCTGATCCTCTGATCCTGTCTTCGGAGGTCACTTCAGAATCGACAGCTGGAGCTGGAGACGGATCGATTGTTCTACAGGTCAGCGGGGGAATCATGCCCTATACTTTTGATTGGTCGAATGGAGCCACTACAAAAGATATCAGTGGATTGTCGGCAGGCAGCTATCAGGTTACAGTTATGGATTCGAACGGGTGTGAAACGACGAGTACCGAGATCCAGGTCATGGGCGGTGATTGTGCTTTAATGGTTAACGTCAATTCGACGCCAATTTTCTGTAATGGGGACAATTCCGGAGCGATCATGCTACAGGTAACCGGAGCTGTAGGTAAAACAAGTGTGCAGTGGTCCAATGGAGCGCCGGACACGACAATTATCAGTGGTCTTTTCACCGGTAATTATCAATACACAGTCACGGATGATGCAGCTTGTACCATAACCGGAGCGGTTTCTCTGGCCTCACCGGATCCAGTGGGTATCGTGGTGACCACCTCCAATGTAGCTTGCGCAGGGGATTCAACTGGCTCTGCCTCCGCCGTGGTGAACGGTGCACAGGGGGTATATTCCATATCCTGGTCCAACGGAGATCTCGGGGACAGTACCGGAAACCTGAAAGCTGGGAATTATACAGTTTATGCCATGGACGAGCTGGGTTGTTTGACAAGCGACTCTTTTATGATCTTAGAAAATACACCCATCACGCTGACGGTAGACACCATCATTTCAATGGATGGAAACATCCAGGTTACTGTTCAGGGAGGGACGGAACCTTATACTTATTTGTGGAGCGATGATACTTCCGCAGTGAGTACCGATGAAGACCTTACAGGTGCTAGCCCCGGACGGTACCGGTTGGAAGTAACGGATGCATTAGGCTGTCAGATCACTTCGGATACCCTGCGCATCGAATCAACTTCCGCCCGCTTTAACCAGCAATTGGTCAACCAGATCCGCGTCTATCCCAACCCGGTAGGGTCGCAGCTAACCCTCAGGCTTCCGCAAGCTTTGGTGGGCAGCCGGTTGACCCTCATCAATGCACTTGGACAAAATATTTGGGAAGGGAATGCCTCCGGTCAACTGACCACGGTAACCAACCAGCGATGGGCATCCGGATGGCATAGTCTACGAATTCGCCAATATGACCGGGAAATAAGTATCCCGATCCTGGTGCACTAATTTGGTTGCATACTCAAATATTCCGTTTCCCGGAATTACGCTGTACTAATGAATTTAAACGACTGTAATTGAACCTATTACTTTCATCCAGGTACAATATCGAGCCGGCCTAAAAGGCTCAGATTTACGGATGAAAAAAGTTCGTGCCGATTTAAAATAAAGCATTACCTTTGCAAACTCTTTTGCTAGTTCTTTGTCATGGATGCAAAATCGATGTTTGACCTTCCTATCTCCGGGTTACGCAATGGTATTCACCATTTCCAGTTTGAACTGGGCGAACGATTTTTCGAAGGTTATGAGCAGTCTCCTGTGGGAAAAGGAAGATTCCATGCGGTGGTTACACTTGAAAAAAACAGTGATGCCATGGTTATGGACTGTGCTATTGAAGGGAAGATGGCTGCGACTTGTGATCGCTGCCTGGAGCCCATCCAATTGCCGGTTTCTTTTGAGCAAACGTATTTTTTCCGTTATAGCGAAGAAGCAAGGGATGACGGTGACGTCATTTATCTTCAGCCAAAAACACCGGTTCTCAATATTGCCGATATGCTTTACGAAACCACTTGTTTGGGCATACCGATGACAAAAGTTTATGCCTGTGAAGAGGACCCGGAAGCAAAATGCAATATCGAAATCCTGAACATCCTACAAGCATCCAGGGAAGAACCAAAAGAGGAGCCGGACGAGACCGGTAATGATTCCGTTTGGGAAGTATTAAAAAAGTTAAATTACGATCAAAATAATTAATCATGGCACATCCTAAGTCGCGCGTATCGAAAGCCAGAAAACACAAGCGCCGCACCCATAAGAAACTTTCCACTCCCAATGTGGCAATTTGCCCGACAACCGGCGAACCCCACCTGTGGCACCGTGCTTACTGGCATGAAGGCAATATGTACTACAAAGGCCAGTTAGTGATTAAAGCGGAAGAAGCCCTCGAAGAATAATCGAATAATAGCATTTAGAATATTCAGCAAGAAAGCTGTCTGACGTCCTGCTGGTTCTGGAGTATGTCAGACAGCTTTTTTATTTAACTCATTGATCATGGCGAAGAAAATTATCAAAACCGAATCAGCCCCCGCCCCGGTAGGCCCTTACAATCAGGCAACCCAGTGGGGTGATCTCCTGTTTATCTCCGGTCAGATTGCCATCATCCCGGAAAATAACACCATTCTGGAAGGCACCATCGAAGAAGAAACCCATCAGGTATTAAAGAACATCGGTGCCATTTTGAATGCAGCAGGCATGGACTATCCGGATGTCCTCAAATGTTCTGTGTTTGTGAAAGACATGCACCTTTTTGGCCGGATAAACGCCGTTTACGCAGAATATTTTGGAGAAGACACTGCCCCGGCAAGAGAATTGGTCCAGGTAAGTGCTTTGCCAAAATTTGTCAACATTGAGATATCTGCCATAGCTACAAAAAAAGCATCCTAACACACATGGAAGGCAAAGAACAAGTACTCTCCTGCATCCAACCTACGGGCAATGTCCATCTTGGCCGGTATTTCGGAGCCATTCAAAACTGGGTAGCTCTCCAGGAAAAATACGATTGCATCTATGGTGTGGTTAATTATCACGGCATGACCACGCCTTTTGACCCGCAGAAATTGCGTACGCTGACCTGGGATGTCGCGTTCCGGCTGATGGCGTGCGGACTGGATGTCAACAACATTTTCATCCATTCCCTGGTGCCCGAACACACCGAACTCGCCTGGATTCTGAGCTGCATGACTTCTTATGGTGAACTTACCCGTATGACTCAGTTTAAAGATAAAAGTCTGCAAATTTCAGAGTCCAATAAGGATGCCTTCATCTCCACCGGCCTGTTTACCTATCCGGTCCTGCAGGCGGCCGATATCATCATTTATCACGCCCGTTATGTTCCTGTTGGCAAAGACCAGGAACAACATCTGGAGCTGACCCGTAATATTGCCACCCGGTTCAATCATGTGGTAAAGAAAGAATATTTCCCGCTACCGGAACCGCTGTACACGGAGATTCCGAAAGTGATGTCCACAGCCGATCCAACGAGAAAAATGAGCGCGTCCTTAGGCGAAAAACACAACATCGATGTGTTTGCCGATCCGAACCGGATACGCAAACAGATAATGAGTGCGGTAACCGATTCAGGCGATGTCAGCTATCCGGATATGAGCCCTGGTGTTGAAAATCTGTTTTCCTTATTAAAAGCTTCCGGGTATACCGAAACGTACACCGACCTGATACATCAGTACCAGTCCGGCACACTGGGTTATGGACAGCTTAAAGAGGAGGTGGCCAATGCCATCATCGAGATGACCGAACCGTTCCGTCAAAAGCTTTTGATTTTGAATGCAGACAATCGTGCTGTAAAGGAACAGATCAAGCAGTCGTCAGCAAAAATTCGTGAACGGGCTCAGAAAACCTTAAAAGAAGTTCGCGAGCTCTCCGGATTGATCTGATTGCGGTCACTTGCGCGACCAATAAGGCATTTTTTTACTGGCCTGGCGCATCAGATTGTCCACCAACTTAGCTGGGGTGCTCCCTACTGAACCGGAGATATTGTGGTGGTAGCTCCAAAACAGCTTCTTCGTTTGCCGATCGTGCAGTTCCAATGTCGCTACTGTTTGATTGGTATTCCCCCATACACCGACCAGTACCCCCAATGCAATCGCACCACCCTCAGACATCGGTTTGCTCAGGGAAAAATTTGAGGTTACGACCGCATCCACATCCAGCAAGGAACAAATTTGATCCGGCGTCAATGTTCCATCCAGGTATTCAGAGGATTTGTTCAGCCGCGCATTGGTGGTGGCTACATCCTGGATCTCCACATCAAATGTGTTTTGCATTTTCCGTCTTAAAAACCAATTATACATCTCTCTTTGAAAATTGACGGATTCGGTTTTCTGTTGTTCCCGCAATGCTTCGCCATCGACTTTTTTGGTCGCAGCGATGGACACCACCGGAGGTAAAATAGCAATGTTCTTATCCCGCCGGGCCAGGGTGTAGGCATCCTTGGAATAATAAATAGTTGCACATCCTGAAAGCACGGCGAAGGCCGCCAGGATAAATCCAACCTTAAGGTAATTTTTCATAACAATGGCAGTTTATGGTCTAAATTCTATTACTTCATCATACGACCATTTTCCAAAATAGTCAAGGCCCCTTCTTCAGAACCCGGATAATAACATGCTAATATAGACTCCATGGGCTGTCTTCCGGCAGATACATCCAGAAAATGTTCCCACCTGGTATCCCGGATAAGGTGACGGAGCGGCTGACTAACTTTACCAATGCGCTTGAACGCAGGCCATAGTTTGCGGTCCCATACTTTGTAATAGCGCTTGAGATCGTCCGGATAGACCGTCTTGCGTTTGGTACCCTCATCCAACGCCCGGAAGGGAGCACCGATATTGAGATAGCCATAGTCATCGGTCAATTCCTCACCCGGATAGATATCCCGTATGGCAATTTCGAAATCATAGGCCGTGGTCAGACAGTTTGAGTTGAAGCTATGATTGACATACCGGCCATGGTCCCAGCACAAAACATGATTGCCCGCGCTGTTGCGAAAAGAGTAGGTATCCAGGATCTGCTGGTAGATCGGTTCCATTTGCTGGATGTCCTCGGGAGAAAACTCCCGGTCCAACTCGTCAAGCACCCAGGTTACGGTCCCCTTTGGGATCATTTGCTTGGCTACCACACCGTAGCCTTTGAGGTCATTGATGTATCGAATCTCAGTATGCGGATGAATCATTTGATAACCGAATTAAAATGCATTACGAAAGACTGTAAATACGCCATGGGTTACAAAAAAAAATGACATTTCGTGAAGAAATGTCATTGTATCGAATGTTACTAACTAAAGTAAGGAATGTCGTCTGATCATGGCAGCTAATGAAAGGCTTCTTTCAGCGTATCCACCAGGTCCAATTTTTCCCAGGTAAATGTTTCTACCTTGGTTTTCTTTGCCTGCCCGTTTATCCCTAACATAACTTCCTTGGTACCAGGTTTGCGCCCCATATGGCCATATGCGGCTGTCTCAAAGAAAATTGGGTTTTGCAGGCCAAATCGTTTGATGATAGCTGCCGGACGCAAATCTACCAACTTCAGTAATTTTTGCGCTATCTCGCCATCAGATATTTTAATTTTACTTGTACCGTAGGTATCCACAAATAATCCTACCGGCTCGGCTACGCCGATGGCATAGGCCACTTGCACCAAACACTGATCAGCAAGGCCCGCTGCGACCATATTTTTTGCCAGGTGACGCATCGCATAAGCTGCAGAGCGGTCGACTTTGGTCGAATCTTTACCCGAGAAAGCGCCTCCCCCGTGAGCACCTTTGCCGCCATAGGTATCCACGATAATCTTACGTCCGGTCAGTCCGGTATCGCCATGGGGTCCTCCGATCACAAATTTACCAGTGGGATTCACGTGCAATTTATATTTGTAATCGAACAGACTCTTATTTTTTGCACCTAACTTCTTGATAACCCGTGGGATAAGGATTTCCTGCACGTCCTTCTTAATCGCTTTAAGCATCTTGGCTTCCGCAGCAAAGTCGTCATGCTGGGTGGAAACAACGATGGTATCTATATGCAACGGCTTATTCGTCCCTTCCTCATAAGCCAGGGTGACCTGTGCCTTGGAATCAGGACGCAGATACGTCATTTCCTTGCCGGCTTTGCGGATGGCCGCCAATTCCCGAAGCATCATATGGCTGAGCTCGAGGGGTAAAGGCATGTAATTAGAGGTTTCATTGGTGGCATAGCCAAACATCATACCCTGATCGCCAGCCCCAATATTCATAGCATCCTTACCGACGTCTACTCCCATTGCAATATCAGGAGATTGTTCGTGTATGGCCGAAACCACCCCACAAGCATCCGCATCAAATTTGTATTCGGATTTGGTGTAGCCAATCTTCTGAATGGTCTCACGGACCACACTCTGAATATCAACATAAGCCGATGATCGTACCTCGCCGGAAACCACGGCCAGCCCTGTGGTAACCAACGTCTCACAGGCAACTTTCGACTTGGGATCCTGGCTGAGAAAGGCATCCAATATGGCATCAGATATTTGATCTGCAACTTTATCCGGGTGCCCTTCAGATACCGATTCGGAGGTAAACAAATACATATTAAAATTTTACGATTTGATTAAAACGTTGCGCAAAAATAGAAATTACTTGATTAGTATTCAGATTTCAGATTAATTACGAAATACGCATCATTTTTGAAAGATCGGTAGG